>OLPF01000320.1_pt1 | contig 55133 bp, 45 predicted proteins | sample 1673121 | NCBI WGS metagenome assembly OLPF01 (sample SAMEA3136756, study PRJEB25190) | human gut metagenome
CCGCAATCATGCGGCAGCCCCCGCTTTCGGTCTGCTGGTGATTGTAGCGCGTGATAGGCTACTTTGCGGCCTCGCCCGTTGAGTCGCTGTGGAAATTCGAGTAACCGCCCACGGCGTTCGCGTTGAAGCGACCCTCGGTCTTCGAGAAGAACACCTGCGTTACCATGAGGTCTTTAATGGTGACGCCGACGGCGCCCATGGCCTCTTTCTGGTTTTTCCCCTCGTCGAGGAGCGCGTTGAGCACTTCGGCCTTTTTCGAGGACTCCAGAGCCATGAATTCTGCACGATCCATTGTCAGCCTCCCTTGATACGGCGCGAGCAATATGCGCTTTAAATTATAAGAACTGGAGCCCTTTCGTTTAAGGATGTTTCCGTTTCCCGATAGTTCGGGAATAACTTATTTCAGGCCGACGTAATCGGTCTCGATCGCCTCGTCGAGGTACTCCTTCACGGGCGGCTCGCCGAAATCGCGCACCTCCTCAAGATGCCAGCAGTCGGTTTTCGGCATGCCGGGAATGCTGTCGGTGACAAAGACGGGGTCTTTGCCTGCCTTGCGCTGCGCCGAGTAATCGTCGAGCGCGGCAAGCGCCCATTTGCCGAGCAGCAGGATCGCGATGAGGTTCATGATCGCCATGAGGCCCATGAAGATGTCGGCTAAGTTCCACGCCAGATCGAAGCTGTTCGTGGCGCCGTAGAAGATGACGAGCAGGCACACGATGCGGAAGACCGTGAGCAGCGCCTTGCTATCGCCCTTGATGAAGCGCAGGTTGCTCTCGGCGTAGAAGTAGTTGCCGATAAGGCTCGAGTACGCGAACGCGAAGATGGCGAACGTGATGAAGTGGATGCCCGCCTCGCCGACGGAGTTGTTCACGGCCATCTGCACGAGCGGCATGCCGTTGAGGTTCGCGGCGGCTGCGGGGTCCTGCACGTAGAACACGAGCACCATCATCGCCGAACAGGTGCAGATGAGCAGTGTATCGATGTAGACCGACAGGCTCTGCACGAGGCCCTGCTTCACCGGATGGGACACGCTTGCGGTTGCTGCGGCGTTCGGTGCGGAGCCCATGCCGGCCTCGTTGGAGTACAGGCCGCGCTTGATGCCGAGCATGACGACCGATCCTGCGAAGCCGCCGAAGATCGACTGGAAGTCGAATGCCGAGGAGAAGACGAGCGCGAAGACCTGGGGCAGCCAGGTGATGTTGGTGATGGTCGTCCAGAGCGCGATCGCGATGTAGGCGATGGCCATGATGGGAACCACGATCGACGTGATGACGCTGATGCGCTTCGTTCCGCCGAAGATGACGGCGGCGGTCATCACGGCGAGCACGATGCCCGACGCGATGGCGGCCTTCGGCATGGCCTCGCCGGGCAGATAGTACTCGAGCGCGCTCGTGGCGTTGAACGCCTGCAGGCCGTTGAAGCCGAAAGCGAAGCACAAGATCAGCAGCACGGAGAACAGCACGCCGAGCCCGCGGCTGCCGAGTGCTCGGTGGATGTAGTATGCGGGGCCGCCGCGGAACTCGCCGTCCTTGCCGCGAACCTTCCAGATCTGCGCGAGCGTGGACTCGATGAACGCGGAGGCTGCACCCACGATGGCCATAAGCCCCATCCAGAACACAGCACCCGGGCCGCCGGTGGCAAGAGCAGTAGCGACGCCTGCGATGTTGCCCGTGCCCACGCGGCTCGCAGTCGATACCATGAGCGCCTGGAACGACGAGATGGAGCGTTTTCCTTCGACATGTTTCTTCTCGGTGATCTGGGTGAACATGTCTTTGATGTAGCGAATTTGCACCGCCTTGGTGCGGATGGTGTAGTAGATGCCCACGATGACGAGCAGGGCGAGCAAGATGTAGGTGTACAGAAAGCCGTCGATCTGCCCGCTGACGTCGATGAGCCACGCGTTGAAGTCCATAGGTGCCTTTCCCCTGATAATCCCAACCAAGTTATTGCGCGGGCAGTGTCGCCGCTGCGCGATAGGAATTTACATAATACTGCAATTTCGCGAGAAAGTATGCGACGACGTCAGGCGTTTTGCGGTAGTGAATAGGCGCACCGCGTAAACCGTGTGCGAGATGCGTGCGGTTGCCTGCGGGCTTTGCTCCAGCGATTCAACCTAAAAGAGAGGCACTTTCCCTCGTAGAAAGTCTTCGAGGGGAGTATTCCGATCGCCAACAATTATCGGGCGTGCCTTCGGATAGGCTTTGCAGAATGCCCCCATGCCGCTTTTGCTTACGCGCCCGCTTTTCACCTCGATTGCGGTGATATTGCGCGCCCGCCTTAGGACAAAGTCAACCTCCAAGTCGCCTTCGCGCCACCAGTAAAGGTCGAAGCCGTCTAACGCCGAGCGTGCGATAAGGTATGCGCCGACCGCCGTCTCAACGAGATGTCCGTAGAGGTCTGGGTCTTCGAGGAGGCTTCCCTTTCCGTGCCACATCGAGGTCATGAGTGCGGGGTCGTGAACCATCAACCGTGGTGAAGAGGCTTTTGCCCTTATAGGCTTGTCGTCGAATTTCTGCAGGCCACTTATCATCCCTGCTCCTGACAGGAGGTCGAGGTAGTGCTTGATGGTGTCGGTGTTGCCCTTGTCGTCGAGCTGGCCGAGTATCTTTCGATACGACAGCTCTTGCGCAGAGTATTGCGCACCGAGCTCGAAAAGTGCGCGCATCAACGCAGGCTTTCTTACGTTTTCCATCTGTAAAACGTCTCGCGAGATCGTCGACTCGACGATGGAGTCTCGCATGTATTCGCGCCAGCGGTCTTCGTCGCTCTTAAGGATCGCGGCACCAGGGTATCCACCGAATTCGAGATAGTCGGAAAGGTTGTAGCCGAACGCTTCGGACATTTCGGACAGACTCCAATGCGTTGAACGCATAAGCTCATATCTTCCTGCAAGCGATTCGGAAAGACCACTGCCGATAAGCAAGCTTGATGAGCCTGATAGAATTACCAAAAGCGGAGTATCGTTCCAGCTATCCTCATCCCACAGCCGCTTAACGGTTTGCGACCACTGGGCAACTTTCTGTATTTCGTCAAGGACGAGTACCGCTTTTGCGCCAGGCTCTGTCATGTTTCTTGCTTGACGCCATTCCAGCTCGATCCAATCGGCTCCTAGTTCGATTGCGCTGTCCGCGCTCGCAACTCGAACAGGCAATCCCGCCGCTTTGACAGCCTGCTTGATTGCTGTGGTTTTGCCAGTTTGCCGAGGCCCCATAACGACCTGGATGAACGAGCGAGGCTCGCGGAGTCGTTCTTCAAGTGTTCGCGACAGCTCTCTTCTAAACATATTCATCCCATCTATCATTTTTGCTAGATAAAGCTATCAAAAATGATAGCTTTATCTAGCAAAAATGAAAAGAGGAGATTCAACTTAGCTTATTGCGAAATATAACAAAAGCTGAGCGTGCGGAGGTGCAGCGCAATCGGTATTATTCTCCTCGCAGCACGGCGTGGGCCTCCGAAGGTGAGCGATCGCACGCCGGTTTGAGGTGTATCAAGCGCCCTCCTCAAAAAGTTTTTGAGACGCGGTGCCGAGGAGCGATTCTCCATGCAAGCCTCGCCGAAAACGTCTTGTCGGGGGACAAAAATCGTTTCTGCTGCGGCAATGGGCGGTTTTAAAGAAAGGAGAAAGCGCTACGATCGACGACCGCTTGTCGGACATTGCCAATAGGTACGGAAAAGATTCTTTCCAGTACATTAAAGCAAAAAGCTGTCCGAACAGCTCATTGCTAAGGGGTTTTCCTTCGCCAGCGATATAGTTCTCGATGAAAGATCGATATCCCAAGACTAGAGCGATGGAAGCAGCATAATAGCAAGGCAAACTCGAGAGGAATTATCGACTCAGTTTGGCTCTGCCGTTTTTGGAGGAGAATGCTCGACGAGGTGAAGGCGGGGACAATTACGCCAGTAGACATTTCGCTCATTTATGATAGAATTCTAAAGTTGCAAAGATAACAGCCGAGATTGAGATAGCAACAAGAGAGAATCATGGCAAACAAGGTTGCAGAGTCCGTCGAAGACGTAGAATCCGCGGGGGGGGGGGGTCATTATTCCCTTATAAAGCGAATAAAGGGATTCTTCGCATCAAGAAGAAAAGAGAACTACCCTAAAGCATTTCCCGGCGACACCTATATCGCCGACCTATGTCGAGCATCGAAGACACGTAAGCCATGGGTCAGCATCATCGTCTTTATCATCGCTCTCTCCCTTTTTGCCGATTATTGGCTCCTTGCAGATGCCTTTGACATGGCATTCCAGTCGGGTTTTTGGATTACCTATTTCGTTCCTATCGCTCTTCTTGCAAGCTATCTTTGCATGGGGTATCTGGCGGGCAAGAAGATTATTGAGTTCAAATCTCTTAGGCGAAAACCCGCCTTGATCACAGCCGTTATATTCACAGTATTTGAGATTATCGTCCTTGTGGCGCTTTTCACCATCAGATGCTATGGCGAAGTCCAGCGCAGCGGAGGCATGGGCGATGGCGGATTGGGCTTTAGCTTCGGAAGCACGGGCACGCTTTCGCTCGGCAAAGCCTCTCCTTCCAACGGGCTTTCTGCATTTGCCGATAAGGTAGCCGATCTCGGCGTCGATGTGCTCTTCCCTGCAATCGCACTTTCTCTCATCATGTTCATCGGTGCACTGCTTGAAATGTACTACGCGTATTGTACCTACGATGCTTACGCAGGCGAAAAGAAGCGCCTCGCCGAATCGCATATTGCCGAAGATAGGCTTCTTTACGAGAAAGTTTATTTCGACATCGTTTCCTCTCCCGAGAAAAACCTCGAATACGAACGGCGCGAGCGCGAGCTCGACCGCAAGGCGCTTGAGTGTGCGTTTAAGGTCAACAAGCTATCAACCCAGCTCAATAGCATAGTCGACCCTGCTGATGCGTACGACTTTACTTCAATCAGCCGTTCGATAAACCATTCGGTTGCTCGCTCTGAAAGATAGGTGACTTATTATGGACCGCAGAGAATTCATCCAACTGGCAGCGATTTCAGCGGCGTCGTTTGCCGTCATACCCCTTTCGGGATGCGGCTCGAAGGAAGAAGATGAATCGATCAGTCCTGACGGTGCGCATAACGTCGCCCTCGTGTACGCCGAGCGTTCCAATTCCACAGCGGCGCTGAAAAAGGTTAACGAAATCGAAGCCGAGTTGAAGAGCGCCGTTGCAGCGCAAGGTTTCCTCGCAATCGTTCTTGCAGACGGAAACCCACAGTCGGCTTCAACGACCGTTGAACTTACCTCGACCAACGAGCAGCGCAGGAAAAACGAGATCAAGGACGATGTGAAAAGCGTGCTTGAGACTGATTTCAGCGCTCAGGCGGCGGAGGTCGATCTCTTCAAGGCGCTCTCAAAGGTCAACAGCACCTTTGCTCAGGCCCCGAACAACGGACTCGAGAATCTTGCCATCATCATCGACTCGGGCATTTCGATGAAAGGCTCCATCAATTTCACTGAATCGGAGACGCGAAACGCCTTGCTCGATCCTTCTACCCTTGTTGATTCTTTGCGCAAACAGGGGGAACTTGCCAAGTTCGAGCATATCGATAAGGTGGTTTGGTACGGGTTAGGTCAAGCGGCCGACCCGCAAGCAAGCCCCGTCGAGGGAACGAAAGAGGCCATGAAAGGCCTCTACCGGGCGATTTTCGAAGCTGCAGGAGTCACGCTGCCAGAAGACGACGGCGAGGTGTTCAAGACGTGTGAAGATGTTGCACCTAAAGAGGGGCTTCCCTCCGTCACGGTGGTAGCCATGCCACGTATTCCGCTCGACGAAAACGGCAAGCCTATCCTCATCGGCGATAAGCTCGAGCTCGACGAGAGCAACTCCGCTCTCACGTTTGCATTCGGCACAAGCGATTTCACTAACAGCGCGGCGGCCGAAGAGTCGCTTCAGCAATACATTGATCAGCTCGTCGATTTTCCTGATTTGCACGTGACCATATACGGCTATACCGATGCGACGGGGTCTCCGGAAGTGAATCAAAAGCTTTCCGAGGAGCGTGCTGCCACGGTCGGCGCACTGCTTGAGAGCGCTGGCGTGAAAGCGAGCCAGATCACCAACCGAGGGAAAGGGCGAAAGCACCTCCTTCGATACCGATGAGCAGAACCGCCGCGTCGAAATCGCTTTCGGCTAACGACCCTATGCCAACGATGACGAATTCCAGCAACGGCAACAACGCGGAGCATCGCTACGAGCTCTTCTTCCCGCGAACGCTCGGTGTATTCACCCGCATGCGAATCTGGCTGCACGGCTATTTCGACGCGCTTCGCGGCAAGATAGAATTCTCTCCAGATGGGTATATCACCTCCCCTTACTGTAGGCATTTTGAAGATGAGGCGAACTATCGCATCAATGCCGAATGGCAAGAATGCAATGGGGCCATGTTCGAATTGCGCCCCGAGCTTTTGCGCCGTATAAGGTGTCGTGATGAGATTCGGAGGCGGATTTCCCTGCTTCCAGAGCAGAAGGAAAGGGCGATGGCGCGCGCTGTGACCGAACGGCCAGGCGACGCAGCGGCGGGTGCGAAGCTCACCGAGAATCGCCTCCTTCGCAGGAGAAGCCTTGTCGACGCCGAGTTTGAGCAAAAGGAAAACCAACTTAAAGCGCAGGAAATCGAAGTTGAGGGCGCCGTCGAGGAGATTCTCAACCAATATCAGGACTGTCGCGACATTGCAGACACGCATGATCGAATCGTGCGAGTTGATTTTCTTGCGCGCCTTTCGGTGTATTCTCGCGGCGCATCGAAGCGGCGCCGGATCGAGCGAAGGTATTTGAACGACGGCGCTTTGACGACAGAACCCAAGCGGAGTAACGATATTTATTTTGCAGCATACCTCAAGGGAGAATGCCCAGATGGCCAGTAGCGATTCCTCGTTCGATAATATCAACGGTGCGCGGGGAGGCTCGTCTTCGCCGGCGTCGGGCCCCTCACGTCCACGCCATGGTGCGAAATCGACGGCTCCGGCGCCAGCCTACTACTCCCCTTCCCAAAGGCGTATTCGCAACCTCGACTTCAACGAGTCGCACGTGAACGCGCGCCGCAGCGATATTGATAAGCTTGCGGCAGACAAGCTCATCGGCGCCTCTGCGATCGATACAGCGACCTACAAGGCGAAGCATATCGAAACCGACGTCTTCGGGGAGCTCGATTCGAGCATACGCACAATCGAGGAGAAGTTCCATGCGGGAATGTACGACGCCCAAGCGCTCCCCCTTGTCGAGGCATTCATTGACGAGCTCGAGCAGCTCGCGATGATTCAGCTCGATAGAAACGAGGTGAACGATTGTCGCATAGACGACATTAAGCAGGCGAATGCTGCAGCTTATCGTGTCGTTTGCGACGCGCGGGAAAAACGCGAGCTCAGCATCGATACGGTCCGCCTGGCGCGCCTTGACGCGCTTGCGCCCGATTTCGACCAACTTGAAAAGGAAAACAAGTCGAAGCGAGAAAAGCGCATGCGCGTTCGCGATGCCCGCCATACGAAGCGCAAGGAGCGCAAGGAGCGTCGTCTCAAGAAAAGGATCGAGGCGAGTAAACGCCGCGAGGAGAATAGGTCATCGCGTCAAAACAGCCGCGAGGCAAAACGCGAACAGCGCGCCGCGCGCATGGAGCGAAAACAAGCGATGCTTCTTGAGCGCGAGCAGGCAAGACTTGACGCAGAGAAGGAAAAGCAGCGGGTTATCGCGCAGGAAGCGCAGCAGCGCATGGAGAAGCTCAAACGCAAAGAGGAGGAAGCTCGCGCTCAAAGCCTGCTCAAGCAAGCGCAAGCCGAAGCGGAGGCTGAGCGTGCCAAGGTCGATGCGCAGAACTTTCGCGTTGAAGCGGAGAAGGCTCGCATCGAAGAGGTTGCGGCGCGCGCGGAGAGGGAGGCTGCCGAGCAAGAGGCGAAGCTCGCGGCGCAGCGGGCGGTGGGCGCTCAAGCCCAGCAAGACGATGGCGTCTGCGACTCCGAGCAGCCCGATGAGACGCAAAACTCTGAGAGCAAGCTCGAGCAAGAACCGGACGGCGCGCAATCCGGCGAAAGCTTTGACGAGGCGCAAGCTGGCGATGTGCTGCCTTCCGAGGAGCAGCCCGATGATGCGCAGCCTGGTGATGAGCAGCCTGGTGATGGAGAAGCCGTCGAGAAGGATAACTGCGAGAAATCGGATGATGATGAGAAAGGCGTTTAGCGAATAGAGAGACATATGGCGGAAGGCGAGAAGAAATACTTATCGGTGTTGGACGATGGCGGTGCCTCGCACGAAGTGTCTCTCGAACCGTTCAACGATTACGGTTTTCGCTCGGTGAAAGACTACGAGTACCTCGCATTCGTCCCCTTCGATCCTCTTCCTAGCGATAAAAAAAGCATGAGGAGATTCGACGGGGAAATGCCGCTCAGCTCGCAAACCGAATATCCGGTCGACGTCCTTCGACAGATGTCGCGCCAATGGAGTTTTGCGTACTTGGCCAAAAGCGGTGAGCCAATCGGTATTTTCTTCACGTACATGGCGAAGGGAATCGACCTCAATACCTTTTTGGATCTGCCTAAGGTGAGCGACTTGGCTTGTGTGCAGGTGGCGAGAAACCTCTGCACGGTAGTTCTCGCAGCGAGAAGGGCGGGCGCTCCGCTGAAATGCATACAGTCAGAGCAGATTCTCGTGGATTCTGCTACCTGTCGTGTGTTCATAGGCCCCTCATTCGACCGTCATTATGCTGACCCGTACAGCCTGGTTCTCCATATCTACGCGCTTCTTCACCGAAGCCGCGGCGCTCTACTCGAAAAAACGATACGGTATGCGTTGACCGACGAGAAAACGCTGAGCAGCGTGCCCGGCCGTTCAATCGCCAATGCTATTATCGATGTTACGCGCAAGCCGTTTCTCGTCAGCGAGATGGGCGAATTGGGTCTTGCTGAGTCGTTTCAAAGTCCGTTTTGGGACGAACCGAAGCTGCTTCGTCGTGTTTACGATAGATACCTTGTGAATTTTCCCGAGGCGTCGATGGAGATAATCGCCGCTGATTTCCTGCATGCACTTGGGCAAAAGGCTGCAAGCTCTCGAAGCTTATTATCTCGTCTTTCCGATATACGCGAGTTTTTGCAGCGAAAGCTATCCTGCATAGGCTCGGGCGCTGATGCCGAGCGCTTGGACCTGATGGAGTGCGAAGCAGCTATTCATGGCATTCGCGGAACTAATCAACGCGCTGTGTTCTGGCTCGTTACGCTTGGGTCTTCGACCATGCTTGCGCTTTTCTCGGTGCTTAATGGCTTTAGCCCTCTCGAAGCTATTTTCTTGGCTGGGATGTCCGTAAGTGGAAACCCCATCGTTGCCAAAACCGCCTTGCTGTATCTATTTGCCGCTCTTGGCGGGTGCGTCGCATGCAATGTGCTCTTCGTGCGGAAAGATGTGCTTCGAGGCTATGGGAAGATGAGCTACTGCGCTTCGCTTTTCGCAGCGATGGTCGGTATGGCGCTTGCGCGAGCTCTCGCGACGGGGCTGGGCGGCGGGCTATGATGCCGATTCAAAGAACGCCTGAGGGATTTCCCGTCGACGAGGTTTGTCCGAAACTGAAATGCCTTGTTCTCATAGACTCGGTTTTTCTTCGCGACGCGCGGGTCCATCGCGCTATCCGCAAGGAGTTCAGGCGGTTTTTGCGTGCGCTTGGCAAAGATCGCGATCTGTCCGTTGCCGTTCAGATTTCATCGGCGTATACCGGCACACTTGATTTTTCCTCGGTGGAATTCGACCGTGCTGCCGATTTTCAATTCGGCTTGCCGAGCGTCGAGGAGGCGCCGCTTTCTCGACGGGACATGGAAGGTGCGCACAAGCTTCTCGGCATCGAGTCGAGGGAGACCGATTTCTTCGGTCCCCTGTGTCTAAGGCCCGTTCTCGGCGTGATCTCGGACAAGGACGTACGCGATTTAGGAGGACTGACCGACGAGGCCATTTACCCGCAGGTCGTCGCAAGCTACGGAGCTGTTTCGCTGCGCGATTTTTTCCAACTGCTTGAAAGCACTTTCAGGCGCATTTTAAGCGAGGAGCTGTGATGAAGCTGCTCGCGAATCCGAAGGACAAAGGGGGAAACCAAGAGAAGTCCCCCGCGAAGAAGAAGCTTTCCGAGTTTGCGCGCACTTTGAAGAAGGTTGACGTCGGCGCCGCCTTGAGAACGATGCGGGCAGCGTTTGCGCTGGCGGTTGATCGGAGTACGCTCGCGTGCGTTGCGAGTGGAGCTGCCGCGTGCGCCCTTGCCTCATTGTTGATTGAGCGCTGCGATTTTGCGCGGAGCGTTGCGTTTCTCTCATATTCTATTCCTCAGTTTGGTTGGGTTACTCTGTCGTGTTGTCTTACCGCAATGCTCATCGCAGAATGCATCTGTCGAGCGGTTGCCGGCACGAGGCGTCGACTTCCCTTTCCGGTTTTTCTCGTTGTAGCCGCCCTTGCCGCGATTTTCGGAAGCGTCGCGTCGCCTCTTTTCGCGACTTTCCCGCCCGTCGCCATGCTTTTGTTCCGGATTCTCTGTCCAGAACAACTGTATTATCCGCGACCATATAAAAAACAACCTCCTATCACCTTGTATGAATTATTCAACATTGTCTGCCTCGCATTTTTCGTTCTTGTCTTCTCGATTGTGCTTCTGTCGGCAAGCAGCGGTTTTTCCAACATGGCGTCAAGCGAGCTGGTCTACGGTGGCTTTGTCATAGCTTTTCTCTTCTTGTGGAGAATGCGGAAGCGTCGGGGGTATGTGGCGGGCGGGCGTTTCGTTGCGTCGTCGGTGTTTCGGTGCCTTTGGATGCTCGGGTGGCTCGCTTTATTTTTGATCGTGCGGTTTTCCATTCTTGCGATGGCGGCAAGCTGATAGGAGACGATAGTATGAGTAGAAGCGTCGATTACAGAAAGCGCAACAGCATTTATCGAAAGCGTCCAAGCATATGGAGGTGGCTTATCCCGCTTCTGCTGGTGCTTCTCGCGTTGCTGCTCCTGTGGCTTTATCCCATGAGCAGCTTCAATAAACAGGCGGCTGATTATGAGCGGAGCGCGCGCGGCACGAATGCGAAGACGGTCGCAGCCGAAACCTACGACGACTTAGACTGGGAAAGCGGATCGAAAACGGTTGTCATCAACTCGTCTGATGCCGCTGTGAACACGGATGCTTCTTCGCTGAAAGCGACATCCCCAGGCTCCTCCTCAGTCACCGTTGTGCACTCGAATGATGGGCCGGATAAGTTTTCCTACGAACGGTGGGGCTACGGTACCTACGCCGATTACGTAGAGGATCATCCGTTCGAGGCGCGAGCGAATTACGTGCGCTATGTGATTCTCGATACGGCGGGCCTCGCCTCCCCGAGCGATTACACAGCGAATAATAATGCGACATACCTCGAAGACGATACGCTAGCCGCGAGCGATTTCGACGAGTCGAACCCGCCTGCAGGGTTTATCTTTTGTTCGGCTGCGCAAGGGTATCTTCCTCAGCTCACGGTGGTGGCGCCTTCCGATAAAAACGCTTTCGTGAAGTTGAGGAATAGCGAAACGGGCGAAACCGAGCTTTCCTTTTACATAAGGGCGGGATATACGGTCAAGGCATGCGTGCCCGCCACTCGCTGCGAGTTCTCTTACGGGTTAGGAAACACCTGGTATGGTACTGAAGAGGCGTTTGGAAGCGATGGGACATATGCGAAAAGCGACACGCCGCTCGATTTTACTTCCCCGACGAACCGCTATACCTACACGTTCAGCGTGGAGGACGCCAACATCACGCCTATCGCAATCGACGAATCTGCCTTCAACGCGTAGCGCATAGCGTTTTATCAGAGAAAGCTTTCGGCATTGCCATGTCGGGGGACAAAAATCGGCGATATGTGAGTCGAAATCTGACGGCGGGGAGGACTCTTCTCTCTTCGCTCTACGTTTGCCCAGGTCGGAATTGATGGAGAAAAGTTAGTAGAAGAAAACTCCTTACATATCGATGATTTTTGTCCCCCGCGGCCTCGTTTTCGGCGAGATGGGCTGAAGGGAGAGAGCCCGATGGCGTCCCCGAAGCGAAGCGATCGCAGGGGCAGCAGCCCTTGCGGCAAACGTGCTCCAGACTGAGAAGCCCCGCGTCTCTTCTTCGCTTCGGCCTCGTACGAGCAGCCTGTTCCCTGTCGCTGCATAGGGCCGCGGCGACGCAATTTGCGGCTCCGCGCCTTCCCCGCTTCGGCCCTATGCGAACAGCTTGCGGTCGCGCCTTCCCCGCTGCGGCCTACGCAAGCAGCTTACGGCCCGCTGCTTCGATGCTATCGAGCAGTGCCTCGGCGCCTTCTCGCGTGTCGTCTTTCGCGAACGCGTAGAGCTTGATTTTGGGCTCGGTACCGCTCGGGCGCACGATGGCCTTGTTGCCGCCCGCCAGGCGAAGTTCAACGACGTTCGCGGGTGGAAGCCCCGTTCCCGCGTCTTCGTAGTCGACGACGCTCTCGACGGCGAGGCCGGCAACCTCGCTTGGCGCCTCCGCGCGCAAGCGCTCCATGATTGCCGCCATTGCGGCAGCCCCCTCGGCGCCGGGATACGACACCGACACGGTGCGGTTGAGCCAGTACCCGTGCTCGGCGTACAGGTCGCGCATCGCGTCCGCGAGGTTTTTCCCCTGCAGCTTGTAACTCTGCGCCATCTGGCAGATGAGCAGGCTTGCGTTTACGGCGTCCTTGTCGCGCACATGATCACCCGAGAGGTATCCGTAGCTCTCCTCGAAGCCGAAGATGAAGCGGTCGGCGTGCCCCGCGTCCGAGAGTTCGGTGATGATGTCGCCGATGTACTTGAAGCCGGTCAGGCAACGGCGCAGCTCAAAGCCGTATTTTGCAGCGAGCGCATCGACCATCGCGCTCGACACGATCGTGGTGACGGCCACTTTCTCGGCTAAGTTCTCGCCGCGCTTGATGCGTATGCGGCAGATGTAATCGAGCAGCAGGACGCCCATCTCGTTGCCCGTGAGCAGAAGGTAGTCCTCACCATCCTTCACGGCAACGCCCACGCGGTCGGCGTCGGGGTCGGTCGCGAGCAGCAAATCGGGATGCACGTGCTCGCAAAGCTCGATGCCCTTTTGCATCGCCTCGCGAATCTCAGGGTTGGGATACGGGCAGGTGGGGAAATTGCCGTCGGGGTCGCGCTGCTCGGGGACGACAGTGATGTCGGTGACGCCTGCGCGCTCGAGCACGGTTGTCACGGGGACGAGTCCTGTACCATTGAGCGGGGAATACACGAGCTTCAAGGGCGCCTTCGCGACCTCGTCAGCGCTTAGGTTGCTGACCGACTTCGACAGGACCGCGTCATAGTAGCGCTCGAGTACCGCGTCGTCGATCCAGGTGACGTCGCCTTTTGCAAGCGCGGCGTCGAAGTCGACGGACTTCACCCCGGAGAAGATGTCGGTGCTCTCGATTGCAGCCGAGATAGCGGCTGCGGCCTCGCTCGTTATCTGGCAGCCGTCGGGTCCATAGGCCTTGTAGCCGTTGTAGGCGGCGGGGTTGTGACTCGCCGTCACGCATACGCCGCCCGAGCAGCCCAGGTCGCGCACGGCCCACGAAAGCGTGGGGACAGGGGAAATGCGCGGGTACACGTACGCGTGCACGCCATTTGCCGCGAAGATGGCCGCTGCCGTGCGCACGAAGAGTTCGCCGTTATTGCGGCTATCGCGCGCGATGGCGACGCTCGGGTTCTCGAAATGTGCGTTCAGGTAGTCGGCGAACCCCTGCGTGGCACGCCCTACGGTGTAGATGTTCATGCGGTTCGTGCCCGCGCCGAGCGTGCCGCGAAGGCCCGCCGTCCCAAAGGAGAGGTCCTGGAAGAAAGCGTCGGTGAACGCGGACTCGTCCCCTGTTTCGACCGCTTCCTTCATGCGGGAAAGCTCGGCGGCAAGGTCGGGCTCCGTCACGTTTTCGGTCCATCGCGCCATTTCGGCATGCATATCGCGCGCGTTCACTTCTGCTCCTTCTTGTACGCGCCGCGCCCGAGGAAAGCCCCCGGGCGCGGCGTTCGGTGTGTTACGTTGGGAGGCCCTGTGCGTCGGGCCCTACTCGGCGAGCTTCTTCGCGAGAAGCTGGTTGATGACCTTGGGGTTGCCCTGGCCGCGCATCTGCTTCATGCACTGGCCGACGAAGAACCCGATGACCTTGGTGTTTCCATCTTTGTAGCGCGCCACCTCGTCGGGGTTCGCGGCGATGACCGCGTCGACGACAGCCTCGATCGCGCCGGTGTCGGATACCTGCTTCATGCCGCGCTCCTCCACGATGGCAGCGGGGTCTTTGTCCTCGTCCATGACGGCGGCGAAGACCTCTTTGGCCTGCTTGGAGGAGATGGCGTCCTCGGCGAGCAGCCCGACGAGCTCGACAGCGCGCGCGGGGGAAAGCGGGCTGTCGGCGAGGTTGGCGTCCTCGTTCGCGTTCTGCCAGCCAGCAATGTCGTTGATGACCAGGTTGGCGACGGGCTTGGCGAGCTTTCTCGCGTCTGCGCCGGCAGCTTCCATGCACTTCTCGAAGAAACCGGCGGTCTGCTCGCCTTCCACCAGCTGACGGGCGTCGTATGCCGACAGACCGAATTGCTCGGCGAAGCGCGCGGCCTTCTGATCGGGAAGCTCGGGCAGCTTGGCGCGGACGCCCTCGATGAACTCGTCGGTGAGGTCGTAAGGCGCCAAGTCGGGCTCGGGGAACAGGCGGTAGTCGTCGGCGGTCTCCTTCACGCGCATGACGATGGTGTGCTTCATCGTGGGGTCCCAGTGGCGCGTTTCCTGGTAGATTTGCCCGCCCTCCTCGAGTACCTCCGCCTGACGGCAGATTTCGTAGGCCAGGCCGTCGTGGAGGTTCTTGAAGGAGTTCATGTTCTTGAGCTCGGTCTTTACGCCGAGCTTAGTTGACCCGCGCCGGCGCAGGCTGACGTTGCCGTCGCAGCGCATGGAGCCTTCCTCCATCGAGCAGTCGGAGATGCCGATGGCGAGGAAGATCTGGCGCAGCTTCTGCATGAACAGGCGCGCTTCCTCGGGCGTGCGCAGGTCGGGCTCGGTGACGAGCTCGATAAGCGGCGTGCCCGCGCGGTTGTAGTCGACAAGGGAATGCGTTGCGCCCGCGATGCGGCCCTCATCGCCGCCGATGTGGATCATCTTGCCCGCGTCTTCCTCCATATGGATGCGCGTGATGCCCACGTGCGCCGTGTAGCCGGTGTCGGTCACGGTGACGTTCTCGTAGTTGTCGCCTGCGCCAAGGCCCGCGATGTCGGTGCGCTCCTTCGCCGCCGGGCCGTCGACGTCGAGGTCGAGATGGCCGCGCATACAGAATGCCACGGGGCCCTGCGTGGTTTGGAAGTTCTTCGCCATGTCGGGGTACATGTAGTTCTTGCGGTAGAACATCGAGTGCTTCTCGATGTCGCAGTTCGTGGCGAGGCCCGCGAGCACGATCGACTCGATGGCGGCCTTGTTCGGCACGGGAAGGGCGCCGGGCAGGCCTAGGCACACGGGGCAGGTGTGCGTGTTGGGCGCGGCGCCGAACTCCAGCTTGCAGCCGCAGAACATCTTCGTGGTAAGGGTGGTGAGCTCGGTGTGGATTTCCAGGCCGATGACTGCTTCCCAATCTTGCAATACTTGCTCGAGCTTCTTCACGCTACTCGCCTGCCTTTCCGTCCGAGAATTCGGGCGCCACGGGTGCGGTGCCGTATTCCTTCTCGAGCGCCATCGCGACGCGGAACATGTTCTCGTCCTTGAACTGGGGCGACATTAGCTGAACGCCGATAGGTAGGCCGGTTTCGCGCCCCAGGCCGCAGGGCATGCTCATGCCGCCGTTGCCGGCGATGTTGAGCGAGATGGTGAACACGTCGGAGAGGTACATCGTCGCGGGATCGGAGATCTCGCCGAACTTGAACGCCGTGCGCGGGCTCGCGGGAGCCAAGATGACGTCGCATTTCTCATAGGCGCTCGTGTAGTCCTGCGTGATCAGCGTGCGGACCTGCTGCGCGGGATAGTAGTACTTCTCGTACACGCCTGCGGAGAGCAGGTAACTCCCCAGCATGATGCGGCGCTTGGCCTCGGGGCCGAAGCCCTTCGCGCGGCTCGACTCGTATTGGCCGCCCAAATCCTTGTGGCCCTCGTCGCACAGGCCGTAGCGCACCGAGTCGAAGCGAGCGAGGTTCGAGAACGCCTCGCAGGGGCCGAGCACGTAATAGGCGCTGATCGCCGCGTCGACGTGCGGAAGCTCGACCTCGACGAGCTCGGCGCCGGCGGCTTCAAGCTTGGCAGCCGCTTCTAGGGTGCGCTCGCGGACTTCCTCTGTGAGGCCGTCCGCTTCCATGAACTCCTTCACGATGCCTATGCGCATGCCGGCGACATCTTGCTTGCAGGCGGCGCGGAAATCGGCTTTCACCTGCTGCGATGTGCAGTCAAGCTCGTCGTGGCCGCAGATGGCGTCCATGACCGCCGCCGCGTCCTCCACGCTGCGCGCGAAGGGCCCCACCTGGTCGAGCGAGCTGCCGAAGGCCACCACGCCGTAGCGCGAGACCATGCCGTAGGTGGGCTTCACGCCGACGATGCCGCAGAAGCTCGCGGGCTGGCGGATCGACCCGCCCGTGTCGGAGCCGAGTGCGACGCAGGTTAGCCCTGCGGCGACCGCTGCGGCAGAGCCGCCCGAGGAGCCGCCCGGCACGCGGTCGAGGTCCCAGGGGTTGTGCGTGGGGCCGAACGCCGAGGACTCGGTGGAGCTGCCGAAGGCGAACTCGTCCATGTTGAGCTTGCCCAAGGGGATGCAGCCCGCGTCGATCGCGCGTTGCACGCACGTGGCCGTGTAGGGGGACACGTAGTTTTCCAGCATGTGGGAGGCGCAGGTGGTGTGCGTGCCTTCCTGGTTCATGTTGTCCTTGAAGGCGCACGGAATGCCGGCGAGGGGCCCAAGCTCGTCGAAGGAGCCCGCGGCGATTGCGGCGTCGACGCGGTCGGCTGCGGCGTATGCGGCCTCCTCGGTGAGCTCGAGGAACGCGTGGACCTTCTCGTCAGCGGCCTTAATGTGTGCGAGCGCCGCCTGCGCAACCTCGCGCGCCGTGAAGTCGCCTGCGCGCAGGCCTGCCTGGATTTGGGCGATGCCCATGTCGGTGAAGAATGCCATTAGCGATCGCCCCCTTCGCCTAAGATGGACGGGATGAGGAAGCTGCCGTCCTGCTGCTTGGGTGCGTTCTCAAGCGCAACTTCCTGCGTGAAGCTTTCGCGCTCGGTGTCTTCGCGCATGACGTTCGAGAGGCTTCCGATTGGGTGGAAGGTGGGCGTAACGCCATCGAGGTCGAATTCGGTGATGGGCTTCAAGGTGTCGATGATGCTGTTCAGGTCGGTTGTCATCTGGACAAGCTCATCGTCGGTGAGCCCGATGCGCGCGTAAGTGGCGATATCGCGCACGTCGCGTTCGGTAAGATGTTGGGTCATGAAAGCGTCCTTTCGTGCATATCTCCGAAATGATAGCAAAGGACGGGCCCGTTGCGGCTGGCAAGAACGCGAAGTCACCCGTTCTTAACAGCCGCGGCGCTCGAGAATGCTCACGGTTTGACATCAGCCCATCGCGCCAAGCTTCAAAGCCCTGGTATACAATCAATAAGTATTCGCGAGATTCTTGGAATTGAGGAGCAGCAAGCATGGCAAGTAACGAGAAGTTCACGCTTTCTGAAACCGTCATTGACTATGTGAAAACATCTGACCTTGCGCGCGATGCTGAGCACATTATCGTTTCGGCTCAATCTTTTTCCCGCAAGGCTGTGAATGTTGCGCTCGTTCAACGTAACTGGCTTTTAGGAAAGCGCATTGCCGAAGAAGAACTCCCCTCTTACGGGAAAGCAGAATATGGATCGAAAATAGTACCTGAGCTGGCAGAATATTTGACATCAAAATACGGTAAGGGATTCACGCGATCGAACCTATACCGTTATGTTCAGTTTTATAAAACCTATCCTGAGATTGTCGCGACATCGTCGCGACAATCTGGAAACGTTCTCTCGTGGTCTCATTATTTGGTGCTTCTTCGGGTGACCAGTAAGAAAGCTCGTGATTGGTATGAGCGAGAAGCTGCCGAGCAGGGATGGAGCGTGCGCACGCTCGATCGTAACGTAAGCACGCTCTATTACGATCGCCTGCTCATGTCGCAAAACAAAGAGCCAGTTGTTGCGGAAATGGAAGTGAAAACCACCGAGTACCAGGCCAATCGACTCGAATTCGTGAAGAATCCCGTTATAGCCGAATTCCTCGGCGTGCCGCAAGATAAAGACTATCTCGAGAGTGATTTAGAAGAAGCCATTATCACCAATCTGCAGAAGTTCCTAATGGAACTCGGGAAGGGATACGCGTTCGTTGCGCGCCAGCAGCATATCAAGACCGATCTGGATGATTTTTATATTGACCTAGTGTTCTACAACTACATATTGAAGTGTTTCGTATTGATTGACCTCAAAGCAAGCAAGATTACCCACCAAGACGTTGGCCAAATGGACATGTATGTGCGCATGTACGACGATTTGAAGCGAGGGAAGGATGACAACCCAACGCTGGGCATTGTTTTGTGTTCCGAGACGAGCGAAACAATCGCCAAGTACTCTGTCTTGCACGATAACAAGCAACTGTTTGCAACGAAGTACAAGCTTTGCCTTCCAAGTGAAGAAGAGCTGCGCGCGGAAATAGAGAACCAGAAGCTCATGTTTAAGCAACAACATGGTTTAGACAGCGAGGCTTCTAGCGAAGGCTAAAGGCCTGAAATACTCCACTGCAAATGGCGGTCGAAGGCAAGCTGGTGCGGTGGGGCAACGCGGTCTTAGGGCGCTGCCCCACTCGGGGCTTCCCTAGCGTTCGTAATCCATGTCGCGGCTTTCCTTGAAGAATGCGAGCGCGACGAGCGAGACCACTGCCATACTGGCGAGGTAGAGGCCTACGGCGCCCAGGCCGAAGTTCATGACGAGCGCGCTTGCGATGGTCGGGGCGAACGCGCCGCCCACGATCGCGGCGAGGTTGTAGGAAAGGCCGGTGCCCGAGTAGCGCACGTTCGCGGGGAACAGCTCGGGCAGATACGACCCGCACGGGCCGAACACCGCGCCCATGCACACGAAGCCGACGCAGAGAAACGCCATGACGCCCGCAACGGTGCCGCTTCCGAGAAGCAGCGGGCTCACCAGGCCGAACACAAGCGTTGCCGCGGTCGCGACCACGAGCACCGGCTTGCGGCCGCGGCGGTCGGCGCACAGGCATCCCACCACGATGAACGCGGCGAAGAAGAACACGGCGATAAGCTCGAAGCCTAGGTACTGCGGCTGAGAGAAGCCGAGCGTGGAGACGCCGTAAGAAAGCGACCAGGTGCCGAGCAGGTAGAACAGCGTGTAGGTGATGCTCACCGCGCAGGTGCCCAAAACGACGCGCTTCCAATGGTGGCGAAGGTCGAGCAGCGGGGTCTTGGAGACGCGGTCCTCGGCGGCCGCCTTCTGGAAGACGGGCGTCTCGGCCATGCGCAGGCGCACGACGAGGCCGACGACGACGAGGAAGACGGAAAGCAAAAACGGGATGCGCCAGCCGAACGCGACCATCTGGTCGGTCGTGAGCACGGTGTCGAGCACGAGGTTCACGCCGTAAGCGCAGAAGAACCCGATCGGAGCGCCGAGGTTCGGGAAGCTGCCGTAGAGCGCGCGCTTGTTCTTCGGCGCGTTCTCCGTCGCCACGAGCGCTGCGCCCGACCACTCGCCGGCAAGCCCAACGCCCTGGAACGCGCGGCATGCGCACAGAAGGACGACCGATGCGGGGCCAAGGACGTCATACCCTGGCAAAAGGCCCACGACAAACGTTGCGATTCCCATCATCATAAGCGCTGCGACTAGGGTTTTCTTGCGTCCGAGCTTGTCGCCGAAGTGCCCGAACAAAAGCGAGCCGAACGGACGCGCCAGAAACGACACAGCGAAGGTGACGAAGGCGAGCAGCGTTGCCAAGACGGGGTTCGATTTCGCGACGTCGGTGAAGAAGATGAGGCCGAAATAGCTCGCCGCTGCAATGGAATAGCAGTAGTTGTCGTAGAACTCGATTGCGGTGCCGACCATCGACGCCGCGACGACCTCCGCCGTCGAGTTCTTCTTTTTCTCCTGAGGCTTTGCCCCGAAGGGCAGAGCGCTCGCCGTTGCCGTGCTTGACATGATCTGCTCGCTCGCTTTCTCTCGCATGTCCTTGATACGCTTTCTGCTTGAAAGCAGGCGGCTGTTTGGGAAAGCGGCGGTGAAAAATCGCAAGGGTGCGAATGATAAGCATCTGCGGAGTAAATAAAAAACCGGAGGCGTTTTCTCAAACAGCCTCCGGCTTCAATGCACCATTAGCTGCCCGATTTGGGTTCGGGCAGCTAACAAACAAGCAACCCGAGCCCTAGATAATCAGGCTCATAATTCGAATGGTATGCATGTTCGTGCTGGTCAACGTATCTCCTTTGTTGGGACATCCCTTGATGTCCGCTTGCTGCGCGCCCCTTTGGCTCGCCAGCGGCATCTATCATCGTCCAACTCGCCCAAGAGTCAATGCATGGACCCTTTTCGTCACAGACCCTTCACTTTTCGAGTGCGGTGAATGCCGAGAGGGTTTGCGGCCTAGCGGTTCTCGAACGCGGCAATCTCGGCGAGGAACGCCTCCCCGAAGCGCTCGAGCTTCGCCTGCCCCACCCCGTTCACCTCCAAGAACTCGGCCTCGTTTCGCGGAAGGCGGGCGCACATGTCGCGAAGCGTCGCGTCGGAGAACACCATGTAGGGAGCGATTCCCTGCTCGCTCGCGATTTGCTTGCGCAGCACGCGCAGGCGTTCGAACAGCTCGCCGGGCGCGCCGTCTGCCGCAGCGCCTGTGCCCCTCGTGCCGCTCGAGCCGAACGCATGCCCGCCGCCTGCGCTAGCCCGCCCGCTCTTCCGTGCCGTGCGTTTCATGGAGAGGGAGAACTCGGGCGCCGCCGCCGCGCGAAAGTTCGGGCCGAACCCCACCTTGGGGAACTTCCCCTCCGAGATGTCGAGGTACCTGCCCGCGACCAGGAGCTCTATCACGTCTTTCAGATGCGCCGCAGACGCGTGGGAAAGCGTGCCGTAGGCGTTCGCGCGGTCGAGTCCGAACGAGGATACCTTCTCGCTTTTCGAGCCGCGAAGCACGTCGGCTACCATCCCCTTGCCCCATTCGCCGCGAAGCTCCTGCACGCAGCGCATGATCGCGCGCGCCTCATCCGTCACGTCGGCGCGCTCGAATCCGCCTTCGCAGTTGCCGCAGTTCCCGCACTTCGCAGGGCCGCCCGCCGCAACTTCTTCCCCAAAGTAGCGAAGCAGGTACTCGCGCAGGCAGGCGCAGGTCATGCAGTAGCCCTCCATCGCTGCGAGCATGCGCCGGCGCGTCTGACGCACGGCCTCGGCCTCTTCTGGCGAAAGCTCCTCGTTAGCTGATTCCTGCTCGATGAAGAAGCGACAGGTGGAAAGGTCCTTCTCGCTCCAGAAGAGCAGGCACTCCGAGGTCAGACCGTCGCGTCCCGCGCGGCCGGCTTCCTGGTAATACGCCTCGATCGAGGCGGGCATGTTGTGATGGAGCACGTAGCGCACGTTCGACTTGTCGATGCCCATGCCAAACGCGTTCGTTGCGACCATGACAGGCGCATCGTCGCAGATGAATGCCTGCTGGTTTGCTGCGCGCTCGGCAGCGGGGAGCCCGGCATGGTAGCGCGTTGCGCGCACGCCCGCGGAAACGAGTGCATCGCGCACGATTTCGGTGTCCTTCCGGGTCGAGCAGTACACGATGCCCGAATCGCTCGCGTGCTCTAAGGCGTAGGCGGCGATCCTCGCGAGCTTGCGCTTGGGCTCCGCGCGCTCGACGGCGAAGTGCAGGTTCGGACGGTCGAACCCGGTGACGATACGGTAGGGGTCGGACAGTCCGAGCAGGCGCACGATGTCGTCGCGAACGCGCTCGGTCGCCGTCGCTGTGAGCGCGCAGACGGCGGGGCGCGCCGACAGCTTCGCGATGAAGGCGCCGATTTGCAGATACGAAGGGCGGAAGTCCTGGCCCCACTGCGACACGCAATGGGCCTCATCGACGGCGATGAGCGCTATGCGTGCGTGGCTCGCAAAATCGACGAAGCGCGCATCTTCGAGCCGTTCGGGTGCTACATATACGATGTCGAACTCGCCTGCTCGCGCGCGCTCGATCACGCGGCCCTGGGCCGCAGGCGACAGCGTCGAGTTGAGGTAGGCCGCGTGCACCCCTGCTTGCACGAGCGCACGGACTTGATCGCCCATAAGCGACACGAGCGGCGAGACGACGATCGCGACCCCGGGCAAGACGATGCTGGGGATTTGGTAGCACAGCGACTTTCCTGCGCCCGTCGGCATGACGGCGAGCGCATCGCGCCCGGCGAGAATAGCCTCGATCACGCTTTTCTGCCCCAGCCTGAAGTCCTCGTAGCCGAAGCAGTCCCTCAGCGCGCGGCGGGCGTCATCGAGCGTCGGCGCCGGCAAGGCGTCGGGGGCGCTTGGCGGGGTGTGGCCGGCATCCTCGTCCACGACCTACTCCCCCGTCCGCGTCACTTCGAAGCGTGCGCCGTCGAAGGTGTTGCCCTTCGGGTCTTTCACCCATGTGAGGTAGCTATCGGTCGGCACGATGCGGTACGTGTAGCTCATCTGATCTTCTCCGTTGTGGAACGTGACGCGGAACTCGACGTCGCCGAACGCGCGGTATGCCGCCATGTCGGCCGTCTCGTCAGTACCTTGCTCGACGGGCACGGCGAAATACACGTATCCTCCGCTCGCCACCTCGCTCAGCTGATAGGGGACGACTTCTTCCCAGACGCCGCTCGATTTCCCCACGCGGACGCCGTCGGTGAGCGATTCGATTGAAATCGAATCGCAGGGACTCGTCTCGCTCATGCCGATGTTGAGGCAGACTACGCGCCCTGCAGTGTCCGCTTGCCGGTACACGCCGCCAAGGCTCACCACGCCCGAGACGATGTCGCGCGTATCGCCTTCGCCCGAGGCGTTCTGGAAGAGCTGCAGATCGCAATCGGAAAGGGCGGGTGCCTTACATGAGACGAGGGGCAACGCGCAGCACGCAAGGCACACTGCGATCGCAAAGTTAACAAGCCGTCTCACGAACCCACCTTCCCGTAAACGAAGTCCATCAAGAAAGGCCCCACAATGGGAGCCTTTGGGCATGATAGCAGGTATTTCCCCGCCCGCGTGTGTTTTGTTTGCGGGGCGTAACGGGCGGGGCGTAACGGGCGGTGACCCTTATCCTTCTACGATGCGCTCGACGTTGCCGCACTTGCCGAACGCGCCGTAATGGTGGCGCAGGTTGCCGTCGACCTTGAAGTGCGCGCCGTAGCGGGTGTCGGCGACCATGCTGCAGGAGTTGCTGCACACGCTCATCGGCTCATCGGTGAAGAAGCGGTGGTGATCGTCGAGGTCGAAGTAGTCTGGGCAGCCGGCGATCTTGCCGTCGTAGGTGGCGTACTGGCCGTATTGCTCGCAGAGATCTTCGATGACCTGGCTTTTCACTGCGCGAACATAGCGTCCCTCGTAGGTGGTCCCCTCGCCTTTCGCCTTCGCAGCCGCCTCGTCGGTCACCTCGACCGCATGGAAGCTCATGTGGCGGAAGTTCTCCCAGCCCGCTTTGCGCATGGTTCGGCGGAAGTCCTGGTCGTAGCCGGTTTCCGCCAATAGCCCGCCCGCGATGGCCGGATCGGCCTTCTGCTCAGGGTCGAGGCGGCGGTTGCAGAACACGTCGAACTCGTAGAACTCGCCGCCTTCCTTCAGCACGCGATACACCTCGGAGAGCACCTTGAGCTTGAAGGGGCTATGCGACACGGCGCAGTTGGCGATGACGACGTCGACCGACCCATCGGCGATGCCCGCCGCGGAGAGGTCCTCGATGGTCGTGTTCACGAAATGGACGTTCGACTTCGCGAATCCGAATGCCTGAGCGATCTGCTCTTTCGCCTCGTTGGCCTTCTCCACATCACACGCGCAGCCCTCGATGGCGATGATCTTACCAGACTCCCCCACGAGCTTCGAGGCGACGAAGGCATCGCGGCCGTTGCGGGCGCCGAGCACCACCACGGTGCAGCCGTCGAGCATCGGCGGGAACGGGTAGCCCGGAAGCATCTTGTTCTCGCGCATGTCCTCGGGCAGGAGTGCGAGTGCCTCGGCGGCTTCGGCGGAAGGCTCAAGGCCCTCGATGGAGATGATGTCGTCGAGCTTTTTCTCCGCGTAGTAGTCGCGGATCGTCTGCATAATCTCGTTCATATTCTTCTCCTTACGTCAGCATATATGCGAAAGACCGCAGCGGGATCGAGCATGCTGCGGCCGAAGGTCGAGCTGGAACTTAAGCCTCGATCTTCTCCTCGTCTTTTTTGAGGTGCATCGGCTTCAAGATGTAGCGGTACGCAAGCGCAGCGACGATGCCGCCCACGAACGGGCCGACAACGTACACGCAGATGGTGTCCATGATGTTGTTGCCGAAGCAGATGGAGCCCCAACCCACGCATGCAGCCCACAGGCGCGGCATGATGTCGCGAGCAGGATTCAGGCCGGCGTCGGTCAGCGGGCCGATGACGTTGATGAGCACGGTGATGGTGAGGCCGATGAACAGCGGGGCGATGAGCGCGCTCGGCTTGCCCTTGTTCTCATCGGAGGTTAGGCTCAAGATGACGAGGCAGAGGATGAAGACGCCGAAGCCCTCGGCGAAGGCGCCGACCATCATGGGCACGGTGCCGTTCGCGGTGTTCGGGAACACTTCGCACCAGATGGTAGCGGCGCTGCCGATGGAATTGGTGGACATGGTGAGGCCGTTGTTGGAGAGGTTCTTCGCGACGGAATCGCCGAACATGACCCACAGCGAGCCCGCAGCGAGGAAGGCACCGGCGCACTGGCCGAGCAGATAGGCGGGAAGGTCGCGAACCTTCATCTTGCCAGCGAGGATCATCGAGATAGAAACCGCCGGGTTGAAGTGCGCGTCGGAGAGGTTGCGCGTCACGTAAATGCCGATCGCGATGGCGAGGCCCCATACAAGTCCTACTTGACCTGGGCCGGTAAGCGCGCCGAAGAGCGTTGCCACGGCAACAGCGCCGATACCGAGGAAGCACATAAGGAAGGTACCGATGAGCTCACCGGTGAATTGCCTTGCGAATTTCATGAGTTTCTTCTCTTTCGTCCTATTCGAATTGAATTCCGACAGCAACGCCCTATCGGGGCGCAATCCCTCAAGCGCGTATTATGATGATATTAGTAGACATAGACAAGTAATATCTTGAAAATATTTGGGGGCGAAAGAAATTAGTGCACATTGTCGAATATATGCTTAACTTTACGTGACTTTTACCGAAACACCGCTATAATTCCATACGCATTCTCTCGTTTTCTACTGCCGAATCCCTCAAATGACAGCAGTAGCAGGGGAAACGATGCTGTTGCAATCATTTGCAGGGAATCGAGGCCCTAGAGAGAGGGTAAGAAGAAGTGAACATTAACAGACGCTCATTCCTCAAGGCGAGCGCCTTGGGGTTGGCTGCGGTGGCCGCGACGGGGGTGACGCCGTTTGCCGCCGTAGCCGATGAGTCCCACAAGCCGAACCAAACCGGCAAGTGGACCGCAACCACCTGCCAGGGGTGCACTGCCTCCTGTCCCGTGAAGGTGTATACGCAGAACAAGCGTATTCTTCGCATCACGGGCAACTGGAACTGTACGGCGACGGGTGGCAAGATCTGCCCGAAGCCGCATCTTGCAATCCAACAAGTCTACGACCCCGACCGCATAAAAACCCCGATGAAGCGCACCAACCCCGAAAAGGGGCGCGGCGTCGACCCGGGTTTCGTGCCGATCAGCTGGGACGAGGCGTTGGACACCATCGCCGACAAGCTCATGGAGCTCAAGAAGAACGGCGAGACGAAGAAGCTCGCCTTCCAAAAGGGCCGCTCTACCGGCGTCGGCGACGTCCTCTATAAGAAGTTCAACATTCTGTTCGGCACCCCGAACTACTTCGGTCACGGCGATATCTGCGCCGAGGCCGAGAAGATGGCGAACTGGGCGACCGAAGGTACCTTCTCGTACCACAACTACGACCTTACCAACACGAAGTGCTTCCTCATGTGGTCGACCGACCCCATCTCCTCGAACCGCATGTCCGGCTGGGCGTCGAGCGTGTGGGGCAAGGTGATGGATGGTGCCAAAATCTACGTGATTGACCCGCGCCTGTCCGCAACTGCGGCGAAGGCCGACAAATGGTTGCCGATCATTCCTGGCACCGATGGCGCGCTGGCCTGCGCGATCGCGCACGTCATCCTGACGAAGGGTCTTTGGAACAAGAAGTTCGTGGGCGACTTCAAGCAGGGGCCGTGGAACTATGAGCTCACCGACAACTACAACAACAAGGCGAACCTGTTCAAGGCCGGCGAGACCGTCGACGAGTCCAGGTTCGAGTACAACCAGGGCTACGGCCTTGTGCGTTGGTGGAATCTGGCGCTCAAGGACGCCACCCCCGAGTGGGCTGCCGACATCTGCGGAGTCGAGGCGAAGGTTATCACCGAAGTCGCCACGCAGTTCGGCAAGTACGGCGACGCGAGCTGCTCGTGGCAGTCGCCGGGCACGAACATGCAGGTCCGCGGCGTGTACGGCGCCATGGCGGCGAACGCGCTCAACGGCCTGGTCGGCTCCATCGAGACGAAGGGCGGCGTGTTCCGAAGTGCCTCCGCTTCCACTGGCAAACTGCCAGACCACAACCATTTCCGCGACAGCAATGCCCGCAAGGCCGCCAAGATGAAGGCAATCGACGGGCGCATCCGCAAGGACTTCCTGAACTACAACGGCAAGGCGATCCACTCCAACGAGACGTCGAGCCGGCTTGCCGACGTCATCTTGCAGGAAGATGGGCATTACGAGGACGGCAGCTACGAGATCAAGATGCTTATCAGCTACTGGTGCAACTACTGCTTCAGCTCCACCGGCGCGCAGCGCTTCGAAAGGGCGTACGCGAAGGTGCCTTTCTACGTGAACATCACGACGATGCCGTCGGAGTCCGCCATGTTCGCCGACATCCTGCTTCCCGCGAAGCACTACATGTTCGAGCGCTGGGGCTTCATGAAGGCAAGCCAGGGCCTCTACAGCTACATCTCGGTGCAGCAGCCCGTGATCACGCCGTTGTGGGACACCAAGACCGACGAGACGGAAATCGCGTGGGAGCTCGCCGTTAAGCTCAAGGATCGCGGCTTCTCGAACATCTACAACTACTACTCGAAGGCCTTCTGCGACCCCGAGACGGGTAATTGCCCCACCAATGCGGCCGAGTTCGCCGAGATCGCGGTGAAGATCATGACGGCGCCCGCGTGGAATGGGAAGAACGCCAAGCAGGGCACCGACCTCGGCAGCTGGCGCAACTTCTGCTCGAAGGGGTGCTTCAATTCCAAGAAGATGGGCTACAAGAAGCATTGGGGCAGCTTGGGGCAGGATACCGGCAAGTTCGAGTTCTTCTCCGAAAGTTTGAAGACGCTGCTCGAGCAGGTGGCGACCCAGTACAAGTGCGACGTGAACTCCGTCGTTGAATCCATGGGCTTCGAGGCGCGCGACGGTTTGGCCTTCGTGCCGCATTATGAGACGCCTGTGCGATACGGTGACGAGAAGACCTACCCCTACATCTTCGAAGAGCACCGTGCGCGCCTGAACCTGGAAGGGCGAAGCGCGAACTGCGTGGGGTATCAGGAGTTCAAGGACACTGACCCGGGCGATGTGGCCTGGGACGATGTCATCAAGATCAACCCGTCCGACATGGAGGACTTAGGGCTCAAGACCGGCGACACCGTTGAAGTGACCTCGCCGCAGGGTTCCATCATCGTCCATGCTAAGGCATGGGAGGGCACGCGCCCGGGCGTCGTCATCAAGGCGTACGGCCAGGGGCACTGGGCCTTCGGCCATGTTGCGGCCGCCGACTTCAAGAACTTCAAGCCCCGCGGCGGCAACAACAACGACATCCTCCCCTGCGACTGGGAGCGCTTGAGCGGATCGACCGCGCGTCATGGCGGCCTAACCCGCGTGAGCATTAAGAAGGTGGAAGCGTAATGAAGACGCGCTATATCATGATCATCGACCAGCACAAATGCGTTGGCTGCGCCGCGTGCGAGATCGCGTGCAAGATGCACAACGAGGTGCCGACCGGGGTGTTTCTCACCCATCACATCGCTTCCACGACGGGCAAGTTCCCCAAGACGAAGTACTCCTACAAGATTACGATGTGCAACCATTGCACGAACGCGCCGTGCGTCGAAGCGTGCGCGACGGGCGCTATGCACAAGGACGAGTACGGGCTGACGGTGGTCGACTACGACAAGTGCATTTGCTGCGGCCTGTGCGCGACGGCGTGTCCCTATGGGCAGATCACGCCGGCGCCGGAGAACACCGCAGCGTCCGACATCGCCGCCGTCGAGCCCGCGATCGAGGGGTGCACGGCATCGGGTGCCGAGCTCAAAGAGGCCATCGGCGCGGCGTACCCGTGCCATGACCCCATCTTGGACGACTACGACCTGCCGATGGTGGAAGTTGGCGCGCCGCTCAAGTGCCAGATGTGCAAGCAGCTCGTCTACAATGGGGATAATCCCTATTGCGTGGACGCCTGCCCCGCGGGTGCTCGCGTGTTCGGCGACGTGGAGAACGTGTACGACTCCACGCTCTACGACCTGATGCAGTCCTATAAGATGGACACCCTTTTGCCCGAAGAGGGCACCGAGCCCGCCGTGTACTACATGCGCGAGTTCCGCAAGACTTGGTAAGACGTACTATTGCACGTACCGTGAGGAGGCAGGGACGCTTTTCGCCCTTGCCTCCTTTGCGCGAAATCGGTGAGCAGACACAGGAGAGACGACACCCATGAGCAACGACATCGAAGCAGACGAGCTCATCGACGAGGCGCCTGAGGGGGCCGCGCGCCTGGCAGCGGAGTGCCAAGCGCCCGCAAGCGCGCTCGAGGCTGAAGACGAGGCCGCCTACGCAGCGCGCCCCCTTCCCTACGTTGCGCCTGCAGTGCTCCTCGAAGGGCTCGCCCGCCTGTGGGAGTATCCCAAAAACGGCAATTTCGTAAGCGCAGAGCTTGCGCGTATGAGACAAGATGCGGGACTTCGGGAATATCAAGATGCCCTCCACGGCCTCGAGGACGCGTTTTGCGCTTACGAGAAATCGACGGAGACGGTCGTGGGCGCGCACCTTTCGCAGCTCGACTACACGCGCTTGTTCATCGGGTCGTTCAAGATGTACGCCCCTCCCTATGCCTCGTACTACCTCGACGGTGCCGACCAGATTTTCGGGCCGACCGCCGTCGCGGTGGAGGACCTCTACGCCCTGTTCGGGTTGGAAATCAAGTCCGATGAGCACGACATGCCCGACCATATTCGCTACCTGCTAGTGTTCATGGCGCTCCTCGCGCGCGCCTTCGAGCGGACGGGCAGCAGGGATATGGCGCTTGCCTACGAGGATTTCAAGCAGGAGTTCCTCGACAGCTGGGGCGCCGCGTTCTCCGAGAGGGTTCACACCTACACCGAATACGCTTTCTACCCCGCTCTCGTCGACTTCACGTTGGCGTCGGTGTAGAGTCGATATGTTTTCGAACGATGAACCGAGGAAGGTAATGAAGAGTCGATCTACCCGCATGGCGCTCGATGGCGCCCTGACCATATTGCTCATCGCATCGATGCTCGCGCAGCTCACCGGTGTCATCGCGCACGAGATCATAGGCGTCGTGTTCTTGCTTGCCGTCGTCGCGCATATCGTGAACTCGTTCTGGTGGATGAAGACGGTCGCACAGCTGGTCGAGAACGCGCAGGTGAAGGGGGGGCAGCTTGCGCTGTTCGTCGTCGCGGTGCTGCTTGGCGTCGCGGTCGTGGTGCTCGCGGTCAGCTCGGTGCCGATCAGCCGGCTGCTCTATCAGGTGGGGCTTGCGCCTAAGGTCATGAGCAGCATGTGGCTTGCCGTCCACAAGGCGAGCGCGTTTCTGCTGTGCATCCTCGCCGTCGTGCACCTCGCGATGCACTGGGCGAGCATCTTGAAGCATCTGAACATCCCCTTCGACCCGAGCAAGCGCAAGGCAATCGGTCTGGGGGTGAAGGTGGTTTCCTGCGCTGGCATCGTGGCGCTTGGCGTCGTCGGGTTCAACTCGCTTGAGATGTTCACGGGGGCCGGCGAGGTCTCGGATGGCGAAGGTTCACGGGAGGGCTCGACGTCTCAACCCGCGTCGGGCAGCCAGGCAAGCCCGAGCGCAAGCGCGTCCCAAGGTGGAGGGTCGATTTCGACTGCGGGTGCGTCCGAAGGCCAGGCCTCGGCATCGTCATCGAGTACATCCGCCGATGATCAACCTGCAAAAGTCCAGGCAGGTGCTGGGAACGGAGAAGTTGGCTCTTCGGAAGGCGACGCCGAGGAACTGTGCCCCCTGTGTCGCAAGCACTGCCCCCTTTCCGACCCGCAATGCGACAAGCCCTATCTCGCGGGGCTTATCGCTTCGTAGCCTTACTATCAACTCGTTTCCCCGAAGGATTCCCATGCAACATGCTCTTCTGCCCACCATGCGCCGACTCGCGGCGCTCGCGCTCTGCGCACTGCTCTCGCTCGCTTTCGTCGGATGCGCGAGCGAGGAGCCGGCTGCCCAGACGCAGCCTCAGACCCTCGAGATCGGCGAGAACGCAGGCGACGTCTATGCGCTTTCGCTTTCGAACAGCTCGGGGAAGTCGGTCGTGAGCATGGCGGTGAAACTTCCTGGTGATGATTCCTTCTCCGCGAACCTTATGAGCTCGGACGCGCATTTGAAAGACGGCGAGGACGCCATCGTCTACATCCCTCGGCAGGCAAGCGACGACGGTACGTACGTTGTCGACCTGAAGGTGGTTTTCGGGGACGGCGGTGTGAGCGTGCTGCACCACCTCGATCTGGAGGAGTTCAGCGCGGCGACGCTTCTTCTTAACGGGAAGATCGGATACGTCACCTACCAGGGCAAAACCGCGAACCGCATGGTTTCTACCCTCGATCTGCAGACGTATTACTACAACTTGGAGGACCCCACCGCAGCCGCACGAGACGAGGCCGAGGAGGAGGAAGAGAAGCGCCGCTTGGAAAAGCTCGAGGAGGACTTGAAGGCGACAGACGAGCAGCAGTCTGCTGACGCGAGCGCCTCGTCTGATGGTACGAAAGCCACGACTGAGGAAAACGAGCAAACGCGGGTGACGACCGACGACACGCAGGGCATGGACATTGAGGACGATCCGCTCGAGGTCAGCCACGAGGATTCGAGCGAGGATTAGCGCCCGAGTCGCAAGACGTTGAGGGGAGGCTTGGGCTTTGGTGTTCGGGTCTCCCCTTTTCGTTTGCGCTTGGTTGCGGGACCAGGCGGCAAGGCGCGTCTCTCCTTGCCGCCAGGTTTGTCTTGGCAGTTGCGCCTTAGCGCGGCAGGAACTCATCGAGCTCGCGGTCGAGCTCGGGCAGGTGCTTCACGGAAAGCCCCGAGACAAGCTTGCCGCGCGCCATGACCATCTCCACCTGGCGCAACGCCTCCAAATTATCGAGCGGGTTCTCGTCGAGCACAATGAGGTCGGCCGCTTTCCCCACCTCGATCGATCCCGTCTCGTCGCCCAGCCCTAAGATGCGCGCATTGCCGAGCGTGGCGGTGTGGAGCGCGAGCTTGCGCTGAGCCCCGACGATGCGCTCGAAGTACACGACCTCGCGCCACATGTCGTAGTGCGTGACGTAGGGACATGCGGAATCCGTGCCGAGCCCCACGGGGATGCCCGCTTCGAGTGCCGCCTGCGCCGCATGGACGATGCCCTTGTAGACGATGTTGCCGTTGACCTTCTGGATCTCGGTCGAGTGGGTCTTTTCGGGGTCGAGCTCGACGAAGGGAAGCGCGGGCGAGACCGTGCAGGTGAGCGAGGAGCTTCTTCCGACGCCGTTTTCCTTGAACAGCGCGATGAGCTCGGGCGTGAGGTCCGCGCCGTGCTCGATGGTGTCGACGCCCGCCTCAAGCCCCACACGCACGCCCTCGGCGCTCTCGATGTGGGCTGCGGTCGCCATGCCGAGCTTGTGCGCTTCGTCGACCGCCGCGGCTGCGATTTCGGGCGACATGCGCAAAACGCCCGGCTCGCCTTCCTTCTCCGCATCGAAGACGCCTCCGGTGATGAACAGCTTCACGAGGTCGCATTTGCGCGCGAAGCAGTCGCGGACGATCTCACGTGCCAGTTCAGGGGTCTTAGCGATGTGGGCGAACAGCCCCGCGCCGTGGCCGTTCGGTACCGTGACGCCGACGCCTGAGGTGAGCAGGCGCGGCCCCTGGTACTTTCCGGCGTTGATCGCGTCGCGCACGTCTACGTCGGCAAAGCCCGGGTCGCCCACCGAGCGCACGGTGGTCACGCCACTCGCGAGCTGCTGCTGCGCATGTCTTTTGATGACGCGCCGCAGGTACCACATGCCGATCGGATTTCGCACCACCTTGTCGATGAGGTCGCCCGCCGCGCCTGCGCTCGTCGGCTTGCCCGAGCCGCAAAGGTGTACGTGCAGGTTCACAAGGCCGGGCACAAGGTAAGCTCCCTTAAGGTCTATCTCCTGAGCGTTCGCAGGCGCTGTGGTCTCATCCGCCGCACCGATCGCCGCGATGCGGCCCTCGTCGTTCACGACAACGGTGGTGTTAGGGCGCGGCTCCATGTCGGCGGTGCCGTCGAGGACGATTGCGTGGGTGAAAACGTAGGCCATGGGATTCTCCTTAAGAGAGCGGCTGCTTGAGATTTCACCTATTGTATCGTGCGCGGTTTCGAATTACACCCCATTTGTTGAATATTGCGCTCACGCTTGCTCGTGCCCGTCGTTTCGTTTCCTACGACTTGGTAAAAATGGGTTTACAGCGCGGCCTCTGGCTGCTTTCAGCACGTGCGTTCGGTTACAATCGAGGCGATAGATTGATTCACGGAAAGGCAGCCCGATGGCTTCTTCAGATAACATGGCCGATCAAGTTGCAAACGCTGCGCAAAACGCCGTGAAGTCGAGTGATTTCAGCGACCTCCAGTCGACCATCGAGCGCGTTGCCGGTGCCGCCGCTGAGAGCATCGGCCGCGGGATTGCGCAGGCCTCTGACGGCATCCGCCGAGGTCAGGAGCAATACGCGCTCATTCAGGAGCGCAAGCGCAAAGAGGAGCTCATGAACCTGCGCTATGCGAGCGCCACGACCCAGCGCGGCGGCGGCATAGCGCTTGTGGTCGCAGGCGTCGCCGTGGGAATCCCTCTTGTCGCCATAGGGCTTATCATGCTTCTTATCAAGCTCGCGGCTGCCGCCCCCTTCATCGCCGCAGGCGCCGTGATCGGCGGCGCGCTCGTGTTCGCGGGCACCCGAAAGATCCGTTTCGCGGGCGCCTTCGATCGCTACCGCAACGCTATCGGCCTGCGCGAATCGTGCAGCGTGAAAGAGCTTGCGCAAAGGGGCTCCGAGAGCGTCGCGGACGTGCAGAAAAACGTGAGGAAAATGCTTGCGAAGGGCATGTTCAAGCAGGCGACGCTCGACGAAGCCTCGGGCCTGCTCCTCATGACCTCCGAAGCCAGTGAGAGCTACGAGCGCGAGCTTGCTGAGGCGCGCCGTGCTGAACGCCGGCAGGCGCTCGCGCAATCCGCCTGCTCAAAGGAAAGCGTCCCGCTCACCGCCGAGCAGCAGCGGCTCTTAGACCGCGGAAAGGCGTTTATCGCGCTTATCCGCGAAGGCAACGATGCTATTCCCGATGAAGAGATTTCGCGCACGCTCGACCGGATCGAGCACGTGGTCACGGCCATTCTCGACGCCGCTGCCGAGAACCCCGAGCTCATCGACGATCTGGACAGGCTTCTCGACTACTACCTGCCCACCACGGTGAAGCTGCTCGAGACCTACCGCGAGCTTGATTCCCAGCCCATCCAAAGCGATAACATCGTCGACTCGAAGCTCGAGATAGAGAAAGCGCTCGATAGCTTGAGCGTCGCGTTCGAGAAGCTGCTCGACTCGCTCTTCCGCGACGTGGCGACCGATGTGTCGTCCGACATTACGGTGCTCCGCACCGTGCTCGCGCAGGAGGGCCTTACCGAAAGCCCGTTTGACAAGGCCCGATAGCCAAACCTCTACCGAAAACGGGCGAGCATGCGCCCGTAAGGAACTAAAGAAAGGTATCGTCATGGAAAACAGCACCGAATCGAAGGCAACGCCCGAGCTCACGCTTACGCTTACTCCTGAGCTCGACGATGCGCCCGCTCCTGTTCTTTCCGCCAAGCCGGTGGAGGAGCTGGCGAAAAGCGAAGGCGACCTCGCCCTCGACGACTCCATGCTCTCCGATGACGAGAAGAAGATGGTCGAATCGTTCTCCGAGCAAATCAATGTGCGCGACTCGGCCGCCATCATGCAGTACGGCGCCGGCGCGCAGAAGAAGATGGCCGATTTCTCCGAGTCGGCGCTCGAGCGGGTGCGCACGAACGATTTGGGCGAGGTGGGCGACCTTATCACCGGCGTCGTCAACGAGCTGCGTGGGTTCAACGCCACCGAGGAGAAGGGGCTGTTCGGCTTCTTCAAGCGCGGCGTCGACAAGGTGCAGTCGCTTCGCACGCGCTACGACAAGGCCGAGGCGAACGTGAACAAGATCGTCGACCAGCTGAAAGACCACCAGATGACGCTCGTGAAGGATGCGGCGACGCTCGACAAGATGTACGAGCTGAACCTCACGTACTTCAAAGAGCTCACGATGTATTTGCTAGCGGGCAAAAAGAAGCTCGCGCAGGTTCGCGAGGGCGAGCTCGTCGAGCTTGTCGAGCATGCCCGCGCCACCGGTCGCGCTGAGGATGCCCAGGCTGCGCAGGACCTCGAGGCCATGTGCACGCGCTTCGAGAAGAAGCTTGGCGATCTGGACCTCACCCGCACCATCGCCATGCAGACGGCGCCTCAGATCCGTCTCGTGCAGAACAACGAGATCACGCTCGTCGAGAAAATCCAGACCACCATCGTGAACACCATCCCCCTGTGGAAAAGCCAGATGGTGCTCGCGCTCGGCATCGCGAACGAGGCTGAGGCCGCTCGCGCGCAGAGCGCTGTCACGAACATGACGAACGACCTGCTCAAGAAGAACGCGGAGATGCTGCATACCTCGACTGTCGAGATTGCCCGCGAGTCCGAGCGCGGCATCGTCGACATCGAGACGCTCAAGAACACCAACGAGACGCTCATCAAGACCTTCGACGAGGTCATGCAGATCCAGGCGGAAGGCCGTCAGAAGCGCGCAGAGGCCGAGGCGGCGATGCGCGAGATGGAAGCCGAGCTCAAGCAGAAGATGCTCGAGATTCCGCGCGTGTAGCTTCGGAATGCGGGGGGGTGCGGGCCACGCGAGCCGCCCGAACCCCCCCCCGCACCGGAAACCTTGCTTGCGGGTAGGTTGCATAGCAGTCGAAATCCGCTGTGCCGGCGGCACTTGTGGTCCACGACCAGTCAGATAGCATAGCTGACGAGATTGCCCGCTACGAACCTTGTTTGTTCTTTCACGACTCTGGCTCGCCGTGGACAAAATCAGTCAATATGTGAGGAGTATCGGCAGACTAACTTTCTTTCGAAAAATTTGACCTGGGGAAATATCGACGGCGAGTCCGCCGATGGCTTCTTCCACATCAGAACGGCTCACATATCGACTGATTTTGTCCACGCCACCCCGATTTTCAGGAAGAAGGCTCATGGCAAAGAAGGTTAGCAATCTAAAGCTCAATAGAGCCCGAAAAAGAGGGCTGGTCCTCATTGCTTTATCCCTGGGTTTATTTGCTTCATCGAAATTGATCGATGAATGCTTCCAAGTCCCTTATCAAGCGCTGATTCTGCTTATCATTGCCTCTTTTGCATGTGGCATGTGGGGCTTATGGTGCCTCATCGTAGAAGGGAAAATCCCCTCGTCTAAAGGCTAAACGCAAGCTTGGGAGCCCACTATCAAAAAGGGACGCTTTCGCGTCCCTTTCTCGTTACACGTTGAACTTGAAGTGCATGACATCGCCGTCTTGCACCACGTATTCCTTGCCTTCCTGACGAAGCTTGCCGGCGTTGCGGCAGCCCACCTCTCCGCCGAGCTCCACGTAGTCGGTAAAGCTCGCGGTCTCCGCCTTGATGAAGCCGCGTTCGAAATCCGAGTGGATGACGCCCGCCGCCTGCGGGGCCTTAGCCCCGATGGGAATGGTCCATGCGCGCGTCTCGGTCTCGCCGCTCGTGAAATAGCTCTGCAGTCCGAGCAGCTTGTACGCCTCACGGACCAGGCGTGCCAAGCCCGACTCGGAAAGCCCCATGGCCTCGAGGTATTCTTTCGCTTCCTCGGGATCGAGCTCGGCCAAGTCGGCTTCCACCTTCGCCGAGATGGGCACCGGCGCGCACCCGTCGATTTCGGCCAAATCAGCGTCGAGCGCGTCCTCGTCGACGTTCGCGATGTAGAGAATCGGCTTCATGGTGAGCAGATGCAGGTCGTAGATCGCCGCCTGCTCGTCCTCGTCCAAGCCGAGCGTGCGGGCGCGATGGCCCTCGTTCAAGCCCTCGAGCACCTTCTTGGCGACCTCGAGCTTCTTCGCGCCTGCTTTGTCGCGTTTGGCCTCTTTCTCCAGGCGCGGGATGGCCTTGTCGAGTGTGCCGATGTCGGCCAGGATGAGCTCGGTCTTGATCGTCTCCACGTCGGAGGTCGGGTTGACCTTGCCGTTCACGTGCACGACGTCGGGGTCGCTGAAGAAACGCACAACCTCGCAGATCGCGTCGGTCTCGCGGATGTTCGCGAGGAACTGGTTGCCCAGGCCCTCGCCCTTGCTCGCGCCCTCCACCAGGCCTGCGATGTCGACGAACTCCACCGTCGCGGGAACGATCTTGGCCGGATGGTCGATCGCCGCAAGCGCGTCGAGGCGCGCGTCGGGCACGGGGACGATGCCCACGTTGGGCTCGATGGTGGCGAAGGGATAGTTCGCGGCCAGCCCGCCCTTGTTCGTGAGCGCGGTGAACAGCGTGGACTTGCCGACGTTCGGCAGGCCGACGATTCCGATGGAAAGCGACATGGAAACTTCTTTCTCACTCAAAAGCGCCGCCGCGAAACTCGCGGCGGCGTGTGTGCAGTCAGTTCGATTCATAATACCACAGGCCGTGCGCAAACGGCCGAGACGTGCGCCCTACCTCGCGTCCTTGTCGCACACGAGGATGCCCTGCGAGAACACTTGGCGTACGTTGTCGGGCGTGGACAGGTAGAGGATGCGGGCAAGCCGATCGATCGGCTCGTCGAACACGCCGAAGCCCGTAAGGTCGCTATCGGGCCGCTTCACGTCGATGACCTGCAGGTCGAAGGCGCGCCCCGGCTCGAAGGTCGCAAGCGGCAAGCCGAGCGCCTCGGCGCCGCCTGCGGTGGCGAGCCAGAACGACTCCACGAGGGGCAGTCGCGTGCCCTCGCCAAGCCCGCCGCGCTCCTCGGGCGGGAGCTGCGCGTTCACGCCCGTCTCGAGCAGACGCGACACGAGCACCGCTTGGCGGATGTTCTCGTACATGCTCGGGCTGTAACCGCCCGATATGTCGGTGCCGAGCCCGACGTGGATCCCCTGCGAACGGAAACGCTGGATGGGGGCCACGGCGCTCGAGAAGTACGAGTTCGCCGTCGGGCAATGGGCGACGGCGACGCCTAGCTCGGCGAACATCTCGCCCTCCTCCTCGGTGAGGTAGGGGCAGTGCGCCATGATGGAGTGCTCGCGCAGCAGGCCGAAATCGCGCAGGGCATACGGGTCGGTCTTGCCGAAGCGCTCGAGCACGACGTCGTGTTCCCATTGGCCTTCGTTGCAGTGCGTCTGCACGTAGGCACCTGTGTTTTCGGCCAGATTGCCCAGGCCACGAAGCACTTCGTCGGTGCAGCTGGGGATGAAGCGCGGCGTGATGACAGGCCAGGCACCTGCGCGGCTTTTCCGCCCGATGGCCTCCACCTCGCGGATGAGGGTTTCGGTGTCGCGCACCGCCTGCTCGGGCGAGGCATCGCGATAGTAATCCGGGTTCGCTGCGGGGTCGTCCATCACCGTCTTGCCCACGAGTGTGCGCTGGCCGCGCTCGGCGCAGATTTCGGCAAGCGCCACCGTTGCCTCCAGGTGGGCGCTGCCGAGGTACACCGCCGTGGTCGAACCTCGCGCAAGAAGCTGATCGACCAGGTCGGAGTAGACTTTCTTCGCGAAATCAACGTCCGCGAACTTCGATTCCAAAGGGAAGGTGCGCTCATCAAGCCACCGATAGAGCGGCTCGTCGAGCGCAAGCGCCGCCTGCGGCCACTGGGGCGAGTGGATGTGGATGTCCACGAAGCCTGGCAGCCCGAATCTACCCTCCCCCAGCTCAAAGAGCGCGCCTGCCTCGCGGACCCTCGCAAGCTCCGCGGCTTGGTCGGGGTCGTCATGTGCGATGACGCGTTCGATCGCGCCGTCTTCTCCTACTTCTATGAGGGCGCGCTCCAGGTACTCGAAGCTGCCGTATTCGGGCGTATGGAAAAACGACCCGTAAAACGCCCTCGGTTGCGTAGCTTTTTCCATCGCGCGCCCTATTCCACGACGTCCTTGATGGGGTCTTCAATCTGTAGCGTCATCACGTTGATGAAGCCATGGTCGGTGATGGCGTACGCGGGCAGCGCCGCGAGGCAGATGAAGGAGAGGAACATGAACGGGATGGAGATGATGCAGCCGCGCTCGGCGCAGGCGGCGTTGAGGGCGCTCTTCCGCGCGGCGAGCTCCTCGCAAGAGAGATCGGAGAGCAGGCCGCAGATGGGGTATTCCACGCACTCGATGACTTCCCCGCCGTCAACCAGGCACTGCCCGCCGCCGATCTCGATTATGTGGTTCACAGCGACTGCCATGTCCTCGAAGTTCGTGCCCATGACGATCACGTTGTGGTTGTCATGCCCGACCGAGGAGGCGATGGCGCCGCTCGTCATGTGGAATCCGCCCATGAACGCACGGCCGACGTTGCCGTTGATGCCATAGCGCTCGACCTGTGCGATGTAGAGGACGTCTTGGGAAACGTCGCAGGCCACGTAGCCGTCCTTGCACTCGAGCTCAACCTCGCGCGGCTGCGTGACGGGGATCCACGGGAGCGTGTCCATGCAGGTCACCTTCACGCGCTTGGCGCCTTCGGGTGCGGCGATCTTGAAGCTGTCGGGCGTGATGGGGTTCAAGAGCTTCGTGGTGTTGAGCAGGCAGGGGTCGTGGGTGGCGGGCTCGTAATGGACGAGCAGCTCGCCGTGGTCGACGACTTGCTTGCCGCGCGAGAAGACGCTTACGACCTGGAAGTCCTCGGCGGTGTCGCCCGAGACGATGTTCACATCGGCGCGCTTTCCGGGTGCGAGCGCCCCGATATCGGTGAGCTCGAAGGCGCGTGCGGCGTTGATGGTGACCATCTGGATGGCCTTCGCGAACGGCACGCCGGCTTCGAGGGCGAGCTTCAGGTGATGGTCGAGATGCCCCGTCGAGGCTAAGTCGCAGCAATGCAGGTCATCGGTGACGATGCTCATCATGGAGGTGTCGATGTCCTTGCCGACGATGCATTTCAGCTGGTCGGAGAGGGTGCGAGCGGCGGAGGACTCACGCAGCATCGCGTGGACGCCCGCGCGTGCGCGGTCCATGATGTCGTCGGCGGAAAGCCCCTCGTGGCAGGTGGAGATGCCGGCGGCGACGCATTTGTTGAGGTCCTTGCCCTTCATCTCGACGAGGTGCCCCTGCGCGGTCATGCCCTTCATCGAGGCGACGTCGTCGAGCGATTCGAGCAGGTCGGGCAGCTCGGCGAGAACGTAGGGGCCGACACATTCGGAGATTCCCACAGCGTCGGGCCTCTTCAGCGCTTCGCGGATGATTTCGGGGTTGAACTTACCGCCGCTCGTCTCGAGCGCAGGCGAGAAGGGCACGTGCGACGGCACGACGAAGTACAGATTGAGGTCGGTGATCTCATTTTCCTCAAGCACGGCCTCGATGCCGGGAAGACCGGACACCACGCCGACTTCGTGAAGGTCGGTCATGATGGAGGTGGTGCCATGCTTGAGCACAGCTTCCGCGAAGGGGCGGATGGCCAGATCGGAGCTTTCCGGATGGATATGCCCGTCGATGAAGCCCGGGGTGATGAAGGCCCCCTCGGCGTCGATCGTGCGCGTTCCTTCGCCGATACAGTAGTCGACGTCGCCGACCGCCGCGATGGTTTGGTTGCTAATCGCCACGCCGCCGTCGTAGATCTCGCCCGTGTAGACGTTGACGATGCGACCGCCCGTAATGACCACGTCGGCCGGCTTGGTTCCACCTGCAACGCTCAGAAGTTCCCTGTCCATGCGCTTTCCTTTCGCGTAACCGCTCTCGTCTTCTAAAACGCAAAAGCGCACAGAGCTTTTCGCCCTGCGCGCTTATCGCCAAGTGAAATATATCGTGTCGCTCGAAGCCCCGCACGAAGATGGCGCGATTTCCCTATTTTTCCATGGGAATTGAGGGGCACGGAGGCCGGCATATGAGCCTTTCCTGTTGCTATGCAGGGGAAATGCACTGCCTCGACGCTCCTTTTCGCCTAACGACATGGGCGAACTATATCATGCCTGCGCTTGCAAGTCCACGCGTCGCGACGGTTCGAGCTGCAAACAAGATGCGCCCCCGAGCGTGCGAGAAAGCTCAGGGGCGCAAGCTGTTGTGTGTGCGGGGGCGCGAAGCTTCCCGGCGCGCCTGTACTAGTTCATGCGCTCGAACACGAGGTTGCACACGGTTCGATCGCCGCCGCCGAGGCCGGTGGATCCTGCCGTCGACTGCGCGAACGTGTGAAGGCGGTAGCCTTCGGCGTACTGCTGGTTGCAAAGCTCCTCGATTTCGGCGAAGTTCTTCGATCCCTTACCTACGAACTTCTCCCTCAGGACTACCTGCATAACGCGATATTGGCCTGTTCCGGTGTTGATTTTCCCAGCCTCGTCGTTAAAGCTGCCCATGACGTTGTCCATGAATCCCATGTCGGCTCCTTCCGTTGGTCGACCCCAGCTAGGCTGGTCTTTACATGCAAAATAATACCAACGAGCTCACCAACCCCATGTCTCAAAAGAGGGACATTAGAAGACCTACTGGCCAATGGCGCGCAGCAGTTGGCTTCCCAGTTTTGACGAATCAAGGTGCAAACGTCAAACCAACGAGAAAACTCCTTGTTACACTTCGCGCTAAAGAGGCAAACCGCCCAGGTGAAGAGTCTTCTCGGGCATATTAAAACCCCCTTCAGAGCGGTTTGCTGGTGCACAGGAGGAGAAAGGAGAGCTGCCATGTTCTTCTACGAGCCGCTTTCTGCGACGGCGATTGTGAGCGTTCTACTTTATCTGGTGTTCTTGATCGGTATGAACGAGCTGTCGCGCTTGAACAAATGGGTTGGCGCGGTCATCTTCATTGCCCTACCGCTCGTTTTGACCATCTTCGTTTGGCCCCACACTGCGGTCGAGGGCACAGGCGCGGGGACCTGGTTCCAGTGGGTGAAGACCTACTCGTGCTTGGCCGGGGCAATCTTAGGCTGGCTGATCGTGTACTTCCCCCTGTTCCAGAAAAAGTACATCGTCTGCATCCCGCCCATCATCTTCGCCATCAACATCCTCGAAGCGTGTATCCGCGACTTCCAGCTCACTGGCGTCAACGGCATCGTGGACGGCTACATGGTGGTCGGCGGCCCGTGGAACGTCACGAACGGCATTGCAGGAATCTTGAACGCCATCTGCATCTGTGGCTTTTTCGGCATTATCGTCAGCCGCGGCAAGAAGAAGGACTACGTATGGCCCGATCAGCTGTGGTTCTGGATCATCGGCTACGACCTGTGGAACTTCGCCTACACCTACAACAGCGTCTCCGACCGCTCCATGTACTGCGGCCTGGTGCTTCTTGCGGCGTGCACCATTCCCGCGTTCTTCATCAAGCGCGGCGCATACGCCCAGCACCGCGTCCGCACGCTTGCCGTGAACATGATCGTCACCATGACGATCCCCTGGTTCTTCTTGCATCCTGCATTCGTGGTCCACTCCACGAACAATCCTGCGGCGCACATGACCATCTCCGTCATCGCCCTTGCGTTCAATGCGTGCGTGTTCATCTACCAGGCGTACACGATTTTCGGGAAGAAGCGCAACCCCTTCAAGCAGGAGCTCTACATCGACAACCCGCGCTTCCGCAGGGTGTATCTCGAGAGCATCGACGTTCCGGACGACCAGCGCGAGGCTGCCTTGGCCAATCTTGAAGAGTTCGGCTACGAGGCCGCTTGGGATGAGAAGGGCCGCGTCAAGACCATGGTTACGCGCCCGTAGCGCTATGAGAACTTGCGCCGCCGCATGTGTTTAGGGAAAGACGCGGCGGCGCGCCTTTCGACACTAGGAGGACCCATGGGCATTTTGTACCAGGCATCCGACCCTATGGTATGGGCGATCTGGCTGTTCGTCGTGCTCGCCCTGATGGCATTCAACGAGTTCGGCCGCACAAGCGTATGGGGCGGCGTGGCTCTGTTCGTCGTCGCCCCCGTCGTGTTCACCATTTTCGTGTGGCCACACACGGCGGCGCCCGGCAACGAGTATGGCACGGGCAACTGGTTCAACTGGGCTAAAACCTACTCGGCGCTGGCCGGGTGCATCGGCTTCATGGCGCTGAGGTTCGTGAAGTGGCGCGGCGCCGACGGTCGCGTGCACCATCTGTACGAGAAGCGCTGGGCGCTGTGCTTCCCGCCGCTCATCTTGGCAATCAACATCTGCGAAGCTGTGGTGCGCGATGTGCAGATGTTCTCCTACGGGCTGTGGGATGGCGCCGTTGTCGACCACGTATGGATGATATCGGGCCCCTGGAACATCATGAACGCCATCGCGGGCATCCTGAACATCATCACCATCTGCGGCTGGTTCGGAATCTTCATCTCGAAGGACAAGTCGCGCGACATGATCTGGCCCGATATGCTGTGGATGTGGATCATCGCCTACGACCTGTGGAACTTCGCCTACACCTACAATTGCATGTCCGACCATTCCACGTACACAGGCCTGGCGCTGCTCATCGCTTGCACCGTGCCCACGTTTTTCACCAAGCGCGGCGCCTGGTTGCAGCATCGCGCGCAGACGCTGGCGCTCTACGCGATGTTCGCTATGGCGCTTCCGCAGTTCTACACCTTTGCGGAAATCCCCACGACGCACAACTCTACGGCGTTCTTCGTCGTGAGCCTGATTGCCCTTGCCTCCAATGTGGCCCTCGCCGCTTACCAGTTCCATCGAATCCGTGCGCGCAAGCTCAACCCGCTGAAAGACGAGCTCTATAATGACACCAAGAAGTATCAAGAGGTCGTCGACGAAAACCGTTGATGCGAGGAACTGACTCTCTCGAAGCGCAGCGAGCAAGGCGGCCCTGACGTTGGCGAAGGAGCCGCTATGGTCGCAAGGAGAGGCGACTCGATGCCAGAATTTACCTCTGACCTGCCGCATCACGTGACGCGGCAGGTCAGGAAGAGCATGAGGCTGGAAGGAACCGCTGGCGACATCATGCTGGCGGCGCGCGAGCTCTATGAAGCGCAGGGCGTGGCTGCGACCAGCATGGCGGCCATCGCGCGAAAGGCCGGCGTGACCCGCAGCCTCGTGTACTACTACTTTCCCGACAAGCAGGCCGTGACCGACGCCGTGATCGATGATTACCTCGAGGACGTGGTCGAGAGCGTATCGACTTGGAACGAGCTGCGCGCCTTTGGCGACACGCCCTCGGAGCTGAAGAACTGCGTCGCGGCGTTTCGCCGCACGCTCTACACCGCCGACGGCACCCCTCGCCCTCTGATCGGCGTGCTTGAAGAGTTGGGGATGCGCGACCGATTCGCAACGCGAGCTGTGCGCGAATGCGTCGCGTGCATCCAAGACTATATCGTCTCCGAGTATCTTGCTTACCGAACCATCGAGATCGAGCTGGTTCCTGAGACCTTTGGGCTTCTCCTGTTCGGCATCGTGGGCATGATGAAAGCGAAGCCCGATATCACTGATGAGGAGCTTGCGACGCTCATTGCGCAGACTCTTCGCCTCGACATGACGGTGATGGACCCGCCGCCGTGGCGCGAGCACCCCGATGCCCCTGAAGAACGTTAGGAACCTATAGGAGACTCCATTTCTCCCGACTCAGATACGTGAAGTGTTCGGTGCGCACATCGCCGACCAGCGGGCAATCGACGCCTTCCTCGGTATGATGGAAGGTGAACCCGCACTTCTCCTGGACGCGCTTCGACTTCTCGTTGCCGTCGTAGTAGCCGCACCAAAGTGCCGTGCAGCCGAGGTCCTCGAAAGCATGCCGTTGAATTTCGCGAACTGCCTCCGGGATGTAGCCGCGGCCCCAGAACGGGACGCCGATCCAAAAACCGATCTCCATCTCTGTAGGCGGCGCGGCGACCTGGGTCTGCTCAGGCGGAATGAGGCCGATGCTTCCGATGGCGCGCCTGTCCTCTTTTAGGCACACCGCGTACGTCTCCTCGGCGGAAAAGACATCGCGGATGATCTCCCGGCTGTTCTCGATGCTCGTATGAACAGGCCACCCCGCGATAGGACCAACCTCTGGGTCGCTGGCATAGCGGTAGAGATCTTCGGCATCGGATTCTCTCCAAGGGCGCAAGAGCAATCTCTCGGTTTCAAGCATCATCGGTTATCCCTCGCTTTCTTCAGCTATCTCCCATACCGCGGATCGAAGCGCAATCCCAGCGCCGCGTCAAAGCCCGAAAGGCAATATCCCAGCTACCGCTCTCGTCGATGAGCGCAGCAGCCCGACGCATATTTCCGACACTGAACAGGATAGAGCAGATTGGGCACAAAAACCGAGGTATCCCACAAAGAAGGCCCTCAATCGAGGGGAATACGTCGGGCCGAAATGACTCTTCAGGAAGAAACCCCAGGTCAAATGGTAGCTCGCTTTGGGAGGCCCCCTCGGTTGACGGCTCTTTAGAGGGATACCTCGGTTTTTAGAGCGCTACTGCCGGGCGGACCGCGCGCTCGTCGCCGCGGTGGCCGAGATGTACGTGCTCGGCATCTCCACGTGCAAGGTCGAGGAGGTGGCGGGGGCCCTCGGCGTGTCGTCCATGTCGAAGTCCCAGGTCTCGCGCCTGTGCGAGAGCCTGGACTCCGAGGTCGCCGCGTTCCGCCGGCAGCGCTTCGACGGCGTGCGGTTCGCGTACCTGTGGCTCGACGCGGCTCCGCCCGACCCCGAGGGCGCGGTAGAGAAGCTCCTCCTTGCTGGCCACGATGTTGGAGAGCGTGCGCAGCGTCTTGGGCGTGTGTGCCGCGGCGTCGACGTGGACGTGGATGCCGCGGCTGTCGTTGGCGAAAGCTCCCTCGCGGCGAAGGGCGCGGACGATTTCCTGCAGCGTCTCGATGTCGCCGTAGCGCAGGATGGGGCTAACCACCTCGACCTTGCAGTGATCGATGCCGCCCTCTTGTGCCCGTCCTCCCCCTTCGCTCGGTTGAGGAAGGGGGAGGGGCGCGTTGCACGTTGAACGGCCGCGTAGGATCTATCCCATGATACCCAGGGCGAAGGCGCGCATGAGGACCGTGGCGGCGCGGCCGCGGGAGACGTCCTCGCCCGGCGCGAGCGTGCGCGTGCCGTCTTCGTTCTCGTAGCCGCCTACCAGACCCTTCTCGGCCGCCCAGGCGATGGGCGAGCGCGACCAGGGGCTCGCATTATCTCCGTCGAGGAACTCGGACAGGTCGTCGCCAGCCGCCGCAACCTCGTCGGATGTGGCCCCGAGGCGCGAGAGGATAGTTATCAGCTGTTCGAAGGAAACGGGGCTCGACGCCGCGAAGTCATAGGTACCGTCCTCGCGTTCGAATCCTGTGATGATGCCCTCGCGCACCGCCCAGTTGGCGGCGGCCGTGTAATACTCGTGGTCGTCGACGCCGGAAAGCCCGGTCTCGTTCACGGCCTCGCTCGCGTCGTAGGAGGCCGCCTCGTCGGGGCAGGCGTTGCGCCACAGGATGGTCGCGAGCTGCCCGCGAGTCAGCGTGTCGAGCGGGCCGAACTCGCCCGAGTCGGCGTATCCCGTGATGAGCCCGCGGCTCGACACGAACGTGACGGCGGGTGCGAACCAATCGTTGTCGTAGTCCACGTCGGGGAAGGTGCGCGCGGGGGCCGCAGCGATGGTGAACTCCTTCTGGATCGTGCCCTCGTAATCGCCGATTCCGACGATCGTCGCAACCGCAGTGCCGACCTCGACGTTGTTCGCGTAGGACACTGTGTAGTCGACGCCCAGAACCAGCTTCTTGCCATCGAGAGTTACCGTGACCTTAGGCTCAATGGCGGATCCCGTGTAGGTTTGGTCAGGAATGTCGGAGACCGAGGCGCGAGCCTCGAGAAGGTCCGTCTTGACCTTGCGCGCGGTGTAGGTGGCCGCCACGTTGTCGGGAACCTCGTCGGGCGCGTAGGCCTCGCCGTCCGCAGAGCTCTCCCACAGGCCCGAGTACTCATTCCCGCTTGGAGTGGGAAGGGAGCACAGGCGAGACCCCGTCGCCCCGCTGAAGCTGAACCGCCCTCCAAGCGACACCGAGCGGAGCCCCGAGCAGCCTTCGAACATGGAGGACATGTCCGTGACCTTCGACGTGTCGAAGGTCGACAGGTCAAGGGAGGAGAGCGACGAGCAACCGTAGAACATCAAACGCATGTCGGTCACGCTCGAGGCGTCGAGGTTGGTGAGGTCGACCGACTCCAGGGAGGACATGCCGCTGAACCACCCGCGCATGGACGAGGGGGCCAGGCGCATGGAGAAGGAGGCGGACTTGACCCGGGCCGCCGCGCCGGACCAGGGGGGCGTGCCGCCGGCGGTGCCGGAGAGGTGGAACGGGTAGGCCGCGACCAGCGCGCCGCGGCCCTCCTCCGCCTCGGGGCCCGCCTGGAACACGAGCGAGCCGTCCCCGTAGAGGGCCGCGTAGGCCGAGGCGGACTTGTCCGTGAAGTAGCCGGGCGCCCCGGGAGAATCGATGCGCGCGCGTTCCTTGTCGTCGTATCGGTGGTCGTACCCCGTCCCCGAGCCGCCCGTCAGCCTCGAGCAATCGGAGAACATGCTGCGGTAGGAGACCACCGACGCGGTCGAGAAGGAGGCGGAAGCGTAGATCGTGACCAGCCTCGAGCAGTCGCGGAACATGTAGGACATGTCTATCACCTTCGACGTGTCGAGCGACGACAGGTCGAGGGAGGCGAGGCTCGAGCAGCCGTCGAACATACTGTACGTCGTCTGCGCGGCAACGTGGCCATCCACCTTCACGGAGGTGATTGCTTGTCGGCGTGAGTACCAGGGCGCTTCTCCCCTGTAGTCCCAATACCCCAGCTCGCCACTTTCCTCGCCCTCAAGCGGCGCGATTACCAGGCATCCGCTCGCGTCGATCATCCAGCGAGCGGTACCGCAGGTCGTCCAATCGACGATTGGGTCGCTCGACTCAGCGGATTGCGGAGCGATGTTGTCGTCGAGGCCGCTCGGCTGAGCGTCGCTCTCATCAACAGGCATGGACATGGCGCTTGCTTCGCTGCCGTTTTCCTCGGTTTCTTGGGCTTGCGCTTGACCCGCTTGCGCCAGCGGACACAGGGACACGGCCAGGACCACGGCCAGAAGCGACTTGAATACCTTCTCGACGGGCTTTGCGGAAGCGCTCATGTTGAATCCTCCCCAGGTGCGCAGTTTCACATAGCGAGCATTGTAGCACTTCGGGAGCGAACGATTATCCTGGAAAACGGACAAAACCGCTGGAAGGCCGCGATGTCCCTTTCCCCGCCCCTGGCAAAACCGTCACAACGCTCGGACGGCTCGCCACGCTAGCCGTCCGAGCGCAGCGCCTTCGTGGCGCTGTCCCCCGGGAGCCTCTTCAGGAATCGCCTGCGCATGGGCTTGTACTCGTCCCCGACGAGCCCCATTTTGAGCATCCAGCACCTGAACGCGTATCGCTCGTTTTCCGGGCAGACGACCTTCGCGTTGATACGCCTTTGGTTGACGGCCTGCGCCGCTACGGCGAGGGCGAGCTGCAGGGTCGCCCTCGCCTCGTCGGGGTCGAGCGACGAGGCCGCATCGCAGTAGAACACCTCGCATGCGCCTTCCTTCCCAGACGCGATGCGCCTGGCCCGCCCTTCGACTTGCGGGCGAAACGCCTCGATGTCGGTCTTCAATACCTTGGTCAGAAGCGCCTGTTTGCCGAGAACCAAATCGTGCAGATTCGCCTCTGCTCGCGGATTCGCCTCGCCTAAGTCCGCGAATACCCGTATCCCGCAGCTGAGTTCCCCTTCCACCCCCGTCGCGGAGCAGACCTCCCTCATCAGGCGGAGAAGATCGTCCATGTCCTCGTAGGCGAGCAGAGGCGAAATCAGAACCCAGCAGTCTGTGCGCTCCTCGAACATCGCGTCGATGTCGTCGGTGCTGCCAATCGCGACCCACATGCGCCCCAGGCAATCGTCGATAATCCAAGTCTCCTCCCCATCCCTGCGCGCTTGCCCGCCGGGCAGGTACTCTTCGACGGCGGCTGCGACTTGCGCACAACCAGCACCCCGCATCGCGAATACGCACCCGGTACGGGATGTCCTGCAGGGTCGTTTTCCGTTCGTCTTTCATGATGCGCATCCCTTCTTTCGGCCTCGTTTGCGCACCACACATTTTGGTTTGAGCCTGATAATTAGAATGACTTATATTCAATGGACGGGAAATGCACACAAGTTGCAGCCGCCGCCAACCTGGCCATATAACATCTTATGATAGAGGATGCCCCTTGCTAGAATACACCACCTACTCGTCCCTCAGGATGTTTTTCATCTTTGAGAGGGAGCTATCGTCTGTCGTCATGACACTGATGCCGTCGAGGCGGCCGCTATCGAGGCGGAGTTTACGCCCAATGCTTTCGGTCGTCTCCCCACCGCTATGATTGAGGAAAATCATCTTCTTGCCCGGCTTCAGCATGTAGTCCTGGACCATAGCTGCAATATGGGCGTCGCCATCGCAGAAAGAGTAGCCAAGTACGACAAGCTGGCTCGTCTCGTCGAGAATCTCGATTGCTTTGGAATAGTCCCTGACCTGCCCCGCATCGACGATGGGCTTGATTGGCACCTGCGTCATCAAAAATGGAAAAACGAACTCGTTTCCTTCAACGGGCTCGACCCGAATATCTCTTGCGGTTAGCGATTCGAGCGACTCGAAGGACCAAAGCGTACCTGAAAGATGTGTGCATTCGCTCATAGCGCAATCGGAGGGGAGCAGAGCATCGGCAAGACTTGTGTAGTTGGTCGTCAAAACGCGATCGAAGCAACCGCATAGTTTCCCGTAGTAAGTTTGCTCGACCTCGGCATGGCTGAAAAGATCCCTCGAAGAAATGGCTCTCACCACCTCATTTAAATTGTCCAGAGTGAATTGATAAACGTCTTTATCGCGCAACAGGCGATCGCCTCGATAGACGTATCGAATAAGAGGCTCGGCAACCGAGAAAAAGGCATTCCAGTAGTAATTAACGAGGCGTCAAAATGACTGGGATCTTCTTTTGGGGTTGATTAGGCTTGAGAAGTAAGATTCAATTGTTCCGAAATACGCATCCGAGCAAATCTTTTCCAGCGCAGATTCCCGTAGAGCAGTAGTCGCTCTGTCGTCATCGCTTCGCTTAATCAGCATATCGAAAAGCAGGCCGAGTCCTTCATCCGAAATCGTCCGAACGATTTTGCCGTTCTCGTCCATTTCCGTCGTTAGATCGCCGCCAAGCCGTTTTTGCATAGCAGGGCTAAAGGTCTCGTCATCGATAATGGCTTGCGCGAGCTTTCGAAACTCTAAATTCTTCGGCGAATATAGGAAGACGCCTTGGTAGCGACAGGGCGATTTTGAGTCCATCCCCTTTTGAGACAGACGCCCCTGATAGAACGAGTCGAGCGCTTTGTACAGCGCATCGTTTGCAAAATAACAGGTATCGAAAGTGAATTGATTGCCTCCTGGCAAATTGAAAGGGGCGGAAACTTCCGCGCCCGCGCCTACGAGAAGAGTTTTAAAGCCATTGCTCATCGCAGTATTCCTTTCGCCGCCGTTGCAAGACAATCTTAGTTCAATAATCCCAGCTCCTCCGCCATTGCTCTTATTTCCCATTTTGATTGACACCAAATACGACACCACGTCATGCTATAAATCGAAAAGGTTAGAGCAATAGTCGAAAGCGAGGTGGTAAACGATGATGAAAACTAAGGATTACTTATCTTTGTCGTACAAAATGGAGATCGAGCAAGACCCAGATGAGGGCGGCTACGTCGCCTCCTTTCCCGATCTGCCCGGGTGCGTTACGTGCGCCGATACGTTGGAAAAGGCAATTGAGCTTGCCTCCGACGCAAAGCGAGAATGGATTGCCGCAGCGCTTGATGAGGGAATCGACATCCCCCTTCCGAACAGCTTGGAAGACTACTCCGGGCAATTAAGCTGCGCATTCCCCGCAGCCTTCACAAACAGTTGGCTGAGCACTCCAAACGCGAAGGCATCAGCATGAACCAATATTGCCTCTACCTCTTATCGAAGAACGATGCGAGAATGTCGCAACATGGGTAAGGCAGTTATTCGATTGCCCTTCATCCAGAAATAACAACTTTCTCTTTCTTTCGATTGGTCAATTGTCGATATGCGCCCTTCTCATCATGAGGTAAGCTTGAGCAAGGGTGTTCCTAGAGATAGGCCACGGGTTCCTTTGCGCAAACCGGCTCCTTCGTCGCCCTTCTTTGGGACGCCATTATCTTTATTCGAACAGCAGAAACCGCTAAGCCCCCAGAATGCAAGCGGACATAGCTCATTCACGCGCCAGGGGTTTTCCTTTGCTATTTCGCGATGATGTCTTGTAGGGTCCCGTGCAGCTTACTGAAGCGCTTGTTGGGCTCATCCGAACCGAACCCGGCGGCGTAGCCTCCCGACTCATGGGAGCCTTCGGTCGTCTTGACGTTGATGTAGTAAGACGGGGCATCGAGCACCAGATCCGAAATCTTGATCACTTCGGGAAGGGCCATGAAGTCTACCTCGTCGACGACGTCGACAACGCCTTGCCAGTCTGCCTTCGAGACGGACAGTCGATCCCTGCTGAGTTCTGCCTCCTCAGGCCAGGGGTATTCCTCCCCTACGTGGGAGAGATCGGTATCGGACGCGAGGGAGACATGCGCGAGAGACGGGTCGGGCTCGAATATGTAGGCATCGAGCGTGTTCGCATCTCCGCCGGTGCTCACAAGGACGATTCTCGTGACTTCGCAGCCTTCGCCTTTGGCCTCGCCAAAGATCTCCCCTCCTGAGCTTCTCGCCTTGCGAAATGCCCCTTAACTTCCTCGCCTTTACGTGAACCTCCTGAGCTGCTCAAGGATATCTTAGCAGCGATTCGACTCGGCGTGTGATGGCGAGGCGTTTACCGCTAAAATTGGCAGTTTTTATCGCTTGCTTGCGCATGAGGTGCGAGAATGCAAACTTTAGCGCTAAGGTAGGTGTTTGAGTGCCCGCGAGCGCTTCGGTTGGGATTGCCGCAGGCACTTCCTAGGGAACGATTGGCATAAGTCAGGAGTCGTACATGAGAGACATACGCGTCAGTGACATCACGATGAGGGAAGCAGCTGCCTCGAAGGCGCTTTCCCTATCCTTCAAGGAAAAGCTTGAAATCGTGAAGATACTCGACCGTATCGGCGTCGCCGCCATCGAGGTCGAGGGTATCGAGTCCTCGAAGGTGGACAGCCTGCGAATCAAGTCGATCGCCTCCCTGGTGAAGAACAGCACGCTCGCCGTTCCCGTGAAGATGGCCGATGAGAGCATCGAGGCGGTTTGGAGCGCCGCGAAGGGCGCGCAGCGCGTCCGCCTGCAGGTCGAGGCTGCGGTGAGCCCTTCCACCATGGAATACATCCAGTGCAAGAAGGCAGACGCGCTCATCGACGACGCCGCCCGTGCCGTTGCCAAGTGCGCCGAGCTCACCGACGACGTCGAGTTCGTCGCCATCGACGCCACCCGCACTGACGTTGCCTATCTGGCGAAGGTCATCGAGGCCGTCACCCGCGCCGGCGCCAAGACGGTGACCGTGTGCGACGCCGCGGGCTCCATGCTGCCTGAGGAGTTCGCCCAGTTCATCGGCGACCTTTTCAAGGCTGCTCCCCAACTTGCCAAAATCGATCTGGGTATTTCGTGCTGCAATAATCTCAACATGGCGGACGCCTGCGCCGTTGCCGGCGTCATGGCAGGCGCTTCCCTGGTCAAGGCGACGTCCTACCCCATGGGCGTTGTCGCGCTCGACAACGTGGCAAGGATCCTCGCCGCGAAGTCCGACACACTGGACGCCCAGTGCCACGTCCGCGTGACCGAGCTCAAGCGCGCCATGAACCAGGTCGCGCGCCTGTGTTGCGAGGACCGTTCCAAGGCGGCCCAGTTCACCGGCTCGGTTTCCGAAGCGGTCGAGGGGGTCGTGCTCACCGTCGGCGACGACCAGGATACCGTCATGCAGTATGTCGAGCGTCTGGGCTATAGCCTCTCCGACGAGGACGCCGCTGCGGTGTTCGAGGCTTTCAAGAAGATCGCTGCCAATAAGGAGCGCGTGGGCGCGACTGAGCTCGACGCCATCGTGGCATCCGCTGCCCTGCAGGTACCTCCCACCTATATCCTCGAGGGCTATGTTATCAACGCCGGTTTGAGCTTCAAGGCGACCTCCCACATCTCCCTGCGCAAGGACGGCGAGGTCATCGAGGCGGTTTCCCTCGGCGATGGCCCCATCGACTCCTCCTTCAAGTCCATCGAGTCGGTTGTGGGCAAGCACTACGAGCTCGACGACTTCCGCATTCAGGCGGTCACCGAGGGCCGCGAGGCCATGGGCGAGTCCATCGTGAAGCTCATCGCCGACGGCAAGGTCTATTCCGGTCGCGGCATCTCCACCGACATCGTGGAGTCCAGCATCCGCGCCTACATCAACGCGCTCAACAAGATCGCTTACGAGGAGCAGAACTAATGAAGCTTTCCTTTTCCACCCGCGGCTGGGCCGACCACTCTTGGGACGAGCTTGTGAGCACCGCGCTCGAGATGGATTTTTCCGGCATCGAGATTCACAACCCCATCATCAACGCCGTTTTCACCGGCAAGGGCGGCCCGCTTGAGCGCTACAACACCCAGGCAACCGCTCGCGCGCTGCGCGACAAGGGGCTGTGCATCCCCGCGCTCGATTCCTCCGTCGACATCTCGGCGGGCAAGGAGCAGGTCCAGGCCGCCAAAGACCTTATCGACCTCGCTGCCGCCGCCGGTGTCGAGCGGGTCGTCGTCGTGGCGCAAAACGATGATGAGGACGCTATCCATGCCGCACTGGCGGAGCTTGTGCCCTATGCGGAAGCCAGCGACGTCGTCTTGCTGATCGAGTCGAGCGGCATCTTCTCCAGCACCACGCGCATGGCGGGCATCATGGACCGCTACGCCAGCGACTATTTGGGCACCTTGTGGGATGTCCACAACGTCTACCGCACAGGCGGCGAGACCCCCGCGCAGACGGTCAAGAACTTAGGCGCCTACATCAAGCACGTGCACATGCGCGATTCCGACGACGACGGCAGCTTCAACCTGGTCGGCGAGGGAACGCTGCCCATCGACGAGGTAGTGCGCGCGCTGTCCTCCATCGACTACGACGGCTACGTGTCGCTGGAGTGGGATCCCGCGTGGATGCCCGACCTCACTGACATGGAGGTCATCTTCCCGCATTTCGTGAACTACATGGAGCGCTTCGAGGACACCCGCGGCAAGCGCCGCACGCTCTACCTCAACCACGACGGCACAGGCGAGTACGTGTGGAAGAAAGACGAGCTCATCGACTTGACCTTCCCGCAAGTGCTCGACAAGATGGTCGAATGCTTCCCCGATCAGTACTGTTTTAAGTACACAACGCTCGACTACACGCGCACCTACGAGGAGTTCCGAGACGACGTCGACACGTTCGCCCGCGCGCTTGTCTCCATGGGTGTGAAGGCTGGCAGCAAGGTCGCCATCTGGGCCACCAACGTGCCTGCTTGGTACATCACCTTCTGGGCGGCCACCAAGATCGGCGCCGTGCTCGTCACGGTGAACACCGCCTACAAGATCCACGAGGCCGAGTACCTGCTGCGTCAGTCCGACACGCACACGCTCGTCATGGTCGAGAGCGTCCTGGATTCCAACTACCGCCAGATCATCAATGAGCTGTGTCCCGAGATCGCCGAGGCCAAACCCGGCGAGCAGCTGCACTGCAAGAAGCTTCCCTTCCTGCGCAACGTCGTGACCGTTGGCTTCGAGATGCCTGGCTGCCTCACCTTCGATGAGGCCATGGAGCGCTCCGAGCTCGTACCGTTGGAGAAGATCCAGCGCATGGCCGCCGATGTTCGCCCCGACGACGTCTGCAACATGCAGTACACCTCCGGCACTACAGGATTCCCCAAGGGCGTCATGCTCACGCACCGCAACGTCGTGAACGACGGCAAGTGCATCGGCGACCGCATGGGCCTGTCCACCGCAGACCGCTTCATGATCCATGTGCCCATGTTCCACTGCTTCGGCATGACCCTGTCGATGACCTCGTCCATGACGCACGGCGCGACCTTGTGCCCGATGCCCTACTTCAGCGCCAAGGCGTCGCTGCACTGCATCACGCAGGAGAAGATCACCGCCTTCAACGGCGTTCCCACGATGTTCATCGCGATGTTCAACCACGAGGACTACAAGAAGACCGACTTCAGCCACATGCGCACGGGCATTATGGCCGGAGCCGGCTGCCCGCCCGAGCTCATGAAGCGCGCCGCACAGCCCGACGAGATGAACATGACCGGCATCGTGTCGGTCTACGGCCAGACCGAATCGGCTCCGGGTTCCACGATGAGCGCCTGGACCGACCCGCTCGACCTGCGCACGGAGACCGTCGGTTACGCGTTCCCGCACGTCCAGTGCAAGATTATCGACCCGGAGACCGGCGAAGAGCTGCCCAACGGCGAGGTTGGGGAATTCTGCTCGCGCGGCTACAACATCATGAAGGGCTACTACAAGATGCCCGACGCCACCTTCAAGACGGTGGACGAGGACGGCTGGCTGCATTCCGGCGACCTGCTCATGCGCGACGATCGCGGCTGCTTCGTGGCCACTGGCCGCCTAAAGGACATGATCATCCGCGGCGGCGAGAACATCTACCCC
>OLPF01000326.1_pt1 | contig 54175 bp, 43 predicted proteins | sample 1673121 | NCBI WGS metagenome assembly OLPF01 (sample SAMEA3136756, study PRJEB25190) | human gut metagenome
GAGAAAAGGCGGAGGGGCCTGCGCTGCGTACTTGCAGAGCAAAGGCCGGATACGAGCGCATGGGGCGATGAGCGCTGCCGCGGGCTTGACCGGTGTGGGCTTTTTGGGAGCCTCGCACTAGATAGAGATCGATACAGGCTGTTTGGGCATACGGAAATGCAAGACGTAAACGGGGCTGAGGAGGCGGAAGCATTTGAGAACGGTTACGCGGGCCATTGCCGGAACCTTATTGGGAATTGTAATCGTGCTGGGCGTGCTCTCGGCCGCGTGGAACTTTGCGCTCAAAGGCACGCCGCTCGAAGACATGATCGGCACCGGCGTTGCCAACGCCGCCCTTGATGCATCGGGCATCAAGGGTCAGATCGACAGCACGCTGCGCGAGAACGTTTCGGCTATCGCTTCGGCAACCGGCATGAGCGAGAGCCAGGTTACCTCCGCCATCGACCAGCTCAACATCGAATCGTGGAGCGTGACGACGCTTCCCTCGAATGCATCCGCAACCGGAACGTTCAACACCACCTACCAAGGAGCAAGCGCAACGGTCACCACCTATGCCGACCCCTCATACGTCACAGTTGATGCCTTGGGCCAAGAGCTTACGCTCTCCGTTCCCGAAAGCGCCCAATCCTACGTCTCGCTCCTTGCCTACCTGTAGCTGCGAGTGATATTCGGCAGAGCAGATCGGCGACCGCTTCCACATACCCAACTTCCCTGCCGCCTGCCTCGCGAGCCGACCCCAGGGCACAGCCTACCCCTGCGGCAAATCGATAGCGTGCTGCTCGCCCGCGTCATCGGTGAGAATGAGCTGTGCATTCTTGATATCGATGGTCGAAATCGCGCCTGCGCCGCTGTAGTAATCCGTAGGGATCGACCCGTCGCTCGGAACGAAAGACTGCACGTAACATGAGCCGTCCGCATTTGACACCACATAAAACGTGCCGCGATGAATCGCGAAGCCGACCGGCTCTCCCGTGACCTCAAAAAGCGCCATGGGCTCATCCGTCGAGCCCACTCGCTGGCTGGCAAAGGAATACCCATCACCGGACGAGACGAGCGAGTAGGCCGAGCCATCGAGCTCTATCGTCCCGCCGTCCGTGGCGAGCACGAACACGTCCTCGGGCGTTGTACTCGCCGCGCTATCGTTTGCCGCAACCTCAGTACGAGGCTGCTCGTCCTGCAACAAGGCGCCGACCACCGCGCTTCCCACCACAACGAGCAACGCCACCGCGAGCGCAATGCCAACGAGCACCGAGACGACCACCAGTGCGCGGCCCGATCTGCCCGCCCCAGGCGATGCTTTTGCAGCAACCGCATGCCCGGCCGCCTCTCGACGGAATCGCTCAGCCTGCCCGGCGTCGGATCGGGCGGCCCGGTGAGCCGCGTCAACGGCGTTGATCGGCGCCTGAGCAGCGCCGCTCGCATGGGCTCCAGCGGTACGGCCGACAGAAGCCGCAGACCGAGGAACCTCGCGCTCGGGCGCGCGCATATGGGCGCCTGCAGCGGACGCGGAACGGTGGATGCCTCCAGTTCGCACGGGGCGATGGGCACCGCGAGCGGCGGGTGTGGAACGATAAGCGGCCTCAGAACGCTGGACACCGCGAGCGGGAGGCACGGAGTGATGGGCTGCCTGGGACTGGGAGCCGCCCGCGGCAGGCGCGGAGCGATGAGCAGGCCGCCGAGAAGATGGTGCCTGATGAGGCTGAGAGGGCTTGGATTCTCGTGACATGGGAACTCCCTTGTCTCGCGTAACGAGCCCTCAGCTTACCATCGCGCGCCTCGAAGCCCCGGCTCCCCACCAAAAAGGTACGGATTGCAGCCAGACACCCTTGATCTCGGTGAACGACACCTCGCAGGCAGACGATACCGCGCGGACAGGCATCCGAATGGCAAGACGCACCCGGATGCCAAGACGCGTATGGGTTATCGAGCGGTATCAGCTGCACCCCGTCGTAGTACCGCAGTCCATGCACACCTTGCACGTTCCGTTCTGCACCATGCGGGAGCTACCGCAGGTCGGACAGGTGCTTCCGTCATACAGGCGCTCTCCGTGAAGGGCGGCGTCATGCACGGCTTCGTTCACAAAAGCCGCCGTATAGACATCGCCGGTATCGACAGCACCCGTCTCTTCGGCAAGTTCCTGCTCCTTCACCGCTGTAAGACGCGAAAGCTCTTCCTCGGTGGCTACAGGTTCCTCGTCGGGATCGGGCTCGGCCACGCGCGGCACGGCCGCCGGCGCCGCGGGCGTGGCGCCGGCAATCTGGCTCCAGCCCTCAGGCTTCACCTGCACGCGCGTGTAGTCCCCCAACTCGATATCGATCACCTTGGAAATGAGGTCCGAGATGCTCGTCACGTACTTGATGTTCGGATGGCTCTGAACAAAGCCATAGGGCTCGTACATCTGACCGCGCAGCATCTTGGAGATGCTCTCCGGCGGAATGCCGTACTGCAGCATGACCGAGATGGTCTTCGAAAGCGAGTTCAGAAGGCCCATGATGGTCGTGCCCTCACGGTCGGTCGTTACGAAAAGCTCGGAGATCTTGCCCGCATCGTTTCGGTTCACCGTCGTGTAGATTTTCACACCGTCGATCTGCGCCAGATGCGTGCGCCCGTCGCGGATGCCCACGATGCGCTTACGCTGGGCAGGCTTCTGGGCGGTGGCGAGGCGCCCCTGTGCGTCGCGCGCATATGCGAGCAACGCCTCGTACGAGAGCTCGGCCAAATCCTTCTCGTCGGTGTCGTCGGCAAGCGTCGTGTTGAGCGGCTGCGCGTTCTTGGAGCCGTCGCGATAGAGCGTGATGCCCTTGCAACCTGTCTGCCAGGCGAGCATGATAACGTCTTTGAAATCCTGCACCGTAGCCTCGCGAGGCAAGTTCACCGTCTTGGAAATGGCGCCGGAGACGAGCGGCGTGAGCGCCGCCACCATGAGCACGTGCCCGCGCGGAGCGATGAAGCGCTCGCCCGAGCCGCAAACATTCGCCGTGTCGAACACGGGCAGGTGCTCGCGCTTGAGATGCGGCGCACCCTCGATCTTGCCGTCAACGATCATGCCATTCTCATCCGTTGCCTGCACGTAGGCGAGAATGTCCTCCACCTCGTCTTCGGTGTAGCCCAGATGGCGCAGGGCATCGCCGATCACCGGGTTCGCGATGGTCATGAACCCGCCGCCCGAGAGCTTCTTGTACGCCATGTGGCTAAAGAACGGCTCGATGGAGGTGGCCCCGCAGTCCATAGCGAACGAGATGGTGCCCGTCGGCGCCATGACGCTCACCTGCGCGTTGCGATACCCGTAGCGCTCGCCGAGCTCCTCGGCAAACGTCCAGCTCTCGATGAGCGCCGAGGCGAGTTCCTCCTCGCCCGCAGCAGTGAGCAGGTCGAAGTCCACGATAGGCGGCTCGACGGTGAGGCCCTCGAAGGCATCGTTGCGGGCTCCTGCCACGCGCGCGTGGTTTCGAATCACGCGCATCATATGGCGCTTGTTGATATCGAAGCAATCGAACGGCCCCACCTTGCGCGCCATGATGGCGGAAGCGGTGTAGCTGCGCCCGGTCAGCGTGCCCACAAGTGCCGAAGCAAGGGCGCGGGCGGCTGCAGAATCATAGGGCAGGCCCTTCGCCATGAGCAGGCTCGCGAGGTTAGAGATGCCGAGGCCCGTGGCGCGGAAACGATAGGTTTTGCGCGCGATGTCCTTCGTGGGGAACTGGCCCCATGCGATGGACGCCTCGAGCGCGAGCTGGATCAAGTCGATTGCATGCTCGTACCCTTCGACATCGAAGCGGTCCGTCGCGGGATCGTAGAAACGGTAGACGTTGATCGATGCGAGATTGCAGCTCGAATCGTCAAGAAATGCGTACTCGCCGCACGGGTTCGTGGAGTTCAGGCGGTTGTAGCTCGCGCCCACCACACCGTCCTCGCCGCCCGGGCAGGTGTGCCATTCATTGAACGTATCGCTGAACTGCGGGGCCGGGTCGGCGCAACGCCACGCGCTCTCGTTAAACGTGTCCCAGATGTGCTTGACGGAAACCTCGTGATCGAACGATGGGTCCACGCGCCCCTTGAGCTCGTAGGTCACCTCAGGATTCTCCGGCAGCTCCATAACCTTCGCCATGAACTCGTTGTCGATGCGCAGCGAGTTATTGGAATTCTGGCCCGAGACGGTGGAATAGGCCTCGCCGTTGATATCGCCGTCGTAGCCCATCTTCATAAGGGCGAGGGCCTTGTCCTCCTCTTTCGCCTTCCACGTGATGAACTGCTCGATATCCGGGTGGTCGATGTCAAGGCAAACCATCTTTGCGGCCCGGCGCGTGGTACCGCCGCTCTTGATGGCGTCGGCATTGCGGTCGAGGCCGCGCAAGAAGCTCATGACGCCGCTCGAAACACCGCCTCCCGAGAGCCTCTCGCCCTCAGCGCGAAGCGCGCTGAAGTTGGAGCCGGTGCCCGACCCGCCCTTGAAGAGCTTGGTCTCCGTCACATATTCATCCGAGATCGAGTGCTCGCCCAACAGCTTGTCCTCGACGCTCACGATGAAGCACGCGCTCGCCTGGGTTCGGGTGTACTGGTCGATCGATTCGACGACCTCACCGCTCTGAGGGTCTACGTAATACATTTCCTGAGGTTCGCCGGCTATGCCATACGAGCGCTTGAGCCCGGTGTTGAACCACTGCGGGGAATTCGGGGCGAACCGCTGGTCCAAGATGAGGTAAACGAGCTCGTCGTACAGTATCTGCGATTGCTCGCCTTCCTCGATCATGCCTTCCTCTATGAGCGCGGCAACCCAGAAATCGACCATGCGATGTGCCACCTGGCGGAGCGACACCTCATGCTCGGTGCCGGGAACGCCGGCCCGGCGAAAATACTTGGACGCGATGATGTCCACCGCATTTTGGGAATAGTTCACGGGAAACTCAAGATCGTGCATCTCGCAGAGCGTCTTGCCCGTTTTATAGTCCGTAAGAAGCACGTCGCGCTTCGACCAGTCAAACAGGTCGTAGACGGTTTTCCCGGCATTTTCGGGCCGCTCGAGATCGCATGTGAACCGGCGGCTTACGAGCTCGTCAATCGTGGTCGCCATGGATATGCCTCGCTTTCTTGAGGGCGCTTCGCGTTACATGGAGTATTGCGCCGCGTGCGGACAGAATAGGAGCGACTCCGGCCCAAGAGCCGAAGCCGCGACAGCTGTATTCGATTCTATCAACATCCCGTCAACACGCATCCAATATCTTGTGTCATTCCGTGAACGGTATCACAACATATAGTTGATGGCCTTGAGTGCATCCTGCGCAAACGACGGCGCAGGCAAATACGCACCGCGCACGCACCGAAAAGACGCAGGCAGAGACCGCGCCCTCCTTGTTCTCCGCACGAGGTCCTTCACACAAGATACGCGCTGCACCCCCCGACGCCACACGGCGCCGGCCGGGAGATAGCTGCCGCCGGATGAGGGCCCGCCCACGAGAAACGCGGGGACCACCCTGCTCAGAAGCTGTGAAGTCTCGCATGCATCCTTGCCGTTGACCGGCTCTTTACGGTATCGTGTTCGGGCTTATAGAACATGCATGCGAGCACACCCGGAAAGCGAGCAAAACCATGGCATTGACCGGCAAGAACATCAGGCAGCTGCGCAGCTTAGCGCACCATCTCAACCCCACCATCATCATCGGCAAGGGAGACGTGAACGACGGCACGGTCGAGCAGGCGAACGCCGCGCTCGAGGCACACGAGCTCATCAAATGCTCAGTGCTCGACACCTCGAGCCTCGACGTCCGCGAAGCCGCCAGCGAGCTCGCTGAGCGCTGCGGCGCTGAAGTCGTCCAAGTTATCGGAAGGAAGTTCTCGATCTACCGCGAAACTTCCCGAGATGACATCGAGAAGATCAAGCTCGACTAGTTCCGTCGGCCAGACCCCGAGGCCCAGCCGGATTATGTTCGCCCAGACCCCGAGGCCAGGCCCCAAGGCCCAGCTGAACCGCGTGGACGAGTGTTATCGCCGCTACATGATGCTGCGCAAGCGATACCGCTCGATGATTTCACGGTAGAGCCGCTTCGTCTCCGGCTCCGGGCCTCCCTTCCCCTGCATCTCCAAGCTCTGCATGCGCGCGCCGTAGAGCTCCACGATATCCTTTCGCCGTCCCAGCTCGTCGTAAACGTGCATTGCGCTGCGCATCAAGTCTTCTCTCGTTGCGTCCTGTTGAAGACCAGCCTCCGCCATCCAAAGTGCCGAGGTCAGGTCCTCCTCGGCGAGGGCAACATCTATTCCGCGAACCATGCAGTCGATGAACTTCGACTGCAACACGTGCTTCATCCTTTGGAAGTACGTCGTGACGCCGTCCGCGGGAACAAATAGCGGCCCTGTATAGAGCTGCTCGATGCGCAGGCAGAGCTCTATGGTCTTCGGAGCGCTGAGCTGCACATGGCCGAGCAGCACGATGCGCGCGAGCTTTTCGAAGAACTGCACATCTGAAGAAATGAACTCCGGATTGACGCCAATGCTTCCCCCTTGAAGCACGATGTACTGCGGCCCATCTTTCCCGCTCTCGCCGAGCGAATGCCGAAGCATCGATACCGTTGCGTAGAGGTTTTCGCGAGCGTGCTTGTAATCCATCTCGGGCCAGAACTCGTCATACAGCACCTGACGATCAACAAGCCCACCCTGTGCCAAGGCAAGGCGGGCCGCGAGCATGCCCGTCTTCTTGCGTTTCCAGATGTTTGACGTGATGATGTGCCCGTTGCGCTCAATCGAAAACCCTCCGAGCATGCGGAAGGTAATGTGCCCCACCGCCTCCTCCTGCTTGGCCGCGCGATCGGGCTCGTCGAACAATGGAGCGGGCACCACACCAACATCCAAGATGTAGTACGGAAGCATGGGGCGAGGCAGCATCCTTCGAAGCACGTCCGCCTTCTCGCCCATCACCGAAAGCGCCAAGCGTGCGAACAACCTGAACGAAGGAGTGAACAGCGTATCCTTCTGCAGCGAGCACCACGCTGTCAGCTCTGCATCGCAATGGGCTGCAGACAGATAGAGCGCGCAAGCCCACGCATCCTCGGCATCCACGTCGCGCCGGTTAAGATCAATCGCGCCCGCTTCCTCGCGAATGGCGAGCTGCGATATGCTGCGCAGGCTCGCTACTCGCTCGAGAAAGAACGCTCCGCGTGCTAGAAACGGATGGCGGGCATCGGCCAGCCTTGCCGCCTGCTGCCCGCGGAACCGCGCGCTGCCCGCCTGATTGACCGTGAGATCCTGCCATCCTTCCATAATCGCGCTGAACAGCTGCAGTGATAGGTCGGATGTCCTCACCGCCAGCGTGTTAGCGTCTACCACCGCTTGCTCGTCGACCAGCGGGGTGCCCGAAAGAAGCCTTCGGACTGAGCACACGAGCCGCACGTGGTTCAAGATTGGCAGCAGGCGCTGCTCACGGAGCGGCTCGACGAGCGCCGCAAGTGCGCTATCTCGCTCATCGATGCGACCGAGCACTCCCGTGAGCGCTTCCGCAAGCAGCACATCGCAGGTGAGCAGAAGATTCGGGATGTCAATCCCGCAGGCAACCGAATCCGAGGCGAGCGGAAAGGGCTTTCCAACTCGACGCTCCAGGAAGCGCTCGACCTCGCCCGTCCATGTTCCCTGCTCGATGAGGCCGCGAAAACAGCGCTCATGAAGGGCAAGCGCCTCTGAATCTTGGCAGGAGCCCGGAGAAAGCGCTGCAAACCCCGAAACCTCCGGAAGCTCGACACCACGACAGGAGGACCAAAGAGACCCCAATGCGCGGGCCACCTCCCAATCATGCTGATCAACGCGCGAAGCAAGGCCCTCCGCCCGTATCGCAAACGTACCCGCCAGGGTGCGAGCAAGGCGCATATCGCCCGAGATGAGCGCCGCGCCATACACGGCAAGCTCGAGGTTGGGATCGGCATTCGTTTGCTCCTCCAAACCTTTCGACCCGCCGATAATCCTATTGATGAAGGGGGCCTGCCCTGAAAGCACAAATCGCATAGGATCGTGTGACAACACATGGAGAGCGTCGGCAGGCGATAGAAATCGGTCCAGAAGCTCAACCGCCCGGCCCGCTCTCCCTGCTCTCACTTGGATGCGCACGGCACGGCGCACAATCTGCGGCATGCCCTTCGCGATACGCTCTCCTATTGGCTGCAAAACGCCCTCGTCTGCTCCCATGCATGCAAAGCTGTTCGTCGCGGCATCGTATCCGAAAACCGGATAATCATGTACGAGCCGCTGCAGGCACGACATATCCACCGGCGTTCCCGCCGCCGCAAAATCCCTCAGGAATCCACTTCCCACGAGGAGGAGCGTTTCCGCAAGTATTCTGATCGCGTCATCGGATCGCTCCAGCTCGTCGAGGACCGAACTGTACAGATTGCAGGTCGCCGTGGCAAGCGGCTGCCGCTCCTCCCCCATCGTATCGACCGTCGCCTGCAAGGCCGCCACCAGCGCCGGTACGCCCTGGGTGAGCTTATAGACATCGAGCTTGCTGGAAATGGCGAGCACGCGCGACCACTCAGCGAACTCGCGCGGGCGCACCGTGAGCTGTTTGGCCGTGAGCTTCGCCGAATCTGAGAGCAACCGCACCGTTTCTCCAGCCAATGGCGTGCAGGCGATGGCAAACTCCACACCTTGATCGCGCATGCCGCGCACGTGGGCAACAAACTCCTTTGCCGCATCGCCCTCGAAAGCGGGAAGGTCGTCGATGGCAATGACCGGGTGCGGTACCTGCGCGCATTCACGTTCAATCGCATCGAGTTGAACAATCAACTCGTCGAGCATCGCCTCTCGCGCATCGACCACGCGAGCCGTTCCCCTACCGGGATCTCTGCGTACCTCGTCGGCAAACTGCAGCAGCAAGGCAGTCTTGCCGAATCCACTCGGGGCGCATAGCACGACGACCCCCGATCGTCGCACCGACCGGACCATCTCTCGAATGAGCTGCGTCCTCGCAACCGTGAAACTCGGCCCCATGGGCAACGGCCACTGCGCGTCGTGAACGGGCCCGGCCTCCGTCTCGCGCACGCGCCTACGACCCGTCTTGCTTGCTTTCGTTGAAGGCGCTGAGCTCTTGCGTTTCTTTACCGTCGTGTTCATCCCCAACTCCTCATCCTTCCCTACAACACACGGTACCGGGACATGCGGCCACATACCGCGACGTGTCCCTGCAAACATCGCACCGATTTAGAATAGGATCAGATTTTGTTTAGGTGGGGGGTACATTAATGTGTCAATAAGTGGTTCTCGCGTTATAGCAGTTAATGGGCCGTGTAATGGTCCACCCGATATCTCGTACAACACAAATGACACATTCTAGGTCTCACACAAAACCGTCTACGTATTATGAGACCCCTCTCGCAGAATTTTGATTGCACACTTGAACCAACTAGGAACACCTCTCTACATGCCGTGAGAACCCGTTCTTACCAGCATTTGTTCAGATTGCAGCCCGCTCTGGCGCGTCTCGGTTGAAAACCTAGAAGCTCTGTTGAAAACTGCATAGGATAGAGAATCATGCACCAGCACCCACCCAGCAGCAAAAGGCGCGGCCGCCATCTACGATGGAACAGCTATCCATCGTTCAAGCGGCTGCGCCTTGAATGAACCTACGCGACGTCCAAAAGCCTTTATCGAGCACGATCTCTTCTATGCTCTCTCATAAACCGTGCCCTGAATGAACTTGGGCGGTATCGAAAGCGGAGCCCTCCATGCAAAGAAGGGGCGCTCCCCCAGCAAAGAGAGCGCCCCTTTCCAATCAGGCGGAATGACCCCTATGAGCCTCTTTATTTCACCCTACTCGCAGAGCGAAAGCGCTTCCTTGTCGGCAACGAGGACGACGTTCGGATGCAGCTGCAGAATCGAGGCGGGGCACTGCGGCGTAACCGGTCCGAAGCACATATCGTGAACAGCCTGGGCCTTGGCCGCGCCGTTGGCGACCACGAGAATCATGCGGGCATACATGATGGTCTGCACGCCCATGGTGTATGCCTGACGCGGCACGTCCTCCTCACGCTCGAAGAGGCGGCTGTTCGCCTTGATCGTGGACTCGGTGAGGTCGACGCAATGCGTGCCCTTGGAGAAGTGGTCATCGGGCTCGTTGAAGCCGATATGGCCGTTGTTGCCAATTCCAAGAAGCTGAAGATCGGGGTAGCCCGCATCGGCAACCATCTTGTCGTACTCGGCGCAGGCCGCCTCGGCATCCGGATTGGCGCCATCGGGCACATGCGTGTTGTTCAGGTCGATGTTGATGTGATCGAAGAAGTTATCACGCATGAAATAGTGATAGCTCTGCGGGTCGTCGTGGCTCAAGCCGCGATACTCATCCAGGTTATAGGTACGAACCTGGGAAAAGTCGACGTCGCCCTTCTTGTACCAATCAATGAGCTGGTGATACGCGCCAATGGGCGTACTGCCCGTGGCAAGGCCCAGCACCGTATCCGGCTTCAGGATGACCTGAGCGGAGATGATGTTGGCCGCCTTGCGGCTCATGTCATCGTAGTCGCGCGCGCTGACGATCTTCAACATACCGAACCCCTTTCACCTGGGTATGACTGCGAGCCCGATTGGCTCGACGTGCCTAGGTTCCGCGCGCTACCGCTCGCGCGCCGTGATGAGCTGCTCTAGCTCAGAAACCGTGTCCCCAACATTCCCCTTGATGCTGGAAAACTCGACGGAATTACATATCAGAATAGGTGCGGTAATATCGTACCCCTCTTTGCATATCGCGTCGCGGTCGAATTCGATGAGGACATCGCCCTTCTTGACCGTGTCGCCTACCGCAGCGTGGACGGTGAAATGGCGGCCATCGAGTTTTTCGGTATCGAGCCCAACGTGGATGAGCACATCGAGCCCCTCATTCGTATGGAGCGCGACGGCATGGCCCGTGGGGAAGATCGCTTGGATTTTTGAGTCCGATGGAGCGACAACTTTACTGCCCGTTGGCTCGATCGCGACGCCATCGCCAAGCGAGCCCGAGGCAAACGTGGGGTCCTTGACGTCTGAGAGCGGGATCACCTTGCCGGCCAGAGGCGAAAGCAGCACGCTATCGCGCCCGTGCAGGCGAAGCGATTTCAAAAACGATTTGAGCATGATCCCCCTTGGAACAACCAATGAGCTCAGACGGAATTGAATCGGCACTATCGTACCGCAAATCGAATGGAGCGGGGAGCATTCGAACCCATCGAGTCGCCGCCCCGCCTTGAAACGCTCGACGCTACCCTCGCGCAGGCGCCCTGCCAGCACAGTCCCTCGCACAGCCGCGTGCCAACGAGGCCCTCGCGCAGCCGCCCGCCGGCTCGGCCCTCGCGCAGCCGCGTGCCAGCGCAGCACGCCCTTTCACGCGCCATGGACAACCCACGCACGGGCGCGTCGCCGCTCCATTCCACGCACGGGTGCGTCGCCGCTCCATCTCTCACACAACCGTCTGCCTGCGAGAACGCGCAAAGAAAAAGAGCCCACCGATCGAGTCGGTGGGCTCCGCAAAGGAATCGGTATAACGCCGATAAGACCTTAGCGCTTGGAGAACTGCGGAGCGCGACGGGCCTTCTTGAGGCCGTACTTCTTGCGCTCGACCACGCGGGAGTCGCGGGTCAGGTAGCCAGCGCGCTTGAGGTCAGCACGGTAATCGCCGGCAGCGAGGAGCGCGCGGGCGATGCCCAGACGGAGCGCCCCGGCCTGGCCGGAGATGCCGCCGCCATCGCACAGCGCGATGACGTCGAAAGAACCCATGGTATCGGTCGCCTTGAAGGGGGCGAGAGCGCCATCGAGCAGCTGCTGACGGCCGAAGTACTCGGCAGCATCACGCTTGTTGACGGTCACCTTGCCGGTACCGGGAACGAGACGGACACGGGCCACGGCGTTCTTGCGGCGCCCGGTGCCCTGATAGACAACGGTGTTCTCAGCCATAGCTTATGCCTCCACCTCGATCTTGACGGGATTCTGCGCAGCGTGCGGATGCTCGGAGCCAGCATAGACCTTGAGCTTGGCGAGCTGCTTGCGACCAAGAGTGGTCTTGGGGAGCATGCCGCGAACGGCGCGCTCGATGACCTTCTCCGGGTGCTTCTCCATCGCCGTGCGGAAGCTCTCAGCCTTGAGGCCGCCGTTGTATCCGGTGTGGCGATAGTAGGTCTTGTGGTCGGCCTTGTTGCCGGTAAGCTGGACCTTATCGGCGTTGATGACCACCACGAAGTCGCCGCAGTCGGAATTAGGCGTGTACTGCGGCTTGTTCTTGCCGCGCAGGATCATGGCGATCTGCGTGGCCAGACGGCCGAGCACCTTGCCCTCAGCATCGATGAGGACCCAGTTGCGGGCGACCTCACCCTGCTTGGCGTAGTGAGTCGACTTTGAAATCACTTCGGACTCCTCCAATAAGACGTGTCGTAACAGAGATTCACGGGGCTCTGCAAATGACCGTAGAAGTATACCGCATCTAGCTGCAGGGTCAACGTTTTTTCTCAGAGTCTTCGCATCCGGAAGGTGGCGGAAGCCGGCCTTGCTCCAACAGGGGCTTTTTGCGCACATGACCGTTCTATACCGCTGTGGCGCTCTCCGTAGCTAAATTGTCGAATCTTTTATCGATTTTTCGTTCCTACTTTCTATAATTTATTCGATAATTCTGAGAGATGGGGCGCTGCGTTGCGCCATCGCACGCCGTTGTGGCGCTTTACGGCTTTCGGCTATGTGGGGAGGCCCGTATGAGCAGGGCTGTTGACCAAGAACTTGACCGGCTGTTTGCCGAGGCGGAGCGTTCCAAAACCTGCTTGGTTGCCCCAAGTGAGCGCACAGCCCGCCTGCTGAACCAACGGGCACGCGCAGGGCACGTGGTGCGGCCGCGGCGCTCGCTCTTTGCTCGCACGGCATACTGGAATGCGCTTCGCCCCGACGAGCAAGCGCTCCACATCGTACGCGGATTGCAGAAGCTGCATCCCTCGTGGACGTTTTGCCATGAATCCGCAGCTCTTGTGTGGGGGCTGCCGCTCACCTACCGCCGCATGGATGCGGTTCATGTCGTGAACACGCGCGCAATGCGACGGTCTGGCGGCAACGCTATCTGGCACGTCATCGAGGGGGACAGCGAAACCGTCGTCGAGGGCGTGCGCGTCACCTCGCTCGAGCGGACGCTGTTTGACTGCCTCCGCTCAAGCACGTTTGTCGAGGGGCTCCCTCTCGCTGACCGAGGGCTTGCGCTTTTGAACAGCGGGCCGCAGCGTCTTCAGGACGCGTTCGCGCGCTTCGGCAAAGGGTGCGCCAACATCAGCCGCGCCATCGGCACCCTGAGCTACGCCAACGCGCGCAGCGAGAGCTGGGCGGAATCAGTAGCTCGAGCGCTCATGATTACCCAAGGATTCGCGCTACCGGACCTCCAGGTCGAGCTTCCGCGCCCGCTTGAATCCAATCGCTCGTATCGCGTCGATTTCTTCTGGCAGCATGCAAGCGGACGATCGGTTATCGGCGAGGTCGACGGCATGATCAAGTACACCCGAGATGCAGCGCGGCCCGGCCAAGCGGCCATCCGCACGCTGGCCGACGAGCAACACCGCGAGGCGCAGCTCACCATGTACCGCATGCCGATACTCCGGCTCTCATACCAAGACCTCATCAACACCAAACGTTTCGTCGAGAAGCTCACTGCCTATGGGATTCCGCGCGATCCGCATGTCGCTGACGCCATCAAGCGTTTGGGAGCGAAATCTCCGCGCACTGCCCTCTTGTATCAGGAAATGAGGATTCCGAAAGAAATTATCGAACAATTTATCGCTTCCTGAATGCAATTATCGACAAACTTTACGACGATTTTCTTAGCAAAGAGCCCTAAAGCACGGGGCGCCTGGGTGCCTGGGTGCCGGCGACGTCTACTCCTGCAGGGTTGGGGCCGGGCACGGGGCGTCCGCGCACTTGGGTCCAGCGACGTCTACTCCTGCAGGGTTGGGGCCGTGCACGGGGCGTCCGCGAGCCTGGGTGCCGGTTGCCGCGGCGGTCGCGCTGGACGTGCACGCCGGCTACCGCACGGTTGACGAGCAAGCCGCAAAGGTCAACTATTACTCGCTTTACCTGCCGATTTATCCATCGCACAATGGTTGCAGGATGCATCTGGGTATCGTTTCCAAGCGAAAGGACCGCCATGGACAACCGTATAGGAGCTGTCGTTGCCCGCGAACGCAAAGCGCTCGGCCTCACGCAGGAGGAACTCGCGCGCCGCTTAGGAGTAACCAAAGCAGCCGTCTCCAAGTGGGAACTTGGTCTGAGCATGCCCGACGCGGCGCTGCTACCAAGCATTGCGGCGCAATTCGCGCTCAGCATTGACGAGCTCTTTGATTGGCGAGCGCACCTCACCGACGCCGAAATCGAGACGTGTGCGCAAACTGCCCGCGAGAAGCTCGCTGCCGATGCGTCTCAAGGGGCGACGTACGTTCGAATGCGCGCACGCGAGCATCGTTCGTGTTGGAAATTGCTCGTTCGCTTGGCGTCAGAGCTGTTGAGCGCTGCAAACCACGTGGCGTTCGGTATCTGCATGGACGCGCCTGATGACGAGCAGGCACAAGAACGTGCGCGAGAGACGATGTGCACACTAGCTGAGGACGCACGCTCGCTTTGCGAACCGGTGCTTGATGGATGCAACGACGCGAAGCTCATGGCTGATGCCACACGCGTTTGTGCGGCGTCCTCCGTGCTCACGGGCAACCCCACCGAAGCGATTGCGCGGCTCACGCCACTCTACCAAGCGCAAACGCATCGCGTAGGAACAGAACTCGCCTCCGCGCAGCTGGCCGCCGGCGAGCAGGAAGAAGCCGCAGCGACGCTCGCCGCATGCGTGACGGCATCCGCTTTAGAGCTGACCTCGCTAGCAGGGATCTTGTTAACGCGCGCAGCATCCGCGACCGAGGTCGCCGCATATGTCCATGCGATGGAAGCAATCGACCGCGCATTCGACCTCTCTCATCGCTCCGCACCAACGCTGCCTGCTATGCATATCGCCGCCGCAACGATCATGAACACGCTCGGCGATGATGCAGCGGCACTCGAGCTGCTCGAGCGAGCGGCAGGTGAGGTATGCGCACTCGGCAACGGGCGCATTCCAGAGAACCCGCTGGGAAACCGCGTCGCAAGCAACATGCTGCCCGCGATTACCGACGATGAGGCGCTCGCCCATATGCGCGAGAGCGCAAGCTACGCCCGCTACCCCGAGGCCGCTCGGCACATGATTCTCGACGTGCGCCTCTGGGGAGCTCTCGCGCAGAGCCCCGAGTATGCGGCTCTCGCAAAACGACTCGATGCTGAATGAAGGCCCTGATCACCTGATGCCGCTGCGATGCCACTCAGTGCCATCGCGAAAATTGTCGAATGAAATGGACGATTTTCAAAGTCAAAAGCAACAATTTGTACGACAATCATCGCGAGAAGCACAAACGCACTCCTGCAGCGACACTGCCTACCATCGCACTGCCAACTATCATGTTCCCAATCTAAGTCGCAGGCCGTAAGCACAGGGCGGGCGGGCATACCGCGCTGGCGCGAGGCTCCGCACATAAAGGAGGCCGCCATCTTTTCTTCCTCCACAAGCCGAGGGCCGTAAACACAGGAGGGCGGACATATCGCGCTGGCGCAGTTCCGCAGAACAAGGGCCCCAGAAGGGACCCTTGTTCGAGGACTGTTTGAGCACAGCACGATATGCCCGCCCCTCCGTCGGGATCGAGCGGCCTTCGCTTACCCCGTGTTCTGAAGCCCCGCAGAAACGCCGGTCACGGTCGAAAGGATGAGCGACAAGAGCTCCGCCTTCGCCTCCTCGGAGAGCTCTTCCTGCTGCTCACGCACCACGCGAAGCGCGCGCACCTGTGCGAGCGACAAGGCATCCACATAGGGGTTGCGCACGCGCACCGCCCGGCCAAGCACATGGCGATGCTCCAGCGGCCACGCGTCGCCCACGATGGCGAGCGTCCACTTTCGCGTGAGCTGCATCTCGTCGTACACCTTTTTCGCAAGGTCATCGCGGTCGCCGAGCGCCAGATACATCTTGGCGATACGCCCGTCGGTCTTCGCGATGGACATCTCGATGTTATCGATGAAGGTGCTGAAAAGCGGCCATTCACGGTATGCGCGCTGCAAAAGCTCAAGGTCGCCGAGCGACTCGCAAGCACTTCCTAACCCGTACCAGGCCGCCAGGTTGATGCGCGCCTGAGACCACGAGAACACCCACGGAATGGTGCGAAGATCGTCGAGGGACTGCGCCCCCAGGCCGCGCTTGGCCGGACGCGAGCCGATGGGCAGCAAGCCTACCTCGGTAAGCGGCGTCACGATAGAGAACCACGGCGCGAAGTCGTCGGCGTTCAGCAGGTCGAGGTACCGGTCATGCGAGACATCGTTCAGGCGTTCCGCCATCTCTGCATAGCGCTCGGTGGTCTCGGTGTTGGTCCGCTCCACGGAAGGCGCAGAGTTGAGCAGCGTCGCCGCGGCAACGCTCTCGATGTGGCGACGGGCCAGAAGCGGGTTGCCGTAGCGCGCGAAGATGACCTCGCCCTGCTCCGTCACCTTGAAGTGGCAGTTAACCGAGCCCTTGGGCTGCGAAAGCACCGCTCGGTTGGCGGGACCGCCGCCGCGGCCCACGGCGCCGCCACGGCCATGCATGAGCACGAGGTCGATATCGTTCTTCTCCGCCCATTCGGCGATACGCGCCTGCGCGGAGTGAAGCGCGAGCGTAGCGGTCGTGGGGCCGGCGTCCTTCGACGAATCCGAGTACCCGAGCATGACTTCCATCTTGCGATTGGTCTGCGCCAGGCGCTTCTGCACGGCGGGCAGCTCGAGCATCTCGTTCAGCACGTCGACGCAGCCCTCGAGGTCCTCGAGCTGTTCGAAGAGCGGAATCACGTCGAGCGCGGGCACGTCCTCCGGGTGAGCGAAGGCAAGCTGAGCGAGCTCGTATACGTCGGCCACGTGCTGGGCGCTCTTGGTAAAGCTGATGATGTAGCGATGCGCCATCTTCTCGCCGTAGCGCTTCTGGATGGAACCGATCGCACGGAACGTATCGAGCACTTCGCGCGTCATGGGCGCAAGGTCGCCGTGGCGGCCGTGCTCGCGCAAATCGGCCAGCGCGCGCGTATGCACGAGCGAATGCTGACGGAACTCCATCTCGACCATATGGAAGCCGAAGGTCTCGACCTGCCAGATCAGCGTCTGCACAGGACCGTACGCTGCGCGGGGCGCGCCGGCATCGGCAAGCGAGCGCTGCACGATGCGCAGATCGGCCAAGAAATCGTCGGCAGAGCGATACATGGTGTCGGCATTGCGACGCACCGTGGCGTCGAGGCGGTCGGCCATGACGAGCATCACGGCGCGATGCGGCTCGGACGCGCTGATAGCGTCGGCACGGCTCGTGAGCACCTCGCTCATCTCGACCTGATGGTTCCAGAGATTGAGCAGCTCGTCGGACGGCTTGGTGTAGCGTGCCTCGAGCGTGAGGTTGCGCCCCACGCGGCGGCACTTCTCGGCAAGCTTCTGAACCATATGCGTAGCGAACTTAGCTGCTACCTGCCGCGATACCTTAGCGGTGACGTTGGGATTGCCGTCGCGATCCGAGCCGATCCAGCTACCGGGATGGAAGAACGCCGGGCACACCGGCGGCACCGAGCCGGCATACTCGCCCAGAACCCAGTCGTCGAAACGACGATATACCTCGGGAATGGTATCGAAGAGCGTGTTGTCGAAGATATCGATGATGGTATCGGCTTCCTCGACGGGCGTCGGCTTCTTCACCGCGATGGGGCTCGTGCGCACGAGAGCGTCGATCTCCTGCAAGAGATGCCGCTCGTTTTCCACGAGAGCAGAGCCGCCAAGGCGCGGATGCTCGCCCAGCAGCTGCGAAATGCGACGGATCTTGCCTTCGACGGCCTTGCGGCGCGCCTCGGTGGGATGCGCGGTAAAGACCGGATGAAACTCGAGCTTGGCCAAGAGCTGCGTCGCCGGACCGCCCCCCATCTCGCGCACGAGCTGGTCGTAGGCCACCGTGAGCTCATTCGACGAATCGATGGCAGAGTCGATGGAAACCTCGCGCTCGCGCTCAAGGAGCGTCTCCACGCGGTAGTTCTCTTCGGAGAGATTCGCCAGATGGAAGAACGACGTAAATGCGCGCACCACCATCTGCTTCTCGTCGATATCAAGGCTGTCGAGCATGGCCACCGCATCGCGGAACGCGCGGGCGCTCTCGGTGTCCGCGGTCGGAACACCCTCCCCGTCGGTGGTCTCGGCCGCCGCCATGCCGCCCGGATCGCCCTCGTTGGCGCGGGTCACGTTGTTGAGCAGCTGATCAAAGGTGTCACAAAGCTTCGGACTGTAGTCGCGGAGCACCTGCCGCTCCAAGCGCATGAAAAGCGCCAGGTTATCGCGCAGGCTCTCGGGCAGCTCGATCTCAGCGTAGCTTCTGATCACGAGGTCGGTGTCGGCAGCGCCGAGCTTATGCTCCGCCACCTCGCCGCCTAGATAGCCGCCGTTGCTTACACTCTCCACGGTGCCTCCTTACTGGTCGGGAACATCCCACAATGGGCACGCCGCGTCACATTATAGGGAAGTTGCTCCGTTGCGGCCGCATACCGCCGAAGCGATAACGACTATTCATATCTCTGTTCATATCGCGAACCACAACTATGGCTGCAGCCCTAGAGCCGAGCCTTAGGGGCTAGAAATGGTTCGCCAACACCGGGTGTCCACGAACCACCGGCGAATGACGCGCAGACACCCGGTGTTGGCGCGTCACCGTCTCTGCGAGCCACGGCCATGGCTGCGGCTCCGAGGGCAGTTAGACCTTACAGGCGGGCGCGGACCGCGTCCACGAGCTCATCGCGCGCGACGAGCGCTTCGTCATGCGTTGCCATGTCGCGCAGGCGCACGACGCCCTGGGCAAGCTCATCGCCACCCACCACCGCGATGAGGCGCACGCCGAGCTTATCGGCCTGCTTGAACTGGCTCTTGAGGGAGCGGCCCTGATAGTTCGCCTCGGTTCGCACGCCCGCCTTGCGCAGCTCATGGGTGATGCCGAACACCTCACCGCGAAGCTCGTCGCCGGCGTTCGCCACGTACACGCAGGGCTCGAGCTCGTCGCCAAGCTCCACGCCGAACGCCTCGAGCGCGAGCATGGCCCGCTCGAAGCCCACCGCGAAGCCAACGCCCGGGGTCGGCTTGCCCCCCTCGAGCTCCACGAGCCCGTCGTAGCGCCCGCCGCCGCCGATGGAACCCACGCCTGCACCCGGCGCCTCCACCTCGAAGACCGTGCGCGTGTAGTAGTCCAGACCGCGCACGAGGGTCGGGTCCTCGATATAGGCGATGCCCGCCGCATCGAGGTAGCGTTTAACCTGCTCATAGTGGCCGCGGCATTCGTCGCACAGCTCATCGCGCATGAGCGGGGCGTCTTTCATGATTTCGCGGCAATGGTCGTTCTTGCAATCGAAGGCGCGCAGCGGGTTGAGCTCTGCGCGCTCGCGGCATTCGTCGCACATATCGTCCGCATGGTCGAGGATGAACTGACGCACCTTATCGCGGTATGCAGGTCGGCACGCCGGATCGCCCATCGAATTGATAAGCAGGCGCAGCTTGGAAAGGTCGAAGCCCAGGCGCTGGTAGAACTCCATGAGCATGATGATGCACTCAGCATCCGCCGCCGGATCGGGCGCGCCAAGCCATTCGATACCTATCTGGTGGAACTGGCGCAGGCGCCCCTTCTGCGGGCGCTCGCCGCGAAACATCGCCTCGGCATAGTAGAGCTTGACGGGCGAGGCACCCTGCGGCACGAGGTTGTTCTCTACCACAGAGCGCACCACGCCGGCCGTGCCCTCGGGACGAAGCGCGAGGCGCTGCTTGGCCTTGAGCTTGGCATCCGTGCCCTCCGCGAGCGCGCGCTCAAGGTTGGCGCCAGAGAATACACGGAACATCTCCTTGCGCACCACGTCGGTGGATTGCCCGATGCCGTGCACGAACACGTCAACCTGCTCGATGGCAGGCGTCTCCACCGGCTCGAAGCCGTACGGCCCGAACACCTCGGCAGCCACACGCTGCATGCGCTGCCATGCGCGCATCTCGCGCCCGATCAGGTCCTTGGTGCCCTCTGCTTTCTGTGCCTGCATGGCATGCCTTCCCATCGTCAATCGCCCTGCGCGGCGAGTCAATCTACCCGAGAAGCTCACTCGCGCCACGGTCTCGTGCTATTCGGGCACTTATTATATGGGCGCGAGTTTTCCCTCGCAAACCGAGCCCGTCCGCAAGGGCAATCTCGACATAAGTTGGCAATGGGCCGCGATGGCGGAGTCGGAGTAAACTGTCGAGTTGACGGTGAAGGCGCGGCAACAGAACCGGAGGTGGCCCTCGATCCTGAAGCAGCCGCCGGCCCATTGCCGCACCTTCAATCCGGCCGCACAAACCGACGCGTATGAAAGAGGCACCCATGCATCAATTCCGCAACGACTACAGCGAGGGCGCCGCGCCCGCGATTCTCGACGCGCTTGTGCGAACCAACCTCGAGCAGTGCGTGGGCTACGGAGCCGACGAGCATTGCTCCCGGGCAGCCGAGCTCATCCGCGCCGAAATCGGGCAACCAGATGCCTCCGTCACCTTCGTTCCCGGGGGCACGCCGGCAAACATCCTCGCCATCACGAGCCTGACCGAGGAGTTCGAGGGCCCGCTCTGTGCCGCCGATGCGCACCCCACCATTCACGAGACGGGCGCGATCGAGGCGCACGGACGGCGCCTCCTGGCTACGCGCGACCCCTTAGGCCGCCTCACCTGCTTAGGCATGGAGCCGCTTTGGGCCGCCAGTGTGGCAAACGGCGCCGCCACCACGCGCCCCGGCATGCTCTACTTCTCGCAGACAAGCGAGCTCGGATATGTGTATACGCGCGCCGAATTCGACGCACTCTGTGATTGGGCCGCCGAGCGCGAGCTTGCTGTTTACGTGGACGGCGCACGCATGGCAAGCGGCTGCATGGCGGCGGGCACAGACCTCACCATTCAGCACATCGCCGAGCGAGCAGACGCGTTCACCTTGGGAGGAACGAAGAACGGCATGCTCTTCGGCGAAGCTCTCGTGGTGAGCCCGCGCACCGCGCGCGGACGCCGCGCCATCGAACGCCTCCCCTACCTTACCAAGCGCGCGGGGCAGCTCACCGCAAAGGGGCGCGTGATGGGCGTGATGTACGAGGCGGCCTTTGACCCCGCAACGCGCGATGCGGCGGGCGAGGTGCTCTACTGGCAGCTCGCACGGCATGCGAACGCCTGCGCTGTCGAGCTCGCGCGCGGCCTCGCAGACGCCGGTTATGAGCCGCTCCTTTCGACAACGGGCAACCAGCAGTTCTTCTGGGCCACGCCGGGAGAAGCGGCGCGCCTTGCCGAGGGCCTCGGCTGCGAGCCCATGGCGGCCGACGACCCTTCCGGTACCGGACGCGGGCTTGTCCGTTTCGTGACCAGCTGGGCAACCCCGCAGGACGCTGTCGCCGAGGCCGTGGATTTCGCCCGCTCCGTGAAGGAATAGGGGTCGATCGAGGGCTCACCCCGAAGAAAAGATTGCAACAATATGCAAGACAGGGACCCGAAACCGAGTCCCTGTCTTGCATATTGTTGCAATCTGTTGCGTCAGGAGCGACTATGGCAGTCCGCATGCCTTCCCAGCCACAGCACCCGCGCGGTTACAGCACCTGCGCGACGTAGACCACGTTGGTGGACACCTGGCTGCCCGGCACGATCACGGGGATCGCGGGGTCGCCGGCGGTCACGACCACGAGGTCGTCTTTGTTCACGATGCCAGACTCCTTAGCCTCGACCATCGCGTTGTTCACCACGTACGCGATGCTCCCCACGGTGTGGCCGGAAAGCTTGGGCTCAACGCCCCAGTACACGGTCATCTTGCGCATGGCCCACTCGTTGGGCGTAGCCGCCTGGATGGGCAGCACCGGGCGGAAATTGGACACGAGGCGCGCGGAGCGGCCGGAGTTCGTCGGGGTGAGAATGGCCTTGGCGCCCACGTTGAACGCCGTGGTCACCGCGGAGAGACCCACGGCGGCATTCACGCGGTTGCGGCCGGGATCGATAAGGTCGAAATCGAACGGCTTGTGCTCGGGAATCGTCGCCTCGGTGGTGAGCGCGATGTTCGACATCATCCGCACGGCCTCGAGCGGGTACTTGCCAGCAGCGGACTCGCCGGACAGCATAACCGCATCCGTGCCGTCGTTGATCGCGTTGGCAACGTCGGTGACCTCGGCGCGCGTGGGGCGCGGGTTGCGAATCATGGAATCGAGCATCTGCGTGGCCGTGATGACCGGCTTGCTCGCCGCGTTGCACTTAGCGATGATCTCTTTCTGGATGGTGGGGCACACCTCCGGCGCCACCTCTACGCCCAGGTCGCCGCGGGCGACCATGATGCCGTCGGACACCTTGAGGATCTCGTCGAAGTGATAGACCGCGAGCGCGCACTCAATCTTGGGGAAGATGTCCACGTGCTCGCCGCCGTTCTCACAGCAGAGATGGCGAATCTCGCGCACGCCATCGGCGTCGCGGATGAAGGAGGCGGCAATGAAGTCGATGCCCTCCTCCAAGCCGAAGAGGATATCCGAACGGTCCTGCTCGGTGATGCTCGGCAGCGAGAGCTTCGCGTTGGGCACGTTCACGCCCTTCTTCTCACCAAGCTCGCCACCGTTCTGAACGGTGCAGAGGATATCTTGGCCCTCGACGCTATCGACGGTGAGACCGATGAGGCCGTCGTCGATGAGGATCGTGCTGCCCTCGTGCACCTCGCGCGGCAGCTCGAGGTGGTCGAGGTAGAAATGCTCAGCGGTGCCCTGGAGCTCCTCGGAGGTCTCGGCAGCAGTCACCGTGACCTGGCTGCCGGCAACAAGCGTGACCTTGGCATGGCCCTCAAGGAAGCCGGTGCGGATCTCGGGGCCCTTGGTGTCGAGCAGGATGCCCACGGGGATGTCGAGCTCGCGGGAGATGCGCTTCACGCGCTCCATGCGCTCATGGTGCTCTTCATGGCTGCCGTGGCTGAAGTTGAAGCGGGCGACGTTCATGCCCGAAAGAATCATCTCGCGAAGGATGTTCTCGTCGTCACACGCCGGTCCCATGGTGCATACGATCTTGGTGCGCTTGTTCATGAATTCCTCCATCTGAGCCGTTCGTCATAGCCTGCGGAGCGGCGCGGCGCTGGCCCGTTCCATTTGTCTATATAGTAGAGAATCGCACGTCGAAATGATATGACGCGACGCGCGCATTTTCTGCATCCCCTCAGACCATAAAGCAAGAACCCCCAGCATGGCTCGGGTCCTGCGAAGTTCTTACCAAATGTTTGCCCGCTGCTTGCACGAAGGTTGCGTTGGCCGCCCATGGGCCACGTGCGCCCTGGAAGAACAGCCCCTCAGCTGGATGGAACCCTCCAACAGGACAAGACCAGCTGGGCGAAGTCTTCCAGCCGGGCGAACCCAGCCGGTCGAACTCTTTCAGCAGGACAAACCCCCAACCAGGCTATCCCCCACTAGACGGAAAAGTTTTCGGGTAGAAAATCGCTGAATTGAGCTATTAATAACCCTTCTTTTCGGCGAATTCCTGCCCGAAAATGCAATAGCGTGTGGGCGGATGGATGTACGAGAAGGTGCTCGGGTGGCGCTACTGCTGCGGCGCCGACCCCGTTGCCGCTCCAGTTCTGTTGCTACAACGAAGCCGTTACCACGGCACTCCCCTCCCCTATTTGAAACCTCTAAATGCAGATGGCGCCGAAGGTTCCCAAGCCGTAATCCGCAGCGCGAAGCGCAAGGACATCGGTGTGGAACCTCCGGCGCCACCGTCGGAAGTTAGGAAGGCTTCGAACCTACGCGCGGCCCACGGAGCCCAGGTTCTCCATGCGAACCTTCACGATGTTCGTAATCTCGGCCATGCCCTGCTTGGCGGGCTTCTTCGGATCGAACACGCCGGGGTTCTCAGCCATGAAGGCCATGTAGCCCTTGGTGTAGGCCTGGCGCAGCTCGGTGGCGTAGTTCACCTTGCAGATGCCGTTCTTCACGGCCTCGGCAACCTGCTCATCGGGCACACCGGAGGTGCCGTGCAGCACGAGCGGCACATCCACGGCAGCGCGGATGGCCTTCACGACCTCCTGCTCGATGTGCGGGGTCTCGGTGTAGACGCCGTGCGCGGTGCCCACGCCAATAGCGAGCGAGGTGCAGCCGGTGCGCTCGACGAACTCGCGCGCCTCCTCGGGGTCGGTGTAGGGGTTCTCGCCCTCGACCGCCGGGCCGTCGTCCTCCTTGCCGCCGACCTTGCCGAGCTCGGCCTCAACCGGCACGCCCATGGCGGCGCCGGCGCGGGCAACGCTCGCGGTAAGGGCGATGTTGTCCTCGAAGGACTCGTGGCTGCCGTCGATCATGACGGAGGTGTAGCCAGTGCGGAAGGCCTGCATGCAGCGGTCGTAGCCGTCACCATGGTCGAGGTGCAGCGCCACGGGCACATCGGTGCGGGCGGCAGCGGCGGCCACCATGCCGTAGAAGTAGTCGAGGCCGGCAGTCTTGATGGTACCAGGGGTGGTCTGCATGATCACGGGAGACTTGGTCTCCTCCGCGGCGGCGAGGACCGCCATCACGAACTCGAGGTTCTCGACATTGAAGGCACCCACAGCGTAGTGGTTCTTCTGCGCGTCGAGCAGCATCTCCTTAGTGGTAACGAGCATTGTGTCTCCTCTCCCTGCCAAAGGCAGCTAAACCTTGCGTTTATTGTACGCAGCGCGAGGCAGGAGCAGAATCAGAATCCTTCGGGCGAGCTCCGCCAAAAGAGCAAGTAAACACAAGACTCGACTTGACCAACACGACGGTAACTGCGAGCTCTACATGCTTTTTGCATATAAAGAAAAGCATTATTGTTGCTTTTATTTTCCTTTTAAGCTTGAAAGGAAACACACTATCTGCATATTCATGGAACCGGCTGTCGAATTTCCCAGCTGGGCGGACGCCGCTCGCCCTCGGGAAACGCTGTTTTTATCTTTGGGGCGATCGGGATTGCAGCTTTTGGGCACTTCGGAGCGGAGGGCCCGGGTAGCCGCGCCGTGGCCGGGAGGACACCGGCCGCCTGAGCTGCGCCTTTCTCTTCCCCTCGCTTTCCTCTACCCGCCCGCCGCGTCGGGAAGTGCCCAAAAGTTGAAACCTCGACGGGGTGGACGTCCCCGACCCCCGATAATCAGCATCTCCCTAGCGCCCCGCCCTCCCCCGCCAGCGCGCGGCTCGTCCCGGCCAGCCACACCTCCCTCCCCGGCCTGCGCGCCGCTCCCCCGCCAGCGCGCCGCCCTCCCGCCAGCGTGCCGCCCTCCCCGTCCAGCGCACCACCGCGCGTATTTTCGTTTTTAATCATTTCGGCAAAATCGAAAGCATAAACGGTTCAAATTGACCGGTGAACTACAAACTTGCATTAATTCTGCAGGTCAATAGATTCTTTCGAAATCTTTCGTATACCATTAACGCAAGAAGTCGCATCGTGTCTAAGCCGTGAGCCGGCCAAGCAATCGGCGCTGCGGTGCGAAATCGTGTTCCCATAGGGTTCGGCGCTCAGGCGCCGAGAATTCGAAAGGAGGGCTGCGTGGCACAGTACGACATCATCGCGGCCACCGGTTGCCCAACGGGCATCGCGCATACCTTCATGGCGAAGGAGGCGCTCGAGAAGGCAGCTGCCGAACGCGGGCTCACCATCAAGGTCGAGACCCACGGCCAGGTTGGCATCGAGAACGAGCTCACGCGCGGCGAAATCGCCTCGGCGCGCGCCGTCGTTGTCGCCGCCGACAAAGACGTTCAGGCTGAGCGCTTCGCTGGCAAGCCCATGGTTTCCGTGGGCGTCTCCAAGGCGCTCTCGGTCGAAGAAGCCGGCAAGCTCATCGACCGTGCCCTCGCCGCTAAGGGCGACGCCTCCGCAGTCGCCGCGGTGGCAGAGGACGATGATCTCGAGGAGAAGGAATCCATCGGCCACCAGATCTACAAGCACCTCATGAACGGCGTCAGCCACATGCTGGTCTTCGTGGTCGCGGGCGGCGTGCTCACCGCCATCTCGTTCCTGTGGGGCATCACGTCTTACGACTCCACCGCCTCGGATTACAACTCCTTCGCCGCCATGCTGAAGATCATCGGCGGCATCGCCATGAATCTCATGGTGCCCGTCCTCTCGGCCTACATCGCCGAGTCCATCGGCAAGCGCCCCGCGCTCGTCCCCGGCTTCGTAGCCGGCATGATCGCCATCCAGGGCCTGCCCGTGAACGCTGAGACCGGCCTCATCGACGCCGGCGGCTCGGGCGTGGGCTTCGGCTTCCTCGGCGGCATCGTGGGCGGCTTCCTCTCCGGCTACACCATCGTGCTGCTCGAGAAGGTCTTCTCCAAGATCCCCGAGAGCCTGAACGGCCTCAAGGCGATCTTCCTCTACCCGCTGTGCTCCACTGCGATCGTGGGCCTCGTCATGCTCGGCATCTCCGGCCCCATGGCCGCCATCAACCAGGGCATGATGGACTTCCTGCAGGGTCTCTCCAGCTCCGGCCCCGTGGTTCTGGGTCTCGCCATTGGCTGCATGTGCGCCTTCGACATGGGTGGCCCGGTCAACAAGGCCGCTTACACCACCGGCACGCTGCTCTTGGGCACCGCCCTTGAAGCGGGCGTGGGCACCGAGACCTACAACTTCGGCACCAACTTCATGGCCGCCGTCTCCGCCGCGTGCATCGTTCCGCCGCTCATCACCACCTTCGCCGTCATCGTGGGCAAGAAGTACTTCAGCCAGGAAGACCACGACGCAGGTATCGTCAACCTCATCCTGGGCTGCACCCACATCACCGAGGGCGCCATTCCGTTCATGACCAAGAACATCATCCCGGTCATGCCCATCATGATGATCGGCTCCTCCATCGCATCCATCCTGACCATCTTCTTCAACGTTCACGACCCCGCGCCGCACGGTGGCTTCCTCGTGCTTCCGGTCGTCGAGAACGGCCCGCTGTGGGTGCTCGCCATCCTCATCGGCACCGTGGTGGGCGGCGTGCTCTTCACCGCGTTCAAGAAGTACGACTACGACAAGAACGCCAAGAAGGCCGCCGAGCAGCCGGTGCTCGAAACCGCCGGCACCGCGACCGCTGCCGTGAAGGCCGCACCCGCCGCACAGGCACCGCAGACCACCGACTTCGTGAAGCCCGAGCAGGTCTTCGTGGGCGAGTCCTTCGCCTCCCGCGACGAGCTCCTCACCTTTGTCTCGAAGAAGGCCGTGGAGCAGGGCATCGCCCAGGACGCCGATGAGCTCATGAGCGCGTTCATCGCCCGTGAGGACATGGGCACCACCGGCATGACGGACAACTTCGCCATTCCGCACGCCAAGTCGACCACGGTGACCAACGCCGCCGTGATGGCCATCAAGACCTCCGACATCGCTGGCTGGGAGACGCTCGACCAGAAGCCCGTCGAGGTTGCGATCGCGCTCCTCATCCCCGATACCGAGGCCGGCACCACGCACCTCAAGCTGCTCTCCAAGGTTGCCGAGGCGCTCATGGACGACGAGTTCCGCTCTGCCGTCAAGGGAACCGATGACGCGACGACCATCGCCAAGCTCATCAACGACCGCTTGAACGCCTAAACGCTCGCAAGGGGTATCATCGGGGAGTGAAGCCGCGCGCTTCGCTCCCCTTCCCCTCAAGAAAGGCCTTCCATGATTTACACGCTCACCACCAACCCCGCCATCGACATGAACATCACGTCGGACACGCTCTCGCACGACCACATCAACCGGACGCGCGACGCGGTCTACACGCCCAACGGCAAAGGCCTCAACGTCTCGTTCACGTTGAAGCACTACGGAGTCGACTCGACGATCCTGGGCTTCTTCGGTGGCTTCTCCGGCGAGTTCATCGTTCGCGAGGCGGGACGCATCTGCCCGGTCAAACCCATCGAAATCGATGGCATCACGCGCATCAACGTGTTCCTCTCTACGCCTGAGGGCGAGTTCGTCATGCCGAACGCCGGAGCCCCGGTACCGCGCACCAAGCAGGAGGAGCTGCTCGAGCTGCTGCGCGGGCTCGACGATATGAGCTGCCTCATCGTGTCGGGCAGCCTCTCGCCCGAGATGGACCCGAGCTTCTATGACGAGGTCATCGATATTGTGCGAGAGAAGGGCGCCGAGTTCGTGCTCGACATCTCGCATGCGCATCTGCGCGAGCTCATCGAGAAGAAGCCGCTGCTTATCAAGCCGAACGACGACGAGCTTGCCGATATCTTCGGCGAGGCCATCGAGTCTCGCGCCGATGCCGTGGCCGCACTCGGCCGCTTGCATGAGCGCGGCGCTCAAAACGTGCTGCTCACCCTTGGCGGTGACGGCGCGTATTTCTCGAACGGAGAGCACGTGTGGCATGCCAACGCCGCAGAGAAGGACTCGATCCTCTCTACGGCTTGCGCGGGAGACGCCACCCTCGCAAGCTTCCTGTCGCTGTGGCTCGCCGACCGCGGAGCCGTGGAGCCGGCGCTCACGCGCGCCATGGCAACCGGCGCCAACGTTACCATGTGCGCGGGGCTGGGAGACTTCGCCCGCGTTGACGAGCTCGCCAAGACCGTGCACGTGAGGCAGGTCGCGTAGAGGCGCAAACCTAAAGGCGCATTCGCAACCGCGCGCCCCGAGGCGCACGGACGAGATGCGGCGCAAGGGGATGGTATCATCTCGTTGCGCCGCATTTTTATGCAGCGACATTTGGAAAGGCACGTCATGGCAGACCAAACGACATCGACCCCATCGGCGCCGGCATCCGAGCGAGCCTCCGCGAACGCCGCAGCAACCACCGCAGCGCCGGCGCAAGCGCAGGCTCCCGCTCCCAGCGCCGCGATGGCGGCATCCGAGCAGGCCGCCGCGCAGGCAGATGCCCCCGACCGTCACATGCTTGCCAGCGAACGGCGTGGGCTCATCCTCAGCATGCTCCGCGACCACGGATCGGTGAGCGTGTCCGACGTTCGCGCGCGGTGCGGGGTTTCAGCAGTGACCATTCGCAACGACCTTGCCTACCTTGAAGACGAAGGTCGTCTGAAGCGCACCCACGGGGGCGCGGTGCCCGCGAGCGAATACATCGTTCCCGTCGTTTCGAAGCGCATCCACAAGAACGTGCGAGCCAAACAGGCCATAGCCCAAGCCGCTGCTGAGCGCGTGCGCGACGGCGAGATGATCCTTGTGGGCTCGGGCTCAACGACCTTGGAATTCGTGAAGGCTCTGACCGAGAAGCAGAACCTTACGATCGTTACGAACTCCTGCCACGTCATCGAGTTTGCCGAGCAGCACATGCCCCAGGTAACAATCATCTCGACGGGTGGGCAGCTTGCGCGCACCTGGCGCCACTACACCGGTTCGTTTCTCGCGGCAAGCCTCGCCGACGTCTATGTAGACCAGGTCTTTCTTGGTGCGGATGGCTTCGAGCCGAGCTTTGGCTTCCTTGCTGAATACGAGGAGACCGCGCGCGCCAAGGTCGAGTTCATGCGCCACGCGCGCAGCAAGATCATCCTCATGGACGCGACGAAGGTCGGCGCGAGCCAGTTGTTCCTGCGCTTCGCCAAGCCGCACGACGTCGACTGCGTCATCATGGATTATGACCCTGAAGGGCTCGTTGCCTCTGCCTGCAACGATGGGGCACGGCCAGTGCAGGTCCTCGAGACGCTCGCGTAGCATCACATAGTTGGGAGCCGCCATGCTGGACACCGCGGAAAAGCCTGCCATACGTACCCCCGAGGAGCGTCGGGCCGAGATACTCTCCCTGCTTGACCGCACCGCCTCGGTGCAGGTCTCCCAGCTTGCCGAGCGCTTCGGCGTCTCACGCGTCACCGCCCGGGCGGATCTTGATGCGCTCGCCCGCGATGGCAAGCTCAGGCGCACGCACGGAGGAGCCATCTCACTGTCTAAGACGCTCACCGTATCGGTCCAAGACAAGCGCGTTAACGTGAATGCCGAGGCAAAACGCGCCATCGCGCGAACCGCGGCCGCGTTCGTGCAAGATGGAGACTCGGTGCTCGTGGACTCGGGAACCACCGCACTCGAATTCGTGAGGGCGCTCGCCGACCATACGGGCATCACCATCGTGACCGACGATTTCAGCATCGCCGACTATATCGACCGGTCCGCCCCGGCGCTCGATGTCATCATCTTGGGAGGGAGCCTGCGCAAGGGGCATCGTTACATCACGGGGCCGCTCACCCTGCGCATGCTCGAGATGCTCAGGCCGGACAAAGCGTTTGTAACGCCCACCTCATACGTGCCCGGACGCGGTCTTATGACCAACAACCAGGAGATGGCCGAACTCAAGCAGGCGTTCTTGCACTGCGCGAACGAGACCTACGTGCTCATGGACGCCTCGAAGATCGACGCGCCGGGACTTTTGTGGTTCGGAACGCTCGAGGGCGTCGAAGCTATCGTGGTAGATGCCGATCCCCACGACCTCGTTGCGGCCGACGCCGAGGAAGCGGGGTGCGAGCTTATCGTGGCCCCAGCCGACCACTAGGCCGGCTAGCAGATTGCGACGGGAAGGCGGCCGCGCAACGCGGCTGCGTGCTGAGCGGGCAACGAGTATGGCATCTCGCCAGCACGCTATTCGTAGCCAAACGTTAACGGGCAGGATATCGCAGAATAGAGCTTTTTATAGCTCCTCTTTTCTGCGATTTCCTGCCCGAAAATCGATGGTGCCATTGGAAGGCGCCCGTAAATAGCCCGTGAACGCAGTGGCACCGCTGTGGGGCGCCCGCAAACGCGATGGCGCTGCGGCAAAGCGCCTGTGAATGCGCGGGTGCCGCGTCGCCGCGTTCGCTACAGCTCGGTGATCTGCACCGCGTTGTAGACCTCATCCCAACGCTCGATGACCAGGTGACCGGTCTTGGGATCCATGGCGTTGAGCTTACCGCAGGTGTTGCCGCAACGAAGGACCTCATCGTCGCCAGCACCGCGCGCGAGCGCGTTAGCGAAGCCGGCGATGGTGGAATCGCCGGAACCGGTGGCATTGACCGCCGGGATATTCGGCATGACAACGCGATAGCCCTTCTCGCCATGGAAGGCAACGGCGCCTGCGCCGCCCATGGTCACCACGACCCAAGGGATGCCCGAGAAGCGCTCATCGGCCGCAAGGGCAGCCTGCAGGGCAGGCAAGTCGTCGGGCGTGAAGCTCGTGCCCAGAAGGCCGTTGATCTCGGTGAGGTTAGGCTTCACGAGCGTCGGCTTGACCTCGGCCTCAAGCGCCGCATCGAGCGAAGCGCCCGAGGTGTCGAGAAGCACCGGCTTGCCCGCCTTGGCCACGACCGCAACCATCTTGGCGTAGCAGTCCGCCGGCACGCCCTTGGGCAAGCTGCCAGAGATCGTCACGCAGTCGGCCTTCTCGACCAGCTCAGAGAAATGCGCCATGAAGGCGTCGAGCTCCTCCGAGGAGACGGTGGGGCCGCTCTCCAGGAACTCGGTCTGGTTCCCGTCGTGGAGCACCGCGATGCAGATGCGGCTCTCGCCCGCGATGGGCGTGAAGTCGTTGGGAATCTCATCGTCGTTCATGCGATCGGCGAGGAACTCACCCATGTGGCCGCCGAGCAGACCCGTGGCGAGCACGTCGTCGCCCAGCTGCACGAGCACGCGGCTCACGTTGAGGCCCTTGCCGCCCGCCGTCTTCTCGGGCACGACGCGGTTCACGTCATCGATCACCAGGTGGTCGATGTGGTACGCCGTATCGATAGACGGGTTCATCGTTACCGTGAGAATCATGGCTCCTCCTTGAAGCAGGATGTAAGTATCCATATTGTAACCCCCGCCGCAGGGCCTCGCGACATGAGCAGTCCCGCTCGCTGAAATGCGAACGGGACTTCGTCGATGCTACCGCGAGGCAACCTTGGGAGATGGGGCGGTGCAAGACGACCGATCAGGGCTCGTTACCGATAGCCGCAAAACGTGACAGTTTAGCCTGGCACAACTGTCTCCCCCGGCGTGCGTGAGACAGTTTAACCCGGTGCAACTGTCTCATCTCGCTAGTCGTGATATTCGCCGCGGTCCCATTTCTCAAGGAACTCATCGAAGAAGTGCGGGTCGGCCTGCGCCTCGGGATCGGCCTGGTTGATAGAGTCGAGCTTCGCCACGAGCGCATCGTGCTCCGGCGTGGCCTCGTACTCTGCCTCGAGGAACGCGAGCATGACATCGGCCATGAGGAACTCGCCGGTAATCTTGCCGCCGAAACCGACCACGTTGGCGTTGAGGCAGCGGCGGGCGTAGAGCGCGCTCGTCATGTCACGGACGAGGGCGCAGCGGGCGCCCGGAACCTTGTTAACGGAGTTGGTGATGCCGATGCCCGTACCGCAGAGCACCACGCCCAAGTCGGCGCGACCCGAGGCCACAGCTTCGCCCACGGCCTTGCCGTAGATGGGGTAGTGCGTGCGCGTGTGGCTATAGGTGCCGAGGTCCAGCACCTCGTAGCCCGCCTCTTCGAGGCGGTCGTGCAGGTAGGTCTTCTCATCAGTGACAATATGGTCGCAACCGAGTGCGATAATCATACCGAGTCCCCTCTCATGTAAAAAATCCTCTGTCCTAATTTCACGCTGGTTAAGCCATCTTGTTGAGCATGTCAACGCGAATCTGATGGCGTCCGGCGGCGTAATCGGCGGCGAGGAACTCGCGCGCGATCTTCGTGGCGACCTCGGGGCCGACGACCTTGGGGCCCATGCACACCATGCGGCAGTTGTTGTGCTCGCGCGTCATGTAGGCGGAGCGCTCGTCGGAGATGTTGGCGGCCACCATGCCCTTCACCCGGGTAGCGGCCATGTAGCTGCCCACGCCGTAGCCGTCGAAGGCGAAGCCGAGCGAGCCCTCGTGCTCGAGCAGGTCGTGCGCCACAGCGAGCGCGGAATCCACGAAGTCCGCTGCGGGCTCCTCGGAATAATCGACCACCTCGTGGCCATCGGCGATAAGCACGTCTTTGATGATTTCCTTGAGGGACATGCCCTCGGCGTCGGAACCCAAAACGACCCTCATATGCTCTCCTTTGCTCAGTTAATTACCCCTACCACCACACCCGGCGGCTTCATATGCGAAGCGCATTCAGGTTGTCGTTGGCGCGCGCTTCGTATTTCGTTTATTTGAACATATTCAAACATATAGTTCAAGCATTTATGCACAATATTGTCTTTAATTTGTTCGTTTACCGTTCACCGAGCATTCTTGACCGTCCATCTTTGTTCATTTGAAATAGGAAGGGACGGGAACGCAGTATGTTAACGTTATCATATGACCGTTATCGGCCACGACGACTATAGACCCAAAGGAACAGGATAGGAGTCCCATGGCAACCAAAGAAGAGATCTCGATGATTGGCTTCGAAATTGTCGCTTATGCAGGAGATGCCCAAACCGATCTGCTCGCTGCTCTCGACGCAGCGCGTGAAGGCAGATTTGAGGAGGCGCATAAACTGCACGAACAGGCAAACCAGTCCCTCATCGACGCTCACGATGTTCAGACGAAACTCCTCGCTCAGGAAGCCGGCGGCAGCACCATGGAGGTCACCTTCATTATGGTGCACGCTCAGGATACGCTTATGACAACCATGCTCCTCGAGAAGCAAGCGCGCTTCCTAATCGATGAATACGAGCGCATCTCCAAACTCGAGCAAAACCTCAATCAGTAGCCTAGATGGGCGCTGCCGCCCTTCTTCAAATCGAACAACGCGCACACGGTACCCGCTACCGTGTGCGCGTTTCCGTTTACCGACATCCTACACATCGCAGCCTCCATGCCGGGTATACCGGGAGTATTATCAGGAAACAGCTGCTTCATATTCCGTGCACCACCAGCCTACAGAGGCCCATGTTTTATCACGAAAAACTGCGCGAAGCCTGGAGCACCAACCAAGAGACGAGGTTCGCACGAATGGGGAAACACCGCTCAGTATCCATGATGGATGTAGCACGGCACGCAGGCGTGTCGGCTCAGACGGTGTCGCGCGTAGCAAATGGCTCCGATGCCGTTCGTCCCGAGATGCGCGAACGCGTTCAACGCTCGATGGATACCCTCGGTTACCGACCGAACTCAGCTGCCCGAATGCTCAAGCGCGGAAGGTTCGGATCGATTGGCCTCGTAATGTTTCGTGTAGCAGGCACCGGAAACCTCGCCACGCTGGAGGGCCTCAGTAAAGCTGCACTCGAACACTGCTATGCCCTCACGCTTACCGAAATGCCCCGAGATCGGGACCAGTCGCTTGAAGAAGCGGCTCGTATTATGTCGAACCTTCCAGTAGATGCTGCAATTATCAACGTGAATTACCGCACTCCCGACTTTGAAACCTTTTCGCCTCACCCTAATCTGAAAACCGTTATCATCGCGCCTGTTGCCCAACCCAACTGCACTACGGTGGGCATTGATCAACGGGCCGCTGCGCGCGAGGTGACCGAGCACTTGCTCGGACTCGGCCACCGCACAGTCCATTTTATTTCAGGCCCTACCGCCTCGATACCCAATCGGCTGCGCTGCCGCGGCTGGATGGAAACACTTGCAGACCATGGCGCTCCCTGCCCGAAGCCAACCATGGGCAACGGCGACTGGACTGCCGACAGCGGATATATTGCTGGACAGCAGCTCGCGCGCGACCCATCTTGCACCGCAATTTATGCAGCAAACGACGCTCTTGCTTATGGAGCAATCGAAGCGCTCCGCTCTGCTGGAAAACGGGTACCCGAAGACGTAAGCGTCGCAGGAACCGATGATTCTTATGACGGTGTTGTTCCAAGCAACAAGCTCACATCGATTCGCTTTGACAACCATATGAAAGGACGAATTGCCTTTCAAGAAGCACTCGGTGCCGACAGCATCAAAGAGCCGCATCAGGTCGTTGTGCCCGCCCACCTCGTCGTGCGGGGAACCACCGGCCCCGCCCCTCATAGGTAGCGAACATCCGAGCAGGCAACCCATCTGGGCTCCATCAAACATCGACTGATTATTTCTGCAGGGCATGATTCGAAATCTTCATTCCAAAAAACGGGTGGGATGTATCTTGCATCCCACCCGTTATTGGAACAGGAACTGAACCCTATTCTTTACATGGCTTTACTCGTCCTCGCTCATTTTAGAAAGCACGAACTCAATCGCACCCTTGGGGTCGTTCGTGAGGGCAATGTATTCCTTACCCCGCGTAGAGATGAGCTTGATGCCCAAACGATCGGTATCCTGCTTAAGGTCGTTATAGTAGTTGCGAACCTGAGGCGCAAGAACAACAACATCAAAACTCGGCAAGAGGTCGTAATGCGAGCCATAGGCACCCGAGCTAGATTTGAGGGGAATCCCTTCTTCCTCTGCACCTTCCCTGAGCGCATTGGCAAGCAAAGCGCTCGTTCCAGATCCCGCGCACAGCACGAGCACGCGCAGCGGTTTATCAGAACTCGCGAGCTTCTCGCGCTCTGCAACCATAGCGTCTTCAGGCTTCTTCTTTCCGGAAGCAACCGGCGCCGCCTCCGCCGCCGCGCGGATAGCTGCCACACCGCCCTCGACTTCCTCTCCCTCGGCGATACGGCCCTCCTCTTCAAGAAGCTGCTTATCATATGCCATGCAGAACGGGAAGTAGATCAAGACATCAACGATGCAAAGCACCACCACAAGCAGAATGCCTTGCCACTGGAAGTGCGTATTGAGCAAGATTCCGAGGGGCGCGGGCGTAGACCACGGAAGCGTGTACATGAATCCATCCATACCCAAAACCAGGATGAAGAAGGACCCGATGAGCACGTTGGCGACGGGAGCCAGGATAAACGGAACAAGGAAATACGGGTTCAGGATAATAGGGGCACCGAAGAGGAGCGGCTCATTGACAGCAAACAGGCACGGAATGATGGAAGCCTTGCCCACGGCCTTAGCCTGACGGGATTTCATGAACAAAATGAAAATCAACGGGATGAGGAAGGTTGCCCCGGTGCCACCCATCTGGCCAATGAAGTTACCGAAGTTTTCGCACAGCAGGTGGTAGGGATGCTGGCCAGCAGTGAATAGTTCGAGATTCAGGTTGGAATTTTCGATAAGCGCGGCCTGAATAGGAGGCTTGACGATCGAGGGGCCATGAATGCCCATGAACCAGAACAATGGGGAAAGGAAGAACCACAATGCAACGCCAGCGGGGCTATCCGCCGCGTTAAATAGCGGCGAAAGCAACGTCTGGAAGAGCATGCCGAACGGCGCGCCGATAAGATTGCGGCAAACCAAATCGATAAGACCGCATGCAATGATGGCAAACGAGAAGGGAAAGATGTCGCGGAACGACTGCGCAATAGCGCCCGGGACTTCCTTGGGGAGACGAATCGTGATGTCGCGCACGACGCAGAAGCGATAGATGTGCACGGTCAGGAATGCTGAAACGAAGGAGGATAGCAGGCCCTTCGATCCCATGTAGCCGGTATCGAAGCCAGTCATGGCAGCGCCGTCAACCTCGGCAGAGAAGGTGCTTACAGCAAGCAGGAGGAAACCGCACATGGCCGCAACCATGGTCGAGGTCTCGTTGATGCGCTTGCCCTCCGGCATGCGATGGTTCATGAATCCAGTAAGCACCTTGGCAGTAGTTCCAGCAACCATAACGCCCAAAAGGCCCATCGTATAGTTGTAGACCTTGTTGCACCAATCCACGACTTCCTGGGGCAACACGATGCCGAACGTGGCCGGCAGCGAGGCAATCAAAAGAAACAGGCTCGAGAAGAGAATGAGCGGCATGCAGCTCACGAAACCGTCTTTAATGGACTGGAGGTAAATGTTCCTCGAAACCTTCTCGAAGAACGGCTGGTATCTCTCCAGCCATTTGATGATTGCGTTCACATCGATCTCCTTTTCCTATCTTGCGCGGAATGCCTCCGCGCGACCTATAGGCATTTCACTCGCATTCCAAACCGACGCACAATGCGCCGCGATGCGCGCCGGCAATTCCCTACAGCAAATGTCCCGTACGTGAGAGCTGCTCAAACCAATACGCGCTTGCCTTCGGATAGCGCTCCTGAGTCTCAAAGTCCACGTAGAACAGGCCATAGCGTTTGTTATAGCCATTCGTCCACGAAAACTGGTCTTGGAGCGACCATACGAAATAGCCCATCACGTTTACGCCGCCTTCCACCGCGCGCAATGTCCAATCGAGATGCTGGCGGATGTAGTCGATGCGCGGCTCGTCGTCGATGATGCCGTTTTCAAACGTATCCTTATAGCCCATACCGTTCTCGGTAATGTAGAGCTTTTTATAGTTGGGGTACGCAAGCTTGATGTGCATGAGCAGGTCATAAAGGCCCTCGGGGTAGATAATCCAGTCCCAATCGGTGGTCTTGAGCCCCTCACGCATGCGGTACTCACCCACACCCTTAAGTGCATAGCGCGACGAACCCTTATCGCCCGTGCTGTTGCTATGGATGTCGTTCTCGCCATCGTATGCACGCACGAATTGCGAGCGATAGTAGTTCACGCCCATGCAATCATTCAAATCAGCCGCCTTCGTAAGCAACTCGATATCCTCGGCACGAATATCGAGCTTCCCACCAGAAAGACCCGCCAAGTAATCCATTATTTCGCGAGTATCTGCCGCATACGAGCCTCGGAACGTTGCATCGAGAAGCAGGCGATTTTTAATCACGTCATCGCGCGATGCAGCAATGATGTCCTCTCGGCTATTCGGATCATAGGGATACTTAATATGGAGGCAATGCACGATACCGATTTCGCCCGCATAGCCACCCTGCTTGTAGGCAATCACTGCACGTGCATGCGCCACCATCATGTTGTGCTCGCATTGAAGCGCCTTGTCGATTCGGTATTTTTCTCCCATGGGCCAAGAGCCCTCAATGAAGCGGCAAAGCGCGTTCGTTGCAATCTCATTGAAGGTGAACCAATAGGTCACCTCGTCCTTGTATTCCTCAAAACAAAAGCGTGCGTACGCTTCAAACGCATCAATAACATCTCGATTGAGGAAGTCGCCCGCCCGGTACATTTCGAGCGGCGAATCAAAATGGTGCAAAGTTACATATGGTTCAACATGATGCGCGCGGCATGCCTGAAAAAGGCGATGGTAGAACTCAACGCCTTCCTTGTTTACTTCGCCGATCCCCGTGGGGAAAATGCGCGTCCACGCAATCGAGATGCGCAGGCCGTTAATTCCGAATCGCTCGCAAAGCTCGAGATCCTCCTCGTAGCGATTATAGAAATCGCTGGCAGGGTCAGCTGAAAACCGGCCCTGCTGGGCCAGATGCTCATCCCATGCAACCAGGCCCTTTCCATATGCATGAGTTGCTCCTTCAACCTGATAGGCTGCAGTTGCTCCTCCAAAAACAAATCCCTGGGGGAAGACGTGCTGTCCGTACATGTACTCTCCTCTAGACATCCGTTCTGCAAACAACCGTCTATACAAGATAGAGGGAATCGCCTTGAAATGTTTGCGTTAACATCAACAGTGTTTAATTTACACAAATGAACAGTTATAAACTGTTTGATTCTGTGAACGGTATGTGCAGAGGGGTAAACGGCACGAAGACACGGAAAGAAGCCCTATCACTTTCGCCCGTGACAGCCGTATGAGTGTTCCCGTATGGGCTCCGCTCCTATACGAGCACTTCAGTAAACTCGTCGACCATCTTACGAGCGCGTTCGCTGATTGCGGCATCACACACAAGCGCATCGAGATTCATGAGCTGATAGAACTCGAAGAAATCCCGCTTTCCGATCTTGCTTGCATCGGCTACCAGATAGCGCGCGTCAGCGCGGTCGAATGCAATTTGCTGAAATCTGCCTTCATCGGCATTGGATGTGAATACGCCGCCATCCGAAATGCCGTTTGCCCCCACAAACGCAGCATCGAGACCTAGCTTGCTGATTGCATCTTCGGCCAGAGGACCAACGAATGCTCCGGTACGGGGACGAAAGGTCCCCCCGATTAAGCACAGCTCGTAGCCATTACGAGCCTCAAGCATATTAAAGATAGCGAGCGAGTTGACCACGATGCGCAAATGATAGGAGGGAAGCAGCGGAATCATCTGCTCAACTGTGGTACCCGTACCAAGAAAGATGGTTGTATTTGGCTCGATAAGCTGCACCGCACGAGCCGCAGCAGCGGCTTTTTCGTCTACGTTTCTGTTCCGCTTCTCCGCGTGACTGTACTCGCGGCGAAGCATGGAAGGTTGGTACGCCTCTGCGCTACGAGCACCACCGTGAACGCGAACTAGCTCTCCTCGCATCGAGAGCTCTTCTAAATCGCGACGCACGGTCATCTCAGAAACCTCAAGATGCGCTGCAATCTCATGAACGGAAAGCGTCCCTTCGCGTTCAACCATCTCCTTGATGAAGCTCTGACGCTCCGCCTTAATCATGAGGTTCCCTTCATGCTGAACATCAATTAACAGCTATATACATACTTACCCAACAAATAAGCTCAAAGTTCGCACAAGGCTTCATAAAGACGGCAGCCTCTCCATCGCGCCAAAATTGAATTCGTCTGCTGCCCTCAAAGGAGCACCAAAGGAGGCTGTTCGGTCGATTGATAGCCCCAATCGACCGAACGCTTTGCACTCAGTAGCCCCTATCTTTTTTCTGATAGAGTCCAACCATATTTGGCACTGTTGCCGGCAGCTACCGCCTCTGCCTAGTACTCCGCCAGGCGGTCCTTGAACTGGTCGAGGAGCTTCTGGTTGAACTCCGGGCCACCGTCAACGTTGGCGCTCATGTAGAGGGGCGGCTGCACGCCGCGCTCGAGCAGGATGTCGAGCGACTCCATGACCGCGCAGTCAAGCAGCAGGCAGCCCGTGTAGAGCGACGTGCCGCCCACCTTGGTGGGAATGCCCTCCACCTCGAGCGCCGCATCGCCGAAGCATGACTTGTTGTCCAGCACCACGTCGCCCAGCTCATAGAGGAGCTTTCCCGTCTTGCTGCGCGACGTGCCCGCAGCGGAGACCTCGCGAGCGGTCACGACGATCACCTTGATACCGGCCTCGCGCGCGTGAAGCGCGAGCTCCACCGGCAACGGGTTCCTACCCGAATTCGAGATGAGCACCAGGCAGTCCTCGGGGCGAACATCGAGCTTGAGCCAGAACTGATCGCCCACGCCGTTGAGCATCTCGTAGATGCCGAGCGCCGGCTCGCGCACGATCTTCGTCTGGATGTAGCCGCCCGCGCGGCCGCAGATCTCAAGCGCGTTCGCGTGGCTATGGCCGGAACCGAATGCGCGAATGATGCCACCGCGCTCGATGGTGTCGGCCATGATGACGGCCGCCTCGTGGATGGCCTCGTCCTGCCCCTCCGTCACCTCGTCCAAACGACGCAGAATCTCTGCCTTGAAACGCTCAGCTGTCTTGAGCATTCCCCTGCTCCCTTCACATAGGCACTAAACAGCGGCCCCGCCCATCGGTCATTTTGGGACGTGTTCAAAACGTCTCATTTGGGTCATTTGAGACACGTCCCAAAATGACCCAAATGACGCCCATCTTCCCAGAGCGAGGCCGCGATTCAAGTGTATTCACCCCGCGCGGGGCAGCATACGCTATTCAGCAAGCGTGCCGCTCACGTAGGTGGCCGCAAGCGTCATGTCGGCGTTGAAGATGGTGAGGTCCGCCGCGCGACCCGGCTTGATGGAGCCGCACACGTGGTCGATCTTCGCGCTCCTCGCCGCAACCTCCGTCGCCATGCGGATGGCCTGCTCGGCTGTAACGATCTGCCAGTCGACCATGTTCTTCACGCCCTTGGCAAGCGTGAGAACCGAACCCGCGATGGTGCCCGTCGAGCCGTCTTCGGCCTTAACGTAGCAGAGGCCGCCCTTCATGACGACGGGCATGCCGCCCGAGACGTACTCGCCCTCGGGCATGCCGCCGCAGATAAGGCAATCGGTGATGAGCACCGTATGCTGCCAGCCCTTCGCCTCGACGAGCGCCTTGATGGCAGCAGGCACCACGTGCTTGCCGTCGCAGATGATCTCGGCATAGGTCTCGGGCGTCGTCATGGCGCAACCGGTCACACCCGGGTCGCGATGATGCAGGCCGCGCTGGCCGTTGTAGGTGTGAACGAAGCAACTGGCACCAGCGTTCACCGCGGCGAGCGCCTCGTCATAGGTAGCGTCCGAATGCCCGATGGCCGTTACCACGCCGCGTGCATCGAGCGCCGCGATGTACTCGAGCGCACCATTCTTCTCAGCCGCAAGCGCGCTCTTCACGATGCGACCGCCGGCCTGCTCCTGCCAGCCGTCGAAGACCTCGACCGTGGGATCGATGAGGAACTTGGGGTTCTGCGCGCCCACGTGCGCCGTGGTGAAGAACGGACCCTCGAGGAAGATGCCTCCGATGTGCGCACCCGCGTAGTCCTCGCTGCGAGCCTCGTCGGCCTGCGCAATGGCGGCGCAAGCGCGGCCGATGTCCTCAACGGACTCGGTGAAGGTCGTGGGCAGCCACGTCGTCGTGCCCGACTTGGCGAGCGCTACACTCGCGTCATCGATAGCGGCGGGATCGCAATCAGTGGTCGCGTGGTTATGAAAGCCGTGGATATGCGTATCGACAAGGCCGGGACCCACGATGGCGCCGGGATATTCGACGACCTCGCACGCCGGCCTCTCGGCCGTCCAACCCGCGAACTTCCCATCCTCGATGGTGAGGTAGCCACCCTGCATGGTGGCGCCCGGCAGTACGAACTTGGCTGCCGAGATGGCAAACGTACTCAAGAGAACTCCTCTCAACAACAGGCCTGTCCGGAGGGGCAGACGCTTCCGCACGCGGCACGCCCGCCCCGGCACCGCTGTCTCATCTATGAGACAGTTTCACCCGGCACAACTGTCTCATTAGCTAGGCGCTAAAAGGGTGGATGGTGACGCCCTTCACCACGCGGTTCACCGTACCGGTGGGGCTCGGCGTGTCGGGGGTGTTGCCCACGCGCACGGAGTTGATGAGCGATACCGTCTGGGCAACCATCACGAACGGCAGTGCCAGGTAGGCCTCCGGCAGCTCGCCATGGCCCTCGAAGGTGAAGGACTCACCCGCGAAACCGGTCTCACCAGCCTGCTGAATCGCGACAGTCTTCTGCGCAATCTCGTCGCCTGCGATCTCGTTCAAGATATCGAGATCGTACTGGCGGGTGTAGGCGTCGTTGTTCACGAACACGAACACGAGGGTCTTGCCGTCCACAAAGCTCTTGGGCCCATGGCGATAACCCATGGAGCTATCCCACGAGGTCGCAACGAGACCATGGGCGAGCTCGAGAATCTTGAGCTGCGCTTCCTGGGCAAGGCCAACGTAGGAGCCGGAACCCAGATAGGTCACACGGTTGAAGTCGCCGGCCAGATCCGCGGCGCCCTCGTCCTCGCGAGCCACGACCTCGCGGCCCATCTCCGCCGCCTCGCGCACCCAAGCGAGCTTCTGCTCGTCGGAGGAAGTGTCGAAGATGAGGACAGAGAGCAGCTCCATGCAGCTGTAGCTGCCGGTCATCGCGAAGCCCTTATCGTTCGCACGCGGGATGAGCAAGGTGAGCGAGTCCGGGTCGCCCGCGCTCTCCACGGCGAGCTTGCCTTCGGGCGCGCAGGTGATGTTCAGGAACTTGATGTTCTTGACGTAGCTCTTGGCAACCTGGACGGCGGCAAGGCTCTCGGGGCTGTTGCCGGAGCGGGCGAACGACACCAGGATCGTCGGGTCTTCGGGACGAAGGAAGTCGCGCGGCGCCGAGACGATATCGGTCGTAGCGATCGGCTTGAAATCGTACGCGTCGGTATCGCCTGCGTGACGCAGATAGGGCGCGACCGTGTCGCCCACATAGTCGGACGTGCCGGCACCAGTGAAGATCACCGAGACACGACCCTCGGCCATGGCCTTGGCCGATGCGAGGAAGGCCTCGATGGCCTCTTTGTTATCGGCATAGATCTGGAAGGTGTCCTCCCAAAGATCGGGCTGCTGCATGATCTCGGCGGTCGTGATATCGGCGCCGAGCTCCTTCAGCTCCTCGACGGTTTTAGTAAACATCTGCGTTTCCCCTTATCTATGGTCATCATCCGGGTCCATACGCCCGCGCCGCTCTAAACCCGCAGCCTACTCTCCCCGGTGGTGGTAGACCTTGTACTTGAACTGGTCGGCACGGGCAACCGAAAGCGTGTACTCCACGATCTCGTTGCTCATGTTGAATGTGGTGCGCACGAGGTCGAGCACGGGAGCCCCTTCGTTGATGCCGAGCAGATGGGCATCGGCCGTGCGCGCGATGCTCGCGAAGAACTCTTCCTCGGCAACGCGGATCTTCTCGTGAAAGTCGTGCTCGATAACCTCGTACAGCGGCTTGCTCTCCAACAGCGGGCGCTTGAGCGAAAGGAACTTGCGCATGGGCAGATAGCTGCGCTCCACCATCATGGGAATATCGTCCGCAGAGCGCAGGCGCTTGAGCTTGAAGAGCTTGTCGCCCTCTCGAACGCCCAGATGGTCGGCGAGGTTCGCGTCTGCCTCAATCTCGCTGAACTCCAAGATCGTGGTGTGAGGCTCACGCCCCATCTCACGCATCTGATCGGTGAAGCTATAGGACTGCATGAGGTTCGTGGTTTGCGCAGAGCGATCGGCAACAAAGGTGCCGCGCCCGTGCTGGCGCACCACGAGCCCCAACTGCTCAAGTTCCTGCAGGGCCAAGCGCACGGTCGTACGCGACAGACCGTAGCGCTCCGAGAGCTCGCGCTCGGAAGGCATGAGGTCACCCGGCCGGTACTCGTACTCGATCTTCTCGGAGAGAATATCGACCAGCTGATCATATAGCGGCTGGCGTCTCATGTTCACAGCCACGAAAGCCCCTCCTTTCCGCGTAAACGTCTCGGCATCCTCTCGGCCCTACATGGCGCTACCGCCCGAAGGGCGAGCGGTGCATCCTACATCTCGTCGTCTTCGTCGTCGCCCGCCGGCTCGAGCTTCTTGTGGCAAACGCCAGCTTGACCAACGGTTACCGCCTGCTCTGCCATCTCCTCGAGCGTGGCGTTCGCAAAGCTTCGGGTCATGACGAGCTCGATGAGCATGGGGAGGTTGGTGCCAGCGACGACCTCGACGTTGTCGACGTCCTGGGAGATGAGCATCGACTGGTTGAACGGGGTGCCGCCGAGCAGGTCGCAGAACACGAGGACGCCCTCGCACTCTTCGCGCATCTCGGTGATAGCGGCACGAAGGTCCTCGCCGTAGGTCGCGGCCTGGGAGCCCTCGAAGGGCACGGCCTTGAACGCGGGCTGATCGCCGGCGACCATGTCGACAGCGCTCTTCACGCCGAGGGAGAAGTCACCGTGGCCGGTAAGGATGAAGCCGATCATCAAATACTCCTTTCAAAGGTGGACCGTTCGCTTGCGCTCGCGAGGCTCCGGTCCATCTGCTGTTACCGCCTGCGAGTGGTAACTGGTTACTACCAGCTGTTCGAAAACTCTACGCCAATTCTGAGCAGGCGTTGAGTTTTCCTTTGGGGCTCGGCCGTTTGAGCCGAGCACGGTGGCGCCTTCCTAGGCGTCCTTCTTGTCCGCCGGCACGGTGCCGGCCTTTTCCCCACTGCCCGGTTGGGGCATGGAGAACTCGAATTCCTTTGCGAGGTCATCGAGCATCTGCTCGTACTTCCGCGCGCTCTTGGTGTCTCCAGCATTGCGGTACTGCTTCGCGATGAGCAGATAGAGCTTGCTCTTCAGCGCAGGATCCGCGCCATCGAGCATGCCCTCCATGCGCTCGATATAGTCATGGCGCTTGCCGCACATGATATCGTAGGTGAGCTGGCAATCGGCCGCAACGGCCTGGTCGCAGCGCTGCTTGACATCGCTCAGCAGCTCCTTGGCGCGCTTTTTGTCGTCGATGGTGATGAAGTAGTTGAAACCCATGACGGTTACCTGCGCCTGACGCTTCTTGGAATTGCGCATACGAAGCATGAGCTCCATCATGCGCGTTGCCATCTCGCGCTCACCGCGCGCCTCGTGAACCATGAAGCGCAGCGTGTACTGCCTGAAGGTGGGCAAGAGGATACGAGCAAAAAAGGTATTGAGCGTCTTGAACGCATCATCATAGAGCCCAGCCGAATAAAGCGCCTGGATCTTCACATCGAGATAATGGCGAAGAATGGTGCTCGCTAAGAAGTAGACGACCACGATGGCGATGAAGATGATGACTTCTGGTCTCACGAATAGAACCTTTCGACCGAGCTCGTATGACACGCGCAGTTGCGGGCGTACGCCCTGTGCGCGATACGCCGGCTCACGCCAGCGCAGTCATATGATACGAAAAAACGGGCGCGCACCTCCTGGGAGAACGTGGCGAAGCAAGGCTCCAGCCATGAGGTGTGCACCCGTCTTGTTCGCAATCCCCGAAGGGAACGGTGCCCGCCCGCAAGCGAACGGGCACCGAGCAAAGCAGAGAGGCTTAGCCCTTGGCGATCCAGCCGAGGCCGCCGAGGACGATGGCGACGATCAGGACGATGAAGATCGCCTTGGTCGAGGTCATGCCCTTCCTGCCGAGCAGCCAGTACACGGCGCCCACGAGGGCGGCGGGCACGAGCTTCGGGCAGATCATGTTGCAGATGTGCTGCAGGTCGACGGTCACGCCGCCCAGGTCGATCGGGGCGGAGATGACGATGCCGACGTTGGTGGACACGAGGGCGCCCACCATGAACACGCCCATGACGGTGGCGGCGTCGGTGATGGCGTTGAGCTGGTCGCTCATCGTGGTGACGAGCTTCATGCCCTGGTCGTAGGCGATGTGGGTCTGCTTGCAGCGGAACCAGTCGACCACGATGTTCACGGCGATCCAGATGAAGATGCCGAGCGGGTTGCCGGCGATGGCCATGTTAGCGGCCAGAGCACCGAAGATGGTGGGCAGCAGCGAGCCGAAAATGGAGTCGCCGATGGAGGCGAGCGGGCCCATGAGGCCGGTCTTCAGCGAAGCGACGGTCTCGAGGCTCTGCAGGCCTTCCTCTTCCTCGATCGCCAGGTCGATACCGGTGATGATCGTGTTGAGGAAGTTGGAGGTGTTGAAGAACGGCGCGCAGTGGGTGCGGGCAGCGGTCTTCAGGCCCTCGGTGTTGTCCCCGTAGATCTTACGGAGCTGCGGAAGAATGATCCACAGATAACCGGAGTGCTGCATACGCTCGTAGTTCCAGCCAGCCTGGAAACCGATGAGGTTGCGGCGGTTGATCTGCGCGAAGTCTTCCTTCGTGAGCTTATAGCCCGTGGTCCCGTTCGGGAGAAGCTTCTCATTAGAGCTCATCGTCGTCATCTCCCTCCACAGCGGCAGCCGCAGCGGGGGCAGCAGCCTGCGCCTTGTTCTGCACGTAGTAGATGTAGGCCAGCGCGAAGCCGATGAGCGCGATGGTCAGCATCGACAGGCTGTTGTAGTCGCCACCGTTGATGGCGGTCTCGGTCGCGGCAGCGGCGGTCGCCACGTCGCCGGCCACGCCAGCGACGTTCGTGAAGAGCGTGCCCAGGAGCGCGGCGATGACGAAGCCGAGGATGAGGTAGGCGATGTGCTTCTTGACCGGCAGGTAGCGGAGCAGGATGGCGAAGCCGACCGCGGGCAGCGCGCCGCCGGCGACGGTCAGGCCAGCGCCGAGCCAGGCGAAGTCGCCGTTGAGGGCCGCGGTGATGGCCTCGACGACCGGCTGGCCGAAGGCGAGGGCCAGGAAGACCGGCAGCATGCGGCTGAGCATCCAGGAGACGGCGCCGAGCCAGTAGTGCACGTTGTAGGCGCCCCAGTTCATCTTCTCGACGTCCGCGTCGCACATGTGGCCGAAGAAGGTGTTGGCGAAGCGACCGGCGATGTCGGTGTAGACCAGGATGGCCGCCACGGGCACGCCGAGGACGGCGAGCGCCTGCTCCGGGTCCATGCCGGAGCTCACGGCGAAGGCCGTGGCGATGAGCGTGCCGGAGTTGGCGTCGATGCGGGACGCGCCGCCGAAGGTGCCGACGCCGAGGATGGTGAGCTGCATGGAGCCGCCGATGTAGAGACCGGTAGCCATGTCGCCCATGATGAGGCCCGTGATGAAGCCGGAGAACACGGCAGAGCCGGCGCTGGAGTACCAGTGCAGCTCGTCCATGATCTGGAAGCCGGCGTACAGGGTGAGCAAGATAATCTGCCACCAAGCAATCATGGTTTTCCCCCTTCTAACATTTCTCGAAACAATACGTTCCTACGCTATAGACAGCCGCGCATCTCCCCTCGCGGCGTAGCGCCAAATTGGCGTCCGGGAAGTTAGACCGTGAACTTCTCCGGGGTGTTCTGCGGCGTGAGCTGCATAACCATGGGCACGCCCATGGACTGGATCTCGGCGAAGGCGTCGAGGTCGCCCTGGTCGCAGTTAACGTTGAGACCGAACTTCTTGACGCTCTCCATCGTGGTCATGTTGCCCACGATGATCTCGTCGAGCTTCACGCCGGCCTTGAGCAGACGCAGATAGGTCTCGGGCTTCTTGGCCACGATGAACAGACGCTGGGCGTCATACTTGCCAGCGTTGATGTTGGCAGCGGCCTTCTCCACGGGAAGCACGGAGAGCTTGCAGGTGGCGGGAGTCGCCATGCGCAGCACCTGCTTCTGGGTGGCGTCCTCAGCCACCTGATCGTCAACGACCATGAAGCGGCTCACCTGACGGGCGTTGGCCCACAGGTTCGCGACCTGGCCGTGAATCAGACGGAAATCGATACGAGCGCCTACGATCATGTTACTCAACTCCTTCTTTCTCAAGATGCCTGATGAGGGGCTCTGAGCGCAGGGAGATCGTGCTCTCGTACACGCCCTCGGTTTCGAACAAAACGAGCTCGTTCACGCCGGCGCGCGTGAAGCCGTGGGGAACATAGAGCGTCATGATGGGACCAACTTCCCAGAAGCGCCCGACGTTCACCCCGTTCACGAACGCACAGCCCTTACCGAAGCCCGTCGTGTCGATGAAAGTATCGGCGGGTTCATCGAGATTGAACTCGAAGCGGTGGAAGGCGGGCTGGCCCTCCTCGAACCCAGCGGAATAATCGATGCCAGAGATGTCGGTGAGCGGCAGGCAGCGCTGCTCCCAACCGGTGATGAAGTGAAGGTCGACGCAGACGCCCGTGCGAATGCCCTTGTGCTGCGTATCGGCCAGCAGCTTGTGGCCGTAGCCCACGCGCCCCATGTTCTCCATGAGGATGTCCAGGCGGTTCTTTTCGGCGGGAAGCACACACTTGATGTCCTCGCCGATATGCTCCTGGTACTGCGTGGCAACACAGGTGCCCTCGACATACACCTTGGCGCGGTCGCGGCCGTCGATCACGCGGATGCGCTCCTCGGCGTCCGGCGCGGTATCGCGCTCGACCTGCGTCGTGTAGAGGGTGTAGCCATAGCTCTGGCCCAGGTCCTCCATGGGCTGCGGATACTGAGAGGTAACGGGCTCGGAGAGGGCGTCGAGCACGTTGAAGAGGCTCACGCGCTCCTTGCACTCGATGCTCTCGACGGCGACGGCCTCCTTGATGAGGGGCTCGCCGGTCCAAGCGCTCGGGAAGAGCTCACGCACTACATTGCGAAGCAGATACCACTTCTCGGTGGGATTGCCCTCCTCGTTGAGCGGCGCATCATAATCGTACGAAGTCACCTGATGGATATCGTGCGTATGGCGCGCGGAGCAAGCGTTCATGAAGGCGAAGTTGGTGCCGCCATGGAACATGTAGAGGTTGATGCCGTTACCAACCTGGAGGCACTCGCGCACGCAATCGGCGAGATCCTGAGCATCGCGGCGAATCACGTTCTCGCCCCAGCGATTGAACCAGCCATCCCAGAACTCCATGCACATGAGGGGCCAGTTCTTGCCATGCTCCTCGTGGAAGGCCTTGAGGGCAGCGAGGTTCTCCGCGGAACGCGAACCGAAGTTGCCAGTTGCGAGCACGTCGTCGTCGATGAGGGTGCCGGCGCGCAGGCAACCGCGCCACGGGCCGTCGGAGGTGCAGAGCGGCACGTCCACGCCGCGCTCGACCATAAGGTCGCGGATGGCGCGCAGGTAGTCCTTATCCTCGCAATACGAGCCGTACTCATTCTCGATCTGCATCATGATGATATTGCCACCATGCGTAATCTGGCGCTCCACCAAGATGGGCATGAGGCGATCGTAGTAGCTCGCAACGTGTGCCAGGAAGGCGGGGTCGTTCGCACGGACGCGCATGGAGCGCTCGGGCAGCAGCCACGCGGGCAGGCCGCCCCACTCCCACTCGGCGCAGATGAAGGGGCTGGGGCGCACGATGGCCCACAGGCCGAGCTCGGCAGCCTCGTCAAGGAAGCGCGCGAGGTCATAGATACCGGCGAAATCGAATACACCGGACTCGGGCTCGTGCATGTTCCACGGCACGTAGGTCTCAACCGTGTTGAAACCCATGGCCTTCAGGTTATAGAGGGAATGGTGCCAATCGGTGGGATGGACACGCGTATAGTGGATCGAACCAGAGAGGATCGTGAAAGGTTCCCCATCAAGTAGGAACTCATTGCTGATCTCAAAGGTGTGCATGACCCTCCCAACGGCAAGCGAATCGAGCGAGGCGCAGACCGGGCTTGATTCTTACGGTCCCTTCGCCTTCACGGCACCATGTCGACGTGACAGATTGGTGCCTCAGGTAGACCAGTATAACCACATTCTCACCACAAAAATTGAAAACTTATGAAGCGCCTGCGAACGGTTGGTTTTCGCCCATGAGCGGTAAATCTTTATTTCCGCAGGTAAATTGGTATGAGAAAGGTGGTACTCATTTCTGATACAAGTGCATCTTATTTCGAGGTGGTTACCACCACTCAACCAGTAGGTATACCAGTGGAAACGTGATTCTCGGCGCTCCACCCTCCCCTCCCCACACTGCATAGTATGAAGCTTCCGTGACCGGTCGTCTTCGGCCGGCCAGCGGTCCCCAGAATCGCAACGCTTTCGAGACGCGTTTGAAACACAGGCCCTTTCGCCCCCACTCCCCGCAAGACCGGCATTCTTCGGACTGTAAGCCGCTGCAGGTGCGCTATGCTACTCATGCGCACATACTCATACTGCATCCGTCGCACCGTTTGAGTGGCTGCATCGTAAAAAAGCGGTGGGCGGGGGTTGGAGGCTGTCGTCATGATCGAGTCGCACCCGTTCGGAACCCTTCCAACCGGAGATTCCGCAACGTTGTACCTATTGAGCAACGGCCAGATCACCGTGCGCGTGACCGACCTGGGAGCGACCATCGTTGGCATCGACGCACCGGGGTCGCAAGGCGAGCTCGCCGATATCGTACTCGGCTACGATGATGCGGCGGCATATTATCCCAACACACCCTATTTCTTCGGTGCGACCGTTGGCCCGAGCGCCAACCGCGTTTTCCGCGGAGAGGTGCCCATCAACGGCACGGTTTACTGCTTGCCGCGCAACGAGGGCAGCAACAACCTGCACACCGACCACACCCGCGGCCTGCACGCGCTCATCTGGGACGCAGATGTTAACGAAGACGCATGCGCGATAACGTTCACCTGCGCCGTCGACGACGGCGCCTACGGGCTTCCCGGAAACCGCACGTTCACGGTGCGCTACGCGCTCGACGGGATGCGGCTCTTGGCCGACTACACCGCCACCACCGACACAGCGACGTTTTTCAACCTCACGAACCACACGTATTTCAATATGTCGGGTGAGGGCACCGGCTCGGTCCACGGCCAGCAACTGCAGATTGCCGCGGAACGCTATCTCCCCATCGACGCAACGTCGATACCCACCGGTGAGCTCCGGCCCGTTGAGGGCACGCCCTTCGACTTCCGTGCGCCCAAGCTCATTGGGAAGGACATCGCCGGCAGCGACGAACAGCTCGCGCTCGCCCATGGCTATGACCACTGCTTCTGCATCGATGGCTATACGGCGAACGCCGCGGATGGAGGCTCTGCCCGCTTCGCGGTGCGCGCCCTGGACCCCGTGAGCGGACGCGGCATGGAGGTTTGGACCTCGCTTCCCGGCATGCAGCTCTATACCGGCAACTTCCTCGATGAAGATCACGGTAAAGGCGATAGCACGTACCGCGTGCAGGAGGGGTTCGCGCTGGAACCGCAGTTCTACCCTGCAACGCCCTCGCATCCGTCCTTCCCGCAAGCGATATTCGATGAGGCGCACCCCTATCGCGCACACAACGTATATCGCTTCTTCACTGTATAGCGGGGCGCACGCGGTGTCCCGGTGGTCATGTGGCGCAGTGGTCGCACGACCTCACGGCCGCACGGCGCACGCGACGCCGAGTCTCATGTGCAAAGCAACGGGTTTGCCTCGCTCACAGCCCGCCCCAAAGCATCGATAAGCCGGCCCTGTTATATGGATTCGTCACCATCGTCAGCATCAGCCTCAGGAAAGGGAGGAACCAATGTCTTCACCAACAACGCCGCTCGTAGACCGCTTTGCCGAGCACTTCGGCAACATCGGCAACCCTCTGCTCTCCGTAACCGTGCCCGCACGGTCCGAGATCGCCGGCAACCATACCGACCATGAGGGCGGCGACGTCATCGGCGGCGCGCTCGACGCGCGCATCGAGGCCGTCTGCGCGCTCAACGGCACCGGCACCGCCCGCATCGAGAGCGTGGGCTACGGCGGCTTCGAGATTGATCTCGCCGACCTCGCCGTGCAGGCCTCCGAGCAGGAAACGACCGCCTCGCTCGCCCGCGGCATGGCCTCCGAGCTCGCCGCGACCGGGCGCACACCCCAGGGTTTCGACCTCATCATGCAGAGCTCCATCCCCTCCGGCAGCGGCCTCTCGTCCTCCGCAGCCGTGGAGCTCGCCTTCGGTCGCGCCATGGAAGCGCTCTGGGAGGGCACGGCGATCGATGCCGTAACGCTCGCCAAGATGGCCCAGCGCACCGAGAACAACTACTTCGGCAAGCCCTGCGGCCTGCTCGACCAGCTTGCGGAGGCCCTCGGCGGCCTCGCCCACATGAGCTTCGCCGACCCCGAGACCCCTGCCACCGAAAAGCTCGCCTTCGACTTCGAAGACAAGGGCTATGCGCTCGTGCTGGTAAACGTGGGCAGCGACCACAGCGCTCTGACCGGCGAGTACGCCGCCGTCCCCGCCGAGATGAAGCAGATTGCCGCCGTCTTTGGCAAGGAGCGTCTATGTGAGGTTGATCCTGCTGCCTTCGACAGCGAGGTCGTACGCCTGCGCCGCGAGCTGGGCGACCGCCCGGTGCTGCGCGCCCTGCACTATTGGCGCGAGAACGACCTCGTGCTCAAGCGCTGGGACGCTCTCCAGGCTGGCGATATCGACGCATTCCTGGAACTCACGCGCGAGTCCGGAGCCAGCTCCGCCATGTTCCTGCAGAACGTGTCCGTTGGAGGCGCGCCCGAGCAGTCCGCTATGGTCGCGCTGGGCCTTGCCGAGCGCCTGCTCGAGGGCCGCGGCGCCTGCCGCATCCACGGCGGCGGGTTCGGCGGCAGCATCCAGGCTTTCGTGCCCGTCGAGCGCGTTGACGCCTTCCTTGCCGGCATGGATAGCTGGTTCGGCGAGGGCGCTTCCCGTCATTACCGCATCGTGCCCGAAGGAGCTGCATACGCATGGCTGTAAACAATGCTCAGGCCGTTGCAGGCGAACAGACTGCCGCACAGGCCATCTCTCTCGCCCAAGACATCGAGGCGCTCGTGCGCTATGCCGTAGCGAACGGGCTCTTGGCCCCCGAAGATGAGACGTGGGCCTATAACGCCGTGCTCGAGTGTGTGGGCGCCACCGGCCCAGCCGCACCGCACGCGGCCGAGATGCTCGCCGACCAATACGCGCTTGCCCCTACGCGCGACCTTGCCGACCCCGAAGGCATCCTCGAGTTCGAGCTGCCCGCAACCGATGGCTTCGATCTTGAGGCGGTCATCGAGCGCATCGCTGCCGCAGGTGTTGCGAACGGACGCGAGGAAGACACGCCATCGGGCGCCGATCGCATCGCTACCCGCGTGATGGACCTTGTCATGCCGCGTCCCTCCGAGGTAAGCGCCACCTTCGCCGAGCTCTATGACGAAGACGGCGCCGAGGCAGCGACCGACTGGTTCTATCGCATGTGCTGCGACGCGCGCTATGTGCGCACGGCGGCCATTGCGAAAAACATCGGCTGGACCTCTCCCACGCAGTGGGCTGATCTGGAGATTACCATCAACCTCTCCAAGCCCGAGAAGGACCCCAAGGCCATCGCGGCTGCCGGCGCCGCCCCTGCGACGGGCGATGTCTATCCCGCCTGCCAGCTCTGCATGGAAAACGAAGGCTACCGCGGCCGCGGCGCGGGCGAGGCCAACGGCGCGCATCCCGCTCGCCAGAACCTGCGCATCGTGCCCATCACGCTCGGTGGCGAGCATTGGGGCCTGCAATACAGCCCGTACGCGTACTTCAACGAGCACTGCATAGCCATGAGCGCCGAACACCGGCTCATGCACGTTGACCGCGAGAACATGGGGCGCTTGCTCGACTTCGTGGACCTGTTCCCCCACTACTTCGTAGGCTCGAACGCCGACCTCCCCATCGTGGGCGGCTCGATCCTCTCGCACGACCACTTCCAGGGCGGACGCCACGTCTTCCCCATGATGAAAGCCCAGGTTGCCTCCACATTCTCTATGGACGGGTTCCCTTCGGTTGAGTGCTCGGTTGTGCGCTGGCCGCTCAGCGTGCTCAAGCTCGCAGCGTGCGACCGTGAGCAGTTGCTCGATGCCGCGGCGCACGTGCTCGATGTGTGGCGCGACTGGTCCGATGAGGCTGTGGGCGTGGTTGCGGAGAGCAACGGCGAGCGCCACAACACCATCACCCCCGTCGCATGCCGCGAGGGCGAGAACTACGTGCTCTACCTTGCGCTTCGCTGCAACGTCACCACCGACGAGCACCCGCTGGGCGTGTTCCACCCGCATGCGGAGTGGCACCACATCAAGAAGGAGAACATCGGCCTCATCGAAGTCATGGGCCTGGCGATTTTGCCTCCCCGCTTGGTTGACGAGCTCGGGGCTGTGGAGCGGCACCTCGTTGAGCTTTCGGGGGAGCCCGCCGCGCTAGCCAAGGCGCTCGAGGAAGATGCCCTTTCCGCCCCGCACGCCGCATGGGCGCTCGAGCTTGCTGAGGCCCACGGGCCGATAACCGCGGACACCGTGGAGGACGTCGTGCGCGCGGGCGTGGGCGAGGTCTTCGGCCATGTGCTCGAGGATGCCGGCGTCTATAAGTGGGACGACGAGGGCCGTGCGGCGCAGCAGCGCTTCATCGACGCGCTGTAAGCTGGCCTGTCGGCTGCGCAGG
>OLPF01000330.1_pt1 | contig 53786 bp, 55 predicted proteins | sample 1673121 | NCBI WGS metagenome assembly OLPF01 (sample SAMEA3136756, study PRJEB25190) | human gut metagenome
CAAGTTCTTTATAATGGCGACGTTCATAGTTGCATACATTCCAGAGTTTGGATGCTGCATAGCACATATGTCCTATGATATTGGAATATTCCGGACAGATTTTTACTGACGTTTTGTGTGACAGCAGCATTCCTCTTCCCCCCTTCAGGCAGCTATGCAGATGAAGATTTACACTCCACCTTGAATTAATACGACTTGCTCTGATGTTCAATATAACGGCGGATATTTTCCTCAGATACAGATCCGATTGTTTCCACATAATAGGAATGGTTCCACAGCTCTCCTTTCCAAAGCTGTTCTCTTATTTCCGGAAAACGTTCGAATAATTTCCTGCCGGTGATCCCCTTCAGATACTTGACAATTGCTGTTATGGACAGCTTGGGTGGAGCTGATACAAAGCAGTGGACATGATCGCCTTCCCCACATTCAAATAAATGAACGGTAAAACCCTTATCTTCAGCAATCTGCTGCACCAGCTTCTGCAGATATTCTTCAATTTCTGGGTTTAATATCTTCCGTCGGTATTTCACCGACCATACCATATGGTAATTAATATTACACACACAAGTCCTATAATGTATTAGATTTTCTTTCATGTATATAGTATATCATGATTCGCACCTTTGGTGCTTGACGCTGCATACGCAGCTATCATGATCGCCATTCGCCGTTCGCGATGAACAAGCATTGCTTGCTCCCGCTCTCTAACGCTCATTATATCATATTAAGGCGTAATGCGCAACAATTATTCGAACATATTTTCGGATTTTATTATGTGCCAGTTACGGCATTAATATCAAAGGTTAAATATTATAATTTATATTGTGCAGATATGCACACTTCTGCGCTTTCATCTCGGTAATTGAATTGCCGAGGATTCCCGCTTATTGTCCTAAATGTTCACTTGCACATTTTTAAATCATATGTTACAGTAAAGATAGAGTAGGGAAGGTTAGAGGCGCCCCACCCTAAAGAATCATAACGACCTCATAAAAGGTCATGCCGTCACTAGTGCGAGTAGTGGCGGCTATTTTTTATCCTTGAAAATCTCATAACAGAGACCTACAAGGCTGACAATAAGTATTGTAAAATCAATTAAATCTTGATATGTAACAATAGAAACATTTTAAGCATATCGACTACTATTTGTGGGTCATATAACAAAGACGGCTACCTGATCCGTACTCACCAATCAGACAGTCGTCTTTATTTTGTCTCTTAAGAACTCTTTACTTCTTATGCTGCTCAATCATATACTGCGTCATTGCTTCCACAAAACGAACTTCTTCATCTGTACACAACTTCAGATTATCTGTAATGTTCTTTGGTATATCATTGGCTTTCATTGAACCAAGCAATAAATAATCCGGTGTCACATCCAATACATCACATATCCTGATAAAAGATTCAAGACCGGGACGTTCAATTCCTCTCTCGATGGATGAAATATGATTGTTGGATATATCTATCCGTTCCGCCAACTCCATCTGTTTCATTCCCAGGCTTACCCTTCTCGCCTTGATTCTTTTTCCCATTTCTACAAATCGTTCATTCTCATTCTTCATTCGAATCACCTCTGCATTCATCATAACAAATTTCGACAGTTACGTTTACAATGCTATACAGAAGTGTTCTGCTATACATCGGTTTTGTAATATATTTTTTCTTTTTTACATTATTTTCCATTTAATGCATGATTTTCTTTTTTATCATGCTTCCGCTACAGCCTCTTTCTCCTCCAGAAAAGCCACCAGTTCTTCCATGCCTTCTCCTGTCATTGGACTGACTTTAAAAATCGGGTCCGCACCAGCCAACTGAAGTAATTCAACTGCATCCGCAATTTGTTTTGGTGTCGCGATGTCGATTTTTGTCACAACCCCGGCTACAGGCAATGTAAAAGCGCTGGATTGTCCCGGTGAGAAAAAGAACTGATCTCTGCTGGCGTCCTGCACAAAAACAACTTGATCTGTCTCTGTAGCTGTTACCATCAGCGACCGCAGATAACCGCGATTCTCAAGATATTCCCCCGGCGTATCAATGGTCGTGTTATAAACCTCCAGCGCCTGTGTCTTTTTGTATTTGATTTCCATGTGGTTCAGATACTGGCAAATCGTCGTTTTGCCGCAGGCCACATTGCCGATTAAAATAATTTTCTTCATATCCTCACCTGATTTACGACTTCGTAATCACTGTCGGCGCAAAATGCAGTGTATTCTCAAGAACATTTAATACATCTTTCACCGCTGCCTCCACATCAGCCACCGTTCCGTTGATAATCAGAGAACCGTTGAAACGGTCCACAAATACAACCTCCACATTGGCAGCCTTCATCGCCACATCGGCACCGATAATCGCACCTTCACTGGGTGTGATCGTCATAATGCCAAGCGCTCCGGTATAATCACCGATAACACCCAGCTTCTTATATAAACTGCTGTCAGGATTCGCAATCACATGCGCCAAAGTCACCTGTTTACCAGGCACAAACTCCTGAATAATTCTTTGTTTTTCCTGTTCCATTTTATACCTCTCTCGGACGTTGTGAGCAATGAATCTCGTATGTATTACAAATTGTAACATCCAAAACTGCTATCCGCAGACCACAACTCATTCTACCAACAGATTCTCTTTTATAAGGGTGTATTCGCCGCTCAATACACCTGGATACACGGCTTATGGCACATATACTTTCTGTACATATTCTGCACTGTGGAGATGAGACCCAAATCGTGAAAGCCTTTGCTGAACACGATTTTGTTCGGGGCTCATCGGAACGTCCTTGTGCAGTGATGTACAAAAAGTATATGATGCCATAAGCTGTGTTCTCAGCCTCCTGAGCGGCCATGGTCCCCTATAAAAGCGAATCGAAAATTTCTTTGCGTGGGTTTGGAATCACCACGTGTGATACTTCCATTCCTTCTGCGTTCTCCGTATGAATACCGCATTCGATGGCTTCTCGAACTGCCGCGACTTCTCCCGTCAGTACGACGAAGGATTTCCCGCCGATACCTGTTCCCAACCGGACATCGATTAAGTCCACATCAGCTGCTTTGACTGCCGCATCTGCCGCATAAACAGAAGCTGTCACGCTGAAAAATTCCATAACGCCGATAGCTCCCGGCGTTCCCGGTTCTGCTGCCAGATTAATGGCTTTGATGACCTGGGGATGTACCCTCGGAATGACACAGCTGTCTACAGTATGATTACCGCCGATAGCCGCACCTGCATCCAGTGATGCTTTGACTGCTGCCACTTCCCCGGTAAAAAGAATGTAGTATTTACCCGGGCATCCGGCTTTGGCAAAAATCAAATCTACCTCAGCTGTTTTCAAAATGAGGTCGGCAGCTTCTACGCCTTTAGCGATACTATTCAATTCCAAAAATCCTATTGTTTCTAACATCTGCCTACACCTCTGTTATTGTAATGGCATTTCCCGTTAAATGCGCAGTTCCTGAAATACTGGCATGGAGATTTGCACCTAATTTGCCCTCCGGACAGGCTGCAATGAGCTGCCCTTTTTCAACATGTGCACCATCTGAAATCACAGGTTCAGCCGGTACACCGATGTTCATCTTCAACGGAAGTACAACTTTTGAAGCCGTTCCTTCCTTATATGTATGTCCATCAATATGATAATAAGCACCAACACCGGCTCTGGCCGCAATCCGCTTCGTCGGCACCTTACGGTATGGCCGGTTAGCATCTGCCTCCCAGGTATCGCCCTCTCTGCTGTAGCGGATCCCTGCCTGCGCCAGCTCACCTTTAATCAGACTGTTGACCACTCTCGGCTGAAGCCCCATCGGACAGGCATAAACTTCACAGACACCACACTCACTGCAGATGGCTGCCTGCCGGATATCCTTGTCCTCCAGAAGTTCCGGCAAAATCCAGTGGTCTTTTGTCGTCTCATTATTATCCTGATGCGGCATGTTCATAGCCATTTTCCGCATAATGCGGTGCGGCTGCAGCGGATGTCCCAACATATGTCTCGGACAGAGCTGCGTACAGAATGTGCACTGAATGCAGGCAGATTTCGCCCGGTTCAGCATATGATTCAGCTGTGTTTTCCTGCGTCGGTCAATAGCGCCATCCTCCGGAAGAACCAGAATGCCGGAAGTTGTCTTTGTCACAGACGCATTCATGGCTGCTTCCCAGGACATCGGTGCCCCCATCATCGGACCGCCGGAAACAACCATCACTTTGTCCGATGTCGTTCCGCCTGCCATCTCAATACACTGGGCAAAGGAAGTTCCCACCGGCACCTTCAGAACCGACGGCTCCCTGACTTCCCCTGTCACAGTGAGATATTTCTCCGTAAAAGGTATACCACTCACTGCATCAGCTACGGCAATAATGGTGGCTACGTTATCAACAATGGCGCCTACATCCAACGGAATTCCTGCCGGAGGAACCACCTTGCCAGTTACTTCATAAACAACCACCTGCTCATCACCCGCCGGATAAAAACTATCCATCAGATGTAGCTGCACCTTCGAATGCAGCTTCTCAATAGCTGCTGTCAGTGCTTCGATTTCTTTGGTATATGTCTTTTTCAAGGCAATCCTGCCTTCAGGTATCGACAATTCACGACAGATCAGGTCCACTCCTGACACCAGCTTCTCAGCCTCATGAATCATCAGATATCGGTCTGTTCTCAGTAGCGGTTCACATTCCGCTCCATTGATAATCAGGATTTTCGGTGATGCCTTCAGTTTCACATGGGTTGGAAAACCTGCACCGCCGCATCCCACAACGCCGCTGTCAAATATTTGTTTTATCAGATCCACTTATGCATGCACCTCTATTCACTGCCCCTGGCAGCTTCCCGATTCACTTCAACAGTATCGATAATGGCCACAATCGCAGCATCCACCGGCACTGTATCTCTTCCAAAAGCCTTTCGTGCCGTACTGCCGCTGACAGTCAGCACCTGTTCTCCGATACCGGCACCGACTACATCTGCAGCCACAAAAGTATTGCCTTTCTTTCTTCCGGTACCGTCGATTTCCTGTACGACCATCAGTTTCAGGCCCTCTAAGCCCTCTTCCTTCTTCGTCGCCCATACATGACCGACAACTTTACATATCAGCATTCCGTGCTCCCCTTTTCAAACGGTGCAGCTGCTCAGGCTGCACCCTGTCTAAAAATCAATACTTCTAAAACAATCCTGTTCAGACTACTTTCTAATAACTTCAATACCTTTCTGCTTAAACAAATCCCAGGCAGACGGTGTAACGATGGCATTGGCTGCCAGACAGATTGCCGTATTCCCGCCGTCAATTAAAGAACGGGCAACATCCTCTGTGATCAGTCGATCTGTTGTCGTATGGCCGGTGCCCTTTGGTACTTCGATCGGCGGTGCCTGATACTTCGGAGGCTTCGCCGGTATTGGAGGTACTCCAACTTTGCATTCTTTCAACAGCTTAATGCCAAAGGACTGCAACATCCGCGCATTATTCTCAATGACTTCATACAGACGGCTGCTGCTCTTTCCTGCATATTTCCTATGTGGAAAAGCCGCTTCTGCCATGCACACATCTAAACCATTCAGAAGTCCACAGATCACTGCACAAGCCTCCGGCGAACCGTCTCTCCCCTGAGCAATATCGGACATCTGCACCAATGTCAGGCTGGTGATCAGGATCTTCTGATAACGATGAATATTCTTGTTCTGAATATAGTCGTCAATCAGGAAAATCTGGTACTTCTCAGCCATATCCGCAGGCACTGCCTGCAGATCACCAATCACCAGAAGCTTGTCCAGCCCTTCCGTGCATGCCGAAGCATTCGACCGCTGTGCCATCAATTCCTGCATGACAGCCTCCACAATCTGCTTCATTAAATTTTCATCCATTTTCTCAAAAACCTCCCCTAAAGTGGGTGTTTCATCTATAGATATCCAAAGACATTCTCCTGAAACAACGCCTCTGAATTTTCCTAATTCTTCTTGATAATATAGCCCATGTCACCCTTCTTGTAGGAGCAGGCATTGGCTTCATCATAATCCATATGCATCGCCAACGAGAATTTCTCACTGACACGGATAATCACATCATCAATCGTCACCGGACGCTCTGTCTCCAATCGTACAGCCACACTGTCCCCATCTTCAACACCGTATAATCTGGCATCCTCCGGTGTCATATGAATATGTGCCTTGGATGCAATGACGGAACCCACAGCATTGTAAATACCCTTCGGTCCCACAAGTATCACGTCTGCGGCCCCCTTTAGATCACCGGAAAGATTCACAGGTATCGTGATACCGAGGATTCTGGCATCTGTCAGAGACATCTCCACCTGAACAGCACCTCTCGGCGGTCCCAGAACAACCACATTGTCAATCTCACCCTTGGCTGTCACCAGACGGACACGTTCTTCGGATGCATACTGTCCCGGCTGGCTGAGGGGACTCTTCTCATGCAGATTCTCCCCGAAAAGCACATCAATCGCCTGCTGCGTCAGATGCACATGACGCCCGGATGCTTCCACAAGAAATCCCGGAAGATCTTTCATCTCTGACGGCTCCTGCTGACCGGGCCACCTGCCCGTCAGCTGCCTGCAGAACAGAATATAAATGACACTGCTGAGCCGATTCATGGCTTCCACAATATCCGGCCGAGTACATGTATCCCCGGACTGGAAAGCTCTGGCCGCCGCCAATTCTGTCTCTCTGACAAAAGTTCTAAGCTCATTCAGACCGATACATATCCGACCCATTCTGTATTCCGGCATCGGATGCGGAATGCCATAAATCTCCTTGATATGATGGGACTCATAACGCAGTCCCGCACTGTCCAAACCAAGCAGATGGATCTCTCCGAGTTCCTTGTCCAAAACTTCTGCACTGAGAATCTGGCGTACATATGCCAGCACTTCATCCAGTGCATCTGTCAGTCGATGCAATCCATTCTCAGAAGCCACCACCTGCAAAGACATAATCTTCGCTTCCAGGCTGTCCAGCATCCCGCGAAAAGCAATTTGCGGATGGGTCTTCGGTACAAGAACATTGCCATGAAGATGGGTCATATTCTCAGGCTTCACGCTGAGAACTTCTCCTGTCTCTCCATTGACATACTGCGGTTTGTGGTCGGCTCCCTGCGGAACAGCCGCCATGGGCATGGCCTTATACGGCTCACCAACAGATTCCGCCGCATCCGGAAGCTGATTCGCTGCCTTAACTGATTCCGGTACAGAGGAAACTTCAACTTCCGGCTGTCCTTCCAACGCTGAATCTTCATATATAAGCGTGATTCCGTGTTCTCTGATAAAATCTCTCGCTGCAGGCGTCAGCATCGTATCCTTTGATACATGGTACGCTTTCTCATGGCTGCGGAACCAGTGGGCCCGCAGCGCAATATCTGTTAAAATCTCCATCTATGCTCACCTGCTGTCAGGCCAAAAGCCTGTCCTATCTGTCAGAAGTTGTCAGTGTCGGCAGAATGTATTCGATCTCTTCGTGTGGTCTTGGGATGACATGTACAGAAACAAGTTCACCGACACGGGAAGCTGCTGCTGCACCTGCATCTGTTGCTGCCTTAACAGCACCTACATCGCCTCTTACCATAACAGTTACAAGACCGCCGCCAACATGTACCTTGCCGATTAAGTTGACATTCGCTGCTTTAACCATTGCATCTGCTGCTTCAATAGAACCTACAAGACCTTTTGTTTCAATCATACCTAATGCTAATAATCTGTCTGCCATAATATTTACCTCCGTAATTCTGCGGGAAAATCCCGAATTTAATTGTTTTCATTATATCATGATTCGCACCTTTGGTGCTTGACGCTGCGTACGCAGCTATCATGATCGCCATTCGCCGTTCGCGATGAGCAAGCATTGCGTGCTCCCGCTCACTAACGCTCATTATATCATGATTCGCACCTTTGGTGCCGTTTTAATTTAATGCGCCCAGTTTCTGAAGTACTGCCTTTGTAATTCTGGCGATATCGTCTTCCGTAATCTCCGGACTGCCGCAAGCCGCTCCATTATTGGAATTACCGCAGGCTGCTCCGGCATTAGAACCACTGCCAAATACAGAACTCTGTCCACAGCTGCCTCCTGCATGACTGCCTGAACCAAAAGTACTCTGTGGTGCAGCAGATACGCCTGTCATCTGCTCCTGCTGTTTTCTCAGATCTTCCAGTTCACAAAGTCCCCATGCCACCCGGCGTCTGTTGATCAGATTCAGCGGGCTGACATTATCTGATGTGGCACTGCCGCCGACAGAACCGCAGCCCAGCGTTAATGCCGGCTGAAGACCGGTTGTTGCACCGACACCGCCAAGAGCTCCCGGTGTATTCACAAGCAGTCTGGACACCGGTTTCTGAAGGGCAAATTCACGGATAACATCTGCATCTTCACTGTGAATGGTCATTGTATGACCGGCACCTTCGTTATTTAAAATTTCAATGGAACGACGGCAGGCTTCTTCCCATCCGTCCTCCACATAAAACGCCAGAATCGGACAAAGTTTTTCTCTGGAATAAGGATTGTCCTTACCCACGGTTCTCTGTCTTGAAACCAGTACTCTTGTACCGGCAGGAATACGGATGCCCGCCATATCTGCCAGTGTCTGCGCACTCTTTCCGACAATCTTCGGATTCATGGTGCCATTAGCTCTGAGGATAAATTTGGACAATTTCTCAGATTCTTCCGGTGTCATAAAGTAACCGCCCTGACGGCTGACTTCATCCACCACCTTCTGCTCAATGCAGCGCTCCGTAATAATACTCTGCTCTGATGCACAGATCGTACCATTATCAAATGTCTTGCTGTCCATAATACGCTTGACAGCCACAGGGATATTCGCTGACTTTTCAATAAAAGCAGGACCGTTGCCCGGTCCAACGCCAAGGGCCGGATTACCTGAACTGTAAGCTGCACGCACCATGGCTTCGCCGCCTGTTGCCAGAATAATACCGATATTTCTGTTCTTCAAGAGTGCATCTGTGGCTTCCATGGTCGGCAATGTGATGCACTGCACAATACCCTCTGGCGCACCGGCTTTTCTGGCTGCTTCACAAATGACCTTTGCAGTCTCAATAATACAATTCTTGGCATTCGGATGCGGACTGATGACAATGGCATTGCCCGCTTTGATTGAAATAATCGACTTGTACATCGTTGTGGATGTCGGATTCGTGGATGGGATCAATGCTGCCACAACTCCCATCGGTACGCCGACTTCCATCAGCCCATTCTGCCTGTCATCTTTGATGATACCCACAGTTTTCATGTCCTTGACACTATCCCATGTAATCGCCGAACCAAGCAGATTTTTCAATACCTTATCCTGCCATATACCAAATCCGGTTTCCTCCACGGCCATCTTCGCCAGACGCTCCGACTGAGCCGCACAGGCATCAGCAATCGCCTTTGCAATCCCATCCACCTGCTGCTGTGACATCTTTGCCAGCTCTTTCTGAGCTACAACTGCCTTCGCAACAAGCCATCTCACTTCCTGAATCGATTGGAGGTCCTTATCAAAATCCACTCTGTTTCACCTTCTTTTCCAAAAGTTTCTTAATCTATGTTTTCAACAGGATGCTCTGCAATCCTGCATATGGTTTCACGAAATGCTTCACAGGCCGCCCGACACGCTGCCTGATCACCTGTCAGCAGTCCTCCGGCAAAGTTGGTCTCTGTAGGTGGACCATAGAACAGGTTCATTTCCACATCTGCCGCTTTCAACGCCGCATCCAGTCCCGTCACCGCTTCCAACGGCGGTGCGATCAGATAAGCCATCGCCGTTCCTTCCGGCACACCGGCCATCTCCGACAGATAACTGCCGGTCCTTGATATGCACTGGGCAAAATAAACAATACTGTCATCATTATTGGCACTGTAAAAACAGGCATCATTTTCTATGTAACTGACGGCTGCCGCTAGCCCGCTTTTCACATCCTCCGGATTCTCACCGGACAGAATACCGATAAACTCACCGGCAAGAGCCGTACTGGCATTGGATGAACCGGCGTACATGCTCCTTGCATAGGCCACCGACACGTCTGCCTTCTTGGTCGCTTCATCAAGAGCCGCATAGGAAACATCATCACAGTCCGTTGTGATCAGGCCAAGACTTCTATGCCCTTCCTGCACCTGCATCGCCTTCAGCAGAAATCTGTCAGCATTGGGAATCAGCCTGATACTCAGCACCTTTGTCCTGATCGGATCATTTTTCATATGTATTCCCCCTGCCTAATTCTGTAACTCAACACCGCTGGCCTTCTTATCCAGAATCTTCTGAATAAGATCCGTCAGATAAGCACCGGCCTCTACAGCCGTGATACCGTCTTTATGGATATTGGAAACAACGGTTCTGCGTGCCTCCGGCATACCGATCTTCGCATTGTAAGCCAGATACGCACTCATACTCTCCGCCGTTCCAAGTCCCGGACGCTCACCCACGAAAATGCAGACTACCTTTGCCCCCACAAGCTCTGCAATCTCATCCTCCACAGCCACACGACCATAACGGACAAAAAATGGTGTTCCAACTCTCAATCCTGCAGCAGAAAGACCATCCATTAGCACCGGCAGCACATTTTCAATGTTGGCATTAATAGCGGTGGAACTTAGGCCATCTGCCACAATCAGCTGCACATCCGGTCCTTCGATACACTGGTCTTTGACTTTCTGAACCCCATCTTCACTGAGTCTTCGTCCCAGATCCGGCCGGGTCAGGAATTCATTCTTGTCCTGACAGCGGGTCTGGACACTGAAAAGTTTCAGATTGTCAATAACATCCTGATGCACATCCAGCATAACCGCATCCCTTGCTCTGGCATGATCTGCCCTGAGAGTCAGCAGCGTCTGGGTCTTCAGCCTTGGTCCAGCACAGCCAACACCGATGCGGGCTGTTGTCAGACGCATCATCCTTTCCAACGCCTCCGGGTCCTGAGGCTGATCGATCAGTGGACGTTTCTTCACTTCACGGGAAGTAATATCTTCCTCGATATCCACATCATGAACTGGCTCTTCTGGATGATATCCACCGGCATTCGATGTTTGTCCACCAGATGATGTTTGTCTATCACCGGAAGCAACATTTTTCACCAGCTGTTCAATCTGTCCCAAATTCACTGATTGCATGCTGTTCTGATTATTTCCTAAAGCAGAGCGATTCTGTCCGCCCCCGGCCGCTTTCTCAGTCACAACCTGTGAAACAACTTCACGGATAATCCGTTCAATCAACGCTTCATCTATATTCATCAGATACCGCCTCCCCTCTTTGTAAATAAAGTCGGGTCGCCGGCATATTTTGTCAGCTTGCCATTTTCACTAATACCCATCTTTTCCAGCCACTGGTCAAATTCTTTAATCGGACGAAGCCCTAGAATCTCACGAATAGTAGACACATCGTGGTAGGCATTCGTCTGATAATTCAGCATGACATCATCGCTGGTAGGCACACCGAGAATATAATTAACCCCGGCCGATGCCAGCAACATGGACAAATTCTCAATATCATTCTGGTCAGCCTGCATATGATTGGTGTAACAGCAGTCACATCCCATCGGAATACCTGTCAGTTTTCCCATAAAATGGTCTTCCAGTCCGGCACGGATCACCTGACGGCTGTCATAAAGATATTCCGGCCCGATAAAACCAACGACAGTATTAACCATAAAGGGATGATACGCTCTGGCAAAGCCATAGCATCTGGCCTCCATCGTTACCTGATCGGCGCCATAATGGGCATCCGATGACAATTCTGAGCCCTGTCCTGTCTCAAAATACATTACATCCGGCCCTTCTCCGGTACCTTTTTCCTTCAGAAGTGCCATGGCTTCTTCCACCGTCTCAGCACTAAAACCAAAAGCTCTGTTGCCTTTTTCACTTCCGGCAATAGACTGGAAGATCATATCCGCCGGAGCACCGTTTTTGACGGCTTCAATCTGAGTTGTAATATGTCCCAGCACACAAATCTGTGTCGGAATCTCAAAACGGTTCTTCACTTCATCAAAACGCTTCAGCACCTCTGAAAGACTGGAAACCGTATCATTGACCGGATTCAGACCAATCAGTGCATCCCCGCAGCCGTAACTGAGGCCTTCAAATAATGATGCCGTGATACCCTCCACATTGTCCGTGGAATGATTTGGCTGAAGTCGTGTCGCCAATGTACCCCGAAGACCGATAGTGGTATTGCAGTGAGCCGGCACACGCACCTTGCTGGCCCCATACACCAGATCCATATTGGTCATCAGCTTGCAGACCGCCGCCACCATCTCACTGGTAAGACCTTTGCTCAACAGATGAATGTCGTCTTCCGTGGTCTCATGGCTGAGGATATATTCTCTCAGCTCAGCCACCGTCCAGTTTTTGATGCGCTGATAAACTGTCTCATCAATTCCATCCTGATTAATCCTGGTTACTTCGTCCTCTTCATAGGGAACAACCGGATGATTGCGCAAATCTGATAAAAGCAGCTGACTGAGCACTTCCTTCGCCGCAATTCTCTCCAAATCCGAGGATGCCGCTACACCGGCCAGCACATCGCCGGATTTCAGCTCATTGGCCTTTGCCAGAACCTCTTTCAGGGAACGAAAAATAAATGCCTGCCCCGAAAGCACTGTTGCCAATTTCACTCCATCACCCTCTTTCTTTTATCCAAAAATTAATGTTTTCACTACCACAGGAATGACCATGCCGTTCATCATCGGCTTTCCCATATCCACATATTCACCGTCTTCCACATGAATACTGTCAATGGCCACCACCTGACGCTTCAAATCCGGCTGCTGCCGGATCATCTGCCCCATGGCCTTGGCAATATCACTCTCTATCACCAGAAGAATCGGTTCCCCCGGCGGCTGCACCCTGTCCATAATCTGCCGAATCGATGCTGCGGCCCGCTTCATTTCCATATATCCCGGGTTTCTCTTGCCGGGCATCGCCAAAATAAAGTGTTCCTCATCATTCTGTCCCAATACCCACTGAATCCGCTGGATAACAGGTTCTGTCTCACCGGCAAAGCAGGCTTCCTGCAATTCTTCATCCAGCTTGATCACCGGAATATTTTTCAATGGAAAAATATCATCGGAATAAGTAATGGTACTTCCTGAAATCGTCGTTGTATATGTCCCGGCACCCACAACCGTGGCACGAATGGTCTCTCCTGGCTCCATTTTTTGAAAATCCGTAAATAAACGACTTTCCCGAATGGCTCTGCCCAGCAGAACGCCGATATCACCATAAGCCCATGTATCCGCAGACTCATGGTAAATCAGATCCGCCACACCGCCGGAAAAGAATACCGCCTGTACTTTCTCCGGAACCGGAAAATCACTGCTTCCCGGGGTTTTAATTTGCCTTAAAATTGCATCAATATCTTTGGTGCCAACTCCCAGATACGCATTCAGCGCCGCTGCCATCTGCCGCGTCACTGCCGTCAATTTCAACTCATCGCATCTGTCTCCTACAGAAACAGACACGCCTGCCGCCTGCGCCATCACCGCTGCCGCCGGACTGACTTTCGTAATGATGCCCTGTGGGTTCATGCAGATTAACCGGCCACCGATATCCAGACAGCCTCTGGCCAGGGTCTCTCCGTCCTCGAAGAGAACCACGTTGGTGGTGCCGCCGCCGATATCCAGATTGGCTACCCGGCAATGATGGTCCATACTGTACTGCCAGGCTCCGCTGCCTTTTCCTGCAATCAGGGATTCCATATCCGGCCCTGCTGCCGAAACAACAAAATCTCCGGCAAAATCCGACAGACTTTTCAGCACCGCATCGGAATTCTCCTTCCTTGCAGACTCGCCGGTGATAATCACTGCACCGCTGTCCGTATCCTCTGGCCTGTAACCGGCCTTACGGAATTCGGCAGCCACAATGTCCCGAAGGGCATCCGTATCGATCAGCACATCTGTCTTCAAAGGGGTCATATAGACTTCACTCTTATAGACCACTTCTTTGTCCACAATAGCCACTCTGGGAACTGAAAAATATCCCCCCGCATTGTCCATCTGCAGTTTGCTGAAAACCACCTGGGTAGTGGAAGTACCTACATCGATACCAACACTCAGAATTGCTGTTTTATCAGCCATTGTTTCTGATCTTGTTCACAAGGTCCGGATAGTTGCCAATGACGGAATCTACACCGACTCTGAACATCTCCCTGATATCTTCTTCTTCATTCACTGTCCATGTATTGATCTCCAGTCCGTGAGATTTCACCTCAGCCACATTCTCCGGCGTCATGTTCTTGAAGAACGGATGGAAGCATTCCACACCTGTTGAAGCCACGTAAGCTCCCGCATTGATCAGCCAGGATTCCTCCAGCATACCGCATTTGATAGCCGGGTCAATGGCTTTCATACGAAGGACTGAATAATGATTGAAGGAAGAAATAATAATGCGGTCCACCATATCGAATTCTCTGAGCATGTCATAGACTTTCTGCTCAATACCCGTATACTCAAAGACACCGGTTTTCAACTCAATATTCGTGATAATATCCGTATCCTTCACCAGCTCCAGATACTCTCTCAGTGTCGGCACTTTCTGAGGTCCATACTCCTTGAAAATATAAGAAGCATCCAACTGGGCCAGCTCTTCATAAGTCTTATCCTTGATATAGCCCTTGCCATTCGTTGTACGATCTACCAGTTCATCATGCATGACAACCAGAACGCCGTCCTTGGTCAGATGGACATCATTCTCAATACCGTCCACTCCTTCTTCAATGGCTTTGCTGAAAGCCAGAAGTGTATTCTCAGGGTACTTACCGCTGAAACCGCGGTGCGCAAAATTCTTAGTCATATTTATCATCTCCTGCTTTCCATTTTACCATATTTCAGCACTGAATGCAGTTATCTGCGCGATAAATTGCTTACACTTACATAAATACGGCTGCCGTGAAAACATTCTCCACAGTCCAACATAAAAAGCGCAGCGAAACAGGCAGCCCCTATCGGCCGTCTATCCCGCTGCTCTTCTTCTCCCACGCGCTGTCTATGTAATTGTATTGCTGCATTCTTCTCCTCCATCTGCAGCCGTCTGGTATTCTCACAGCTGCAATGCCAAAATCTGTTTTGAGTGCTTTGCAATAAGGATTTCAAATTCAATTCTAAAGGAAAATACAGTCATCCTGCTTCAATGTCAGATAAACATCTGTACCATTCGGAATGATAGTTGCTTTCTTAAACAGAACATCCACATCAATCTGATGGTCGCCGCACATAACGGCATAACGCAGAACATTGCCATGAGGCAGACTGACAACAACATGTCCCTTGATTGTCGCGCAGCCTTCTCTCTCAACAGGTTTTGTGCTGATATCAATGACTTCCGGACGGAATGCTACGTCTGTACCTTCACCGTCAACGCCTGTCATCTTCTTGAATGCATCAACCGGCACCATGTTGTAATGGCCGATGAATGTTGCTGCAAACTTGGAAACAGGTTCTGTATACATCTCTGTCGGTGTAGCGGACTGTTCAATCTTGCCGTTGTACATCAGATGGATCACATCGGACATAACCATGGCTTCATCCTGGTCATGGGTAACAAAGATAGCTGTCATATTCAGTTCCTGCTGAATACGTCTGATCTCAACCTGCAGGGAATGTCTCAAAAGGGCATCAATGGCTGATAACGGTTCATCCAGAAGGAGTACCTTCGGGTTCGTCACCATAGCTCTTGCAAGGGCTGCTCTCTGCTGCTGACCGCCGGACAGCTCTGATGGATAATGATGCAGATGATCCGATAAGCCCACGATATCTACCATCTCTTTGACACGTTTATCAATCTCTGCATTCGGCACTTTCTTCATCTTCAGACCAAATGCCACATTCTGTGCGACATCCATATTCGGGAATAAGCTGTACTGCTGGAAAACCATACCGATATCTCTGTCCTTCGGATTAACATCGGTGATATCCCTGTCATCCAGATAAACCTTACCGGATGTCACTGTCTCAAGACCGGACAGACATCGAAGCAATGTACTCTTACCACATCCGGACGGGCCAAGCAGCGTCACCAGCTGTCCCTTTTCAACCTCAAGATTGATATCTTTTAATACGGTATTACTGCCAAAACTCTTGACAATATTTTCAAAACGAATATATGACATGTTTCCTCACTCCTTTATTTTCTGTGTGTTTTTCCCTTTGCTTCACGGCTCTTCATAAACAGAACGATGGCTGTGATCACAAATGTAACAAACATGATAACAACGAATACGGCACTGGCCTTTGTACTGTCGCTCTTCATTGTCTGATACAGGAAAATCTGCATGTTCGGCGCAGATGTTCCGGCAAGATTTCGAATCAGTACATAATCACCGAAGATAATGCCGACTGCCAGAAGTGACGATACAATAATCGCTGAAAGAATATTCGGTACGACAACTCTGAAAAATGCATAGATCTTGGATGCACCAAGCATCTCCGCTGCCTCGATCAGTGTCGGCATATTCACCGCACGCATACCGTTTCGGATACCCTGATAGATATATGGCAGAATCACGATACAATACGCACCCATCAGCATGACCAGACGGTTGCTCAGAATCGAACTGGAACCGACATACAGAGACAGGATACTGACTGAAAGGATAACACCCTGAATCGTATAAGGGATCATACAGATAATCTGTACATATTTCTCAAGTTTCGGAAAATAAATCGCCGTTACAAATAATGCCAGAAGGACGATCACGATCGTCACAATAATCGGAATAATACTCATTGCGATAGATCGTCCAACAGATGCAAGGAAATTGCTGTCCATAAACAGGTCCACATAGTTGTGAAGGGTAAATCCTTCAGGAATAACCCCTGTCCACTTATGGAATACAGAATAAATAATAGAGATTACAAGAGGGATCAGCAGATAGATCATGACAAGCAGCATAATCGCTACAGATCCTGCGCTTTTCTTTTTCATTTTCTATTGCCTCCCTTCTGGAATCTTCTGCTCAGGCCGTTGGTGATCAGAATCATGATAACCATGATTGCCATCATCACAACAGATAAGGCACCGCCCAGACCTGCACGGATCTTGACTTCACCTGTGAAGCATCCCGCAATCTGAACTGGCAGAAGTGCGATATTGTCCATCATCAATGCGTAAATCGTTGCGTATGCTGCCAGAGCATTAGCAAACAAAACGCTGAACGTACCGAGGATACTCGGCATCAGTACCGGGATACCGACTTTTCTCCAGAAGATTCCCGGTGTACCTCCCAGCAGTGTACAGGCCTCCTTCCACTGTTTCTGCACACCGTCAAAGGCCGGGATCAGAAGAAGTGTGGAAAGCGGAATCTGGAAATAAATATAGATCAGGCTCATGCCGTTCATCGTGTACAGATTGTATGTGGATAAAGCATTGATGCCCAATTCCTTGCCGATATTGACCACCAGTCCGGCATTGCCCAAAAGAATCATATAAGCGAAAGCCAGCGGAATACCTGCAAAGTTGGATACCATATTCAGAACTGTCATAAAAACATGATTCAGTTTGCCCTGATGCTGATGTGCCGCACGGGCACCCAGGAAAGCAATGATAATACCGGCAACAGCAGATGTCAGAGAAATCTTGATACTGTTGATGATCGCCTTCTGGTAAAGCAGCTTCGAGAAAACAGACTGATAATTCTCAAGTGTGAAACCTGTTCCACCATCCGGCTGAAAACTCTTCACGATCACTGTGATCAAAGGTACAATTTCATAGAGCATAGCCACAATCAGGAATGGAACCAGGGCAAGTAAATAAATGTATGTCTTTTTCTTCATTAAATTCAACCCCTGTCTGATGCTGTTCTTCTGATTCATCGGGTGCATCAGACCCTGTTATTCAATTCAAGTCGGGCGCGCGCGAGACTTAAATAGAATCGAAAAACGGGGGTGCAGGCTTTGCACCCCCTGAAATTCATTCAGTTCAAGCCGAATATCCATATGTCATCTTCGACTGAAATTATCTGTTCTGCATTACTGTACCAGTAATGGCGCAACCTCTTCTTCCCAACGTGTCTTAGCTGTTTCACATGCTGCTGAATAAGCATCTGCATCGCTGATCAGAACTGCATTGGCAATATCATCCTTGGAGATAACCTGATCCTTGTATTCGTCTGCGATTGTGAAGTCTTCTCTTGTAGGGATTGCACCTGCCAGAGCAAGGTATGTCTGACCTTCATCACTAAACATTGTCTCTCTTGTCAGAGCTGCTGCATTTGGATGAGGTGCATATTTGTTGATAACGGAAGCGTAACCATTCTGTAAGCATCCATCAGAAGGAACAACGGCCTGCATCTTGTACTGGCTGATATTCTTGCTGTAAGGGATACCTGTGAAGCTCCATACAACACCAACAGAAATTTCACCGGATTCGAAGTTCGCCTGAGTGATATCAAGTGTATTGATTCTGCCTTCCTTCGCCAGTTCTGTCCAGAACTCGAAAGCAGGATCCAGATTGTTCATATCGCCGCCGAATGCATATGCGGAAGCGATGAAAGCAGCCTGAGCATTACCACCTGTCAGAGGTCCAAGGGCAACTTTGTAGTCGCCGTCTTTGATATCCTGCCATGATGTCGGCACTTTATCAACCTGATCTGTGTTAACAAGGAATGTTGTTACACCTGTGTAAGCAACCATCCACTTACCATCTTCGCCCTTTGCCCAATCAGGAACACTATCCCAATAGGAGGTCTTGTAACCCTGAACAAGATCTTCAGATACAGCCTGTCCTGCGAATCCGTAACCAACATCACCGATATCCTTGGTTCCCTTTTCGCCTTCTGTCGCAAACATCTGAAGTTCCTCAGAAGAACTCATATCTGTATCGTTGTGGGAAATGCCGTATGTATCAGACATTGTCTTCCACAGGGATGCCCAGTCTGCCCATTCATCAGGCATACCAACAGATACGACTTCACCTTCTGCCTTGGCTGCTTCTGTCAGTTCATCAACGGTCTTGCTGTTGAGATCACCTGCTGCAGAAGTATCGCCGCCGGCTGCTTCTGTTGCTGCTTCCGTTGAAGCTGCTGAATCAGCTGCCTTTGTCTCAGCTGCGCCGCCTGAACTGCCGCAGGCTGCTGTTGCCATCACAACGCCCATAATGACTGCTGTCAGGCCCATAAGCTTTTTAGATCTTTTCATTCTTTAACTCCTCCTTTTTGAGATATATCCACCTGCGTTCTCCCCCGCGGATGAATATAAAGAATAAATTGTGCACTTTTAACAAATAGCATCGTTAAAAGCATTATGTTTTAACAAAATGATACCATGAGTTTGTCATTCTGTAAACATCAAACTAGTAAATTTCCTGTAAAGAATGTGTAAAATTCAAGATAATTTCAAAAAATTGATAAAACTTTGACCAGCTTGTCAATTCAAACCGGCTTCAGTAAAATTAAATCTCCTCTACATATTCTATTCCCGGAATTTCCCTGAGAAGATCGATCACAATCCCGTGTTTCGTCTTCTCCGGTACTTCCAATACCAGTGTCGCATTCACAAGCTCTTCCTTATTCTTCTTGGATTTGTTCAGTTCCATCTGCACGATCTTGTAGTTATTCTGTTTCAGAACACTGATAAATGGCGCGATTGAACGTCTTGATTCAAATTCAATATAAATATCAAGAACCCTTGAATGCTCATAGGCAATCTCATCGACCCTTCCCATAAACCGATAGATCACCAGTACCAGGATCGTCGTGATCGCTGCACCACTATAAAAGCCGATGCCGATACTAAGCCCGATGCCTGCACAAGTCCACAACCCTGCTGCAGTTGTTAATCCTTTGACATGGTTATCTCTTGTGACCATGATCGTTCCAACCCCAAGAAAACCAACACCGCTGATAACCTGAGCCGCCAGTCTTGCAATATCTGATATGGCACCGAAGTCCACATAGATATACTGACCCGTCATCATGACCAGTGCCGAGCCAAGGCAGACAAGAGCATGAGTCTTGAAACCCGCTCCCCGACGCTTGACACTTCTGGTCAGACCGATGGCACCTCCACATACGACCGCCAAAATCAATCTGACGGTAATCGTCACGATGTTCCATTCATCCAGATAGGAACCTATCACCTCTAACCCTTTCATTTACTTCACCCGTTTCTTCCTGTAGATTCACCCTGCCCTTTCCTGATTGTCTGGCAGCTGTTCGGATCCGCCTGACAAAATATCCGGTATTGACATCCATAAGGTCCTGTTCCAAACAGCAATCTATTATGTCGCCATGATAGCACGGTTCCAAAGGAAAATCAAATGAATTTTCAAAAAAATTCATAAATATTTCCGCAATTATTCAATAATATTCAAGTTATAACCAAATATCCTTTCTTTTTCCATTTATATTCGTTTAATTATCTGCCATCTTTTTCCAAAAATGGACTAGAAAAAGTACAAAATTTGCGTTTTTCCTGAAATTGCAGTATACTAGTTTCAATTAATAAAATACGGGAGGTACCTCATGCAGTCACATGAAGCTTACTTAAAACGCGCAATTGAATTATCCGTCAAATCAAGAGAATCCGGCAATACACCTTTTGCGGCTCTCCTTGTTGATAAAGACGGGAATATTATTATGGAACAGATGAATAATGAGATAACAGAGCATAAATGTACCGGTCATGCAGAGACACAGCTGGTAGAACGTGCATCCCACGCTTACAGCAAAGAATTTCTCTGGGACTGCACACTTTACACAACGGCAGAGCCTTGTGCCATGTGTTCCGGTGCCATTTACTGGGGCAACATCGGCCATGTTGTGTATGCTATGACAGAGAAGGATCTGCTCTCCCTGACAGGTGCCGATCCTCAGAACCCGACCTTCGATCTGCCTTGCCGCGACGTCTTCGCCAAAGGTCAGAAGGCCATTGAAGTCACAGGGCCTTTCCCTGAACTGGCACCTGCCGCTGCCAAAGTTCACGAAGGTTACTGGAATAAATAAGCATCCTGCTGCACCGCACTCTCTTTGATCCCGGAAAGCGGTTTGGCATGCAGCATGTGAATAAATAGAGGAAGAGATATGAATACGAATAGCAGAAATTTGACTTTATTGACAGATTTATATGAATTGACCATGATGCAGGGCTACTTTAAAACTCACTCCAAAGAACATGTTGTCTTTGATGTTTTTTATCGCCAGAATCCGTGCGGCGGTGCCTATGCCATTGCCTGCGGTCTTGACCAGGCTATTGATTACATCAAAGACCTGCATTTTGAACAGGAAGATATTGACTATCTGAGAAGCACCGGCTTTTTCCAGGAAGATTTCCTTGATTATCTGAAAAGCTTTCGGTTTACAGGTGATATCTATGCCATTCCCGAAGGAACAATCATTTTCCCGAAGGAACCGCTAGTCAAAGTCATCGCGCCAATCATGGAAGCCCAGCTTGTTGAGACCGCTCTGCTGAACATCATCAATCACCAGAGCCTGATCGCCACCAAGGCCGCCCGTGTCGTTCAGGAAGCTGGCGGCGGCGTCATGGAGTTCGGTCTTCGCCGTGCCCAGGGTCCGGATGCCGGTATCTACGGTGCAAGAGCCGCCGTGATCGCCGGATGCATCGGCACCAGCAACGTCCTGGCCGGACAGATGTTTGATATTCCGGTCAAAGGTACCCATGCCCACAGCTGGATCATGAGCTTTCCATCCGAACTGGAAGCATTCCGGACGTATGCAGAACTCTTCCCGGACAACTGCTTGTTGCTAGTGGACACCTATGACACACTGAACTCCGGTGTCAAACACGCCATCCAGGTCTTTAGGGAAATGCGTGAAAAGGGTATCCACTCCAAGCTCTTCGGTATCCGTCTTGACAGCGGTGACCTGGCTTATCTCACCAAAAAAGCCCGTATCATGCTGGATGAAGCCGGATTCCCGGATGCTATCATCTCCGCATCCAGCGATCTGGACGAATACCTGATCAATAGTCTGATGAATCAGGGGGCCAAGATCACTTCATGGGGTGTCGGCACAAACCTGATCACCTCCAAAGACTGCCCATCCTTCGGCGGTGTTTACAAACTGGCCTGCATTATCGATGAAAACGGCACAGAAATACCGAAGATCAAAGTCTCCGAGAATGTTGAGAAAGTCACAAATCCGGGCAACAAGAAAATTCTTCGTATCTATGACAAAGCCAGCGGAAAGATCAAAGCCGATCTGATCACCCTGGAAGATGAGGTCTTCACAGAAGATCAGCCGCTGACTCTGTTCGATCCGCTGGCCACATGGAAGCGTACCCGACTGGAAGCCGGCACTTATACGATTCGTGAACTGCTTGTTCCGATATTCAAAAACGGTCAGTGTGTCTATGAATCTCCGTCTGTTATGGACATTCAGGCTTACTGCACACAGGAAAAGGCCACTCTCTGGGATGAATCCAAACGACTCATCAATCCCCAGGAAGTCTATGTGGACCTTTCCCGCAAGCTGTACGACCTGAAGAACCAGTTGTTAGACGACGCTCACACTATCAAAGATTAGCCGCAGAATTTGTTTGCGCATACACTTTTGCCAAACCGCCTGTATCGGACAGGAGATAGCTCTTGTCCGATGGTACTAACGACAGATATCGAAGATAAATTCCGCAACCTGGTCCATAGCATCATAAGCAGTTTTAAAGGGTGACATCTGGAAAACATGCCACATTCCCTTGTACTCTTCAAGACGTACTGGGACATGGTATTTTTCCAGATTTTTTTTGAGCAATAATGAATCTGACAAAAGCAGTTCGTTGCTGCCCACCTGGATATAAGTTGGCGGGAAACCTGTGAAATTGCCGAAAAGCGGGGAAATCAACGGATTCTTCAAATCCTGTCCTGAAGCATAGGCCGCAATGGCATTGTCCAGATATTCCCGGTTTAGGATCGGGTCCACGTCCACCTTTGTCTCATAAGACTTGCCGCTGCCTGTCAGGTCTGTCCACGGTGAAAAAAGAATCAGTCCCCTTGGCAAAATTCGTTTCTGCTCTTTCAGCTTCAGGACAAGGGACAGGGCCAGATTGCCTCCGGCAGAATCCCCGGCTACAATGACATCCCTGGCACCATAACCCAGATGCATCAGATAATCCCACACTGCCATGGCATCCTCCGTGGCTGAGGGATAAGGATGTTCCGGCGCCAGCCGATAGTCAAAGCTCAGCACATCCATGGAAGTGGTACTCGACAATTTGTTGGTAATGCTTCTGGCATAATGAAAACTGCCTGTATTGTAACCGCCGCCATGACAATAGAAAATCACAAACTTCCGCATATGGCTGCGCTTCACACTGACCCATTCCGACGGAATCTCCCCCACCTGAAAAGGCTCATAATTCAACTCTCTATGCTTCAACAGGGCGCTGATATTCTCCTGGGACGCCCGGACTCTCTCAAGGTCATCACTCTCCACAAGGGTATGCATTCTTTTAATGGCTTTCATCAGCCCCTGATTGGATTTTTCACTTATCGCCATTCACTTTCTCCTTCCCGCTCTATATGCAAAACATTTAATTCCTGTACATCTATACGTATTTGCTCTTGCTATTGATGATGAGTAACATTATAATAAAAATTATGAAAACAATCAATAAATCTGAGAATCATTCCGAAAAAAAACAGCATAAAACATGGTATAAACTGGATTTATCCGCCAATGTCTACCCGACCCTTCAGCGCCGGAACTTCTCCAATGTGTTCCGTCTGTCGGTTGTTTTAAAGGAGGAAATAGACCCTGACACACTGCAGAGGGCTGTGGATCTGACATTGCCGAGATTTCCGGCCTTCAAAGTTGCCCTTCATAAGGGTATTTTCTGGCGGTATCTGGAACCCAATGACCATCCCGGTCCCTTTGTGATGCCGGATATCATTAATCCCTGCATGCCAATGTTGTTTAAATCTAACAACAGATATTTAATCCGAATTTACTATTACAGATGCCGTATTTCGCTGGAAGTCTTTCACTCTCTTTCCGACGGCAGCGGTGCCCTGAAACTGCTGAAAACCATCACAGCCGTTTATCTCCGTCTGAAAGGGCATGAGATTTCCAACACCTGCGGCGTTCTGGATATCAACGAACCGCCTCGGCCGGAGGAAATGGAGGATGCCTATATCAAATATGCTTCCTCCAGAGTCAAACGCCCCCGCAGTCAGGGCAAAGCCTACCGCATCCGCGGCCACAGGGAGCCCTTTTACACACTGAATATCATCCATGGCCTGCTGTCTGTACAGGAAGTCCTGCAGAAAGCCCGCAGTTATCATGTGACCCTGACGGAATATTTGAATGCGGTACTTCTGTATGCTTTATTAGAAAAACAGAAAGCGGACCATGTTTTCAGGGAACATCCCGTGGCACTGGCGCTTCCCGTGAATCTGCGCAATATTTTTCCATCAGACACATTGCGGAATTTTATTGCCATGGTTTACCCTTCTGTGGACCCGCGCATGGGGGACTATACCTTTGAGGAAATCATCACCCATGTCCACAACTACATGCGTTTTTACATTAATGACAAGTTTCTAAATGCCGACATTACCACCAACGCCTCTACCCAGCAGAGCCCGCTGATCCGTATTGTGCCGCTTTTTGTCAAAGATATCGTTGTGAAACAGTTTTATATCCGTGTGCAGGACAAACAGTCCACCGCCGGCCTGACGAATCTGGGTGTCATTGATGTGCCGGAAGAAATGCGTGAATTTGTCGATTATTTTGACGTATTGATGGGGCAGCCTTTCTCCCTGAGAACCAATTGCGCTGTAGGAAGTTTCGGCGATACCCTGAGCATCAACTTTACAAGTACTATTATCGAAACCGACGTGGAACGCTTTTTCTTTAGGAAATTAGTCCAAGAAGGCCTGCATGTCAAAATTGAAACCAACCGTGATATGAACAGGAGTGAATTTTAATGTCATATTGTGTCAACTGCGGTGTGGAACTGGACAAAACCTGCTCCGTCTGCCCGCTGTGTAATACCAAGGTTATCAATCCCAACCAACCGGTGGATACTGTTTCACCAAAGCCCTATCCTGTGGACAAAGGCTATGTGGATTCAGGCATCCGCAAGGAAACCGCCATTCTCATGGCCGTCTGTCTGGCCACAACAGCAGTTGTCTGCGGACTTTTGAACCTTTTTTTTATCACATTTTCCCACTGGTCCTTCTATGTCATCGGCACCTGTATCGTCCTGTGGATTTTCTGCCTGCCGATTTTCTTTCCGACCAAGGCTGTCTTTCGAATCACGTTGCTTCTGGACGGTCTGGGCATCGCCATGTACTTCGGTATCATTGCCTGGCTCCATCCCGGCAACGGCTGGTACACAGCTATCGCCCTGCCCCTGATTATTCTGGGCACACTGGCAGTTTTCTTCTTCGCCATCAGTATGGGCCATCCAAGAAGCTCTATACTTTCCCAGGCTGTCATCCTCGTGGCAGAAATCGGCATTTACTCTGTCTGTGTAGAACTGCTGACGCGCCGTTATTACGCCGTACCAATGGCTCTTTCCTGGTCCGCCATTGTCCTCACCTGCGCTATTATCATCGACGTGACACTGGTGACTATCCTGCTGCGAAGCCGGTTGAGGGAGGAAGTCCGGAGAAGGATGCATATATAAAAATACGCACATACAATTACGCGTTCAAAAACGTCAAAAAACAATCGTAAATTTTTACGATTGTTTTTTGATTCATAACGGTTCATTCTTCCATTTTCATCAATATGATTCAGAACAAATCGTCTGTTTTTATCATCCAACTGAGAGGCAATGCTGTCGAAAATCGCTTTTATTTTTTTCTTATCCGAACCCTCTGCATATTTGGCTATGTCCTGCCTGTATAATTCCAGAATGTTTCTCTGAACCTGAATAACTTTTCCAATATCATGGGTATTAACATAAGTCTGGACAACATCCGGCATACCGCCAACTACAATATAGGCCGCAAATAGTTTTAACAGTGTTTCGTGCATTACCTGCGGAACTTTCTCGTGCTTTTCATAACAGGACTGCAAAGCTGCAAATGTCGTCTCCTGTACGCCATTCGCTCCAAGGAACTCCCTGAAATTCATAGGATACATATAAACAATTTCTTCAAACCCCACTGCATAAGACGGAACTTCTTTATACTTGACGCCCAGCAAAGAGTCTGATTCTATATAATCGAACCTTCCATCCTCCACAAGGAACTTAATGGCACACCGGGCATTCGGACACTCCTGTATTTCATCCAGAAAAATCAAAGTCTTTCCGGGTTCCAGTTTCTGCATCTTAAAAGCTGTCAGATTCTCGATAATTGTATCCGCATCCAATTTACCATCAAATATCTGACCGGCCCCCTTATCCAATATAAAATTTACCTCAACAAAATACTCGTATTCTTTCCGGGCAAATTCTCTGATAATCGTCGTTTTGCCAATCTGTCTCGCACCAATCACACATAACGCTTTCTTTTTATTCTCATTTTTCCACGAATATAAACGCTCTGATATCTCTCTTTTTAGCATCGGATTCACCCTCCTGATACAAGTATTGTAACATTTTTCTGCTTTATTCAATGCTGTTTGTAACATTTTTCTTAAATTCTAGAGGGTATTTTGCAACATTTTTCTTTCAGAAGCATAAACCTTAGCGGAGCTCCTTTTTCCTGTTCTCCTTGATAATATCCGATTCCGTTTCCACAATATATAATACAAATTTCTCCTTCGTTGGCCCTCTCTGCTGCTTGCTCCAACAGCATTTTCCCTATATAATCTTCACCAATAAAATAAACATTTTCCGCACCACTTAGCTTATGAAGATAATTTTTCATCGCTTCTTTGAATGACTTAATTCCCACTCAATTCTTTCCTGCTTACTTTTTATGATATAGTTTTGAACAATTTCTTTTTCTGTTTCAACTACATATTCTATAAAATATGCATCCCCTTCACTCTCAGTAACAAATGCTCCTTCAGAATTTCACCTTTGGCATCCTCACACTCTCCGGCAGCCAGCTTTTCACCAATGCATACGTCTCTTCTGTACATTCACATCCTACCGTTCCTGAAAATATAAAATCACTCAGACTATTGCTCCGGCAAACCGCTTCTTATTTCTTTCACGACTTTCTTCCCCCTGGCATGACCAAATCTTTTTGAGGCAGCAGCCAATTCTGCTGCCTCTTAATTATACCATCTCCTTTTACGCTTTGAAAAGATATACCAGTACATTAAACCGTATATTTCCATCTCTCTACACTGATTGAACCATCCGAATAATACTTCGTACATATCTCCCAACAGAAGCGACCCGAACCTGTATATTTCCATTCCACACCGACTAACCATCTTTCCGAATATCCACTCTTTGAAGATGATGATACAGATATTCTGGATGTATTATTTTTTCTGTTGCTGTTTGCTTTTGCAATGGACATATCATATATTCCTCCTACGGCTGCTCCTAAAATAGTGTTTCCATTAGACTCCAGTACTGGAACCGTCGGTGCAAAAGTCAATCCCGTCACAGCCGCCTTTACCATATCATTTAATGCCGCATCTACCCTGTCCTGAGCTGACCCAGCTGCCGCCAACCCCGCTGCAATTCCTGCAACAGCTATATTTCCTAACCACTGATATTCGAAAATTTTTTTAGGGGTCAGAATACCCGTCATTCCAGATATTGCTCCTGATAAAGCCCCTGATGCCAAACCAGTAAGGCCTGCAACCAGCGCTTCCTTCTTTGTCACTTTTCTTCCCTCTATCTCAGCAACTGCACCTGCTGTCATAAGTCCTGCCACACAGCCAATAACTCCGCCAAATATCGCTCCTGCCCAGAAATTACCGCTTTCATCCACCCTTCCGACCGGAATGTATACACGGTTGTCTGCTTATTCCTATCACACACCGTTGTCACACTGTCTACATTGCCATTCGCATCATAATGATACAGTCGTTCTTCGCCGGTATTCGAAACCGCTTTTCACATACGGCCAAGCAAATCAAAAAAGAGACATCCTTTGATATTTTCTCTGTATCTTATACAAAGTCATATCAAAAGATGTCTCTTATATGAAACAACAACTTTTAGCGTGTTTTATCCTTGCCAATATTTTCAATTGTCTTTTTCACTTCTTTATAAGAATCCCCCAACCGTTTCCCGCGCTTCGAAATTTGTTTATGGTCATAAGCAAACAGTACCGCCTTACCCGCCATTTTTTGCTTAAAAGAAGCCATGCATCCCCCTTCGGAATTCAAATTTCCTATTACTATCTTATGCCGCAATCTGAAATATCGTTTTCGAAACATTATCTTCTTCTAAACATTATCCAGCACCTAGCGCTTCAAATCCAAAGCGTGCAGTCAAAAACTTCATGAAACAGGATTTGTGAAACACTCAATTCTCGGGTAAACATATAGAAATTCCCCTCTTCACAGCAGGTGCTCCTAACACGTCCGGTACTTAGATGCCGTCCTTTGGCATCTTATGTACCGCTGACAGTGTTAGGCAGTGCGAACGTGCCTGCTGTGAAGAGGGGAATTTTATATGTTTTCGAAAAATCCTGAATGTTTCACAAATCCGTCTAAGGTCTGTTTTCTGCGCTCTATCCTTTTTTTTGCGGATCTCTGTGTGCCACCAGACGACAAATTGGATTGCCCTTGGCTGTAAAGCGCTCCTCATATTCAGTCATAACGTTGCCTTCCGCATATTCACTGTGATGCAGGTCAAACGTATAGTTGTCCAGCTGCCAGCCGGCCACTTCCACCTGCTCCAGTGAAAAATCAAATAACGGACGATTGTCTGTCTTGAAGATCACACGTCCCTCCGGACAGAGAATCCGATCATATCGTGCCCAGTATTCCTTGGAAGTCAAACGACGTTTAGCATGGCGATCCTTCGGCCATGGATCTGAGAAATTCAAATAAATCCTGCCTACTTCATTCTCATCAAAAACATCCGCAATCTCTTCCGCATCCATGCGAAGGAAGAAAATATTGTCGCCCTCATATGTATGGTATTTCTCCAAAGCACGCACAAGCACGCTTGAATACTTCTCAATACCAATATAATTAATATCCGGGTTCTGCTGTGCCAGCGTCATGATAAACTGACCTTTACCCATGCCGACTTCAATGTGGATCGGATGGTCATTGCCGAAAAGTTCATGCCAGCGGCCCTTCTGTGCCCGCTGCTCCTCAGGATCATGCAGAACGCATTCATCTGCTGCAATTGTCTCCCTGGAACCTCTTACATTTCTAAGTCTCATAAAAAACCTGCCTATTCGTTGGAATCTCTCTGCACGGCCAGTGCACCTGTACGTGCCATCTCAATGATGCCAAATGGCTGCATCAGCTTGATAAATCGATCGATCTTCGATGTCTTGGCTGTCAGCTCGATGACCATGGACTTCGGAGAAAGGTCAGCAATATGGGCACCTGTAATATTGCAGATCTCCATAATATCTGATCTTGTCACATTCGTATACGTCACCTTCAGCATCAGAAGTTCTCTTGTTACACATTTATTCTCTGCAAAACGGCGAACCTTAATAACATCAATCTTCTTGTTCAGCTGTTTCTCGATCTGTTCCATGATACGCTCATCCCCGGTTGAGATGATGGTCATACTGGAAATATCTCTATCATCAGTCTCACCTACAGCAAGACTGTCGATGTTAAAACCTCTTCTGGCAAATAATCCGGCGGTTTTGCTCAATACACCGGCTTTATTCTCTACTAATACCGAAAATATTCCTTTCATCCGCCTATTACTCCTTTACCAAATCAAAACTGTAAACCTCGCAAACCATCATGGCTGCATGCTCACATGCAAGAAATTCATCTATTCTCTGCTCCATCTCATCGTTATGCTCAAGGTGGAAATAATCCAGTCCATAAGCATCCGCGATCTTCTCAAAGTCAGGACTGCCGTTAAGAGAAACACCGCTGTAACGATCATGATACGTATGATGCTGGTATTCACGTACCAGACCAAGATAGCCGTTTCTCATAATAACAAACTTGATCGGCAGGTTCCACTGACGCATGGTAGCCAGTTCCATCAGAGACATCTGGAAAGAACCATCACCGCAGACAGCAACGATCTGTGTATCCGGCAATGCGGCACGTACACCAATAGCTGCTGGGATGGAATAGCCCATTGTGCCAAAACCGCCTGTTGTCAGGAAACGTCCATGCTTCATGACATAATTATCTGCTGACCAGAGCTGATTCTGTCCCACATCAGCCACATAAATGGCATCGTCATTCATCTTGCTGCTCAATGTCTGGACAAAACGACATGGATTGACAAAATCCGGATTGAAATGACGTCTATCCACATAAGCTGCCTTCTTCTCTGCCAGCTCTTCATTCCACGCTGTGTAATCTCCCGGAATCTCATACTGCAGAAGATTCTCAAAAATTACATGGACATCTCCGACCAGAGGTACTGTCGTACCGAGATTCTTGCCGATCTCAGCCGGATCCACGTCAATATGAACGATGGTTGTATTTCTTCTCTCAAGCTTGTAAGGTTTGACAACCGCACGGTCTGCCACTCTTGCACCGACAAGCACAAGCACATCACACTCATGGACAGCATAGTTGGCATGTGGCTTGCCGTTTGTACCCAACATACCCATATATAAATCATCATCATTCGGCATAACACCGATACCCATCATCGTTGATACGACCGGAATATGGAATTTATTGGCGAATTCACGGACAACCTGTTCGCCATTGCCGAGAATCGTACCGCCGCCCACGCAGATCAGCGGTTTATGTGCATGTGCCAGTACGTCCACAACCTTGCGAATCTGAAGATTATTGCCTTTCACTGTCGGTTTATAGCCACGAATGCTGACTTCATTCACCGGCACATAATCAATCTGTTTCTGCTGAACATCCAACGGCACATCAATCAGCACCGGACCGCGGCGTCCCGTAGATGCAATGTGGAAAGCTTCCTTGAAAATACGTGGAATCTCTCTGGCATCTCTGACAAGATAACTGTATTTAACAAAGGGTTCTGCAGAACCAGTAATATCTGCTTCCTGAAATACATCCTTGCCCAGCAGTTCACTTGAAACCTGTCCTGTGATCGCGATCAGCGGAATACTGTCAGCATAAGCTGTTGCCAGTGCTGTGATCAGATTCGTTGCCCCCGGTCCCGAAGTTGCCACACAGACCGCCGGCTTCCTCGTCACCCGGGCATAACCGCTGGCCATATGACCGCCATTCTGTTCCTGTCTAACTAAAATATTCCTGATACCTGAATCATATAAACTGTCATAAAAAGGACAGATTGCAACACCCGGGTAGCCGAACACAGCCTTGATGCCCTCGGCTTCCAGACATTTAACCATTACCTGTGCCCCAGTTAACATAAATACTACCTCCATACACTCTATTTTCTCAGCAGCTGAAGCTTATGTTCACAGCTTCGCTTCCTTTATATCCCTTATCTGTCAGCCTGCAGGTTGGCCTCTGCACTGTACGCTCCGGGATACACGTCTCATGTTGAATGTAATACATTTTATCACATTCCAGCAAGAGTGTAAATAAATGCAGCCCCGTTAAATATTTATCTCATTCATAGATTTTTTTATCGTTTTATTCGAATCTCGCGCCTATTTTACAACCATTTTTCTCTGCATATCCATATATTCCAGAAGGCTCCTTGAAATTTCCTGTCCATTATCACCGTAGATTGTTGCCTCAACAACGCGGATACGCTTGCCGTTTTTCACAACACGGCTTTCACATGTCAGCTTCTTCACACCCATTGTCGGTCTGAGAAAATACATATTGCCTGAAAGTGTCGGACCCTCAAAACCACATGAGGCTGCAGCAAAACCGGCAACTGTATCCGCCAGTGTGTACAGGCATCCGCCATGCACCGTTCCCAGCGGGTTCAAATGACGATCGTCCACTTCAAGTTCTGCCTTGCAATAGCCCTCATCAGCTTCTATGATTTTAATACCGATAAGTTCAATAAATTTGTCACTTCGCTTAATTTCTCCTATCAACTTTTCCTGCATCTCTTTACTTAACATTCTCTGATCATCCTTTCCTTATCGCTGTTTCTGTACCGTTTTATATCCAATGATGTCTATCCTATCCAAACAATTTTCATCATTTCGTCCGCAAATTTCTCGTATGCAATCAAGTTTAACACATGTCGAATGCATATTCAATAATCACCTTTTTTTCTTGATCTGACGCCTTATGGCAAAAGATAGAATTTGACTTTTAAGCTGAAATCCTATACTATTATTTCGGGTAATACTATTTCCAGGAGATATTTATAATATGAAAAATTTAATCAGCCTCTTTACAGTGCTTCTTTTTATTTTATCCGGCTGTCTGTGGTTCTCCACGGACACCTATGCAGACGAAACAAAATCCTCTGATTCAGAAACAGCAGCATCAGAAACTGTTCCTGAAACACAGGCCAGCCCCGTGATTCTGCCGACAGATAAAGTGTCAACCGACGACATTATCCTTTATTCCAGCGCCGCCTGCGTCATAGATGTTGATTCCGGTGAAATTCTTTATTATAAAAATATGGACGACCGGCATTATCCGGCCAGTATCACCAAGGTACTGACCGGGCTTCTGCTTATTGAGAATGCCAATCTTGATGACACGATCACCTTCTCCCAAGATTGCTGGAATGGTCTGAATTATTATAATGATATGAATATCGGCATATTGAATGGTGAACAGCTGACAGTCAATGACGCCCTGCATGCTATTCTTATGTCATCTGCCAATGAAGTCTGCAATGGTGCCGCCAAGTTTGTCAGCGGCTCCGTCAGTGCTTTCTGCGACCTGATGAATGAGCGTGCGAAGACACTTGGCTGTACGAATACACATTTTGTCAATCCCAACGGTCTTCATGACCCGGATCATTATACAAGTGCCCATGATATGGCACTTATTTCCAGAGAAGCAATTCAGAATCCGACATTTCGTGAAATTACCGGCTGTACAGAATACACGGTAGCTTCCACCAACCTGCGTCCTGAGGGATTCCCCCTCAGTCACAAACATCAGATGCTGATGTATACCAAATATCATTATGATGCCTGCATCGGAGGGAAGACAGGCTATACATCCGAAGCTAAGAACACCCTTGTTACCTATGCTGAAAAGGACGGTCACACCCTTGCCTGTGTTGTGATGGAGAATTCCGACGGTCACATTTATCCGGATACCATTAATGCCATGGACTACTGCTTCGATCATTATGATCAGCTAATGGCCCAAATGGCAGACACTGCTGCAAATACCGAAACAGAGACTTCGGCCTTTGCTCATTCCGGTGAAACAGAAGATCTCCCTGCCTTTGCTCCGCTGACAGAGACAGAAACTGAGACAGAAGCAGCGGTTCCTGATGCACGCACCTCGCTTTCTCCTAAAGTGCTTGCCTCCCATCTGAAAAGCAAACTCATGACTTTTGCCATGCACCATATGATACTGTTTATATTATGCATGCTTGTTGCTTTCGCTTTATTTACCCTGATCCTGATCTGGCTGTATCATGTTTTAAAACGCAGCTATCACCGCCGTAAATATAAGCGTCTCCGCAATGAACGCATCAAAAAAAATATTAAAAATAAATAATATCATTGTCGAATATAACTGAAGTTTGATAAATCACTTGATTTAAAATGCATCCGTGTTATAATGGGATTAATATAATGTAGTGAATAGTCTACCTCTTCACTACGAGGATACGTTTTATACGAGGTGAATATATGAACTGGGTCGCTCCGATTAAAGATGACGAAACACTCCAAAAATTTAGAGACACATTAAGATCTGTTGATGACAAATATTATATTTTATTTGAGATCGGAATCGGAACAGGATTACAGCTGCAGGACATTCTACAATTTAAGGTGAAAGACGTACGCGGCAAGGATATGTTGATTGCTGTGATCGGAACACGGCAGATTGAACAGGCTTTCCCATTAAAGCCGGAACTTCAGGCTGTAATTACTGACTTTATTGACGGCAGAGATGATGATGAATATCTGATTACCGGATATGCCAGCACGAACAGGCCTCTGTCTCGTGAACAGGCTTACCGCATCTTTAAACAAACAGGAAACAAGATTGGATTAAAGTCCATTGGTACGCAGACCATGCGAAAGACTTTCGCGTGGCGTTATTACAAGGAAACCGGTGATATTCAGTATATCCAGAATTTGCTAAATCACGCATCCCCGAATATCACTTTCCGTTATATCGGTGAGAAACCGAACATTAAGGTCATCTATGATAAGATTACAGATGATGGGAATCAGAAAGCCATGGAATACCTTCTGAAAGATAAGAAGGGTGTGCGGGATATTGATGCCATTATTCTTGAGCTTAAACAGATCCGACGCAAGTTATCCGGCAAACGTCAGCCGCTGCCTTATTATGGCCGTGTAGATACTTTGCTGGAACAAATGCACGATACACTGCGGGATTTCAATCAATCCCATTAGTACAAAAGGCTGTCAATGCCACTGAAGCTGCTTCAGTGACATTGACAGCCTTTTTGCCTGCGCTCACGACGCTTTTTCAAAACATCTGCTTTCATTTGGCGCAATTGCTGCGCACCCTCTTCATCGATCAGCCGCAATGTCTTGACAATATAGATATGCTGCTCATCATCTTTCTTAATTCTCAGTTTGCCGCGTATATAACCATGTTCCGGGCAATCGGCCAGACAATAGTACGCTTTCGTTCTTGCCGAAAACCAATGCATTTTCTTCCTTGCTGCACGTCCGCACTTATAACATTTTGTTGAACGCACTTCCCTGTCCGCCAATGCTTCTTCTCTCGTATCAAAAACTCTGGAAATATACTTGTAATAGGAATCATATCGAAGATGGATCTCATCCCCTTTACTCTGCGGATTCTGATAATAATCAATCGAGTAGAGCTTCTTCGCTTCTTCCTGATCAATCCTGCGGAAAACATCTGCCGTATAAGCCGCATCATTGACCGCCCGATGAAAACCGGCCTCTTTCGGCAGCTGAAAATAATCAACTGCCGATTCAAGAGATACTGCCGATGCATCATGCGCACAAAGTAATCGAAAAAACTTCTGCACGTTGTAATATTTGACCGGCCCCTTCAAAAGATCCAACAGGCCATAGTATTTCATGTTGCGCTGCAATTCCACCAGGTCCATATTGCCCCATGTGCAGAAAATATAATCCTTGCCGCACCACAGCATAAAATCTACCAGTACATAAGAAAACGGATCGCTGGCACACAGCTCCTCCTGGGTAATCCCTGTCAGATCCCGTGTAATATAATGCAGTTTCTTGTATACTTTCGGACGAATGGTCCGGCTGAAACGGTCGATCTCCTTCAAGTTCTCATCCAACTTCACTGCACCAATCTCAATGATCTCAAAGGGTATCTTTCGATTCTCAGATCCCTTGCCATAACAGGCCTGATTCCATTCAAAATCCACAACTACATAATTCATGCCGTCCACTCCATCCAGACTATTCGTTCAGATTAACAACCTCTCCATCAACAACCTGCTGCATCAGCTCTTTCGCTTTGTCAACAGTTGTCTGATCCGGTATCATAACATAGGCATTAGCACTCATGGAATACGGCTGTCTTGTATCACCGCTGCCGTTTACACTGTAACTGACAATATTCCAGCTTCCGCTGTCTGTCAGCTGCTGACGTACCAGTTCGGCCAGACGGTCATAGGAGAAGTTTGTCTCAAAGCAGCCATCGATACCGGCCAGTACATCTGTGTAATGACTCAGGATATCAGGCGATAATGCTTTCTGCATAACCGCACTGATAACTTCCATCTGATGACGTCCTCTTGCACGGTCACCATCTGAGAAAGCGTATCTCTCACGTGCATATGCCAGTGCTGCTTCACCACCCAGATGATTAATGCCCTTTGTATAAGAGTATCGGCTGTCTGTATATGCGGTAAACGCTTCCTCTGAATTAACATCCACACCGCCAAGTGCATCAATAATCTTGATAAATCCGGCAAAGTTCACACGGAAATAATCGTCCAGAGAAATATCATAGAGCATACCCAGTGTATCCATAGAAACATCAATACCGTAAATACCGGCATGAGTCAGCTTATCCGGTACACCATTGGAAATAGACAGGGGTACAAAATAATCACGCGGTGTAGACACAAGCAGCATCTGCTTGGTATCTGTATTGATCGTTGCAATGATATTGACATCGCTTCGCGTATTAATGATCTCACTGCCTCTGGTATCAATACCGCTGATATACAGACGGATAATATTATCCGGATCTGTCTGTTTCGCTGTATCATCTGAAGAAGCGGTGTCATCTGTCTTGATCTCCACATCAACACTCAGAAGATCCAGTTCTCTGATCTTATCCTCGATATCTGCATAACCTTCCATGTCCTCAAGTACAGGCAGGTAAGCATGATTCAGAATGATCGCATCACAACTGCCGTCCAGCAGGCTGTCCACAAGCTTTGTTACACCATTTTCTTCCTGTGTCTTTACAGACTGACCGGTACGCTCTTCTATCTGCTTGACAGCAGCCTGTGTGTTCTCTGTATCCAGATTGCTTAAAGTACCAAAAGTATAACTCTTTGCATCCTCAATAGACTGGGCTGAATCATCCTTCAATACATAAACACCGATCTGAGAAGTCTGCGTATTCACACCTGATATCTTATTCAACGTATTATAGGTGCTCATCACATAAAGATTGCCCAAAAGCAGAATTGCAAGAAGCAGAACGCCCAGAATTGCACCGATAATAAATCGGACTTTCTTCCTGAAATTCCCTGTCAGCATTGCCACCAGCAATACACAGGTCATAAATACAATGCCTACTGCAAAAAGCAGATAGACCGGCAAAAGTTTTGTAATCGCCAAAAGTCCTACAAATTCAGCGACAAGCAACAGCAATATAATAGTAATGATCAATCCCGGAACTCGGGCTTTTTTTCTTCGCCTTTTGCTGCTCATAACATTTCCTCCATATAAATAGCTTCATGTTGTCAAATTTCTTTTGTAATTCATTGTTTAGATAATTACAATTAATCTCTATCTTAGCACACTGGCTGATGATTCGCAAGTGATGTGCCGCTGTGATATAAATTTTCGTAAACACCTTTTTTCGCCAGAAGTTCCTCATGAGTCCCCTGCTCCACAATATCACCATGGTCAACCACAAGAATCAGATCCGCATTTCTGACAGTTGACAGACGATGGGCGATCACAAAGGATGTTCTGCCGTCCATGACTTTATGCATGGCATCCTGCAGCATTTTCTCCAGACGGGTATCCACAGACGAAGTTGCTTCATCCAGAATGATGATCCGTGGATCTTTCAGAATCGCCCTTGCAATCGTCAAAAGCTGCTTCTCTCCCTGTGAAATATTACTGCTTTCCTCATTGATCTCAAAGTTGTAACCGCCGGTCAGTGTTTTGATAAAATGATGCACATTGGCCATTTTGGCAGCGGAAATAACTTCATCCTTTCTGGCTGTCAGCCTTCCGTAATGAATATTATCATAAATACTGCCCTTAAACAGCCATGTATCCTGCAGTACCAACGAAAAAAGCTGTCTCAGTTCTTCCCTGTTCATATCCCGGATATCAATACCGTCAATTTTGATAGCTCCGCCCTTTACATCATAAAAACGCAGCAGCAAATTCATCAATGTTGTTTTGCCTGCCCCGGTCGGTCCTACAATCGCTACCATCTTTCCCGGCTTCGCCTGAAAATTCACATCCCGCATTAATGTTTCATCATCATACCCAAAAACAACATGATCAAAAGTGACTTCACCCCGGACTTTGTCCGGTCGGATCTCGACTTTGCCATTCTGTACTTCCTCTTCCTCATCCATCAGATTAAAAATTCTTCCCATGGCCGCAAAGGCAGACTGTACCTGTGAAGACAATTGGGAAATCTGTGACAACGGGTCATTGATCTGCCAGATATAACGGACAAAGGCCTGAAGATTGCCAAGCAAAAGCGTTCCATTCATGACAAACAAACAGCCCGTTACAGCCACAGAACCGATAATCAGATACGTGATCAGAGAAATACACGGCGAGATCAGGGAGGATGCAAATTGTGCCCTAAAAGAAGCCTTCCGCATCCTGTCATTCACATCGTGAAATTTATCCAGAGCCATTTTCTGCCTGTTATATAAAATGATTTCATTAAAACCGCCGTACATCTCCGTGATCGTACCATTCAGCTCCCCCAGTGTTTCCTGCTGTGTATCAAATAATTTCTGTGATCTCGTTACAAAAAACCGGGTCACAATCAGTGACAGCGGAATGATCAAAATCGCTATACAGGCCAAAATGGTGTGAATGTAAAACATCATCCCTATAACAAAAATGAAGGTCAGAATCGCTGCCAGAACTCTCTGCAGGGTTTCCTGCAGCGCATTGCTCAGCGTATCCACATCATTGGTCACGCAACTGAGTACATCCCCAAAAGCATGATCATCAAAATAACGCACCGGCAGCCGCTGAATCTTTTTCTGCAAAGCATTGCGAATATCACACATGGCCTGCTGCAGCACCCGCGTCAGAAAAACAGCCGTGATCAGCTGAGAAACTGTTTTGATGATATAAATAATCACCAGCGTCCCCATGATTCCGAAAATCACATCAAAATGGACATGTGCACCTTCCACGCCCTTCAGTATCGCTTCCCCGTCACTAAAGAGCTGTGTTGTCATCTCTCCCTCCACCACCGGCATCACCGCAAATGTTATATTGGCCACGACAACCATCAGCAGACCAAGGATCAGGCCGCCTTTATACGGACGCAAAAAATTCATCAGATATTTGAGGCAGTAACCCACCTGGGCAAGTCCCTTCCTGCCGTTTTTATTTTCAGTTCGATCAACAGACATTCTGCAGTTCCTCCTCACTCAGCTGAGATGCTGCAATTTCATAGTAAAGCGGGCATGTTTTTAATAATTCCTCATGGCGGCCCGATGCTGCCAGACGCCCCTCATCCAGAACAAGGATCTGATCCGCATCCATAATTGTCGAAACACGTTGGGCAACAATGATAACAATCGCATTCTTCACTTCCGGTTTCAGTGCCTGACGCAGTACAGCATCTGTTTTCATATCCAGTGCTGAAAATGAATCGTCATAGATATAAATATCCGGTTTTCTGACCAGCGCCCTTGCAATAGACAGGCGCTGCTTCTGTCCGCCGGACAAATTGCCTGCTCCCTCTACAATCCGTTCTTTAAAACCCTTTGGTTTATCCATAATAAAATCCGCTGCCTGCGCAATATCAGCAGCATGCCGTATTTCCTCATCCGTTGCTTCAGAGCAACCGAAACGAATATTTTCCTCAATGGTGCCACTGAACAAATTCGCCTTCTGTGCAACAAATCCGATATGTTCACGCAGCTTATGACTGTTGATCTGTCTGACATCCACGCCATTAACCAGAACACGTCCGCCGGTCACGTCATAAAATCTCGGGATCAGCTGGATCAATGTGCTCTTTCCGGAACCGGTACTTCCGATAATAGCCGTTGTCTGTCCGGCCCTGGCAGAAAAAGAAATATCTTTCAGAACCGCTTCTTCCCCATCCGGATAACAGAAATCAACATGTTCAAATATAACTTCTTTTATAGGTTCTCTATCATCATGTACACGCTGCGTGCTGACAGTCTCATCTGTGATATCCGGCGTCATATCCATCACTGCCTCTATACGTTTGGCCGAAATATTCGCACGGGGATACATCATGAACACAAGGCAGAACAGCATCACTGAGAACATGGCATGAAACAGGTATTCCATAAACGCCATCAGCTGCCCCACCTGCAGCGCACTCTGATCGATCATCTGACTAGCAACAAAATAAATCGCCAATGCTGCAATATTCATCAGAAGAAAAAACAGCGGTTCCGTAGAACTCATCAATGTGAACAGCTTTTTGGACTGATTTGTAAAAGCCTGATTCTGTTCCCCGAAACGTTCTGTCTCACGGGCATCATTATTAAAAGAACGGATCACCCGGATTCCTGTCAGATTCTCTCTGAAAATACGATTCAGGCCATCTAATGCCGTCTGCTGACGTTCACTGACCGGACCGGATATTTTAGCAACAAGTATGACACCCAGAATAATAAAAGGCACTGTCGCCGCAATGATCAGCGATAATTTCACCGATGACATGATGATCAGTGTAAAACTGACCGCGATCATGACCGGTGTCAGCATTGCCGTTCTCAGAATGATATTCATAAAATTCATAATCTGAAGTGCATCATTACTCGTCCTTGTGATCAGTGAAGAAACACCCAGCTGATTCATTTCCCGATGAGAAAAACTCTGAACCTTTTCAAAAAGATCATTTCTGATATCGCAGGTGACCGCTGTAGAAATCCTGGCACCGCAATAGCCGAGGACAACCGTTCCGAGAATGCCCACAACCGAAATCAGAGCGATCAGCCCACCCATTTTCAGCAGATATTCCCGATCCCCACTGGCTACACCGCCGTCAACCATTCTGGAGATAATCGTCGGAATACCCAGTTCTGTCAATGCAAACCCAAAAACAGAAATAAAGTTTAAAAAAACAAGCCCTTTATAGCGCTTGAGATAAGATAACATTAATCGCATATTTCTCCCCCATCAATTCTCCGTACACTGTCTGCACCGCTTCTCTCCATCATAGCCGGTGCAGGCATACCCCCTCTACTATAAGTATGCATGGTATCATTTCTCCCGTCAACTAAAGATTTAATAAAAATATTATTTATATTTCTTAATATTTTCAATTATTAAACAGATTTATAAGAGATTGTGCATGGTATATTTTTGGATATAATGATATAATGTAGAATTATTAGAAACATGCATTATAAGGAGGCCGAATATTATGAATGAAGTCAAAACTCCAAAAAAGAATTGGTTTTACTACTATACAATCGTTCTGCTCATCCTCATTGTTCTCAATACATTCATTATGCCGCTGATTCAGCAGCACAGCGTGAAAGAGGTCGATTACGGCACTTTCATCAGCATGACTGAGAAGAAAGAGATTGGCAAAGTTGAAATTGAAAGCAATCAGATTGTTTTCACGAATAAGGATGAATCCCAGATTTACAAGACCGGTCTGATGGATGATCCGAACCGTACAGAACGACTTTATGAATCCGGTGCAGAATTCTCCAGCGAGATTATTGAACAGATGTCCCCACTGGTCAGTTTCCTGCTCACATGGATTCTCCCATTGGTCATTTTCTTTGCCCTGGGCCAGTATATGTCCAAGAAGCTCATGAACAGGATGGGCGGCGGCAAAGATTCCATGATGTTTGGTATGGGCAAGAGCAACGCCAAGATTTATGTGAAATCCACCGAAGGCATCAAATTCTCCGATGTTGCCGGTGAAGATGAAGCCAAAGAGAACCTGACAGAAATTGTGGATTACCTTCACAATCCGAATAAATACAAGGAGATCGGTGCATCCATGCCAAAGGGCATTCTCCTTGTAGGCCCTCCCGGAACAGGTAAGACAATGCTTGCCAAGGCTGTTGCCGGTGAATCCAATGTGCCGTTTTTCTCCATGTCCGGTTCAGAATTTGTCGAAATGTTCGTAGGTATGGGTGCTTCCAAGGTCCGTGACCTGTTCAAACAGGCGAAGGAGAAAGCTCCATGCATCGTTTTTATTGATGAAATCGATGCCATCGGCAAGAAGCGTGACGGCCAGATCGGCGGCAATGATGAACGTGAACAGACACTGAATCAGCTGCTGACTGAGATGGATGGTTTTGAAGGCAACACAGGTGTTATTATTCTTGCAGCTACCAACAGACCCGAATCTCTGGATCCTGCCCTGACCCGTCCGGGACGTTTTGACAGACGTGTGCCTGTTGAACTGCCTGATTTGAAGGGCCGTGAAGAAATTCTGAAAGTCCATGCCAAGAAGATTCGTCTTTCTGACGATATCGATTTTAATAAGATTGCCCGTATGGCTTCCGGTGCTTCCGGTGCCGAACTGGCGAATATTGTCAACGAAGCAGCGCTTCGCGCAGTCCGTGACAATCGACGCTTTGCAACGCAGGCCGATTTGGAAGAAAGTATTGAAACCGTTATTGCCGGTTACCAGAAGAAGAATGCGATCCTCACCAACAAAGAGAAGCTTATTGTTTCCTACCACGAAATCGGACATGCGCTTGTGGCTGCAAAACAGAACAATTCTGCGCCTGTCCAGAAGATCACGATTATTCCGAGAACATCCGGTGCCCTTGGTTACACCATGCAGGTGGATGAAGGCAATCACTATCTGATGAGCAAAGAAGAAATTGAGAATAAGATCGCTACATTTACAGGTGGTCGTGCCGCTGAAGAAGTTATCTTCGGCTCCGTCACAACAGGGGCTTCCAATGATATCGAACAGGCAACCCGCCTTGCCCGTGCCATGATCACCCGCTACGGTATGAATGAGGACTTCGACATGGTTGCCCTTGAAACAGTCACCAACCAGTATCTTGGCGGTGACGCCTCTCTGGCATGTTCTGCTGAAACTCAGGCTGAAATTGACCACAAGGTCGTTGAACTGGTGAAACAGCAGCATCAGAAAGCCCTTCAGATTCTGATTGAAAATCGTGCGAAACTGGATGAATTGGCTCACTTCCTCTATGACAAAGAAACCATTACCGGCGAAGAGTTCATGAATATTCTCAACGCCTAAAAAGATGGGGCTGTCTATTTTCCGACAGCCCCATCTTTTTTATAATCTCCAGATATGGACTTTATCCCCGGCTTTCAATGGCCCTGTCCCCGCCGGCATATCGACAAGGCAGTTGGTTCCGATCCCCTGACGCATCTGAGCGTTATGCTGCCCTTTTGTGATGTGAACGGCATGTCCATCGTCATAGGCTTTTAATACCCGACGACTGCCTTTATTGCCTGGGTAATCATAAGCAATGTCAGCTTCTTTTTTCACCAAAGAGGTTTGTTGGCTTCCCGTCATCTTCTGCAATAACGGCTGCATCAGCAGCTCAAATACAGCAGATGCAGAGAAGGGATTCCCGGACAGGGAAATGACTGGTTTCCCGGCATATAAAGATGCCATTGTGGGCATGCCCGGTTTTAAATCAATACCATGGAACAAAATGTCTGCACCCAGTTTCTTCATAATCTCCGGCAATAAGTCTTTGACCCCGACAGATACACCGCCCGTTGTCAATATCACATCTGCCTCTTCTGCGCATTTTTCTACTGCCGCTGTTATTTTATCCGCATCATCACCGACAAAGATCCCCTCCGTCAGATTGCAGTCAAGCTGCAGGAGTCTGCCTGTCAGATAAGCCAGATTGGCATTATAGATTTTTCCGGGAAGCAACGGCTGCCCATGCGGCATCAACTCCTCACCGGTTGTAATCACCGCCGCACGGACTTTCCTTCTCACCGGAACACTGTCTATTCCTCCGGATGCCATGGAAGCCATCATATAAGCATCGACTTTTTCCCCTTCCCAGCCAAGGCAGTCGCCCTGGTGAAAGTCCTCGCCTACGGGGCAGCAATTCATTTTTTGAGCCAATGACACATAAATTTTGACCTGTTCCTGACCATAATCCGTGTCCTCCTGTTTGACAACACAATCCGCACCTTCCGGTATCATGGCACCGGTCATAATCCGAATGGCCTCACCGGCATGTACGCTTTTGTCCGTCACTTCTCCGGCACAAACCCGGTCAATGACTTTCAGACAGACCGGATTGCTGCTGCTCGCTGTCCATATATCTTCACTTCTAACAGCATAACCATCCATAGCCGACCGTTCAAAAGGCGGCTGACTGACATGTGCATACACATCTTCTGCCAGAATTCTGTCGATACTTCTTAATAATTCGACCTTTTCCGACATGACACAATGGACGACTTCCAGTAATCGTGCCTGCGCTTCCTCCAGTGTTATTGTCTGCATCTTAATTCCTACCTTAACTTTAAATTTTGAATAGATTGCCTTTTTATTGTACCACGTTGTTGTCCATTGCACATCGTTTTTTCAGCTCCCGAATAGCCTCCTCAGGTTCGTAATCGCGTATGATCCTTCCTGTCACGAATTCTTTTCATCTCAAATAGCATCACGACTTAGATTTTCACTCCCATATTTTGTAAAGCATAAGAATTTCATCCTTTTTTCTTGCAAATTTCAACGCTATTATACCATTTTTAAATAAAAAATTGGGTGGAAATGAAATTTTATCATTAAAAAAAGTCATTTTTTTGTTGATTCACCCCGAAAATTCTGCTATGATTGGTAAGGTTGCGCTATTTTTAGACGTTTATCCTGAATATAAATGTGAAACATATAGATTTAGATTTCCTGAAAGTGAGAACAGTAAAATGAAAAAAAAGAAGAAACTTTCTCTGGCCGGACAGATTTTTATTTCTTTGATTCTGGCCATCATTGCCGGTCTGCTGATGCAGAGCCATGCTGAGTTTGCTGAAAACTATATCAAACCATTTGGTACGATCTTTCTGAACTTGCTGAAGTTTATTGTTGTACCGATTGTCCTTTTCTCTATTATGAGCGGTATCATCTCCATGAGTGATATCAAGAAGGTCGGTTCCATTGGATTAAAAACAGTTATTTACTACTTCTGTACAACTGCTTTTGCCATCACATTCGGACTGCTTTTCGGTAACCTTTTCAAAAATGCCTTTCCTGTCGTAGCGACAACAGATCTTTCCTATGAGGTCACTGAGGCCCCTTCCCTGATGGATACAATTGTCAATATTTTTCCATCTAATTTTATTGCCCCAATGTCTGAATCCAACATGCTTCAGGTCATTGTTATGGCATTAATCTTTGGTTTTTCGATCATTCTGATCGGTTCAGAAAAAAACAGCCGACTGGTAACCGCCATCAACGACCTGAATGAAGTCTTTATGAAGAGTATGGAGCTGATTCTCAAGCTGTCACCAATCGGTGTCTTCTGTCTGCTCTGCCCGGTCATTGCTGCCAACGGTTCCAACATTATCGCCTCTCTGGCGATGGTACTCCTGACCGCTTATCTCTGCTATGTGATCCATGTGGTCGTTATATATTCCCTGGCAGTCAAGGCCATCGGCGGATTAAGCCCACTGAAGTTCTTCAAAGGCATGCTTCCGGCAATGATGTTTGCCTTCTCCAGTTCTTCTTCCGTGGGAACACTTCCGATCAACCTGGAATGTGTGGAAGGACTTGGTGCTTCCAGAGAGATTTCTTCTTTCGTTCTGCCGCTGGGTGCGACCATCAACATGGACGGTACAGCCATTTATCAGGGTGTCTGTGCGATCTTCATCGCTTCCTGTTATGGCATCACACTGACGCCGACCCAGATGCTCACCGTTGTTCTGACAGCTACACTGGCTTCCATCGGTACTGCCGGTGTTCCCGGTGCAGGTATGGTCATGCTGGCCATGGTCCTGACTTCCGTTGGTCTGCCGGTTGACGGTATTGCCCTGGTTGCAGGTGTCGACAGAATCTTTGATATGGGACGTACAGTTGTCAATATCACCGGCGATGCCAGCTGCTGTATTGTTGTATCCAATCTTGAAAAAAAACGCGAAGCCAGAAAATCTGCACGCAATGCATAATTGCATAATAATCCAAACATAAATAGGACGTGTGAAACATAAGTATGCATATTTCACACGTCCCATTTTTATGTGCATTCAGGCCTTACAGCCATCTGTCCGTATTCCCGCCTGTCTGCTATTCGCCCAATTCCACCATTCTTCGGATGCATCTTCCGGCACCTTCAATCACATTCTCAGGCAGCTGGATTTCTTCTCCGCCGCGTCCTTTCAGACAGTTATAAATATCCATCAGTGTTGTGATCTTCATATTCATACATGTCAGTGGAACAGCCAACGGATAGAAAGACTTGTCCGGACAATCAAACTGCAGATGTTCTACAATACTGTTTTCCGTTCCGATAATAAATTCTCTGCAGTCAGATTTCTTGGCATAATTCATAATACCTGTTGTGGATCCGACATAATCGGCCTGTTCAACCACTTCCTGACGGCATTCCGGATGCACCAGAAGCAGTGCATTCGGATGGGCCTTGCGCGCTTTCTCCACATCTTTGGCGCTGACCACGATATGTCTCGGACATCCGCCCTTATAAAAGGCAAATGTTTTCTCCGGCATCTGCTCTGCCACATAACGGCCCAGATTCGGATCCGGGATAAAAAGAATCTTGTCATTGTCCAGACGGCTGCAGATCTGAACCGCGGAAGAAGATGTGACACAGACATCACATTCTGTCTTTAATTCAGAGGTTGTATTAATATAAGCCACAACCGCATAATCCGGATACTTTGCTTTTAATTCACGAAGTCCTTCCAGATCCAGCTGTTCTGCCATCGGACATCCGGCTGCAGGATTCGCCAGCCATACCTTTTTGTCCGGGCTGAGAACCTTGCAGGTCTCTGCCATAAAGCGCACACCGCACATGATCACACCCTTGCAGTCACTCTTTGATGCCTGCACGCTCAAACCATAAGAATCTCCCATATAATCAGCCACTTCCAGTATCTCCTGTCCCTGATAAGCATGCGCCAGAATACAGATATCCTGTTCCTTTTTCATGCGCATGATTTCCTGCTGAATTTCCGCAATTGTCATCTTCTTTATTCCCCTTTCTTCTGTTCCCATGGTCGAAGCGGTGCCAGAAAACCGGCCGCTTTCAGCTGTTCGCCGATCAGATCCAGACGTTCTTCGCTAGCCGCCTCCACCAGATGATAATGATAACCGGATGTGGCTGTACTCAGAACCGTAGACTGACTGTCATTTAAAGCAGCAATAAATTCTGCCACATCCTGCCTTGAGCGAATATCCATCTCCGCACTGACACGGCCGTAAACTCTATGGCTGATACTGATATTGCACACTCTTCCGCCGCAGTCCACAATCAGATTCAGCTCTTTGGCCGCATCACTCTGCTTATGCCGCACTTTAAATTCTCTTACACAGCGCGGTTCCTGCTCCATCACATAACCCTTGGTCGTTGAAATGATCCCCGGTGTGTAAGCCCGTATCACCGCCATATCCTGAACAATTACCTGACGACTGACACCATACCTTTCTGCCAGTTTTCTCGCTGCAACAGGCTCCTCTGCGTTTTGAAGGAGCTTCAAAATCGCATTTCTTCTCTCTGCAGTTTTCATTCTTTCAGCTCCTCTCACACTGCATGCAGATGCTTCATGGAAATATCCAGGATTGGCGCAGAATGTGTCAATGCACCGCTGGAAACAAAATCCACGCCGATTTCACAAATACGGGCAATGTTTTCCTTTGTAATATTACCTGAACACTCTGTCTGGGCTCTTCCGTCAATCAAAGCGACCGCCTGCTTCATCACTTCCGGTGTCATATTGTCCAACATGATAATATCCGCACCGGCCTCTACAGCCTCCGCTACCTGTTCCAGTGTCTCTGTCTCGATCTCAATCTTTCGGACAAACGGCGCATATGCCTTTGCCATCTGAATAGCCTTTGTAATACTGCCTGCTGCCCCGATGTGATTATCCTTCAAAAGAACGCCGTCGGACAGATTGTAACGGTGATTGCATCCGCCGCCGACACGAACCGCATATTTTTCAAAAACACGACAATTCGGTGTCGTTTTGCGTGTGTCAAGCAGTGTCACACCACTGCCTTCCAGAAGCTTTGCCACACTTCTTGTATAGGTGGCAATTCCGCTCATCCGCTGCAGATAATTCAGCGCAACTCTTTCTCCCGACAAAAGAACCCTGATATCTCCTGTCACCTTTGCCATCAGATCGCCTTCTCTGACCTCATCGCCATCATGACAGAACATCTCAATCTCTGTATCTTCATCCAGAAGCTTAAAAACTCTGGCATATACATCCATACCCGCGATCACACCGTCTTCCTTGGCAATCAGATCTACGGTTCCCTGAACCTTCGTCGGCATCACCGCATTGGTTGACACATCTTCACTTGTAATATCTTCCTCCAAAGCCATGCGGATCAACTTGTCCGCCTGAAGCTGCATTGTAATACTATTCATTTCCACGCATCCTTTCTATTCCTTCTAATACAACCTGATGGTAATCTTCAAGCAATACCTCTTTATCCTCATATCGCTTCAGATCCGGTTCTGCCTGACACGGATCCGGGGCCTGACCAAACAGCATATCATAGGCCGCCCTTCTGGCAAACACAAGAGACTCCAGCAGTGAATTGCTGGCCAGACGATTCTTGCCGTGTACCCCATTGCAGCTTGTCTCACCGCAGGCATAAAGTCCTTTCATAGACGTGCGGCTGGACAAATCGACCTTAATGCCACCCATAAAGTAATGCTGGGCCGGTACAACCGGAATCGGCTCTTTGATCGGGTCAAATCCTTCCTCTATGCAATGCTGATAAATATTCGGGAAATGCTCTCTAATGGTCTTTTCTCCCAACGGACGCATATCCTCCAGGACAAATTCCGTACCATCTTTCTCCATCTGTGCGAAAATCGCCTGGCTGACAATATCTCTCGGCTGCAGTTCATTGGTAAAACGCTGTCCGTTTTTGTCGTATAATAATGCGCCTTCCCCGCGCACCGATTCAGAGACCAGAAATCTTCTTCCCTTACTTCTGGAAAATAGTGTCGTTGGATGGATCTGTATGTAATCCAGATGTTCCACCTCAACCTGATGTTTCATGGCAATACCAAGGCCATCCCCGGCAATATGCGGATAATTGGTGGAATTCTGGTACAAACCGCCGATACCGCCGCAGGCCAGTACCACATACTGTGAACGGATCGGATAAACATGATTCTCCTCATCCATGGCTACTACACCGCCGCAGATATTATCCTTCTCAATCAGATCCACCATAGTCATATGCTCACAGATTTCAATATTCTCTTTTGTCAAGACCTGTTTCAGCAGTGTACTTGTAATCTCCTTGCCCGTGATATCCTTATGGAACAAAATTCTCGGTCTTGAATGGGCACCCTCTCTTGTGAAATCAAGTTCTCCATCCGCTGTTCTGGCAAAATCCACCTTTCTGAAAACCAGATCCCTGATAATATCATTGGAACTGCGGATCATCAAATCTACGGCACGTTCATTATTCTCATAATGTCCGGCACGCATCGTATCTTCAAAATAGTCTTTATAATCATCTTCCCCACGGAGCATACAAATACCACCCTGTGCCAGAAAAGAATCTGACAGATCGGCTTCCTGCTTTGTCAGCATCAATATTTTCTTCCGCTCCGGCAACATCAAAGCGCAATACAATCCGGCTGCTCCGGTTCCCACGATAATGACGTCATAATATTCATTCATTTTATTTATACCTCTTTCCCGATCAGGTTTTTATTGCTTTTGTCATTATACAGCTTGACATATCAGGTGTCAAGACACCTGATATGTCAATATTAATATAAAACCTAAAAGAGCACAAAAAAGGATTCAGACAGTTACTATCCGAATCCCTGTTTTGTGCTTTTTAAATCAATGATACCTTTAAACCTGCTGCAAGGCAGTTTTTTATTTATTTTCTAGTTTGCAGTGCAGCTTTTTCTAAGCCTTCAGCAAAATATCCGTCAGCTTTGCAAACTGTTCCAGTGTCAGTGCCTCACCTCGCACAGACGGTGAAAATCCCGCTTCTGCAATGGCTGCCGCAATCTGATCCTTTGTAAAATTCAGCTCAGAAGAATTGTTCAGCCCATTCTGAAGTGTCTTACGGCGCTGATTAAAGGACGCTCTGATAATCTTAAACAGCATCTTCTCATCCTTCACCTGAACCGGCGGTTCTTCGTAACGTGTCAGACGAATCACTGCAGAATCCACATTTGGACGCGGCATAAAACAGTTGCAAGGCACATTGGCCACGATATACGGCTCTGCATAATACTGCACAGCCAGAGATAATGCACCGTAATCCTTGGAACCCGGACCGGATTTCATACGGGCCGCCACTTCCTTCTGCACCATGACCGTCACATTGGCCAGCGGCACATGCTGCTCAAATAATGCCATAATAATCGGTGTTGTAATATAGTACGGCAGATTGGCTACAACCTTAATCGGTCTGCCGCCATTTTCCTCCTGCACCAGCTTCTCCAGATCAAGAGACAGCACATCCGCGTGAATCACCTTTACATTGTCATAATCTGCCAGTGTTTCCTGTAAAATAGGCAGAAGATTTCTGTCGATTTCCACTGCGACTACCTTGCCTGCTGCCTCTGCCAGATACTGTGTCATGGTTCCGATACCCGGACCGATTTCCAGCACCATATCGTCTTTTGTCACACCGGCTCCGGCAATAATCTTGTCCAGAACATGTCCGTCAATCAGGAAATTCTGTCCAAACTTCTTCTGGAAACAGAATTCATATTTCTTTATAACCTCAATCGTTCTCTGTGGATTGGATAGCTTTTCCATAAATACAAAAATACCTTTCTAAATAAACAATTTACCTTTTATACTGTTTTCTGTTAAGAATTTTCATTTTCTTTTCAGAAAGCGGTCACACATTCGCCACATTTCTTCTCTATAATAAAGCCATAAAAAAACAAAAGCAAGTGCTAATAACACATTATATAGATTTTTTCTTTTTCATAACCGGATGCGGCCGCGTGCAATGACTTTTGAACAAAGCGGCCCATCCAATCCTCTCTTTTTGAATATTACAGAGCTGTCAGGAAACTGGCAGCTCTGATGTCATATTGGCAAGAAAATCTCTCAGCCAGCTTTCGACCTTCTTCTGGGTCACATTGCCGCCTGCATCTCTGGTATAAATAATCGTTTTGTCTAAACAAACCGCTGCCTCTTTGCCGAATTTGCAAAATATATTTCCCCATGGTGAAGAAATGCGGGGCATTGAAGCCTACTACTTTCTCGACAATCTCGCAATATTTCTATGGAAATTCCGGAGATTTTTTTATATTCTCTGCTGTATAAGTCTTACCATTTACAGTAATCTGATAATCATCATGCATATCTTTTACACATCCATAACAATAATATCTTTTTTGGTCCGTTCCTAAAAAAGAACTATCCATTAATCTGACTGTAAAATGTGTTCCAGCATTGTCTTCCAATGTAAGTTTCCCCATTGTCTCGCATGTTCCTGTGAAATAGGTATCTTTTGTCCCTTTTATATAGTCTACATAAAAGAAAATATCTAAATCTTCATCTCGAATATCATTTGACAAAATTGCTTTTTGCACTCCAGCCGCACTTATCAGCTTATAACCTTTTTCCCCCTTTCTTAACCACATATCCCTTCCTGCATAAAGCTCCTCATCTTGCCCTGATTCAAAAACAGCCATACAAGTATCTTGTCCTACTATGATATCCTCTATTTTGTCATTTGAAAAAGGTGCATTTATGTAATGTATTGCCTGCTCCGGCGTTTTAAACGTGATAAAAAGATTCTCTATCGGAGCTTCCGTTGAATATGGCATAAAAACAAATAATATAAACAAAAATACGACAAATATCAATGCCCGTATCTTTTTCTTCATACCATTTCTTTTAGTCTTTACCATGCATATTAACATAACAATCAATACAGAAATCCACATAATCCCTCTAACTATAAGCATCTTTCTTCCTCTTTCTTAATTCTTATTATAAGGCGATACATTCTGTATTATTGCCAGATTTGTACCACCTTATATTCTAATTTAATTTAAGCATTTTTCCTATCACCATACAGGAACAACAGGCAAAATCATAAACACATCTCCAATTACCACTGATAAAGCTACTGCACCGATTGCTGCTCATCCGCCTACTCCTAAATCTACATATTCTGTTTGCTCAACCCCTTTTTTTACAACTGTCGTTGCAGTTTTTATATGTGCTTTCATTTCTAAGCTATTAAATCTCTCATCTTTCGTCAATCTCCTTTCCTCTTAATTTTTCATTTGTATATTTTCAGTTTATTTTTGCAGCGAAGAAATGCGGGGCATTGAAAACACCTTTTTACAAAATATGATTTTCCGCAAAAAGTTTTCTTAACACCGGGTTTTCAAATTTCTTGACACTTTCAGCCACCAATTCACTTTTTGCTTTTCCGCTCCAAACACTATCCATTATGACTCCAATATCATTATTAACATGTTTGCTGGTCAAATACACATCATAATAATGCCTTGCCTGATTAAAATCCTTTTTTGAGCGATAATACAGTGCAAGTACAAATGATTTCATTTCAAATTCCTGCTCATTTTTTACTTTCCCCAAATATGCTAAAAAATCATATTCATCATCTTCAACATAACTTATTGTTGCCAATAACCAACAAAGTCCATTATATGTCCAATATATAGCCTTATTCCACGGCCCAACTGAGAAAAAATTACATAATTTTAGATGTTTTTCTGCTTCTAACTTAAGCGTATCCATTTCAATCACGCCAAATAACTTAAGTAATTTTTCATATTTCTTTATCATATAGACATCTAATACTCCGCGAAGTAAATAAAGAATAATGAAACCAACTATAATTTCTTTCCACATTATTTGCACTGTACCTGTATTCATCTAATCGCCCCTTTATAAATTAATCAAATATTGAAATAACTGCTCCAATTGTTTCAATCGCTCCCAATACTCCTGGTACATGAATTACAAGAGCTGCAAGCGCCATAATTTCTGGAAAATTTATTGACAGCTTACTATAACCATAGCCATCTCCTACCGAATGTGTATACTTTCCATATACTCTTCCTAATGAATTCGTTCCCATTTCCAATGAAATATTTTTTAAGTGGAGTGCGAATGCATTTTCAGCACCTATCTGAATACTTTATAATATATTTTAAAGTTAAGGATGTTCTCTCGTATCTGCATAATCATAAACAATTTGTCTGCCATAATACACTGCTTGTCTTTCAAAATACTGGTTTTTTCCCCCTGATAACCATAATTCATGGTATTTTATCCACTGAAAATAGTGAGTTAATTCATGCGTTATTGAACATAAAATTGCTGCTAATGCGTCATCTTTTCCTTGGATTTTACATAAATCATTATAATCTCCCACTGCAATTTTTATATATGGTTCTACCATTAAATCATTTGGTCCAAAAAACACAGCTGAAACTAAATCTTTCGAAGATGTTTTTATATATTTTGTTTCCTTAAAATATATTGGCACACGAACAGGGAAACGATAAATACTTTTTAGCCATTGTACATATTCTTTACATGCTCTCTTTACCTCAACGTCTACATTTTTATCAAAACGCATTCTTATTCCACTTCTCTTATTTTTTGAAATATAAATACTCCAATCTGTGCAATACCATAATTTTCTCAATTTCATTTACCTCATATCAAATTTCGAACATAAACTAATATTTTCTATGTCCTTTTTTACTTGGATGATGTGGTCTATGTTGCTGTCTCGGTTTTTTACCAGACTTTTTCTTCCAATTATTTTGCTGTTTCTTTTTTTCTTGATTTTCACGTCCTTGCTTCTTTAATTCCGGTTGTGCTGTTCCTCTCTTTGATTTTGCAAACTTATATAACTTTTTAGCTCCATATACTACAGAAACAGCTGTTATTATTCCTAATACCGTCTAACCAACTGGATTCCAAGCATTACTTCCTCCAATAACCCATCCACCTGCTAACGCCGCTTGCCAAACATCACCGGTCTCATCTAAACGACTTATTGGATTATTATCACAATAGGCATACAGATTACAATCATCAAAATCCGTTTTCACACTCAGAACATCTTCATCATCCGCACTAATAAACCTGCAGATCTCCGGCTGATAATAACGGCTCTTCAGATAGTACATCCCCGTCTCTTCATCATAGTAGTACCCCTTAAATC
>OLPF01000332.1_pt1 | contig 53587 bp, 50 predicted proteins | sample 1673121 | NCBI WGS metagenome assembly OLPF01 (sample SAMEA3136756, study PRJEB25190) | human gut metagenome
TAAACGGCTTTGTAATATAATCATCTGCCCCTGCTTCATATCCCATGACCTGATCCATCTCCTGATCTAGTGCTGTAAGACAAATAATGTATGTATTATAATTGCATCTCATCCACCTTACAAATTCCAGTCCATTCCCATCCGGAAGATTCACATCACAAATGGTAACATCCACATTATTATCACTTGCAATTCTTTTCGCTTTTTTCACTGATTCTGCTGAAAAAACCTCATATCCGGATTTTTTCAGTGAAAATGTAATTCCACGATTTAAATTTTCATCATCTTCAACCACGAGTATACCTGGCATAGCATATGCACCTCTCTTTATTAACTATATATATTTAATATCAGAGTAGATATTGTTTTTATAACATCACAGTATTGGATATTTTCCACGAAACAATTTTTACTCTTGACTTAAATTGATTCCACATTTTTTCTATTTCTCTGCTTTCAGATAGATTTTTAAGTTCTGTATTCACTTTCTCAACACAATTACCAACAAAATTATCATCATTATGTCTACTGTCTTGAAGTGATATTTTTCCATTCAAATCATATCACACTCTCCGTCATATTTCCATTTCAATTTATTCAGTCAAGTCACTTCGTCCATGTGCAGTGACCAGTCAATAATTCCCGTTTAACAAAAAACAGCTCCCCCAGAGAGAAGATATCTTCTCTCTGGGAGAGCGTCTCCTTGCCTGCGGCAATACTATTTAATTCTTAAAACTATGGATTGGTGCAGGGATTCTTCCGCCTCTGTTTACGAATGCGGAACAATCAAACTGATTCACTGGCATGATTGGAGCATAACCTAAAAGTCCTCCAAACTGTACCGTATCACCAACGTCTTTACCGATTACAGGAATAATGCGGACTGCTGTTGTCTTCTGATTTACCATACCGAGTGCCATCTCATCTGCGATAATTCCGGAAATCGTTGTTGCCTTTGTATCTCCCGGAATAGCAATCATATCAAGTCCAACGGAACATACACAAGTCATTGCTTCTAACTTTTCTAAAGTAAGCGCTCCCGCCTCTACTGCATCAATCATTCGCTGATCTTCGCTTACCGGGATAAATGCACCACTCAAACCGCCAACATAAGAGGAAGCCATAACGCCGCCCTTCTTTACCTGATCGTTTAAGAGTGCAAGTGCTGCGGTTGTTCCTGGTGCTCCGGCATATTCCAGACCGATTTCTTCTAAGATTTCTCCAACGCTGTCACCGACTGCAGGTGTTGGTGCAAGGGATAAATCAATAATACCGAAAGGTACATCAAGACGCTTAGAAGCTTCTTTGGCTACAAGCTGTCCCACACGAGTTACTTTAAATGCTGTCTTTTTAATTGTCTCACAAAGTTCTTCAAAATTTTTGCCACGAACATTTTCAAGTGCACGCTTTACAACACCTGGTCCACTGACACCGACATTAATAATCGTGTCTGCTTCTGTAACACCATGGAAAGCACCTGCCATAAATGGGTTGTCATCCGGTGCGTTAGTAAATACAACAAGCTTGGCATTACCAATACTGTCTTTATCTGCTGTCTTTCTGGAAGTTTCAAGAATTATCTCACCAAGCATCTTTACTGCATCCATGTTAATTCCTGTTTTCGTAGAACCAACATTAATGGAGCTACATACTCTGTCTGTTACAGAAAGTGCTTCCGGGATAGATTCCATAAGATATCTGTCTGCTTTTGTCATTCCTTTATTTACTAATGCAGAATAGCCACCGATAAAGTTCACGCCTACTTCTTTCGCACAGCGGTCTAACTCTTTTGCAATGCGGACAAAGTCTTCTGGACCTTTACAGCATGCACCACCTACTAATGCGATCGGTGTGATAGAAATACGCTTATTAACGATAGGTATACCGAATTCTTTCTCGATCTCCTTACCTACCTTTACAAGATTCTTAGCCTTTGTTGTAATCTTCTTGTAAATATTCTCGCATACTTCATCAAGAGATTCGCTGACGCAGTCTAACAGGCTGATACCCATTGTGATCGTACGAACATCAAGGTTCATCTCATGAATCATCTTATTGGTTTCAATTACTTCATTTATGTTTAACATAGCAGGCCTCCTAGATACGGTGCATCATTTCAAAGATTTCCTGGTGCTGTGCCTGAATCTTAACACCAAGCTCCTCACCAATCTGCTCAAGCTCGCTTGCCATAACAGGGAAAGTCTTAACTACTTCTTCTGACTCAACAATCATCATCATGTTGAAGAAACCGCCGGTAATGGTCTGATTAATATCAAGAATGTTTACATTATTGTTTGCAAGATACGTACAAACCTTTGCAATGATTCCAACAGAATCTTTTCCGAGTACGGTGATAATTGATTTCTTAAGCTTTTTTCCTTCCATAGTAAATACTCCTTATGTGTGTATAAATATTAAAGTAATTAGTAAAAGCAATCAATTCTTACTCTTAATAATTACAATTCAACCTTTTTTCCTGATGTACTGACCTCTGTATAGATTATAATCAATCATAGTGATACGAACACTAAATAACACAGGTAGGTGCTGTTCTGCTCGCTACCTGAAGTGTAAAGTCTGCTTTATTAAGATCAATATTATGTAATAAAAGCTCTACCTTTACTGTTTCGTAAGCCAGTTCACCATAGTTATTCTCTTTACTAAGATGCCCCAGAAAAATATGTTTACACTCTTCTCCAATTACCTTTGACAAAAACTGTCCGGCTCTCTCGTTCGAGAGATGCCCCTTATTCCCCATTATTCGCTTCTTGAGAGGATACGGATACGGACCAACCATGAGCATATTTAAATCATGATTCGACTCCACCAAGAGGGATTCACATCCCTGCATCTTCTCTACTAAATACTCATCATACGTTCCAAAGTCAGTTGCTACCCCAACTTTAGATTCCGTATCGCTTACTGTGTAACAGACCGGATCTGCCGCATCATGAAGGATACGGGAGGCTTCTATTTTAATTCCATCCATGTAAATTGGCTGGTCGGGTGTGATACTCTCAAAAAGATTCTTATCCACCTTTCCAAGCGAAGATGTACTTAAAATCTCATCAATTGTCCTTGCTGTAGCAAATACAGGAACCGGATACTTTCTAAGGAACACACCAAGACCACTGATATGATCCATATGTTCATGTGTCACAAAAATACCCTGTATCGTCTCCGGTGCTACTTCCATCTGTGACAGTCCCTCCACAATTCTCTTTCTGCTGATTCCCGCATCAATGAGAAAATGGGACTTTTCATTACCTACATATATACAATTACCGCTGCTTCCGCTGGCGATGCTCGCTAAATTCATCTATTTACCATCCTTTTGGCTCAAATTTACCAACCATTATATACTAAATTATCTTATTAGTAAAGAGTTAGTAAAGAGAAAGCAGGCTCTCTACCGCCGTTTTTATCTGATTTTCCGTTTCAGAGATTCCTAAATGGTTGTCGATCACTGTAGAACATTCCTTCCGGAATACTTCTTCCGGAAGTTGTTTTGCCATAATTTCATGGCATTTTTTTTCGGTATATCCACGACCTTCTTTTAACCTTTCGATACGGGTTGCCTCATCAACATACACATACCACATCGTATCAAAATCATTTTGATAGCCTTCTTCCAAAAGGAGAGCCGCTTCCACTGCAATGAAAGATGCTTCTCCTTTTTCTTTTATCCTTTGAATTCTCCGAAAGATTTCTTTCTTTACATTTGGATGTGTAATGGCATTCAGGCGGCTAAGCTTTTCCTGGTCTCCAAAGACAAGCTTTGCTAATGCCGGACGGTCTATTGTTTTATCTTTGGCAAGAACTTTCTCTCCAAATGCCTCTACAATATCTAAATAATTTTTTTGTCCAGGCTCCATCAGATCATGTGCCACTAAATCAGCAAGGATAATTTCTGCCCCATATTTTTCTTTTAAAATATTCATGACAACACTTTTTCCGGAACCAACTCCGCCGGTAATGCCAACAACTTTTATATCATTTCGCTTTTTATTTTGCTTCATACCAGGTCTTTCCTTCTTCAATATCAATAGACAGCGGAACTTTAAGCTGTGCCGCTCCCATCATCTCTTCTTCTAGTATTTTACGGACTTCTTTTCTTTCATTCTCTTTTGTTTCAATCAAAAGTTCATCGTGAATCTGTAAAATGAGTCGGGATTCTAAGTTTTCTTCCTGCAGGCGTTTACTTACCCGAACCATCGCAATCTTAATAATATCGGCTGCTGTTCCCTGAATAGAAGAGTTCATTGCCACTCTCTCTCCAAAACTTCGTTGCATAAAGTTACTAGAAGAAAGCTCTGGAATCGGACGGATTCGTCCGTATAAAGTCTTTACATAACCTTCTTTTTTCGCAAAAGCCACATTGCCATCAAGGTATGTTTTAATTCCCGGATACGTTGCAAAATATTTATTAATATAATCACTTGCTTCTTTCCGGGAAATCTTTAAGTCCTGACTAAGTCCAAATGCGCTGATACCGTAAACAATACCAAAGTTTACTGCCTTCGCACTTCTTCTAAGTAGCGGAGTGACCTCTTCAAATGGTACGCCAAATACCTGAGATGCAGTCATACGGTGAATGTCTTCTCCATGCCGGTACGCATCGATCAGGTGTTCATCTCCTGCCATATGTGCAAGCACACGAAGCTCGATCTGTGAATAATCCGCACTGACAAATACATAACTGGGATCTGGGACAAATACTTTGCGGATTGCCCTTCCAAGCGGCATACGAATCGGAATATTCTGCAGGTTTGGATCAGAACTTGATAATCTTCCGGTTGCGGTTACTTTCTGATGAAAAATACTGTGAATCTTTCCATCTTCCTGAATGAATGCAGCAAGTCCGTCTGCATACGTTGACTTTAACTTTGTAAGCTGACGATACTCTAAAATCTCTGATACGATTGGATAATCCGGTGCAAGCTTTTCTAAAATATCTGCATTTGTTGAATAACCCGTTTTTGTCTTTTTCGCAAAAGGCATTTTTAAATCTTCAAATAAAATCACACCAAGCTGTTTTGGAGAATTGATATTAAAAGTCTTACCTGCTTTTTCGTAAATATTTTGTTCTAACTCTTCAATTCTGCCAATAAGCTGATCTCCATACTCCTTTAAAGCATCTTTCTCAACTGTAATTCCATACTTTTCCATGTCATAAAGTGTCGCAACCGTCGGACGCTCGATGGTAAGATACAGTTCTTCCATCTCCTGCTCTTTTAACTTTTCAAGAACAAGTGGGTAAGCATGAAACGGAACATAAGAAAGATAGGCAGCCATCTGTACTGTCTTTTCTTCTTCCGCTTCAAATACTTCTTCTATTGCTTTCTTTCCACAGATTTCTTTTCTTGATGGAAGCATCTGTCTAAGGTAATCTCTTGCAATATCTTCATAATCATAAGCAGACTGCAGCGGATTCAAAAGATATGCCTGAATCCCGACATCCTGAATCTGGCTTTCATACTCTCTGACTTCCTCTACGAAATGAAGCAATGCTTTATAATCAAGGACTATAAGTTCTGTGCCCTCTTTTAAAAGTTCTACTATCTTTTCTTTCAAATAATCTTCTGTGACAAATCCACCGATTAATGCCAGTACACTACCCTCTTTCCAGGTAAGAGAAATTCCTTTACAATTTCCGCTGACACCAATCATGCCAAGTCCTGCCCGTCCACTCTTTTTAATAGAAGAAAAGATATTCTCCACTTCTCCTAAATCAGAGGTTGTCACTACTTCTAGTGTTTCTTCTTCCTTTTCTTCCTCGTCAAAATACTTAAACAGACTTTTTAGCTCAAGCTCTTTAAATAACTGGTATGCTTCCTTTGTAAAAAGTGTTCCAATCTTTGCATCCTTAAAATCATAAGAAAGATCGCAGTCTTTTTTAATTGTCGCAAGATCTTTGCTCATTATTGCCTGTTCGTAGTATTCCTGCAAATTATTTTTAGCACGTGCAGGCTTGATCTCTTCGATATGGTCATGAGCATTCTCAATAGAATGATATTCCTTAATAATCTTTGCCGCCGTTTTCTCCCCGATTCCAGGGACTCCAGGAATATTATCAGAAGTATCTCCCATAAGCCCTTTCATATCAATAAATTCTGTTGGGCTCACGCCGTAAAGTTCGCGGACATCATCCTCATAATAATCTTCCGTCACTGTTCCAGATGCCTTTGTTTTTGGAATCTTTACTTTCACTTTTTTTGTTGCAAGTTGCAATAAATCCCGGTCTCCCGATACGATTGCTACATCAAAACCGGCTTCTTCCGCTTCTTTTCCGATCGTTCCCAAAATATCGTCAGCCTCAATTCCCGCCTGTGTGATAATTGGGATTTCCATCGTTTTTAAGACTTCCTTCATTAACGGAACCTGCTCGTGTAACTCTGCCGGCATCGGCTTTCTCGTACCTTTATATTCTTTATATTTTATATGACGGAAGGTCGGTTCTTTCCGGTCAAATGCCACTAGAAGATGCGTCGGCTTCTCCTCTTCTACATAACGAAGCATAATATTTAGAAAACCAAGTACTGCATTCGTATGCTTTCCTTCGGCATTCGTCAGATCCGGCAGACCGTAAAAAGCCCGGTTCAACAGGCTATGTCCGTCTAACAGCATAATTTTATCTGACATATTTCCTCCTATAACACAAAAACCTGCGACTGAATTCAGATATTTTCTTTCTTCAGTGCAGGTTAGCTGGCATATTGAAGGATCGTCATGCTTTACTTAACACTTCCATCCTCTACTCTGCCAGACTTTACAATTTAAAGAAACATCGCAAAAACCAGATACACAAACATCCAGATAAGCATTGCCGCTATCGTAAGAACGATTACAATCTTTACCGCATACTTCCGCTTAGAATTCTTTTCTATTTCCAGATAACGGCTGTCCACTTCATTCTGAAGCTTTTCTTTAAAATCAGCGGCCAGTTCTTCTCCTTCATCAAGCTGTTTTAAACCGATCAGCATAACATAATAGATTTCCAGTTCCTCCCAGCAATCTTTACAACTACGGATATGCTCAATGAATTCTTTGGTTTCTTCTTTATCTAACTTATTATTAATGAAATTCAGTACCATGGACTGTGCATTCTGACAATTCATATGTTTCTCCAGTTCAAGATTATTTTTACACTTAAGCATTCTTTAAAAAGGCAAGATATCCTTTTTTCGCCTCATATAAATCAGACTTGCTGATGATCTCCCAAGGCGCATGCATACTTAACACAGCAACACCGCTATCTACAACTTCCATACCATAAAGGGCTGCAATGTAAGCGATTGTTCCACCTCCGCCATAATCAACCTTTCCAAGCTCTGCTGTCTGAAAAGCGACTTTATTCTCATCAAAAATACGGCGAAGTCTCGCAAGATATTCTGCATTCGCATCGTTAGAACCAGACTTACCTCTTGCTCCGGTATATTTATTAAGAACCATTCCTTTTCCAAAATAAGCACAGTTCTTCTTCTCAAATGCTTCTGCATAAGCTGGGTCATAGGCAGCGCTTACATCAGAAGAAAGCATCCTTGAACGAGCCAGTGTTCTTCTTACTGCCAGATTAGAATCCTGTCCCATCAATGCAAGAATCTCTGCAACGGTATTCTCAAAAAACATCGACTGCATACCCGTTGCTCCCACACTTCCGATTTCCTCTTTATCTACCAAAAGACAACAGGAAGTTCTGTCAACATGTCCCGTCTCCATCATTGCCGCAAAAGATGGAAATGCACATACTCTGTCATCATGGCCATATCCTGCGATCATACTGCGGTCAAGTCCACAGTCTCTTGCAGGACCTGCCGGTACTACCTCGATTTCTGCAGAAAGAAAATCTTCTTCTTCTATCTGATATTTTTCTTTTAAAATGCGTAAAATATTTGCCTTTACTGCATCTTTTTCTTCTCCGGAAAGAGGACGGCTTCCTACGAGAATATCCAGATTCTCACCTTCAACAACGACCGATCCCTTTTTCTCCATCTGCTTTCCTGCAAGATGAATCAAAAGATCTGTCACGTAAACAACAGGATCTGCCGGGTCTTCTCCTACATTGACAGAAATTACTGTTCCATCTTTCTTGGCCACTACGCCATGAAGTGCAAGAGGAAGTGCAACCCACTGGTACTTCTTAATACCGCCATAATAATGTGTATCCATAAAAGATAATTCTGTATCCTCATATAACGGATTCTGTTTCAAATCAAGACGTGGAGAATCGATGTGCGCACAAAGGATGTTCATTCCCTCGGTAAGCGGCTGCTTTCCAATCTGGAAAAGAGCGATCGTCTTACCCATGCCGACACCATATACCTTATCTCCGGCTTTTAAACGGGTTCCCTGTGCGATCAGTTTATTAAGATCCTGATAACCGCAAGCTTCCGCTTCTTTAGTAAAATACTCTGTACATTCCCGTTCTGTCTTACATTTGCTTAAAAATTCTTTATACTCTCCGGCGAGAACTTCTACATTCTTATCATCCTCATCCGTATAACTAAGCCATGAATTCTCTCTCATAACATTACACCTCCATAAACGACTTTATTATATCCCAAGAAACGTTCCGGGTCAATCTAACGTACAAAGAATCTTGGAAAGACGCTCCTTATCTACCTTTTTCTTCTTTCCTTTTATTGTCAGTAAAATATTACTTTGTCTGAATACTTCCCGGCAGATCTGTGTCATACGCTCCGTTGTGACACTTCGGTAAGACTCTGTTCGTTCCTCTATATCTTTATAGTATACGTCAAGAATATGTCCTTCATAAGCTCTGACCCAGTTAAATTCTTCCGTATCATCCAATAAAAAGCCTGCATTATCTATATAGTGAGGCAGAACATAAGAAAGTTCATCTGTAATTCCTTCTTTCATAGACTTTAATACTTCTATAACTGTTTCTACAGAATCATAAAGATGTTTCGGTAATACTTCATAAACAAGAGTCATCTGCCCAATGTTATTATAATGCTGAAAACATGGGTCATAACTATATACATAGCCTTTTTTCTCTGAAAGTTCCTGATGGATTTTACAGAATTCTCCCTCAAATAAAATATCAAATAACAGATTTTTCTCTGCCAGCGTATAACGGGATGCATCAATGTCTACAGAAAAACAGACACAGGTTTTCTTGCTGTTTTTCACATAGATCTTTGGCTTTCTCTGTCCAAATCTCTTTGGCACCGGTGCGATGTTCTCTCGTTCTTCTTTTAAAAAGGAAAAAGAATATGGCTCTAACAGCCTTGTCAGTACAGATAGAGAAGATTCCGGGTAATTTCCACTGATATAAAAGAAAATATTATTGGCAGCCAATACCTTTTTTTGAAAAGCACAAAGCTGTTTTCTTCTTATTTTATTGAGTGTCTTTTTCTTTCCGGTAATCGTTCTCTCTAACGAAGTATCTTTCCACGCAATCTGTTTTGTAAAGTAATTCAGGCTACTCTCCTCATCTTCTTCACGAATTTCTGCTTTAATACGCTTTCTTTCTGTATCGATTGCTTCTTCAGGCAGAGTAAACGGTGCAAATATTCCTGTCAGAATTTCTGCTGCTTCCTCAAAATGTGCCGGAGCACCTGTAATAATAAACTGAATAAATTCTTCATAGGTAGATGCATTAAAATCAAGTCCACATCGATCTAAGGTCTGATACAGATTCTCTCCCATGGCATAATGAATATTTTTAAATACGATATGTTCAAAAAAATGAGAAATTCCATTCTCTTTCTTTGTCTCAAACAGTGATCCTGCCCGCACATACAAACACAGGCAGAAACTGTGAATACTTTCATTTTTATCGTGAAATACAGATACTCCTTGCGGAGTAATATGCTCTCTTTCCATCCACACCTCCAAATTTCATTTATTTTCTTTTTCAGCCACTTCAACTGTTTTGAATTCATCCTCTTCTAAGGATGCAAGATCCATCTTAGGAAGTTCTGGATGCACTTCTTCCGGCTGTTCATCTGTATCGATAATAAACGATGCGAGAAGGGTATCCTCATTCACTTCCTCTCCATCCTTTACATAAATCTTATCAACAATACCATTCACTTTTGAAATGACAGTTGTTTCCATCTTCATGGCTTCAATCACCATAAGCGGCATATTTTTCTGAACGCGGTCTCCTTCTTTAATCCGGATATCACAGATTGTTCCCGGTAAGGTCGCCCCAAGATGACCCGGATTCTTCGGATCAGTCTTTAACTTTCGATCTGCCTTTACTTCAAAATGCTTATCAAGAATCTTCACTTCGCGTAAAAATCCATTCACTTCAAACTGTAAAATACGATATCCTTTTTCATCTGGTTCTGACTTGCCGATAAACTTAATCAACGTATCATTCCCTTCTTCAATCTGGATCGTTGTTTCCTCTCCCGGACGAAGACCATAGAAATAAACATGACTTTCTAACTTCGATACATCATTATATGCCTGGAAATGCTCGCAATAGTCCTCATATACCTTTGGATAAAGGGCATAACTTAATACTTTCTGCTCCATAACTTCCGGCTGTTCCATGGATTCCATGTAGTAATTCTCCCGCAGGTACGCTCCGATTGCATCAAAATCCACATCTGGAAGTAAGGTTCCCGGACGTACCGTAATCGGTTCCTGTCCTTTTAATACAATCTTTTGCAGTTCCTCCGGAAATCCTCCTTCCGGCTGCCCAAGTGCACCCTTGAAATACTGTACGATGGAATCTGGATAAGATAAATCTTTTCCTTTCTCTAAAATATTATCTTTTGTCAGATCATTTTTCAACATAAAAATTGCCATATCACCGACAACTTTTGATGTCGGAGTTACTTTAATAATATTTCCAAGAACCTCATCTGCCTCTTTATAAAGACGTTTAATATCATTAAAATCATTGCCGGCACCCATTTCTTTTACCTGAGCGGCAAAATTAGAATACTGTCCACCCGGAATCTCGTATTTATAAATCTCCGGATTTGGAGAATCCATATCACTCTCAAATGGCTTATAAATCTTACGTTCATGTTCGTAATAATCATTTAAAACAAGTAATCCGTCCGGATCAATTCCTGTATCACGCTTTGTTCCCCGCAGCGCTTCCACTAATGCATTCATTGATGGCTGGCTGGTAAGGGAACTCATCGAACCGATCGCACAGTCTACGATATCTACCCCTGCTTCTGCCGCCATCAGATATGTTGCAATTCCATTCCCTGTCGTATCATGTGTATGAAGATGAATCGGAACACGTACTTCTTCCTTTAAAGCTTCAATTAGCTTCTTCGCTGCATATGGCTTTAATAAAGAAGACATATCCTTTAATGCGATCACATGGCATCCCATCTTTTCTAACTGCCTTGCCTTTTTACAATAATAATCTATCGTATATTTCATTTCCTTTGGATTTAAAATATCTCCGGTGTAGCAGATGGCTCCCTCAACAATCTTTCCTGTCTTTAAAGCTTCTTCTACCGGAAGCTTCATATTTTCCATCCAGTTCATACTGTCAAAAATACGGTAAATATCTACACCATGATCACTGGATACCTTAATAAACTTCTTAATAACATTATCCGGATAGGTACTGTATCCAACTACGTTTGAAGCACGAAGCAGCATCTGTATCATAACATTTGGCATACGCTCTCTTAAAATATCCAATCGTTTCCATGGAGATTCTTTTAAAAAACGATACTCCGTATCATATGTTGCCCCTCCCCAGGCTTCAATTGAATACGCATCCTTTAAATACAGGTTTGTCGCTCTTGCCGCACCTGCCACTTCTTTTGTCCGCATTCTTGTCGCAAGTAACGACTGCTGTCCGTCACGCATCGTCGTATCCGTCACATACAGCTTCTGACTCCGATAAACTTTCTGGGTAAATTCTTCCGCTCCTAATCGCAAAAATTCATCTCTTGTCCCATATAGCTTTCTCTCTGTATCTACAACCGGCACTTTTCGATCTTCTAAAAATGGCTTTGGTCCCGGATTAACATTAACCATCTTGTTTGCAAGGAACTCTAATATCTTTGTTGTACGGTCTAATTTATAATGTAATTCAAATAATTCCGGTGTTTCTTCTATAAATGTAGTAAAACACTTTCCCTGATGAAATGTCTCATGATTCAATACATTAATCAGAAATGTAATGTTCGTCTTTACTCCATGAATACGAAGTTCTTTTAATGCACGTACTGATTTATGAATCGCATTCTCAAACGTCCTGTCATGAGAAACAACTTTTACAAGTAAACTGTCATAATGCGGTGTAATGATCGCACCTGTATAAGCAGTACCGCCATCAAGACGGATTCCCCCACCAGAACCGGAACGATACAGATCAATCTTCCCTGTATCCGGAAGGAAATGATTCGCAGGATCTTCTGTCGTCACTCTTGCCTGTAAAGCATAACCGTTACACTTCACTTCATTTTGCGAATAAATATGAATCGTCGGAGAATTTAACGGATAGCCCTCCGCAACAAGAATCTGCGAAATAACAATATCGATCCCTGTCACCATCTCTGTCACCGTATGTTCCACCTGGATTCGTGGATTCATTTCGATAAAATAAGGTCTTTCCTCCTCATCTACAAGGAATTCCATCGTTCCTACATTCGTATAACCAACTCTTCTTGCCAGTCTTTTTGCAGAATCTAAAATCTTCTTTCTTGTCTCATCAGAAATTGACCATGCCGGGGCAAATTCAATTACCTTCTGATTCCTTCTTTGTAAAGAACAGTCTCTATCATAAAGATGAACGATATTACCGTAATTATCTCCAAGAATCTGCACTTCAATATGCTTTGGATGGATCAAATACTTCTCAATAAAAAGCTTTGACTCGCCAAAAACACGTTTTGACTCATTCCTTGACTTCTCAAAAGCTTCCTCCATCTCTTCCGGACTCTTCACGATACGCATTCCTCTGCCGCCGCCGCCATTACTTGCCTTTAACATGACTGGATAACCAATCTCGTCTGCAATCTTACTTGCGGTATCTGCATCATGAATAATAAAATCACTGCCATCTATAATCGGAACTTTACTTTCCTCTGCTGCCTTCTTCGCAGAAATCTTATCTCCCATGATATTCATCGCATCAACTGTCGGCCCGATAAAAACAATATCATTCTTCCGACACGCTTCTGCAAACTCCGGACTTTCTGACAAAAATCCATATCCCGGATGAATGGCATCTGCCTTCTTCTCCTTTGCAATTCGGATAATTGTCGGAATATCCAGATAAGCATCCACCGGTCCTTTATCCGGATTTAACGGATATGCCTCATCTGCTTTTGTTCGAAACAACGCATACCGATCTTCCTTTGAATAAACCGCTACTGAGCCGATTCCAAGCTCACTCAATGCCCGAAATACACGAATCGCTATCTCTCCTCTGTTTGCGACAAGTACTTTTTTGAACTTCTTTACCTCCATTATCATAATTACCCCTCCAAAACCACAATATTTTTCACTCAAAAGTTATACTTCTTTCAAAACCAAAAAAATTCTTCGCATTCAAAATCTTATTACATAAGTATACCTGTATATTTTTACAAAAACAAGGTGATTTTCTGGCATCATATATACATTTTTCCCAATCCATGCTATACTATTTAAAGATTTAGGAGGAGATAACAATGAACGTGAATAATTTTTTGCAGTCCGAAGCAGCCCAGTTCGTCGGCACTGCTGCAGCAAACACCATTGGTCTTGTTATCGGAACAATTCATGAAGATATTAAGGCGCTTCTGCAGATTCCGGACGAATATCAGGCTATCAGTATTGTATCTTCCCGAACCGGAACTGTCGCACAGGCGATTGCGATCGATGATGCTGTAAAAGCAGTGAATGCGAAACTGCTTCGTTTTGAGATGGCAATTGATGCTGGCAAACAGTGTGGACAGGGATGTCTCTTTGTCCTTGGTGCAGAGAATATTTCCGATGCCAGAAGACTTGTAGAGATTGCCTTAAAACAGATTGATTACTGGGCTGCCTGCATTTATATTAATGAAGTAGGACATATGGAATCCCATGTCACTCCACGTGCCGGTGAGATTCTCCATGAGATTTTTGGCACACCACTTGGCAAGGCATTCGGCGTAATTGGTGCCGCTCCTGCCGGAATCGGTATTGTCGCCGTTGATCAGGCAATGAAGGCTGCTCCCGTTGACATCGTATGGTACGGCTCTCCATCACATAATCTTACAATGATGAATGAATTTTCCGCAGGAATTTCCGGAGATGTATCCGCTGTCCAGAAGGCTTTAGAAGCCGGAAAACAAGTTGGTTGTGAACTGTTGCGTGTCTGCGGCATTACGCCAATTTCTATTACTAAAGTTCATGAGGTCTGCGGACCAGATTATGTAAAAGAGAACTATACACCAACATCCTGTTTAAAAACAGATAATACATCAGATGAGCGATGAGTCCCATCTGGTATAGTCTCCGGCAGAATTACAAAGATGCCGAAGCATTGCCAGAAACAAAAGAACTTATAGAACTTATAGAAAGGGTTGGGATTATTTATGAAGGTATTACTTTTAAATGGAAGTCCACATCCTAACGGATGTACTTTCCGCGCACTCTCTGAAGTGGAAAAGACACTTCAGCAGGAAGGCATCGAAACAGAAATATTTTTTATCGGTCATGATCCGATTCGCGGCTGTATGGGCTGTGGTATGTGCCGTAAGAACAAACTTGGAAAATGTATTTTTGGAGAAGATGCTGTTAACGTAGTTATCAAAAAGATGGAAGAATGTGATGGTCTTATCGTTGGTTCTCCTGTTCATTATGCCGGAGCAAGCGGTGGAATCACCTCTTTCCTTGACCGTATGTTTTACTCTACCGGAGGTTTCCCTTACAAGCCTGGCGCCGCTGTTGTAAGCTGCCGTCGTGCCGGCTCTACTGCCGCTTTAGAACAGCTTAATAAGTATTTTATGATGAATAATATGCCTCTCGTCCCTTCCGCTTACTGGAACATGGTACATGGAAACTCACCGGAAGAGGTCGAACAGGACTTAGAAGGTCTTATGGTTATGCGTACCTTAGGCCGCAACATGGCCTGGCTGTTAAAGTCTATTGATGCCGGAAAAGCGCATGGAATTTTAGCACCAGCAGCAGAACCTAAGACACGAACGAACTTTATCCGCAAGTGTGAACCGGTAAAAAAGGAAGATGAGGAGAAGAACTTCGCACCATATTTTATTTCTTATAATAAGGTGAATAAAGAATACCAGGAAGAAGAATAGAATTCTAAGTTGCTATAGACAAGATAAAGTTAAAGAAACCCGAAAGACAAATGCTTCTGCTTAGTCTTTCGGGTTTCTGTTCTCTTTTATTTTTTACTTCTCTTTTAATGCTACTGCCTGTTTAATCAGTTCTACTGTTCCATCAATACCTAAGATACTGCTGTCAATGCAAAGATCATAACTCTTTAAATCCCCCCACTTTTTAGAAGTGTAGTAATTATAATAGCTTGCTCTCTGCTTATCTGTCTTGATAGCTACGTCCTTCACTTTCGCTTCTGGAATCTCGTACTGTTCCTGTATACGGGACTTCTTAAAGGACATTGGCGCATGAACGAAAACATTCAGCTTATTGTCATAATCTTTTAAGGCGTAATCTGCACAGCGGCCTACGATAATACATGGACCTTCGTCTGCTACCTTTTTGATCGCATCAAAAGAAGCAAGGAATACCTTCTGATTCAGAGGCATATCAAAGGATGTTGCATTATAACCTAATGCATATGGATCCATTACAAGAGAATAGAGAAAACTTGTTGTAGGCTTTTCATCAAAGTTTTCAAACATCTCTTCGCAGATACCGCTTTCTTTCGCTGCTACTTTTAATAGTTCTTTATCATAAAATGGTATGTTGTAATATTGGGCGAGCTTCGTTCCGATTTCTTTTCCGCCACTTCCGTACTGTCTTCCTATTGTGATTATTGTGTTCATGACACCACCCCTTTTGTCGTTCTTTTCAGAAAATGCTTACGCCTGCTCTTATTATAATTAAAGAATGTCTCGGCGGTTTTGCATTTGGTTACATTATACACTAATTTTCAGACAATTTCCACAAAAACATTTTGTATATGTTTGTTTATTTCTCCCCACACAGGGACATTACCAGATGATTTATCACTTTTTCACACCTTATTATATCCCGAATTTCTACAAATTCATCTGGTTTATGTGCATATTGCAGGCTTCCTGGACCGTAGGACATACATTCTGTATTATGCAGCTTTCCTGCGATGACTGCAGTATCTGTGTAGCCGGTAAAGGCTTTGAACACAGCTTTTTGTTTTGTCTCTGCTTCTATTGCTTCTTTTAAGTTTTTAAGAAGTACGGAATCTGGATTTTTTTCGATATATGGCCGGTTTCCTGTAATATCGTAAGAAATCGTTATTCCTGGTCGCGTGTAATTACTCTTCCGTTTCCTATCAATAACATTTAGCTGTCCTACTAAATTTTTTTTAGATTAGAAATTGAATTTATTTTTTTTAACTGATATAATGAAATACACTATTTAAATTCTTTTGATTTTGTCTGCTTTATCCTATGATAACAGACTTAAATAGTTATAAAATATTCCATTTAGAAAGGTTTTATTGATTATGAAAAAATCTCTTATTGAATTCTACACAAGACTTGCTCATGGTCTGGCTGTACAGTTCGGCTCTAACTGTGAAGTTGTTGTACATGACCTGCAAGGAAAAGACATAGAACACTCCATCATCGCCATTGAGAATGGACACGTAACTGGAAGAAGAATCGGTGACGGGCCTTCTCAGATTGTTCTGGAGTCTCTTCATAATAGTAAGCAAAACTTAAAACAGGAAGATAAGCTCGCCTATCTCACAAAAACAAAAAATGGAAAAATCTTGAAATCAAGTACAATTTTCATTCGTGATGATTCTGATAAAATCATTGGAATTTTCGGAATCAATTATGACATTTCCTTAATGCTTGCTATGGAAAAAGAGCTATCTTCCTTCACTGGTACTATTGAAGAAGATACTACCAAAGAACCTATTGCTGTAAATATCGGCGATTTATTAGACGAATTAATTTCGCAGAGTGTACGGCATATCGGTAAGCCAGTTACCTTAATGACTAAGGAAGATAAGGTGCAGGTTGTCCGCCTTTTAAATGAAGCTGGTGCTTTCCTGATTACCAAATCTGGGCCAAAGGTCTGCCAGTTCTTAGGAATATCCAAATACACTCTGTATAGTTACTTAGATGAAATAAAATCGAAAAATACAATCTAATATATTTATAATCTTCCAGAATCATCATTATTGAAATTATATGATTCTGGAAAGATTACTTTATTCTTTCGTTTCTTCTGTAGTTTCTGCTGCTGTCTCTTCTTTTGGGAGAATCAAATTTAAGTTATTCTAAAAGACATGGGTAAATTCTTATTGTTTTCCAGTAGCTTTATATGATTCTACATTTTCTCAATGCTTGTCATAACTCCGTCAAACTCTGCTTCCCTAGTATCCTACCTAATCTTTGCAACAAATTGCTTTCCAAATTCAATATCTTTAAAAAGCTGTGTCTGCAATGCTTCTACGGAAGAAAAACGGCTTTCTTTTCTGTGATAATGTAAGAGTTCTACAACCATCTTTTCTCCGTAAACATCCTTATCAAAATCAAATATATTGGTTTCGACTGTTTTTTCACTGGTGTCGTTTACGGTCGGCTTGGTTCCGATATTGGTAATGCCATAGTACACTTCATCATTCCAGTGAATTTTTGAAACATATACGCCATTTGGCGGCAGTAATTTAAAGGATGGCACTTTCTGATTTATTGTTGGAACCTGTATCGTGCGTCCTAGCGCATTTCCATGAATAATCTCTCCGGAAACACTATAGTTTCTGCCTAAAAGTGCACTGGCTTCTTCCATGTCTCCTTTTTCAAGAGATGCACGAATTCTTGTGCTGCTGATATCTTTTCCGTCTAACTGCAGTTTTTCAACAACGATAAGATGATATCCACATTCTTCTTCTAGGTTTTCTAAATCTAAAATACTGCCGGACCGGTTCTTTCCAAAATGAAAATCTGTTCCGACAACAATGACCTTTGCCCCTACTTTTTCTACAAGAACTTCCCGGATAAATCTCTCCGGAGTAAGTGCAGCAAATTCTTTTGTAAAAGGATGCTCAATCAATATATTGATTCCTCTTTTTTCAAGAATTGTTTTTCTCTCTTCTTTTGTATAGATCTGTTTATATTTTGTATCACCGGTAAGGGTTAGTCTGGTTGGACGGTCAAAAGTAAATACAACGCTTTGAAGTCCATAAAGCTCCTGTTTTTTTACTTCGTCCATTAAAAGCTGATGTCCCCGGTGAATTCCTTCAAACTTTCCAAGTGCAACTGCGGTGTTTTTAAAATGAAAGTCTGAGCTTGTTATATATTCCATTTTTCCCTCCGAAACCGCTAATCTTTTGCGGTATGGATTTTGTGAGTATTTACAGGAACAATTTATAAGGCTTTAATACCTGGTTTTCCTGAAGCTGATAAATCCCTATAAAATTATGGTGACTGCCATATACACGTACTCTGTCACCGACTGTGTATATGTACTCCTGCTTTTCATTTGCGTTCTGTCTTTCTGCTGATGGTTCTTTTTCGTATAAATCTACAGCAATTGGATTCCCGTTATAAAGAAGTTTTTCTCCCTTTTCTTTTACAAAAACAGCTGGCAGATGTGAAAAAACCTTGTCAACTGGTATGATATGTTCTGACAGTGTATCTCGGTCCCTCATTTCTTCTACTTCTGAGAGCGTAAATCCTTCCTCAATTCTAAATGAAGAAACTCTGGTACGGATAAGACCTGCCATGCATCCTCCACATCCTGCTTTTACCCCTATATCGCGGCAAAGGCTTCGGATATAAGTTCCCTTTGAACAAGTTACTTCAAAAGTAACATAAGGGAGTTCTATCTTTTTAATGTGAATAGAAGAAAGTGTAACCGGACAAGGTTTTCTTTCAATAACGATTCCCTGTCGTGCCAGCTCATAAAGCTTCTTTCCATTTACCTTTTTAGCTGAATACATGGGTGGAATCTGGTCATACGTACCCTGAAAAGAAAGAATAATGTTTTGTATTTCTTCTTCTGTGACTGTCACTTCTTTTTCCTCAAGAATCTTGCCACTGGTATCTTCGGTGTCTGTTTCTTTTCCAAGGAGAAGAACTGCCTCATAAGTTTTATCCCAGTCTCCAATAATATCACAAAGCTTGGTTGCCTTTCCAAGACACACCGGAAGTACTCCTGTCGCATCCGGATCAAGCGTCCCTGTATGTCCGATTTTCTTCTGATGTACAATTCCGCGCAACTTTGCTACTACATCATGGGAAGTAAATCCTGCTTCTTTTTTTATATTAAGAATTCCGCTTATCATAAATTGATTCCTGCTTTTCTCCTGATTCATTTAACTGATGCTCTACCATATGTGTGATATTCATAACGATATCTCTTGGCTGTCCATGCACAGTACAGCCGGCAGCTTTGATATGACCACCACCACCAAAAATCTGAGCGATTGCGCTGACATCTACCGCATCGTTAGAACGCATACTTACTTTGAAGTTACCATCTTCTTTCTCATAAAGAAGAATGGCACATTCAATGCCCTCTGTTACACGAAGCTGATCAATGATACCATCAAGATCACTGCTGTTAATTCCGTAAAAATCAAAATCTCTTTTACGGATAATCGAAAAGATTACTTTTCCATGTAAGAGTACAATACTTTCCATAAGTGCTCTTCCAAGTATCTGATTCTGCACATAAGATTTTTTGTAAAATGTTCGATCAATGATATCTTCTGAATGGATTCCTTTTTCAAGTAAAGCACCTGCTGTCTCCATCGTCTTTCTTGTTGTATTGGTATGTTTGAATACACCTGTATCATGAACAATACCCATGTATAAATCCTGTGCACAGGCAGAGGAAATCTTTTCCCAGTCAAACATAGAAAATAATACTTCACAAGTAGAAGAAGCATCCGGTACGATAAATTGCAGATCACCAAATCCCTGATTGGTAAAATGATGATCTACACAAATCTTGTATTTTGCTTCTTCAAAATATTTTTTAAATTCATGAAGACGTTCTGTGTCGGAACAATCAAGAGAAAAAAACAGGTCATACGGTTCCGTACTTTCTTTTTTTTGAGTAATCTGATCCGCATATTTCAAAAAAGAAAACTTTTCCTGTACCGGTTCTAATAATAGTGTTACCTGTTTCTCTGGATACTGTTCCACAATATAGGTATAGAGTCCAAGACAAGAACCGATACAGTCCCCGTCCGGATTCATATGACCGGATATGGCAATTGTCTCTGCATTCTGAATCTGAAGTTCAAACTCTTTTTTTCTTTCGGCAAATGTCACATTTTCTCTCTTGTCTGTATTCATTCTTCGGATGCCTCCTTTTCTTTTGCATGCATTGCTGCATTGATCTCGTCAATCTTCTTTGACATATTTACGCCATATTCTATTGACTGATCAAGAATAAAACGAACATCCGGTGTGTTTCTTAAGTTAATACTGCGGGCTAATTCACGACGGATATAGCCATGCGCACTTCTAAGCCCCTCTAGAGTAGATTCCTGTGCTTCTTTATCACCAAGTACACTGATATAAGCTTTACAGGTCTTTAAATCCGGAGCCACCTCTACGGATACAACAGAAGTCATAGGAGCAATTCTAGGATCCTTGATCTCTCTGGAAATAATCCGGCTTAATTCTTTTAATACCTCAGAATTAATTCGGGTATTTTTTACACTGTTTTTTCTCATATAACAGCACCTCCTGTTATCTAGGAATTTCTTCCATTACGAAAGCTTCGATCTGATCGCCCTCTTTAATATCATTATATTTTTCGAAAACGATACCACATTCGAAACCTGATTTTACTTCTTTTACATCATCTTTGAAACGCTTCAGGGATGCCAGTTCTCCTTCATAAATAACGATACCGTCACGAACGATACGTGATTGTGCATCTTTTGTGATAGAACCGTCAAGTACGTAACATCCAGCGATTGTTCCAACTCCAGAAGCTTTGTAAATCTGACGTACTTCTACGTGACCGATTACTTTTTCTCTGTAAACAGGATCTAACATACCCTTGATCGCTGCTTCAATATCTTCAATCGCATTATAGATGACACGATATAATCTCATATCAACCTTTTCTCTTTCTGCGGCAGCCTTTGCCATCGCATCCGGACGTACATTAAATCCGATGATGATCGCATTCGATGCGGAAGCTAAGATTACGTCAGATTCATTAATGGCACCTACACCACCATGAACAACCTTGATCATAACTTCTTCGTTAGAAAGCTTCATAAGACTCTGTTTTACTGCTTCTACAGAGCCCTGTACATCGGCTTTTACAACGAGATTTAATTCTTTTACATTACCTGCCTGAATCTGATCGAACAGGTCATCAAGAGATAACTTATTCTTTGTCTCTTCAAGCATTTTTTCTCTTCCATAAGCAATAAATGCATCTGCTGTTGCTCTTGCCTCTTTTTCATTTCCATGAGCCATGAGAACTTCACCGGAGAATGGTACATCGTTAAGACCAAGAATCTCTACTGGTGTAGATGGGCCTGCTGCCTTTACACGATTACCTTTATCATCCATCATTGCACGAACACGACCAAATGCGTGGCCTACATTGATACTGTCTCCTACATGAAGAGTACCTTTCTGAATAAGGATTGTTGCTACCGGACCACGACCTTTATCAAGCTTCGCCTCGATAACAAGACCTCTTGCTCTTCTCTTTGCATTTGCCTTAAGCTCTAATACTTCGGCAGTAAGAGAAATCATCTCTAAAAGTTCATTAATTCCTTCACCTGTCTTAGCAGAAACCGGTACAAATACTGTACTTCCACCCCAGTCTTCTGCAATAAGACCATACTCTGTAAGTTCCTGTTTTACACGATCAACATTTGCGCCCTCTTTGTCAATCTTATTAACAGCAACGATAACTTCTACTTCGGCAGCCTTTGCATGGTTGATCGCCTCGATTGTTTGTGGCATAACACCATCATCTGCAGCAACAACTAAAACAGCGATATCTGTTGCCTGCGCTCCACGAAGACGCATAGAAGTAAATGCTTCATGACCAGGAGTATCTAAGAATGTAATCTTTTCTCCATTAATCTCTACTACATACGCACCGATATGCTGTGTGATTCCACCTGCTTCGCCTGCTGTAACATGTGTAGAACGAATTGCATCAAGAAGAGAAGTTTTACCATGGTCAACATGCCCCATAACACAGACAACCGGTGGTCTGCTTGTTAAGTTTCTCTCATCCTCTTCTTCCTCTTTTAAGAGTTCTTCGATCACATCAACTTTTACTTCTTCTTCTGCAATACAGTTGTATTCTAAAGCGATCTCTGCTGCATCATCAAAAGAAAACTCTGTGTTGATCGTAACCATCTGTCCAGCCATGAAAAGCTTTTTAATGATAACTGATGGCTGAATCTTACAGGCATCTGCTAAATCTTTTAAAGATACTGGATCTGGCAGAGTAATATTACGGATTACATCTTCCTTTGGCTCTTCCTGTTTTGGTGGCTGTACAGGAGCCTGCTGCTGTTTCTTATTGTTCTTCTGCTTTCTCTGTCCGCCAAAATCATTGTTGCGATTATTGCGGCGGTTATTCTTTCCACCACGATTTTCATTTCTGTTATTTTCTTTATTGTCGCGGCTGTGCTCACGATTAATATCATGACGGTTTTCTTTACCGTTTCTTGTTTCCTTTGCGTTAATCGGAGTATCTCCCATAGAAGACTTGTTTCTTCTGTCATTACCGCCGCGGTTATTGTTTCTGTTGTCCCCACGATTATCATTACGGCCGCCACGATTATCGTTATTACGATTATTGTTTCTGTTATCTCCACGATTATCGTTACGATTTCCTCTGTTATCGTTACGGTTACCGCGGTTATCGTTATTACCTCTATTATTTCCAGATTCTTTTTTCTGGAATTCTGCTTTTAATTTTTCTACATTTTCATCTGATACCGTACTCATATGACTCTGTACTTCAACTCCCTGCTCTTTTAACTTTGTAATAATTTCCTTGCTGCTTTTATCTAATAACTTTGCTACTTCATGTACTCTCATTTTTGGCATACACTATCCCTCCATATTCAGATTTATTTTCTTAACGATCGATTTTGCAAAACCTTCATCCAAGATACAGATGGAAGCCCTGTACGCTTTACCTATCCAATGCCCTAGTTCTTCCTTTGTCGCAAATATCTCCATAGGCACTTCATAATACTTACACATGTTTCGGAACATTTTTTTCGTATTGTCAGAAGCGTCTTCTGCTACAATTACCAGACAGGCATTGCCGGATTTCACTTCTTTTTCAGTAGAAAATTCTCCACTGGCAACTTTACCAGCCTTTGCTGCAAGTCCAAGCATGGATAATACTTTACTGTTTTGTGTCAAGTTCCTTCAACTCCTCTTCTAATCGGTCATATATCTCATCAGGAATGGAAATCTTTAAAGAACGTTCCAGTCCTTTTGAACGTCTTGCTTTCTGAAGACATTCCGCACAAAAGCAAAGATAAGCACCTCTGCCATTCTGCTTTCCTTTCACATCAAGGACAACTTCATTCTCCGGCGTTTTAATCACCCGGATCATTTCCTTTTTTGTCTTCATCTCACGACAGCCTACACACTGTCTAAGTGGTATTTTCTTTCCCATAGCTGTTCACCAGATTCCGTTCTTACTGTTCTGGTTCTTCTGGGATTTCTTCCTCGAAAGATTCCTCTTCTTCAGAACTGCTTTCTCCTGCTTCTGTCAGCTCAGATACTTCTTCTGTTTCTTCTGCAGGTGCTTCAAGATCGAAATCTTCCATCTCATCAAAATCACCACCAAAGTCTAACTCTTCAGAAAGTTCTGCTGCCTGGCTCTCACTCTTAATATCAATCTTATATCCGGTCAGTTTTGCTGCAAGACGTGCATTCTGTCCTTCTTTACCGATTGCAAGAGAAAGCTGGTAATCTGGAACAACAACACGTGCGCTCTTTTCTTCCTCATCTACCTCTACGGAAATAACATTTGATGGGCTTAATGCATTCTCAATTAATACTGCCGGATCATCGTTCCATTCAATAATATCAATCTTTTCTCCGCGAAGATCACTTACGATTGCATTAACGCGGGCTCCGTTGATACCTACACATGCTCCTACAGGATCTACGTTAGGGTCATTGGATGCAACTGCAATCTTTGTACGGGAACCTGCCTCACGAGCAATACTCTTAATTTCCACTGTTCCATCATAAACTTCTGCGACTTCTTTTTCAAAAAGTCTCTTTACAAGTTCTGGATGTGTTCTGGAAACTAAAATCTTTGGTCCCTTGTTTGTATCTTTTACTTCTACGATGTAAAGTTTAATACGGTCTGTTGGTTTAAATACCTCGCCTTTTACCTGCTCTTTTTCTGTGAGAACAGCATCGGTCTTATCATCAAGACTTACACTGATATTCTTTCCATTACAGCGCTGTACTACACCTGTTACGATATCTTTTTCTTTATGTGCAAAATGTTCAAATACAACTCTTCTTTCTTCTTCTTTAATCTTCTGCACAATAACACTTCTTGCATGCTGTGCTGCGATTCTTCCAAAGTTCTTTGGAGTAACTTCGATATTTACTACATCCCCAAGTTCATAATGGAAGCGAATCATCTTTGCATCTGCTAAACTGATCTCTGTTGCAGGATCTTCTACTTCTTCTACTACAGTCTTTTCTACATATACAGAGATATCTCCTGTTTCTCTGTCCATATTTACCTTTACAACGGCGTTCTTACCAAAGTCACGATTACATGCTGCAACTAAAGAATCTTCAATCGCCTGCATGATTACTTCTTTTTCAATATGTTTCTCTTTTTGTAATTGATTTAAAGCATCAATTAATTCACTCATTTTCTCGTATCCTCCTGTTTATCTATATCTCTTTAAAACTCAATCGCAAGACGGATCATGGCAATATCCTTACGGTCTAATACCAGATCTTTTTCGTCAATTTCAATCGTAACGGTATCTTCTGTAAAGTCTTTTAAGACTCCTTCAAATTCTTTTTGTTTGTCAATGGCTTTATAAAGCTTGCACTCTACCGCCTTTCCAATACTTCTCTTGAAATCTTTCTCTTTTTTTAATGGTCTTCCAAGACCCGGAGAACTTACTTCTAAAATATATGCATCAGAGATAAAATCTTCTGCATCCAGTTTCTCTTCAAGCGCCCTGCTGATCAAAACACAGTCATCAATGTTGATACCACCTTCTTTATCTGCATATATGCGCAGATACCAGTTCGCACCTTCTCTTACATACTCCACATCTACAAGCTCAAAATGATTCTCTTCAATAATTGGAGTTACAAGTTCTTCCGTCTTTGCAACAATCTCTGTTCTTTTCATGTTGATTCTCACCTCTTTCCCAGACATACAATAAGAGTGGGCAGCCACCCACTCTTATCATCTACAGTATACTATTCGTAGTATAACAGGTTTTTCTCTATTTATCAAGGGATTTCTTTAAATTTTACCTGTTATCTCTCGTTTTTATGCGATTTTCCTACTCATCTTCCGTTTCGATCGCATCTGTTTCAATAACAAACTTCACACTGCCTTCTGCGCCTTTTTTAATTCCACCGAAGGACTGATATCTCTTATCTGCCTTTTTCACTGCCTTAAAATGATTGATCACACTGTCAAGATCATCTCCTGCAAGATCAGAAAGTTTACTGATTCCGTCATTATTAAATGTTTTTAATCCCTCTGTAAGAGTATCACTTCCTGTTGCAAGCTTATCAATACCGGAAGTAAGCTGACCACCTGCGGAATCTAACTTATTCATTCCGGTGGAAAGACTCTGTACGCCGATTGCTGCGGCATTCACACCCTGTGCATATGCTTTAACACCTGTTACTAACTTTTTACTTCCTTCTACAAGTTTGCCTGTTCCTTTATCTACAGAATCTGCTCCGGTCGTAAGACTGTTATTATTACCTGTTAAAGTAGCTGCTCCTTTTGTCATTGTATCAAGACCATCGGAAAGGCTGCTAAGACCGAAAGTGAGATCTTTCATACCGCTTGTAAGCTTTTTATTATTTGCTGTAAGAGCCTTCGCTCCACTGTTTAGATCACTAACACCTTTGATCAATGCCGGTATTTCACCTGCTGCATCAGATAAAGAACCGGTATTCGCCGCAAATTTCTCTAAGATAGCTGCCTGTGTCTTCATATCTTTCAAAAGAGTCTCGATATCTCCAAGACTGACTTTCAGTTCACCAAGCGTAAGCTTATCTGCACTTGGAGCATCTCCTAATGCATTTTTAGCATCTCCTGTCAGGCCACTGATTTCAATGCTTGATGGCTCTACACTTACACTAACTTTATTATCAATGGCACTCTTTAAAGCACTCTTCATTTCATCGGTCAATCCATCCATATTTACACTGTCAATCGCTGACTTAGCTGCTGCTTTGGCATCTGCTGTTGCTTTACTGCTCATAGAATCTTTCTTATTAGAAATCTGTTTATTTGCCTCTTCTGTTGCCTTACTATCTACGTCTTCTAACGCTTTCTTTGCACTATTGAACTTTTCAGAAACCTTTTTATTATGTGCATCGATTTTACTATTATATGCATTTACCGCTGCTGATAGCTGATTCATCTTCTCAATCGCACTCTGAAGCGTTGCCGCAGATTCCTGTAATTTCTTTGCGTCACTTTCCAATGAAGAAGATGCACTCTTTACTGCTTTTAACTCTTCCTCACTTGGAAGCTTTAAGTTACTCATTCCGGAAACCTTGCCATTTAACTTTGCGATTCCATTTGCAAGATCATTGGCTCCCTCTGTATAGCCTGTAATGCCTTTAGAAAGAGCACCTGCTCCCTGTTGTAACTTATCGGTTCCACCTGCTGCTGACTGCAGGCCGGCATCTAAACTAGAAACTCCCTTCGTATAAGAAGAAATACCGGAATTTAATGCCTTTGTTCCTTTTTTCAGTGCCTTTAAACCTTCATTTAAGGACTCTACACCAGATTCTAACTGACTGCTTTTAGAATTTAATGTATTAAGACCGGATACAAGCTGTTTTACACCGGCATTTGCAGTAGATACACCCTTGGTATATTCTCCGGCGGAAGAAGAAAGGGTTCCCATACCTTCTGATAATGCTTCACTTCCATCAATCAGCTTATCTGTTGCATCCGTCAGCTTATCCATATTTTCTTTTAAATCATCGACATCATTCAAATCACTTGTATCAATATTTTTTAATGTTCCTGTTGTTGCCGCTGTCGCTGTCAAAGCAAGTTCAAACTTATCTGCTTTGGCAGTTACTTCTACATAATCCGGAATATCTACATCTTCTAATTTATCATAAGAAGCAAGATTCAGACTGCTCTTTAAACCAGGAAATGCCAGACCAACTACAACACTCTTATCTCCGTCACTGATTACTTTACCATTCTTAACTTCGATGTTAGAAAATACATCGGAAGAAAGAATCATTCCAGTAACCATTGTAAACGGTGTCTTTATATTGTATTTTTTCCCTTTTACTTTTACTGTTTCGTTAGAATTATTGTAATAATCAAAACGAATCTTGACTTCACCGCTCTTACCTGCCATATCTTTCGGATCCATCTTCTCGCCGTCAAGATAATAACTTACCTTCATAGTAACAGGAAGTTCCTCATTTGTTTCTCCCTGGTAATAAATATCATTACCTTTTGAATCCCAGACGATAGAACCGTCTGCATTCTGGGTAAATGTCTCATCGCCTTTTACATTTTTAATATTCGTAAGATTAGAAAAATCCTCTAATGCATCACTGCTTCCATGGTTCTTTAACCAGTCACTTACAGTAATTTTGTCTACACTTCCGTCTGCATTCGCATTCACATAAACAGTTTCTGACTTATCTACTTTTGTTTCTTTTTTCTCTGCGGCACTTACCGGCATTGCAATTCCTACTGCCATCATGGCACTCATAAGAATAGCAAATGCTTTTGAAGTATGCTTTATAAATCTTTTATTTCTCATCTTCATCACTCCCTGAATTGTTGATATATTTAGTTATCAATATGTTTCATTCCACCTGTCGTTTTACAGATTACCTTATCAAAAATAAGGAACATCGTTGGCAGCAAAGTTAAAACAACGATCATACTTATAACAGCACCTCTTGCTAATAACGTACAAATAGAACCGATCATATCTACCTGTGAGTAACAGGCTACACCATAGGTCGCAGCAAACAGACTCAATGCACTCGTTATAATAGAAAGCATATTTGACTTGTGTGCAATGCTGACTGCCTCTAATTTATTCTTACCATTTCTTCGTTCCTTCAAATACCGGCTTGTATAAACGATCGCATAATCTACGGTCGCTCCAAGCTGTATTGTTCCAATAACGATGCTGGCAACAAACGGAAGACTTACACCCTGATAATACGGCACCGCCATGTTAACCGCAATCGCAAATTCTATAATCGATACCAGGATAACCGGCAGGGATATTGATTTAAATATAATAAGAATGATAATAAAAATCGCTGCGATTGAAGCAACATTTACATTCTGAATATCAATATTGGTAACATCTTCAAGATCCTTCATCAAAGGAGCTTCTCCGATAACCATCGAAGTTTTATCGTAGGATTTCGTTATCTTATTAATCTTTGCAATCTGTTTATTTACCTGCGGTGTTGCTGATTCATACTCAGAACAGATAAAGGCAAGTTCATGATCGCCACTTTGCAGCATACTCTTTATATCCTTTGGAATCATTGATTCCGGAACAGTTGCTCCAACAAGTGAATTCATGCTGATCGTCCACTTTACACCTTTTACATTATCAATGGCATCTAACATATCCCTTTTATCTTTGGAATCCATGTTGCTGTCCATCATAATCATATGCATCGTACTCATATCAAAGTCTTCTTTTAATTTATCTGTTGCCACATTACTTGGAAGAGTCGATGGCATTGACTTTGCAATATCATAATAAATCTTTGTATTATTATTTCCATGGATTGCCGGAAGTAACATTACAAGGAATACCAGCAGCCATATCCAATGATTCTTAATAATAAAGTTTGATGCACCATCTACGCTCTTAATCAACGGTCTGTGCTTTGTCTTCTCGATCTGTTTATCAAATGCAAGAATCAGTGATGGAAGAATCGTTACACAACATACTACACCGATGATAACACCCTTTGCCATAACAATACCAAGATCTCGCCCCAGTGCAAATGTCATAAAACAAAGTGCTGCAAATCCGGCTACGGTTGTGACAGAACTTCCGACAACAGCTTTAAACGTACTGGCAATCGCATGACCCATCGCCCGGTTCTTATCTTCTGAATATTTTTCTTTATACTCCTCGTAACTATTTAGCAGGAAAATGGAATAATCCATCGTAACTCCAAGCTGCAGAACCGCAGTCAGTGCCTTTGTAATATAAGAAACCTGCCCTAAGAATACGTTACTTCCTAAGTTATACAAAATAGCAATTCCGATACTTAATAAGAAAAACACCGGAACAAGGAAAGATTCCGTAGTGAATTCCAATACAAGAAAAGATAATACTGCTGCAATTACAACATAAATTGGCAGTTCATCTAACGCTACATCTTTAATATCGTTAACAACTCCTGACATACCACTGATAAAACACTGCTTATTCGCTAGTTTCCGCATCTCAGCAACCGCATTCATCGATTCATCTGACGATGTCGTATTATCAAAAAGTACGATCATCATCGTGGCATCCCCTTTAAAAAATGCTTCTCTTAAATTCTTTGGTATCATCTGGACTGGAAGATTCAGATCTGCAATATCATCGTACCAGAGAACATCCTTTACATGATTAACTGCCTCAAACTTTCTCTCAAGCTTCTGTACATCTTTCAGTTCCATATTCTCGACAACAACCATCGAGAATGCACCCATACCATACTCATCCACCAGAATATCCTGACCTTTTACCGTCTCAAGCGTATCCGGCAGATAACTAAGTAAGTCATAATTAACCTTTGTTGTTACTGTTCCTATTAAGGAAGGTATCAGTAACAACAATCCAATAAGCAATATAAGAAACTTATGTTTCGCAATCTGCTTACCCATCTTAATCAACAAACTTATCATCCCCTTCTTCAATCTATTTTATTTTCCTAACCAACATTATATGCAAAAAATGACCATTGGTCAACACTGAGTAACGCACAATTTTCCTCAATAAGCGAAACTGAATTTTGGTCATTTTTACGTTATTGACTTTTGGTCATTTTTGTTGCATAATGTACCCAAATACATTCAACATCGCTTAAGGTGGTATTATTATGGGAAAAGTTGAGACAAATAAAAAACAAAAGAATACAACATTATTGCAGACCTCTTTTGAACTGTTTACCGAAAAGGGTTTTACTAAAACAACCATTTCCGACATTGTAAACCGGGCAGGTCTTGCAAAAGGAACTTTCTATTTATATTTTAAAGATAAATATGATTTAAGAGACCGGCTTGTAACATATAAAACAAGCCAGCTTTTTGGGAATGCGCATACGGCTTTAATAGAACAGAATATTCAGGGTTTTGAAAACCAGATGTTTTTCGTCATTGATCATATCATAGACCGATTAGAAAAGGAACCGAAGCTTCTTCAATTCATCTCTAAGAATCTTTCCTGGGGAATCTTTAAAAATGCTTTTGAGAAGACTGTCCCAGAAAATTCCCGACAGTTTTATGATTACTATCAGGATATGCTGACACAGAATCATATCTCCTGCGAGAATCAGGAATTAATGCTTTTTACAATCTTAGAGCTGGTAGGTTCTACCTGCTATAGTTGCATTTTATATCAGCAGCCAGTATCCATGGAAGAATATCTTCCTTATTTACATCAGACAATCCGGCAGATATTTATAACCTTCACAAAGCCGATGGCTGATTAGTTGGGAGTAATTTGGGGATGAGAGACTTCCGATTTCAACCTCAAATCTTTCCCATGCACTATTTAATTTAAAAATCCAGCCAAAGACAGCCCTCGAAGAGAAAAGCGCCTCTATATCTGTGTCCTCGGAGCAAGGTTTGGATGCGAGCGCATAAGCGAACATTCAAACCGCCGCGACTAAAGTCACAAATATAGAGGCGCTTCTCTCTTCGGGGGCGTCTGTTTTGCCTAATAAATTAAATAGTCCATCCTCCTATCATGGGATTCGGACGGTACTTTTTCTACGATTTGAAAGTCATACCCCAATGCCGCTGTTATAATCTCCTCATGGGATGCGAGATATTTATCGTAGAATCCACCGCCGTATCCAAGACGATTTCCGTTTTTATCAAAGGCAAGTCCTGGGACAAGCATAAAGCCTGGAGTTGTGATTCTGTCTTTTTCTTCTCCTGCTGGCTCAAGGATACCAAATGCTCCGAGAACACAGTCAGATAGCGCAGTGATTTCATAAAAATGCATGATTTCTCCTTGTACTTTTGGAACGGCAACATGCTTTCCATGAGAAAGACACCAGCTAATAATGTCTGCGGTTTCTAATTCATTCCGGCAGGCGATATAGGCATATATCCTGTCTGCATTCATAAATTCCGGCAGTTCTTTTAATTTTGACAGGCAGTTTGCTGCGGCATGTTTTTTTTCTTCATCTGTCAATGCATTTCGTCTTGCTTTCATATCACACCGCAGATTCTTTTTTAATTCTAAAGCTTCTTCTGGCATTTTAGTTTTTATCCAGCTTCTTTCCATATTTCTCACCAAGATTTTCGATACTTCCGTCTTTATTCTGAATGTCAATTCGGTTCAAAGAACCACGCAAGTTTTTGCGGATGGCAGTAAGGTAAGCTTTGCGGAGTTTTTTCTGCTCTGCTTCTTCTGCTTTGGTAAGTCCCACAGATTTGGATTTATGGTATAATTCATTAATTCTGTCGATATCGACGTTATTCATAATGTCCCTCCTCGTATACTAAGTGGCTTTTAATAATTATCAATAACCACTTACTTTGCTTAAATTCTAAGGCTTTTCCAGCCAGAATTCGTAGTAGTATTTTATCCGTTGTATTATACACAATGGTCCTACGTTTGTAAACACAGAAATATCTTTGTTAGTAGATGCAATCAATCTTTGTCTTACTGCTGGCTGTACTTAATTCTGTGTGAGAATCTTCTCTGCAATGGCTTCCGCAGTTTTAATACCATCCATTGCTGCAGAAGTGATTCCTCCGGCATAACCTGCTCCTTCTCCACATGGGAAAAATCCTTTGATATTACTTTCAAACTTCTTATTTCTTTCCATGCGAAGCGGGGAAGATGTTCTTGTTTCTACACCTGAAAAAACGGCATCTTCTGCATCATACCCCTTTATTTTACGTCCAAAAGCCTTCATCCCTTCCAAAAGAGATTCACAAACGTAATCCGGAAGGCACTCATGAAGATTTGCAAACTGCCAATCTCCCTTTATTGATGGGGTGACTGTTCCGATCTTTGTGGATACCTGTTTTTTCATGAAATCTCCAAAAAGCTGTACCGGAATCTTTCCATTTCCGATTTTATAAGCAAGTTTCTCATACTTACGTTGAAATTCCAACCCTGCTAATGGACTGTCAGAAGAAAAATCTTCTGGTGTTACTGTTGTAATCAATGCCGTATTTGAATTACGTCCTGCCCGGTCATGATAACTCATCCCATTAACGCAAAGCCGTCCTTTTTCTGAAGAAGAATTTACAACATATCCTCCTGGACACATACAAAAAGAATAGATTCCCCGGCCCGTACTTTCACACTGATGTGTAAGCTTGTAGCTCGCTGTCGGAAGTTCTTCCGGATACTCTTTTCCGTACTGGCTTTCATTAATAAGATACGCCGGATGTTCCACACGGACTCCAATGGCAAATGCTTTCGGAGTCATGAAGAGCTTCTTTTCATGAAGCATATAAAAAGTATCTCTTGCACTGTGACCGATTGCAAAAATAACATTGCGGCAAGGGTATTTTGTACGAACACTGTCTTTCTCGATAAGAAGTCCTTTGATCTGGCTGTTCTGCCTGCCAGCAGTTATTTCCTGTTCATGGACTTTCCCTGCCTCATCTTCTTTTATGCCGGCAATATCCTCACACAATATATCACAAACCTTTGTCCGAAAATGAACTTCCCCACCCAGACTTTCGATTTCTTTTCGAATTGATGCCACCACATCTTTTAAAATATCTGTTCCTATATGCGGTTTAGCTTCATAAAGAATATCCTCCGGTGCGCCATGTTTCACAAATTCCTTCAGAACAAAATGATTTCGCCCAAATTTATCTTTAACTAATGTATTAAGCTTTCCATCAGAAAAGGTTCCTGCACCACCCTCTCCAAACTGTACATTCGATTCCTCATCCAGTTCCCCCGTCTCAAAAAAATGTTCCACAACTTCAGATCGGGTCTCCACACAATCCCCACGTTCAAAAACAACAGGGGCAAATCCAGCCCTCGCAAGAACTAACGCAGCAAAAAGTCCGGCTGGTCCCATTCCTACAATCACTGGTCGTTCTTCCAGTTTTTCTTCTTTGAAAGACATTCCTGCTTCTTTACTATTACTATATGGAAAGGTATAGTTTGAAACAGATGGTTTTGTCCATTTACTTTTTTTGGCTGAAAGAAGTTTCTTTTCATTTTCAAACTCTGCATCAATTGTATACACATAAAAAAGCTGTGGCTTCTTTCTTGCATCCACAGACTTTCTTACAATCTGCCAGGAGACAGGTCTTTTCCCATGCGCCTGATGAATAATCTCTTCAAAAAGTTCTTCCCTGGTATGTCCCACCTTTAATTTCAACTGTGAAATTCGTATCATCTTCTTCGGTTCCTTTCTGAAATACCATCGTTTTCTTCCATCGTATGCCGGTCATCCTTAAAAAGCTCTTGATTTCTCTTAACAATCGCTCTTCCTGCTACTGTACCACTCGAAAATGCCCATTGAAGATTATAGCCTCCGCAAGTTCCATCAACGTCTGCTACTTCTCCTGCAAAAAATAGTCCAGGCTGCAAAACGGACTCTAATGTATCTGTTAATTCATCAAGGGAGACTCCGCCTCTCGTTACCTGTGCCTTTTCATAACTTGCATATCCGTTAATTCGCAATGAAAAATGAGCAACTGCTTTTACAAGATTCTCCCAATCTTGTTTTTTCATTCTGCCCGTCGTTTGTCCTTCTTCTACCTTTGCCTCTCTTAAAATAATCGGACAAAGCTTCGCTGGAAACAGTCCCTTTAAAAAAGATAACATACTTTTCTTTTTATTATTTTGTGCAAGACTTAAAAACAGGTTTTCTTTTTCTTCTGAAGGAAGCTCTGGCATAAAGTCAAAAGATAATGAAACCTTTTTATTTTCTTCTAACGCTGTAATAGCAAAGCGGCTCAACTGAAAAATTGCCACTCCTGAAATTCCGTAGTCGGTCCATTGAAGTTCCCCGATTTCATGTCGGACTGCATTGCCATTGATTTCTAATGTAATCGCTGCCTGATTACGCACTCCACTCACTTTTTTTAAAAACGGAGCAGATGACTTTAATGCAGTAAGTGCCGGAAGCGGTCTTATTATCCTGTGTCCAAATCGCTTTGCAAATGTATAACCGCTGCCATCACATCCAAACTTTGGTCCGGCAAGTCCACCGGTTGTAATAAGAAGGCTCTTGCAAACATAGTATTTTTCTTTTTTATGTTGTACATTTTCTTCGGAAAGCAAATGTACCCCGATATAAAACAGACCTTCTTTTTCAGAAACTGTACGAACTTCCGCTTCAGGAACAAAAGTAACTCCCGTTCCGGACAGTACACCTGCTTCAAAGGCTTCCCTCACGCTTGCCGCCTGTTCACTATACGGATAAACATACCCATTCTTATCCTTTGTATAAATTCCAAGACTTTGGAACAATTCCATTGCTTCTCTTTGCCCAAACACAGACAGTACTTTCTGCGCTCTTCCGGGACAATCACTCCGATAATATTCTTCTTTTTGTGCAAAGTTAGTAAGATTGCACTTTCCATTACCTGTAACAAGAATCTTTCTGCCCATCTGACTCTGCTTATCAATCAAAAGAACTTTCTGTCCCTGATTTTTACAGGCAATCGCCGCTGCCATACCGGCTGCTCCTGCACCAACAATAATCGTATCCCATATCCTATGCTTTTTTGTATGTTTCAAGATTCCATCTCCCGAATATATCCACAACTCTTAAGAATCTCTTCCTGCTTTCTTTCCATTACTATACGTTCTTCCTCTACCATATGATCGTATCCCATTAGATGAAGCATACTGTGCGCAACTAAAAATGCCAGCTCCCTTGTATTAGAGTGCCCATAAGCCTTCGCCTGTTCTTTTACTTTATCCATGGAAATAATGATATCTCCAAACATCAATTCCCCTGTTTCTGGATGAAAAGCATCCGGATCTCTTTCTTCTATATCAGAGAAATCTCCCGGCACCGGATAGTCTGCCATTGGAAAAGAAAGAACATCCGTCGGACGGTCAATCTGGCGATGTTCCCTGTTGATCTGATGAATCTCCTCATTATCTGTCAAAAGTACATATACCTGCACTTCATACGGACATTTCTCATAATCTAATGCAGCTTCGATTACATTTTTAATAACGGTCTCATAATCCGGCAAAACCACTTCCGGATATACATTTTCTATTTCGAATGTCATTTTTTCTCCTGCTTTCCTGTTGTTCTCTGCTTTCTCTTTTGTCTTACTTCTTTCTTTTTGTCATATTCATCGTATGCGGTAACAATTTTCTGAACAAGCGGGTGACGCACAACATCCTTACTTGTCAGATTACATACGCCAATTTCATCAATATTCTTAAGCACATGAAGTGCATCATCAAGACCTGAATGAGTACCTGACGGCAGGTCTTTCTGCGTAAGGTCGCCGGTAATAATTGCCTTTGATCCAAAACCAATACGGGTGAGAAACATCTTCATCTGTGCCGGTGTCGTATTCTGCGCTTCATCTAACACAACAAATGCATTATCTAACGTTCTTCCTCTCATATACGCAAGAGGTGCCACTTCTATTAATCCCTTTTCCATATTTTTAGCAAAAGTATCCGCACCCATAATTTCATAAAGTGCATCGTAAAGAGGCCGTAAGTACGGGTCCACTTTACTTTGAAGGTCACCCGGAAGAAATCCCAGCTTCTCCCCGGCTTCAATCGCCGGACGAGTCAGAATAATACGATTCACTTCATTCGCCTTAAATGCTGTAATTGCCTTTGCCATCGCAAGATATGTCTTTCCGGTTCCCGCAGGTCCTACACCAAATACGATCATCTTATCGGTAATCATATCAACATATTTCTTCTGTCCCATCGTTTTTGGCTTAATCGGTTTCCCCATGATCGTATGACAGATCACATCACTATCTAATTGGGTAACTGCAGATTCCTCATTCGTCATGGAAAGAGAAAGTGTATAATTAATATTCTGCTCTGTAATATCATTCCCTCTCTGCGATAATAAAAGGAGCTGCTCTATTACATGTTTTGCTCTATCGCAATCCTTCTCTTCTCCAATTAACTTCAACTTGTCATCTCTAAAAATAATCGTTACATGCAATGTCTTCTCTATCTTTTTCATGTTTGCATCAAACTGACCAAAAACATTACTTGCATGTTCCGCTGGAAAAGGGAATTCCTGTTCTGCTATATTCATTCTTTGTCTGATTTTCCTTTCTTGTCAATATATTTTCAAAATTCCACTATATGATTTGTAATTGAACTTACTGCCAAAATTATCTGTTTAAAACAGCAGGCTCTTGTTTTATATCCTTTTCCCCATTTAATGTTGAGGAAATCTCCTGAACTTTACCTACACGTTCTTTTATCTTGATAATTCCCTTTGCAGTACACTCATTTTTATCACTGTCTATTCTAACATTATTTTTCAGGATTACCACCCCTTTTCTCTCATATTCTTTCAAAAAGAGAAAAAGACGCTTCCTTGCCTCCTTCTTTGCCTGGGACACACTATAACTCTCTTTTGAAATCTGACACTGCGCCTTTGTTATAACAAAAAGAGAAACCGGCAGATAAAACTGCGGTCCGATATGCAGCAAAATTTCTCTGGACTGTTCATCATACTCTGCATATGCTGTTTTACGTTCCGGCATTTTAATCGTATAACCATTTATCAAAAAGCGATAACTTTTTTCTGTCTTTCCAGTATAATTTTTTTTATAATAAATTAATGGAAAATGATCTTCATATTTTATTTTTGAAATTGCATAAACATCGCCCTGCGCCCTTACTAAGGTCTCCTCTGCGATTTCTCCCGCATCATCTTTAATCTCTACAACCCCTGAAATAAGCACATCCCCCGGCTTTACTTTATCGCCCTTTTTCACCTTTGCACTTCCGCTTCTTACAAGTATACTGGCAATCTTTCCTTTCTTTGAAGCAATAAGATTACATGGTGATTCCTGCATTTCTCCCTCCTTTTGATCACGTTTATCTAAAGTTTCTTTCACTCTGACTCTTAAAAGTGTTCCCTTCCTTTCACAAGACACCCATGCTATATCTTCAAAATCCTTTCGAATCTGCTCCTCTAATCGTGCACACGAAAACCCTGAAATCTTTGTCCCACTATGAACTCCTTTTTTCTCAAGATAATCAAGAAGCTCTTCCTCTGAATGTCCATAACTTCCTGTCACCTGCACCTGCCATATAAAACAGGACATGACAATAAAAATAGCTGTACAAAACAAAAGTGCCAACACAAAACACTTTCTTTTTTTATATCTGCAGAACAAATACGGGATTCCTTTTTTCTGTATACACCGGAACGTGCTCCCCGTTTTTTCTGATATTTCCTGAAGTTCTTTATATCCCCCTCTGCTTATGTAAAAAATATAATGCTTTCCCTCTTTTTTAATATTCCACAAAAGAATCTGCTTTGCTGCGCAGAGATTTAAAAAACGTTCCTGATTCATCCCACTTAAAACAACCCGGCAATATCCCGACAGAAAATGAAATAACGAAAAGAGCATCTTCTTCTCCCTTCAAAAATGAATTGAATGAATATGACCTGTAATCTTCATATCAACATCAGTAAAATATTCAATTAAAAGACCTTCTCCCTCAATAATCATCTTACATTTATAGCAGTTGAGCACAATCTTTTTATCACTGAAATCACCCAGACTTCCATAATTTTCTATACTGATTTCTTTTGCTCCATTTACCGAACAGACAAAAGGACTCTTCTTTTCCAGCATAAAATCACACCATGTATTTTTTATATCCCTATGAGAAAGAAGAAAAAAATAGAACTCCTGATTTGTAGATTTGGTGTAGACGAAAAAAGAAAAACACCCTATCCCATCTAATTTGTAGATTTAATGTAGACGAAAAAAGAAAAAAATACCCTATCCCATCTGCTCTGTAGTCGCTGTGTTTAAAATGCTCGTCCGCATCTTAAACACGCTCCGAAGCCGCATCTGGGATAGGGTATTTTTTTCTTTTTTCTGACTACTCTAAATCTACAGTTGGTGGAAATGGGGATTCTCCAGAAGGTTAGACATAAAAAACTTAGAGAGCTTTAAACTTATTTGCCTTGCTTAAACCTTTCTTTCTCAATAGTGTCTTATAAGCTTTGCGCTGTTTCTTTAAAACCCTAATCACTACCTTCTTATTGATTTTCTTAAATGCTTTAGAAGAAATCTTCTTATTTTTTAACTTCGTTGTTCTAATTTCTATGGTCTTTAGATTCTTACAGTTTGCAAACGCATATTTTTCAATAGAAACAACACTGGAAGGAATGACAATCTTTTTTATTTTCTTATTGTTTTTAAAAGCATTTTTCTTAATCTTTGTAACTTGATAGGTTTTGCCTCCGATAATTACTTTCGAAGGAATGCTAACTGTTCCTGACTTCCTTTTTGATGGAGAAACATAAGAAACCTGCAATTTCTTTGCATCAGCTACCTGATAGGAAGTTCCATCCGCCTTCTTTAAAACTTCCCCTTTTTTCACTTGTAAGCTGACTATAACCTGAGATTTCTTTATTTCTTTTTGTCCGTTTTTATCAGCAAAAAATCTTCCACAACTTTCACAAATATAATACTCTACATTTCCATCCGCATCTACACTCGCTTTCTTCGCTTCTATCTTTTTAAGCTTATGCTTGTGAGCTTCTTCTGTTTTAGGATTCACCTTAAGAATAACTAGCTGGTCTATCGTAGACGTATTCGTAAACTCCTCATTATCTTCTTTCCATGTAATTCTACGAATAAGTTTATATGCATCTGTTCTTCCTGGAAAATCATTTGTATTTAATTTTAAATCTGCTTTTGCTGCATCTGGAATTATAACTTCTGAACCGTCTTCTTTTACCTGATACCACTGGTAAGTGGCAGACAAATCTTTAAGTCTTTCCACTGTTTCCTGCTCATCCTCATCATCTTCATTATCCAGCTTAAGCATTCCACCTGCTGTAACCGTTTTTTCTATGGAAATCTTTTCATCATCCTTAAGCTTTAATGTCCAGACTTTCTTTTCCGTATCTTCAGAACTTTTTTTAAATGTACGACTCAGTGTTCGATACGCAGAGACAAATTCTCTTAGACTTTGAACATTAAATACGGTCACTTCCATTTTGGTTGAGGCAAATGTTCGATCGCCCAAAAAAATAATTCCTCCAGGCAATGTGATTCTTCTTAAGTTTCCAAACTCTCTTAATGCACCTGTAGAAATTATTTGAATCGTATCTGGAATAATGATTTCTTCCAGATCATTACAACCAGAAAATCCATTGCTTCCAATTCCATTTACCTCCTTTGGAGAGACAAACTCTATCTTTTCAGCACTCTTTAGCGGATTATTCTCGGTACTAGGATTAATACTAAAATTACGACCTCCACGATCAAACCCATCAACTATAATATATTTTTTCTCTACAGCCTTGTCCCAGGAAATGGTATGTTCTGTTCCATCTATTGTATATTTAATATAAGGTCCTAAATTATCCTCTGGTGTTAACCCGCATTTGCTGCTATAACTTTTTTACCAGAGTTCCTATTCTTATCCAGGTAATAACTTCCTGCCATTTCTTGAGATTGCTTTCCATTGTTGGTATTTACATTCTCAGCCTTTACCTCTTTTGATAACTGCGGCAATTGTAATAGACTAATTCCTAAGGCAATTGCCAGTAAGAAATTCATGAATTGCTTTACAAACTTACTTTTTGTTCTCTTTTTTCGCTGCATAAAGTTTCCTCCTTCTCCTATGTTCAAGAATGCCCCGACATTCTTGCTACGAAATGCACGTCATGCAATGCATGACATACTTCTTCTGCGAGTACATTATATTTTAGATTACGCCTCCCCATTTTTACGTTCTTTTTCTTCTGCCATCCCCCTGCAATAGAACTTCCTTCTGGCATATTCCATGTTCCTAAACTGTGGATTTGGATTAAACAGAAAAAAGAAAAAATGATATATCCCAGATGCGGCTTGGGAGCGCGTTTAAGATGCGGACAAGCATCTTAAATGCAGCGACTACAGAGCAGATGGGATATATCATTTTTCTTTTTTCGTCTATACAAAATCTACAAATTAGAACTTTGCCTGTTCTTTCGATGCTTGTGCTACCTGCACAACTTCTTCAAGAGAAGCTCCTCCTGCGGCAACTACTGCGGCTGCAATCGTTCCTTCTGCAACAGGACAATCAACCATCTTGATCTTGCGGTCTTCCATAGATTCTAAGACCATCTCTGTTGTCATAACAGCGCTTCCTAAATCCATAAAGATTGCTACGCCATCCTCACTATACACTTCCTCGACTGCTTCTGTAATTTTTTCAAAGCTTGTCCCAAATCCGCCGTCATCCATTCCACCGGCTGCCTTCATCGGTGTTTCCGGTGCCATTAAAGATGCCAATTCCACAACACCTTCTGCTAACTTCTGGCTATGGGATACAACAACAATACCTACCATGTTTCTAATTCCTTTCTCTTATGCAAGTTCCTGTACTGCTTTAAGCATTAATGTAAATGAAGTAGCGCCCGGATCCTGATGTCCGATACTTCTTTCTCCAAGATAGCTTGCACGACCTTTTGTTGCGATAATTGTCTTTGTATATTCAATACCTTCTTCCGCTGCCTTTACACCTGCCTCTAAAGCTTTCTTTGCATCTTTATCTGCTTCATAGGAAGCTGCAATTGCATCATGTGCCGGAATCATGGCATCAAGCATAGTCTTCTCGCCTTTTACTGCTTTACCACGCTTCATGATACCGTCAATAGAAACCTGAAGCATTTCGATAAAGTCATTCATATCCATCTCTGTCTTACCATTCAGTAAAGCACCTGACTTCATAAATGCTGTTCCGTATAAAGGACCGGAAGCACCACCAACAGTAGAAACAAGCTTCATTCCGATTGCTTTTAAAATAGCTCCGATATCTTTGCCTTCAAATGTTCCTTCAATTGTTTTAACTGCATCAAAACCACGTGCAAGATTAATTCCATGGTCACCATCACCAATTACATTATCAAGCTCTGTTAAAAATAACTTCTGCTCATCTACATCTGCAATAATCTTGTCAATGATCTCAATTACTTTTTTTACGTCTGCCATAATTATGTCCTCTTTCCTGATATTATGCTGTTGAGGTCAAAAAGTATTTTGACCCTTTTGATACCAGATTATTACATGCTTTACACTCTTGCAAGCATACTTACATCGGCTTTCTAGCCTTTTACCCTGGTATCATATTAATACTGTAACAAAAGACCCACGCAGATTACGCCGGTCTTTTTATAATTCATTGTAACCTGTCTAAGGTCAGTCTGTCAATAACTGGCCTTAGACAGTCTGCTTGTTGTTCTATTATTTTGTAACGGTAAGTGCAGGAGTATCTGCCTCATCATCTAAAAGTTCTTTCATCTGATCATCCAGACGAAGTAATGTGATAGAGAATCCTTCCATCTCAAGAGATGTCATGTATTCGCCTACCATTGTCTTATATACTTTGATACCTTTCTCAGCTAAAACATCTGCCACATGATTATTAACGATGAACAGTTCCATTAAAGGAGTAGATCCACATCCATTAATCATCACTGCAACTTCAGATCCTGCATAGTCGATATCTGCTAAAATCTTCTCAAGAAGTGTATCAACAATCTCATCTGCTGTTTCAAGAGGCTTCTTCTCAACACCAGGCTCTCCATGGATACCAATACCGATCTCCATCTCATCGTCAGCCAGTTCAAATCCAGGTTCTCCGGCTGCTGGTACAGTACAAGGCTTAATAGCCATACCCATTGTTCTTACGTTATCAATAACTTTCTGAGCAACAGCCTGTACTTCGTCAAGGCTTGCTCCTCTTTCTGCTAATGCTCCGGCAATCTTATGTACAAATACAGTTCCGGCAACACCACGACGACCTGTTGTATATAAAGAATCCTGTACAGCTACGTCATCATTAACAACAACTTCTTTTACATCGATGCCATCCATATCCGCTGCCATCTCTGCTGCCATCTCGAAGTTAAGAACATCACCTGTATAGTTCTTTACTACCATTAAAACGCCCTTGCCATCATCAACGGCTTTAATTCCTTCATAAATCTGGTCAGGAGTAGGAGAAGTAAATACAGCACCTGCAACTGCAGCATCTAACATACCTTTTCCAACGAATCCGCCATGCGCTGGCTCATGTCCGCTTCCACCACCACTGATTAATGCTACCTTGCCAGTCTTCTTCTGCGCTCTGACAACAACATTACCACAGTCAAGCTTCTTAACATACTGAGGGAAAGCCTTAACCATACCTTCTATCATCTGGTTTTCTACCTGATCTACTGCATTAATAATCTTCTTCAAAATAATCTCCTCCTTCAAAGAAATAATATATCGTTGGAAGTATATGACAATTCATACACTCATCCCAGTTCTAATAATATCACTTTTGTATAAATCGGTCAATTAGTTTTGTGCAATTTTAAGGATATTTTGAATAACTATTTACAAAAGAACGTTTTTCTTTTGTGAACTTTACATAATCACGATTATGTCTAATTTGATTAGTTTCCCAGATTTCTGTCTTTGACAAAATTTAAAATCATAATCTCCATATCCTAATAATTTCAAAGTAAGCAGAAATCTAAATTTCTAAATCTCAAATTTCCCCAGAATATCCTTTTTTCCGTCCTCCAAAAAACAGGCCGCTAGGAAAGAATATAGCCTATATTCTTTCTTAGCGGCCGTCTGTTGATAGTATGAAAAAAGGACATCCATAACTGGATGTCCTCTTACAGCACTTATTTATATTTTCGTTTTCTAGCAGCTTCAGATTTCTTTTTACGTTTCACACTTGGTTTCTCATAGTGTTCTCTTTTACGAATCTCCTGCTGAATACCTGCTTTAGCACAGCTTCTCTTAAAACGACGAAGAGCGCTGTCTAAAGATTCGTTTTCTTTAACGATAATACTTGACATTGACTCACCTAACCTCCCTCCAGTTGCGTATTGTGCCTAATACAACTGTCTGGGTATTTTTGCACTGTCTAACATTATAGCACAAAATACTAATTCGTCAATAACTTTTTTTAAAATTTTTTAAATAAATTATTTCTCCAGCTCTTTTACCTCTTTATTTTGATTTTTATACTATGTTTCTTTCCACTGCCATCCGTTGCCATTGCTGTAATTTTTACAGTTTTTCCCTTGGCACCTTTCTTTGTTGTTACAATCCCCTTAGCATTTACTGTGGCATACTTTGTATTACTTGATGTCCAGAGAAGTTTCTTATTGGCTTTCTTTGTGGCGGTTACCTTGGCTTTCAATTTTAATTTCTTACCTGCTTTTACTGGCTTACTTCCTGTAATTTTAACTTTCTTCACGATACCTTTCATGGATGTAATCTTCCAGAAAGCATATTTGTTACTGCCATCTGTTGCTGTTGCCGTAATCGTTACTTTTTTACCACCTGTTTTCTTTTTCAGGGTGACAATACCACTCTGGGTTACGGTTGCAATCTTTGGATTGCTGGACTTCCAGATAAGATTTTTATTGGAAACATTATCTGGTAAAACAACAGCTTTTAAGGTAAGCTTTTTGCCTGCGGCTATTTGTTTTGAAATACCAGAAAGGCGAATGGAGGATACTTCTACTTTTCCATTTGCTTTACTATTCTGATTTGCAGATGAATTATTATTTTTTGGTTCATCTTTCTTTGATTCATCTGGAATAATTGGATTTGAATTACTCCATGCAAATTCCAGATATCCCGTATTATTCGCGGTTTCTTCCTCTTCTTCTTTTGGTGTGACAACACATATTAAAGATGCTTTTCCTTCACCCTTTGCCAATACCTGTTCCGGAATTGTATAACTCTTAGTTATTGTCTTTCCTGCAGGTACCACTGGTCCTTTACATGAATAAATTGGTGTATTTTCTTCAGAGTCAAGATAAAATTCAAGTGTTGAGTCCGCTACTGATTCATAACCACTATTTTCAAATGTAACTGCGATTTCTCTCTCGTCTTTTTGCTCCATATTCATAATTTTTATATCTGCATATCCACAGGTTGTAGAGCAGCTATTATTCGTTGTATCATATTCATGATATGGCGGAGTTACCGTTAATATCACATCTGTTTTCTCTAAATTTGATGGGATACTACACTGTACTGTACATTCTGCTCTTTCACCCGGAGATATTTCCTGATCTACACTGCCAGAATAAAAAATATTTCCTTTTTTATCCTTCATTACTGCATCAAAAGATTCTACCTTTTTCTGACTGTTATTTAATACTTCAAAAGTAAAATCTGCTTTTCCAGATGGAGTAATTTCATCAGAATTATAAACAAGATAATCACCACAGACAAAATCTGCATAGTCGTCTAACACATCAACTTTTAAAGTTCCCTTGTCAAACTGCACGCCATCGTCTGTTACATCCAACAGATTTCTAGCGGTCATTATATTTCCTTCTTCATCTACAGAAATACTTACATTTCTAAGATAAGCATTATCTTTTGCAATCTGAACCGGTTCTGTCCATTCCGGCTCTGCCCATTCAAATCCAGTTCCCTTTACCATCCATAATGTCTGTGTTCCATCATCTTCTGTCTGACAATACACAATAACATAACCATCGCCTGATTTTTCTACCTCGTAATCACTTAAATTCAGAGGACATTCTCCCTCTTCGTTTCCAGTTTCCAAATCCCAGCAACAAACTCCTCCCTCTTTTGTTGCAAACAATTTATCATCTACTATTTTAAAATTGGAGATATCTTCATCCGTCAAAAGCTGCTTTTTGCCCGTTTCATTCGCTATATAAATCTTTCCCTCCGTATCATCCGGATTTGTCTCCTTCCACGTAACGTAACCATTCGTTTTACTTACCGTAAAATCGGATACCGCATTAGCAGTACTTGTAATCAATTCCTTAGAACCGCCATCTGACATCCGATAAATTTTATTTGTTCCCTCAGATAAAAAATAAGAATTTTCACTATTTTCTACCCATGCATAATGCAATTTATTATTCTGAATTCCCACTCCATACATTACTTCATATATGGAATTACTATCCGATGTTTCTCCACCAGAAGTTGTTTTTAACTTATCAGGAACAGAAAATGTTTCTCCATCAAATTTTGCAATATACAAATCCATTTTTTTCAGAGTATCATCTAACGTTTCATTTTTTAAAATTGGCTCATTTGAACGTGAAAATATAATATTTACCTTTCCATCCCTCTCTACTGCCGAAACGCTGCCACACAGACATCCATCATCTTCAATCTGTTTTGTTTTTCCCCAGCTTGTTCCATCATAGATACAATAATAAATCGATACATTATTTTTATCATCCTTTTTTGGATTATCATCATTCCAGATTAAAAGCTTTTTATTACCTGATAAAGAAAGAAGCTGTGGCGCATTACTTGGAAAACAATTTTTCTTTTCAAATGTCTGGTCTTGCGCCGCTTGTACAGCAATCCCTTCCTCTTCTAAATAAGAGCGATGTGTTAATGTCAGATCCTCATCACTGATTATACTATTCGCATTCTTCTGTATCTTCCGTATTTTTGCTTTACTTTGTGCCGGATAAAATTGATAATTTCCAAAATCATGTTTTAAATTATTCTCTGTAAGATCATAATTAAGTACCGCTACATTGATTTTTGCTGTTAGGTTTCCTGTTACTTTTAAACATTTTTCTAAAGAACTTGCTGGAAATTTTAATTTTGAATTTAATGTTCCAGTTAATGTTCCCTCTGCATAGGTACCACCTCTTTTACTTCCAATTCCAATGGCACCCTCTAATGATCCATCCACTCCAAGATCTCCAGAAAATACATATTTCTTAGCTTCATTATATTTTACTTTAAGATTACCTTCGCTGTTAACACCCACACCTATCCTCGTATATACTGCCGAAAATGGTGGAGCCCAATGAAATGTATAATCTGCACCTGTCTTTAACTCTGTAACAATCCCACCTTTTGAAAATACTGGTTTCCCACTTCCACAAGAAAACTCCAAATAGCCCATTACCGAAGCACTTGCCCTAATTCCCAGACTAGCATTCTGCTTCTTTAGCTTTCCACGCAGCTTAGAATACTGATTCCACAGTTTTGTTGTGTTCACCTTTTTACCAGTTGCATTTTGGTAAAGATTTTTTACCTGCTGATACGATTCACTCCAGTATGTTGTTGTATTCCCATCCGGTCCAATCGTTGCACTGTCATCCATCTGTTTAAATCCAATCAAAATCTCTACCGTCTGATTTTTCTGATTATAGACAGCCTGTATCGAATCACTCACAGAAAGCTTTACATCAGCATCCATATTTAATAACGATACTTTCTTCCCTAAAATATTCATAGTTGGAGAAGATAATTTCTCGCCTCCTATGTTTATATCATCCAATAGATTTTTTACATCTAGCTGTTTAACAAAGTCATTTTCATGTATAAAATTTTCCGTTGTTTCATTCATATAATCAACCACACTTGTTTTCAGCCTCATACATGGTCTGGCTCCCCAATCATTCCATAGAAATGCATATTGCTGAATCGTACCATTAAATCCATATACTCCATAATAATCCATAGGACTTCCTAAAATTAACCAAGATACATCTCTTGTAAAATAACAATTATTACTTCCACTTCCATAGTCCGTTGTACTTGTTTTTCTTGATTCATCATCTTTAAATCCATATTCTTCATTTGTTAATTCTGAAACAGATGGATAAAAAAGATAGTCTTGTGTATTATTTTGAGAGCAATTATTCTTTACGCTAGACAATTTTATATAACTTCTATCCTTTTTCGAAAATGCTTCTTGATAAAATGTTTTATTTAACCATTTCCTTGCATGAGAGTCTTTCCAATACACTCTATTATCATCTATTTTACACACATCTAATACTTTTTTAGATATTACAAAAACATTAGAATCTTTTCCTTCTAATACAGTCCATTCAATTGGTTCATACTTATACCATACATCACTTTTTTTTCGATATTTTTGTTTCTTGTATGTAACATTATCATTACTATCTAAATCCAAATTATCAAGAATATTTATTAAAGATTCATCTACAACCTTGCTTTGTGGATAAGATCCAAACACAACGGTATCACCTGTTTCTAATTTTTTTTGATTTGTTTTTGCATACACTTCTCCTAAATTATTACCTTTTAATTTTAACGGTAATAATCCAATAAGAATTATAAGAAAAAAAGTAATCCCTATTATGTGACTAAATCTCACCCTTTTCTGTTGTTTTTTCATAGTTTTCCTCACTTTCCCCTTGCTCATGTTTGAAAAATGCTTTCTGGAAGATTCCGTTACAATTTGTGGAAGATTTTGCTTGAATGAAGGCGGCATAGCAGGCTACGTCAACCGCATGAAGGCAAAATATACCGCAAATTAGGACGTGTGGATTGCAGGAATGATTTTTCAAACACTCTCTAAAATATAGACTTTGCTACTTTAAAAATAGCGTATCATTTTCTTAACCAAAATTCAATAGGATGTGTCTAAGTGGTTGATTTTATGACACTTTCGGTAAAAGAATTCTGATCTGTAGATTTGATGTAGACGAAAAAAGAAAAAATACGATATCCCATCTGCTCTGTAGTCGCTATGTTTAAAATGCTCATCCTCATTTTAAACATGCTCCGAAGCCACATCTGGGATATCGTATTTTTTCTTTTTTCTGTCTAATTTAAATCCACAGTTGGTAAAAATGGGAATTTTCCAGAAGGGCATGGGTTTTTCTGTTCAAAATTCTGATTCAAATACTCATTGACTTTTATGTCAAATTATGTATATAATAGTCATATAATAATCGTTAATATATCATAATTGGAGGTAGCGTAAATGACGGATTCCACAATCTTACATCCAGAAGGCTTAGAACAACGCTACGAAAGATATGCAGTAAATCTTTCTATAGAAACTATTCAGAGCTGGATATCTGAAGCATCGTTTTGATTTGTAGAAGAAATGAACGCTCCCTCTCTGTCCTATATACAAACTGTTCATCCACAGCTTGAACTTGCTCTGGGGAGCATTTTTATATAGGGCAGAGAGGGAGCGTTCTATGTATTCCCATTCCACAAATCAGTTGAAAAAATCTTAGGATGGCAAACGAAGATATTCTTTTAATTTGCAGGCTATTTTATCTGATATCAAATTTATACTTTCCGATATCTTTTGTTTCTTTTTTGCTGACAAATACCCACTTTCCTTCATAATATGCAATCGTTACAATGGTATTATATTCTAGTTTATCAAGAATCGGTACTGCCCAGCTTTGCGGGATCATTTCATATTCTTCCTGTGTTTTGATATCTGTCATTATATATATCTCATTATGCTTATGAGTATACTGTACATTTTTTAATACAACAGGAATTCTTGGATGTGGCTCATTCCAGGCTACTGCTTCATGGTTATATTCATCCTCGACCTGTGCCTGTATACTTTTTAAAGCTTCCTTACTCATGCTTCCATTATTACAATAAAGTATCGCTGTTTTGTTTTTCCCTGTAATAAGACTTACCAGTGCTGCCGTATTACAGATTGCTCTTGCTTTCCCCCATCCTAGTTCTGTTTCATGATTTTCAGACTTTATTAATATGAATGGACTTTCTAACAGTTCGTCTTCTTTTAGGAAGATTGCTTCTCCTACTTTCATTTCGGAAAGGCAACGATACTTTCTGCGGTGATCTACATCTGATATCTTTACATTTCCTGTTTGTGTAAAGGATGTTTCCTCTTGTTTTATGGTAGCGGTATCTTTCTTTTCTTCTTCGATTATGGAAATTTCTTCCTCAACATTTTCTTCAGCGGCTTTTCGATACCACTCTTCCGCTTTTTCCATATCTTCCTCTACTCCGATACCATGCTCATAAAACTGTCCTAATTTATAAGCGGCATCCGGTCTGCCCTGTTCTGCTGCCAATGTATACCATCTTCTTGCCTTTTCCATATCTGCTTCTGTACCTTTACCCATCTCATAGCAGCGTCCCATATTATACTGTGCTTTTGCATAGCCTTGCAATGCAGCCTTTTCTCCCCAGTGAATCATTTCACCATAATCTTTCTCCACACCTTTCCCATAGCCATAAAAATGAGCAAGTAAGGTCTGGGCCGGAGCATATTCCTGCTCCGCTGACTGCACACAATACTCTACTGCCTTTTTCATATTCTGACTGGCACCTTTTCCGTTCGCATAGGCTCTCGCCAAATGATACTGTGCATCCATATCACCGGACTTTGCAAGCTTCTTCCATTCTTTGACCTGTTTGCTCTCAAAACTAAATAATCCCATATTCCGTCTCCCCCTATTACGGTGCATTGATTATACTTTAACAATGTTATTATAGCACAAAAAACAGAAAAAAGTTACATTTTCTTTAATATAATTCCTTTAATGTTAAATCCATACACAGATTTTTTATTCTTTTTCAATGTGAGAATTACTTTGCCAAGTGGCTGCATGCTATCTGTATAAGAGTCGTGCATATTAACTTTAAAGACAACCTTCCACTTCTTCCCTTTCTTTGTCACAGACTTTAACTTATATACTGGTGACTCTTCTCCCCATTCTCCTACTGCTAATTTTACATAATTTGAATTACAACGCACCACTAATTCTTCCGGGACATCCGGCTCTGTCTTAAAAGGCAGCGAAGCAATTCTCGCATTCGCACCAAAAAGTTCCTGCACTCTCTGTGAAAATGCAAAATTTGTAATACGGCTCTGTCCTTCTAAAATCTGTCTTCCTGCTGCAATATTCTGCTTTTCGAGAGAAGTAAGCTTTATCTTTTTTGATTCTCCGCTCTTCATGCTGTAATTTAAACGAACACTGTAAAAAAGCTGTGTTGCTTCTAATATATTATTCATCTGCTTCTTATATTTTTTCGTCATATCTGTATTTTGAACATTCTTATTACTTTTTAAATCTGCAGAAGAGCTTTTTTTCGTCTTTGCGGCAAATCCTGTGGCAGGGAAAACAATAATCAAGATTAACACAAAAATAAAAAAGCTTCTAAAAAGCTTTGACATACTACATTTCATATCTTTCATCATCCTTTACTATCTATTGCATCTCTTTTTTATTACTTTTGCTATTTTATTCCTCTTCTGCAAAAAACTCAACCCAACGGCTTTCCTGATTTTTACTATTTACTTCCTGCTTATAGGATCTCTCTCTTTCATTTATTTCATCAAGATTTATTCAAGTCGAGCAGCCGTCACTCACCACCCGAAAGATGTGGGAGTCTTCTCGACTGAGATAAAACAAAAAAGAATTTCCTGTTAAATTAATTAAATTGTAAGAATATGAATTTTTTTTGTACTATTTTTCTTTTGATGAATACAATGCTGTCCCACAAAATGTATAGAGGGATTATGTGCCGCTTCTATTAAACTCTCAAGATATTCTTCCCCGGTTACGAGGTATTCTTCTTCCTTTGCCATCTGTAAAGCAAGCATAGAGTTTGATAACTTACCACAAAGATGCACTACGCTGTTTTGTAGAAATCTCTCACTTTCTTTTAAAAGTAAAACTGCCGCTCTCCCACTACATTCTCTAAAATACTTTTCCCCGACCATATCTGCTGTTCCTACCGGTTCTGCTAAAGAAATTATATGGCAGCCTGCATTGATGGCAGCTTCTAAATACTTTGCTTCTTCAAATGCGATTTTTTCTAATATATGATTTAAATGTTCTGTTTTTGTCTGCATCGATGCATATAGTTCCATCGGGTTAATGAGTGCCGATACTATAGAAAATGGCGCCTCTGCTTCAAGAATAACTGTTTCATTTTTTAACTGTTTTATAACCTCTATAACGGCTTTTATATGAGGATTTTTCATTAGTGTAAGCTGTTCCGGTTTTATTTCCTCTAAACTAGAAAATGGATACTCTCCTGTTGTCCAAAAGTTTTTTCTCTTTATAATACCGGCTCCAAGACCAGCTCCCTCTATATTCTGAACAAGAGGTACAACAATTTCTTTTCTGCTTTCTATCTGTTTCCATGCAAGTAAGACTCTTTTCATTGCCTCTGCATTTGAAAGAATAGATAGATCTTCCTCCCAGATCTGTAAAGGCATCTTTCTTAAATCATTTCCACTGCATTTCCATGTTTGTTCCATATCTGTTTTCCCATATCTTTTTCCTGTAGCTGTTTCAATTACTGTATTTTACTTTTTTATAAAACGATTACCTGATCTGACTAATGCATTGCAGTAGATTTTATAAAGGATTCATACCTTTATGATATCACCGGCAAATTCATGTCCCATGATTGCCGGATGCTCTGCCACATCCTCATGAACACGTTTATGCTCTGTACCAAGAATAGCACATTTATAGGTAGACATACAGATACTATCTGAAATAACTTTTACAAGAATTTCATCATCTGTAATTTCCGGAAGTTCAAATTCCTCCAGACGAAGATCGTTAGCTCCATGAAGTCTTACACCTTTTGCTTTCATAAATAATTCTCCTTCCTATGATAGCGAATAAATATAGTATTTTGCAATATATTTTTTATTTTTATTACATTGTATGCATTGCTACTTTTGAAATCAATTCACTGATTACTTCATACTCTGCAGCTTGTGTTCCACTGCACATTACATTTGCCGCACCCGTTGCTGTAGAAAGACGAACGGTTTCTTCTAAACTCATTCCTTTTTCTTCTGAAAGTGCCAGTGCTGCAACAACACTGTCTCCTGCACCTACCGTACTTCCAACTGGTACTTTGTTAAAATAAAAAAATTTTTATTTTTCAAGAAATATACTTTTGAAACAACTATTTTAATACAAAAGAATACTCCATGTATTCCCGAAATCTTTTTTCAATATAAAATCAAAGAATGAGCATGCGTATTTTCGCAGAGTGTTTTTTCTTTATAAGAACGCAGTTTTCTTTCCTGTAAACAAAAAAAGACACTTCATGTGTCTTTTTACTAAAACAGCGCTACCAGGATTCGAACCTGGAAATGCTGGAATCAGAATCCAGTGCCTTACCATTTGGCGATAGCGCTATATTACGATTCTAAAAGAATCAAACGTGGGCAAGAGGATTCGAACCCCCGACCTTTTGGTCCGTAGCCAAACGCTCTATCCAGCTGAGCTAAACGCACATTTTATTGATTTGCAAGTACTTGTCGCTCACAACAAAATATATTCTACTGTAAATAAAGCAATTTGTCAACACCTTTTTTTAATTTTTTTAAATTTTTTGGATTTTTCTACAATTCATGGATTTTTAGTCTTCTTCATGCGTTCCCGGAACCATGATCTGAAGCTCTTTATTCAAGTTCTCAATCACAACCTCATCATGTTCACCGCCGAATTCCCCATCCAGTGTCCACGGAATCTCCTCAATCGATTCAAACATGATCCGTCCGCTCTTGAACGTATACATATATTTGGAATCCATCTGCTGAATCATCAGTGCAGCAATAATCTCCTGTAATTCGATCGGATTCTTTGGTGTCTTGATCAACGTTACTTCAAACACGCCATCATCAAATCCCACCTGTTTTCCGACCAGATTACGGAATCCGCCGACTGATCTGGAATTCGTAACCATACCATATACGAATTCATCTTCGATCACTTCATCATCATGTGTTACTTTCACTTTGTAAGAAGGAATGTTGAACAGACGCTTCGCCCCTTCCAGAACATACGCCAAATGTCCCAATACATTTTTCATTGACTGTTTGGTCTGATACGATACATCCGTAAAAAGTCCAAATGCCGCAATATACACAAAAATATCATCATTAAATCTTCCTGCGTCGCAGGAAAATACCTCTCCATTCACAGCATTATCTGCCGCTTCCAGCAAACCTCTCGGGATGTGAAGACTGCTTGCGAAGTCATTCGTTGTTCCGGTCGGGATATAGCCGATCGGATCCCTCTTATCCCTGTCTCGCTTCATCATACCGGTCACAACTTCATCA
>OLPF01000341.1_pt1 | contig 52311 bp, 43 predicted proteins | sample 1673121 | NCBI WGS metagenome assembly OLPF01 (sample SAMEA3136756, study PRJEB25190) | human gut metagenome
CTGCCGGCCCGTCCCAACACAAATTGCAGCAAATCCCTCGCTCCCTTCTCTCCGTTCTTTCCCTGTCAAAACACGATCCCTGCTGGGACGTGTCCCCTGTTTCTTGTCCCGATTTTCCACCCATCATGGGACTTTTTCAAATTATACCACAAGGGGTTGGGACGGAAAAGCCCCATCACTCTCGGAACCACTCCCGCAAAGCTTCCCAAAGCTCCACCGCTTTGAATTTCACCTCAAACTGTTCCGGGTTTTCCACCACTTCCCGTTCCGACTCCGGCAACGTCAGCAGCGCATCTTCCTCTGAACCTTCCGCAGCAGGCAGGCACAAAGAGGGGAATACCACGCACCACCAATTATGCCCTTTCCCTTCCCCCAAAGTCACCCGCAGCGTTCTGTAACGCCCCGCCGGCAACCGGAACGTTCCATAATCACGGGTGGAAAAATACATTTCCGTCATCTGCACATTGGCGGAATACTCCATGCCCTGCTGTGCTAGAGTCTCCCGGGCTGTTTGGGCCAAACTTTCCAGATGGGTGCACAACAGAGAGCTTGCTTCCTCCATGGTTTGGGCCCCATCGTACCATTTGGCCGCTTCTTCCAGGACCGCGTCCCGTACCATCAGTTTTACCGCCTGGTCCTCTTCCGTATCGGAATTGGCGATCACATGGAGCCGGACTACATTTTCCGGCAAACTTCCGCACGCAGCCGCAAAGGGGAAAAAGCTCATCACCACCGCCATGACAAACCCACAGACAAGGGCCCTTCCCAAAAGTTTTTTCCGTTCTGTATGTTCCAATGCTTTCATGGTAAATCCTTCCTTTCCTGTTCTGGAAGGAGTATGGGTCATTGTCAAAGAGCTTATGCGGATACCATTTGACAAAGATGATATAATAGTCCCAGCTATCAAAAAGGAGAAAGGTTGCTTATATGCTGGATATTTTATGGGACGCTGTCCTGGACACCTTGAAAACATTGCCCTTCCTGTTTGGGGCTTATCTGCTGATTGAATTTTTAGAGCACCGGGCCAGTGAAAAACTCACCGGCGCCTTGGCGCGGCTGGGTCCCTTTGGGCCGGTGGGAGGTTCCGTGCTGGGATTGATCCCCCAATGCGGTTTTTCCGTGGCAGCCGCCAATTTTTACGCTGGCCGGCTGATCACCCCCGGTACTTTGGTGGCTGTATTCCTGGCCACCAGCGATGAGGCACTGCCCATCCTGATTTCCCACCCGGAAGCACTGCCGGATCTGCTGCTTTTGTTGGGGGTAAAATTCGTTTCAGGCACGGTCTTCGGCCTGCTGACAGACCTGCTTTGGAAGCGTCTTTCTCACAAAGAAAGCCAAGCGCCTTTTGAGGATCTTTGCCGGGACTGCGACTGCGAACACCACGGGATCATCCATTCCGCCCTGGTTCACCCCGTGCGCATTTCCCTGTTCCTGCTGATCGTCAACCTGATCCTGGGTGGCGCCATTCATCTGGTGGGCGAGGACCGGATCTCCCAGGTACTTCTTTCCGGGAGCATTTTCCAACCCCTGGTGGCAGCGCTGATCGGGTTTATCCCCAACTGCGCTTCCTCCGTGATTTTGACCGAGCTGTATCTTTCCGGCTCCCTTTCCTTCGGGGCGGTGGTGGCCGGGCTGTGCACCGGGGCCGGGCTGGGACTTGCCGTACTGTTCAAATATAACCGCCATCAGAAAGAGAACCTGTCGCTGGTTGCCATCCTCTATGTGGGCGCGGTGATCACCGGCCTCATCCAGTCCTCCTCGGGCACTACCGTGATCGTGGTGGGCCTTGTGAACAGCGGCATTCTAAGCCTGACCCAGGCGATCGGCATCATCATGGGCGCCAACATCGGCACCACGGTCACCTCCCTGATGCTCTCGGTGAAGCTGGACTTCGGCATGATCTTCGCCTGCCTGGGCCTGGCGCTGAGCATCCTGCCCAAGAAGCACCCCACGGCCCGGGCCTTCGGGGAAGTGCTCATGGGTTTGGGCATCCTGTTTGTGGGCATGGACACCATGTCCGGGGCCATGGAGCCCCTGCGGGACTGGCAGCTGTTCCGGGATGCCATGACCAGCATCAACAACCCCTTGCTGGGCGTGCTCATCGGCGCGGGCATCACGGCCATTTTGCAGTCCTCCTCCGCGTCGGTGGGTATTTTGCAGGCCCTGGCGGGGGAGGGGCTGATCTCCCTGCACGCTTCCATTTATATCCTCTTTGGCCAGAATATCGGCACCTGCGTTACCGCGCTGCTGGCCAGCTCGGGCACCAACGCCACGGCCAAGCGGGCCGCCATGGTGCACCTGCTGTTCAACGTGCTGGGTACGATCCTGTTTATGATTATTTCCCTGACGCTGCCCTTTGCGGACTGGGTCATTTCCCTTTCGCCGGAGAACATGCGCCTGCAGATCGCCATTGTGCACGTGATCTTCAACGTGACCACCACGGCGGTGCTGCTGCCCCTGGCCAAGTGGCTGGAGCGGGCGGCCTGCCTGCTGGTGCGGGGCAAGGATGGCCGCGGGGAGAGCATGCGCCTGAAGTACTTCGACAGCCGCCTGATGAACACGCCGCCCATTGCCGTGGCGCAGCTGTTCAAGGAGGTGCAGCGCATGGGCGCCATTGCCGACGCCAACTTTACCGGCGCTATGGCCTGCTTCCACACCTGGAATGAGGAACGTGCCCAGGAGATCATGACCAACGAGGACGTGCTGGACTTCCTGAACAAGGAGGTCACCGCCCGCCTGGTGGAGGTGAAGGGCCTGGAGCTCAGCGAGCGGGATACGCGCCTGGTGGGTTCCATGTTCCACGTTATCAACGACATGGAGCGCGTGGGCGACCACAGCGTGAACGTGCTGGACGCCGCCCGGCTCAAGGAGCAGGAGAACGTCAAGTTTACCGAAAAGGCCACCCGGGAGCTGGAGGACCTCTCCGCCAAGGTGGAAAGCCAGCTGCAAACGGCCTTTGAGATCTTCCGCACCCAGCGGGATACCCCCGAGATCCTGGAAAAGGTGGAGCAGGTGGAGGAGGAGATCGACCAGACCACCGAAGCCCTGCGCAACCACCACGTGGACCGGCTCAAGAACAAAAAGTGCTCCGCCCGCAACGGCATGCTCTACCTGGATATGCTCACCAACCTGGAGCGTATCGGCGACCACGCGGAGAACATCGCCACCTCCGTGGACAAGGAAGCCCCGTCTGCCACGCGGTAAACGCAAAAGATAGGAAGAAAAAAGGAGAAAGGCACCATGGAGAAAATCGCTTCGTTTACCATCAACCATGACCTGCTGACGCCGGGCATGTACGTCTCCCGGGTGGATGGGGACGTGGTCACCTACGACCTGCGCCTGAAGTTCCCCAATCGCGGGGATTACCTGGCCCAGGGGGCGTTGCACACCTTGGAGCACCTCATCGCCACCTATGCGCGCTCCTCCAATCTCAGCGACCGGGTGATCTATTTTGGGCCCATGGGCTGCCGCACGGGCTTCTATCTGCTCCTGCGCGACAGCGTCAGCAAGGAGGAGGCGATTTCGCTCACCCGGGACGCCTTTGCCTTTGCCGCCGCCTACCAGGGGGAGATTCCCGGGGCCAAGGCCATCGAGTGCGGAAACTATCGGGAGCACGACCTTTCCAGCGCCCAGGCCGAAGCGGAAAAGTACCTGGAGGTACTGCGCGACTGGTCCCCGGAAAAGATGGTTTACCCGGCCTGAAGCGGGTAGGGAGGATAGAAGCATGATGCAAAAGATCAAGCAGGCCTTTGGCGTGCAGGATATGACCGTAGGCCGTCCCATGGACAGCCTGGTCCGGTTTTCCATTCCCCTGCTGCTGGGCAACCTGGCCCAGCAGCTGTACAACACCGTGGACAGCATCGTCGTGGGCAAGTATGTGGGGGACACCGCCCTGGCGGCGGTGGGAACCGCCGGCCCCATCCTGAACCTGCTCATTGTGCTGTTCATGGGCATTGCCACGGGCGCGAGCATCCTTTCCGCCCAGTATTTCGGGGCCAAGGACCGGGAGCAGCTCAGCCGGGCGGTGGGCTCCACCATTTTTCTGACCATTGTTTCGGGCCTGGTGATGACCGTGGTGGGGTATTTCGTTTCTCCGTGGCTGGTGGCCATGGTGACTCCGCCCCCGGAGGTGGCCCCGGGCGCCACGGAGTATTTGCAGATTATCTTCATCGGCATTCTGGGCTGCGGCATGTACAACATTCTTTCCGGTGTGCTGCGCGGCCTGGGAGACAGCCTGAACCCCTTGATCTATCTGGTGATTGCCAGCCTGATGAACATTGTGCTGGACCTGTATTTCGTGCGGGACCTGGGCATGGGGGTGGCCGGCGTGGCCTGGGCAACCATCATGGCCCAGGCGGTGTCCGGGGTGCTGTGCCTGATTCGCCTGGTGCGCATGCGGGACACCGTGGACATTAACCGCCACACCCTGCGCCTGAACGGGCAGCTGTGCCGCCGCCTCACGGGCCTGGGCCTGCCGGCGGGCATTACCCAGGCCATTTTCTCCCTGTCGGCCATTGTGGTGCAGAGCCTGACCAACTCCCTGGGCACGGCGGTGATCGCTACCAGCGTGGCGGTGATGCGCGTGGACGGCTTTGCCATGATGCCCAACTTTACCTTCGGCACCGCGTCCACCACCTATACAGGGCAGAACATCGGCGCCGGGCGGCTGGACCGCATTCACACGGGCACCAGGGACCTGATGAAGCTGGCCCTGGGGGTGGCCGGAGTGCTGGTGCTGTGCATCCTGTTCTTTGGGGGACAGCTCATCAGCCTGTTTACCAATACGCCCACGGTGATTGAAATGGGCATTCGCGGCCTGCGGTGGCTGGCCTTTGGCTATCTGGCCTTTGCGGTGAGCCAGGTGCTTCAGGGCGTGATGCGCGGCGTGGGTGAAACCATGACGCCCATGTGGATCAGCATTGTGTGCACGGTGCTGCTGCGGCTGCCCATCGCCTACCTGTGGGCCTACCTGACCCGCAGCCCCGCCTGGCCCAACGGGCACCCGGACAGCATTTTCGCCTCCCTGCTGGTTTCCTGGACGCTGAACATGCTCATTACCCTGGCCTGTTTCCGCCTGGGCCGCTGGCGGAAAAAACTTGCGCCGCAAGCCGCGGATAAGGCTTGACAGCAGCCGCGACCCTATGCTATAACCAGATTACTGCAACCACGAAGGAAGCGCACCGGACGGAAGTCCGGTGGTTTTCTTCGTGGATTTTTTTATTGCCAAGGAGGATGTTTCCGTGAAAACCTCGTTACGCAACCTGCTGATTACCGCCGTACTCATGGCCGTAGGGTTTGTGCTGCCCTTTCTCACCGGACAGATTCCCAGCGTGGGCAACATGTTGAGCCCCCTGCACCTGCCCGTGCTGATTTGCGGCCTGTGCTGCGGCTGGCAATGGGGCTTGCTGCTGGGCGCGGTGCTGCCCGTGGCGCGGAGCTTTGTGTTCGGCATGCCGCCCATGCTCCCCACGGCCCTGGCCATGGCCTTTGAAATGGCGGCTTACGGGACGCTGACTGGCGTGCTTTATGGCGCACTGCTGAAAATGCGCGGCAAGAATCATGCGCCGGCCCTGTATGGCGCCCTGGTGGCGGCCATGGTGGGCGGCCGGCTGGTGCACGGGGCTTTCATGGCGGTATACATGGGCCTTTCCGGTGGCAGCTATACATGGCAGGCGTTTATTACGGCGGATTTTGTGAATGCCTGGCCGGGGATGGTGCTGCATCTGCTGCTGGTGCCGCCGGTGGTGCTGGCGCTGGAGCGCGCACGGCTGTCGGCGCATCCTGCCCTGGTGACAAAGGCTTGACCTTTGCCCCCGGAATCAAAACGTTCCCCGGGCTGCGAAAAAAGCTCTGCCTTTTCCCTGCAAAGACATGCGTGGGGCACATGAATGCTTCCCATAACATCCCCCTTCAGGGCCGCGTTTCTCCATCGCGGCCTTTTCTGCTGTCCACTCCGCTGCATACATCCTCCCTCGCCGCCGCATACTGACAGGGAGGTGAAAGTATGCAATTCCTGATGCTTGCGCTGCTGGGCGCGCTGGTGGGCCAGGGCATGCGGCGCATCCGTATGCTGCGGCATGTGGGGCAAATACGTGCCGCCAGGAGCCTGTATGGGCGTTACGCCTTGCTGCTGGGTGGGGCAGCCCTGTGCGCCATGGGAGGGCAGCTGGCCCTGCTGGGGGTGAACGGCATGCTTCACCTGGGCACGGCGCTGCCCCTGCACCTGTGCAGCCTGATGGGCGTGCTGCTGTATCCAGCCCTGCGGTGCGGCTCCCGGCGGCTGTGGGAAATCTCCCTGTACCTGGGCGTCCCGGGTGGCATGGGCGCGCTGCTGTTTCCCGCCATTCTTTCCTGCGACCAGCCCATGCTGATGGCCTTTTGCTTTCATCTGCTTCATTGCACGGTGGTCATTGGGCCCTGGCTTCCCCTTTCCCTGGGCTGGAGGCCGCGCCCCAGCGGGGCGGCGGTGGCCTTTGGCTTTCTGTTTCTTCACGCCTGCGTGGCGCTGAGCCTGAACCACCTGGCGGGCACCAACTATCTGTTCCTTAACCTGCCCGTGGCGGGCACGCCTCTGGCGGCCCTGGGCGGCGGAAGCCATGGGGCATATGTGGCTTCCCTGGGCGCCATGGCGGCGGCGCTGCTCTCCCTGGAGGGCCTGCTGGCCGCCCGGGCCCTGCGCCGCTGGCCGGAGAGCTTTCCCCTCCCCCTGAACTGGCGGGAGGAACTGGACCGCGGACGGCACATGGGCTGACGCCCGCCGTTTGACGAAGGCTTGCCGCTGTGGTATGATGCCAGTGTTATGCGCAATCAACCTGCTAAAGGAATCGTCGGAGGCTGCGTGATATGGAATACATCCGGGTGGGGCCATGCCCCCAGAACATGCCCCTGGGCCCCAAAACGGCCATTTTTTTCGACTGGGACGGTACCCTGGCGGACAGCATGCCCCTTTGCATCGAGCAGATCCGCCGCACCCTGGAGGAATTGAACCTGCCCCCCAGGACCAACGCGGAATTGGCCCGGTGCAACGGCCCCACCTATCAGGAATCCGTGGCGCTGCTGGACATTCCCGCCGAAAAGGCGGAGGATTATTTGCGCACCCGCCAGCGCATTGAGATGGAGATTGTCCCCACCTGGCAGCGGCTTTTCCCCGGGATCAAGGAGCTGCTGCAGGCCTTGAGCGGCCAGGCGGAGCTGGTGGTGGTGAGCAATGGCCTGCGGGATTATCTTCGCCTGTCCATGGAAGTGACGGGCACCGCCGGGTTTTTTGCCCGGGTGCAGCCGCTGATTCCCGGAAAAACCAAGACCCAGGCGCTGCGCATGGTGCTGGACCAGATGCGCCCCCAGCGGGCGGTGATGGTGGGCGACCGCAAGGGCGACTTCCTGGCGGGCCGGGACAATGGCCTGCCCACTGTGTCCGCTTGCTATGGCTATGGTTTGCCCGATGAGTGGGCCCTGGCGGACCGGCAGGCCTACTCTGTGGAAAAGCTGCAAAACATGCTGCTGGATTTTGCACAAGGAGGAGCTTGAACCATGAAACGTATGCTTGCGCTTGTACTGGCTCTGTGCCTGTGCCTGCCCCTGACGGCCCTGGCCCAGGAGGAGGACTGGGTGGCCCAGGAAAGCCTGCGCCTCACCGGGCTGGTGAAAACCCTCTCCGGCAGCCAGGAGTGGCGGGCGCTCATGGGCGGTAATGGCGAGATAGGCCAGCTGCTGGACGGCTTTGCCGCCACGGCCCAGGCGGAGGAGGTCGCGCGCTATGCCGTCTCTGCGGCCCAGGCGGACAGCCTTATGGCCACCGGCGATGCCGTGCTGCCGGAAACCCTGCTTCCCCTGGCCCAGCAACGGACCGTCAGCAGCATTGCCACCCGGCTGGGCAGCACCCTGGGCGCGGCCCATATTGCGGCCCAGTCCATTGCCATGGCCAGCGAATGCCTGCCTCTGCCCGAAGCGTGGGAGGGGGATAACCTCCTGGTGCTTGTTGCCTGCGGGGAGGAATGGTCCACCCTGGTCACGCTGATGGACCTGGGTACCGGCGTACTGTCGGAGCAGGCCACCTTCCTGCACATGAGCGCAGCGGAAGCCGCGGCGCTGCTGGAGGAAATGGGGCTGGAACAGCAATAAAAAAGACGCCTGCCGGTAGATGAACATTCCCGAGGGCGTCCCAGGGCGCGTCCCTCTTAGAGGACGCACCTCAGACTACTGGAAAAAGTGCTCGCTTTCAAAAGGATGAAACTTACTGCTCCCTAGCTTGCAGGAGTTTCCACAAATATGGGGGCCGAAGGTTTCCAAAGGGCGAGCGGAAAGCCCTTTGGTCGCGCCCGCAGGCGCGGAACCCTTTGCGCTTGCGGGCATCAATGGCGCTAAAATGATAGCGTAAATACCTTGCCAACGGTTGGATAATTTTTCGCCATGGGGCGTAACCAATACATTTCCATGAAAGAGGTGGCATTACATGACAAAGCGACTGTTGACCCTTTTGATGGCGTTGCTGCTGCTGGCGGGATGCGTTCCCGCCCAGGCGGAGGAAGCGGCCGGCCCGGTGGTAACCCTGCTGGACGGCGCCGGTCAGGCGGTGGGGCAAGGGGTGCTCCTGGAGGCCGGGCAGGAAGTGCTGGTGTCCGCCTCCCTGGCGGAAACCGCTGGCCTGCAGGTACAGGCCGGTGAAGCGACCATCCCGGTGTCGGGGGTGGAAGCCAGCGGGGAGCTGGCCGCCGTGCTGCGCCTGGAGGCGCAAACCCGGGACCCCCTGCCCCTGGCGGCGGAGGACCCCGCGGTATTCTCCCGGGTGGAGGCGGTTTCCGCCCAGGGCGAGACGTCGGCCTGCACGGTGCTCACCCAGGTGAGCCTGGCGGACGGCTGGGGCTTCACCTTCCGGGATGAAGCCGATACGGCGCAGCCGGGCGGCGCCCTGATCAACGACGCGGGCGAACTGGCCGGGCTGGTGCTGGGCGCCTGGGCGGATATGCCCAATGCCAAGGTAGCCCTGGGCGCCGAGGCCATCGCCGCCCTGCAGGGCAATGCCCAAGCCAATGTCCTGAACCCCCTCCCCGAGAAGGAAGCGCCCGCCGCTCCCGAGAACAAGCAGGAGGAGCCCACTGCTTCCAAGCCCAAAAAGGAAGAGCCCCTTTCCGCCAGCGGTACGGTGTTCCTGGAGAACATCTCCCTGACCATGCGCGGCGCGGATGAGCTGGAAGTGGACTGGGCCGGCAGCGAGGTTGCCGGCCTGCGCGACGACAGCGTTTTTGCGGTTTACTACGGTGACATGGACAGCCCCTACACCTGGTGGGAGGAAGCAAGCGGGGAGGAGACTTCCCTGATTGTGAACGTGATCCCGGGGCAGACCTACGCGGTATGGGTACAGCACGGCCACGGAGAAGTGGACACCACGCTGAACATGAGCGATGAGGAAATTATCGCCTGCGTGGCATTCATGGATGTTCCCGAGGCCAAGGTATTCAACAAGTACGGCTATCAGCAGGATGAGATTTATTTCTGCCTGACCACGGAGGACGGAAATAATGCGATGCCTGCCGCGTTCACCTTCACCTCGGAGGAGCTTTCCACCCGGGGGCAGGAACTGCGGCTGAACGTAACCTCCACCTACCGCGTAAAGCGGGACACCACCGCGAACATGGGCATTGCCATGATGACGCCTTCCGGCGAATGCTACGACTCCTGGGGAGAATTCCTTTTTGAGGCCGACCTGGACGAGGATGTATGGTACCTTGCCCTGGGCCCCCTTCAGGATGACTACCTGCAATACAACACGACCTGGGAACCGGGGGTTTATACCGTAACGGTGTATTTTGACGGCGCACGGGTTACCCAAGCGATGTTTACAGTGGAATAACAGTTTCACAAAGCGCACGGCCACCGGGGGACAAATACGTCCTCACCGGTGGCCGCTTATTTTACCCAAAGCTTCAGCGTGTCGAACAGCGGAACTTCTGCCACCTTTTCGACACGCTGTACAGGGTAACGATACTATTGTCTTACTGAAAGAACCTAAGCGCATTCTGTCCCATAACCAGTTCCCGTCCAGCAGCATCCACCACATCCGGCAGAAATGCCTCGTAGGCTGCGCGTTCCACATGGGGCAAGGCAAAGGGAGCGTCGCTGCCAAAGCACACCCGCTCCGGCCCCAATTTACGAATCGCTTCCATGACCGCCAGGTAGGAGACTGCGCTGCCGGTAAGCATCACATTGGGGCAGGCCTGCGCCACGCTGATGCTGGCCTGGCTAAGGTCGGGCTTGCCGGCACCCCCCATGTGTACCAGCATGATTCGCATACGCGGAAAGCGCTCAGCGACCTTCTGGGCCCGATAGGGGTGCGTAAAGTCATAGGCATCGGCGCCGATGTGGAAGGCAAGCCCTGCCCCCGCGTGTTCCACCTGTGCATACAGGGGCATGAGGGCTTCATCGTCAATGGGATAACTGTTTTGCGCGCCGTTAAACTTTACGGCATGCATGCCGTAATCTTCCAGGCAACGGCGGAGCATTTCCTCTGCGCGGCGAGCCCCGAAGTGAGGATCAACCCAGCCTGTGGGAGAAAATCGGTCAGGGTGGTTGCGCCACGCTTCATAAATGTATCGGTTGGCTTCCTCAATCTCCCGCATATAGGGCGGTTGAAGCCAGATGTTTGCCCGGTCAATACCTGCGCGATCCATGGCGCGCAGGGCTTCCTCCGCAGTCAAGCCGTTTTTCTCTGTAACAGACAGATGGACATCCGCATCGAAAACCATCTGAATCACTCCTTTTCCGAAAGGTTTATATGCTCCTTGGGCCCTTGCACCGCGATACCATTGATCTCCATGCACACATGTTCCCGGGCAAATGCCGTCACGATTACTTTGCGGGCGGGATAGGGGCTGGGCATCATGCGCGCATAAACTTCGTTCACCGCGTCGTAGTCTGCCATGGTGCGCAAATAAAGCTGAACATAGGTCAGGTCCTCCAGTCCCATGCCCTTCCAGGCCAATACCCGCTCCATCTGCCGCAAGGCAAACGCCGCCTGGGCAGGCGCGTCATCAGGTGCCACAACCTGGCCCTGATCCACGGGCGCTATTCCGCTGAGAAACACAAAGCCGTTGACGGCCACCGCTGTACTGAGCGGAAGCATCATATCCGTCTCCTCCAATACATTCATTACATTTTCAAACCGCTGAAGGACGCACCCTGTACAAATTGCTTTTGGAATACCGCGTAAACGATAAACAGCGGAATAATGGATATGATCGCCGCCGCTAGAATTTGTCCCTGATTCTGGGATTCCATTTGCAGAAAAGCGGTAATCCCAATGGGTACGGTCCGCAGCTCGGTTTTGTTAATCAACAGCAGCGGCCAGAACAAGTCCTTCCAAACGGTTTGGAAATTGAAAATAATCAACGTGATAATTCCGCTTTTGGCGTTGGGCATCACAATTCGGGTAACAATTCCCAGCTCGCCCAGGCCGTCGATCCGCGCGGCATCCACCAGGGAGAAAGGCATCATCTTATAAAAAGAGGTCATCATATACACGCCAAAGGCTGTGGACAGATAAGGGAGAATGAGCCCCGCATAGGAATCCACCAGCCCGAAGGTACGGCACATCTTGAACAGCGGAATAAAGGTAATTTGTGCAGGCATGATGAGCCCGATGAGAATAAGAACCTCCACCAGCTTGGACAGCTTAGATTTCAATACCACCAAGCTATAGGAGGCCAGGCAGGCCACCAGCACCACCGATACGGTGGATACACTGGAAACCAGCAGGCTGTTGAGCAGGTATCTCCCATAGGGAATGGTGTTCCATGCCTCCACGTAGTTATCCAGGGTAAAGTTTTGCGGCCACAGGGTGGGCGGCCAGCTGGTAATTTCCCGCAGTGGCTTGAAGGAGGATAGCAAAATCCACACAAACGGCCCGATGCAAACGCAGGTCCACAGGATCATTACCCCATATTGCAAGCCACGCTTGATGGTTTTTTTCAACAGACCCACTCCCTTCAGTTCACGCCTTCCGCACCGGAAAGCCTGCTGGAAATAATGCGCTGAACGCCTGTGAAGGCCAGCACAAGGGCCGTAAACACCATGGCGATGGCCGAGCCTTTGCCTGTCTTCCAGTTGGTAAACGCAACCTCGTAGAAATAGTACATGATGGTGGTCGTGGACCGTGCGGGACCTCCGCGGGTCATGATGTAGAATTGGTCAAAGCCCTTGAGCGAGCCGATAAAGGAGATCAGCACCACAAAGATCACCACCGGCATGATCTGGGGCAAAGTGATGTTGAAGAAAATGCGTACGGAATTGGCTCCGTCAATCTGGGCCGCTTCCTTCAGGTCCACGGGAACGTCCTGCAACGCAGCCAGGAAGAACACCGCATAATAGCCTGCGCCCTTCCAAACCGATGCCAGCGCAATGATGGGCATGGCCTGCTGGGGACTGGTCAAAAACTTCTGCTGGGGAATACCCAGCTGGGTCAATACCCAGTTGGCCACGCCGAAATTCGGCTCCAAAATAAAGATGAACACAATGGAAACGATCACCCAGTCCACCAGCACGGGAATATAAAACGCGGTGCGAAAAAAGGACGTTCCACGCAATTTTTGATTCAGTGCCACCGCCATGAGCATTCCGAACACCACCACGCCCACGCCGTCAATGACCAGGTACAGGGCGGTGTTTTTCAGGGAAGTTAAAAACAATCGGTCCTTCATCACGTCCTGATAGTTTTTCAGCCCAACGAAATGCTCCTCCAGGGACATAAGGCTGGCATCCGTAAAGGACGTATAGGCGGTGGAGAAAAATGGATAAATCTGAAAAAGTGCAAAATGGATGAGAAACGGCAGCAGGAACAGCACACCGACCACGGCCTGCCGCCGGGAAAGGGTAAGCCCTCGTCTTTTCATTTGCCCAGCCTCCTTAGGGGAGCGGGGCAGGGACAGATGTCCCTGCCCCGTCCGGCGCCGTTGCCTTTACTCGATCGTGGACAGAAGCTCGTTATACTGGGCGTCCGCGTCGGCCAGGGCCTGCTGCGGGTCCGCGCCCATGAGAATGACCTGCTGGATTGCGTCAAAAACAATGGTATCCATCTGCATAATTTCCACAGCCGCCTTGGGCTTGGCGTACTGCATGTCCTGCAGCACGATACGATAGTTCTCATTGGTATCAAACCACGGGTCGTTTACCATATCGTTGCGCACGCCCAGGCCGACTTCCGCCTTGGTATAGGCCATCTGCTCGTCGTAGGAAATGACATGCTGAATCAGCTGCCAGCTCTCATCCTTGTGGGGCGCCATGGTGGGAATGACACACACGCGGCCGCCCAGGGGAATCTGCGGCGTCACGTCCTCCGAGGGCATGGGAATGGTCGCCACGCCATAGTCCAGCTCGGGATATTCTTCCCGCCAGGTGCGGAAGTTCCATTCGCCGTCCAGCATCATGGCCAGTTTGCCGCTCACAAAGCCGTTGGTAATCCGCTCCACAGGGGACACCTGCAGTTCATTCACCAGCATATCCCAGTACTCCAGCGCCTTCACGCCGGCCTCCGTGCCAAAGCCGGAAGAACCATCCTCCAGTTGATACTCCCCGCCATACCCCCAGAAAATGGGGCTGAAAGCATGCAGGGTCCAGTGAGCATCGGGGTTCATGCCGATTTCAAAGCCATAGACTTCCACATTGCCATCCGCATCACGCTTGGTCAGCGCCACAGCGGCATCCGCAAGCTCCTCCAGGGTTTTGGGGGGATTTTCGGGGTCCAGCCCCGCGTCCCGGAACATCTGCTTGTTATAGATCAGGTGAATGGAGTTGCCTCTCACGGGGAAACCATAGGTTTTGCCGTCCACCACCAAAGGTTCCATCTCCGATGCAATAATGGCATCCTTCGCCTCCTGGAAGCCCGGCATGTCATCCAGGGGCATGATGATACCGGCACGGGCCATGTCGGCCACATACATGGTATCCACCTGCAGCACGTCCGGGGCGGTACCGGCGGCGATCATGGTCAGCAGCTTTTGCTGAATCTGCGTGTTGTCGCCAACTTCCTCGGTTACGTTTACGTTAATGGACGTTGCCTGGGTGAACCGTTGGCAGGATTCCTCGTACGCCGGGGTACGGCGGGCATCGCCCGCAATCCAGTACTCCAGGGTTACGTTACCTTCCCCCAGGGCGGTGGCGCACAGCCCGCACAGGAGCATCGCGGCCAGCAAACAGGACAGCAGCTTTTTCATTTCAAGAACCCTCCTTTTATATTTCACGCGCTCAGGCACGTGATATTTCCTCAGTCCACCAGAATGTCCCGGGACAGGCGGCCCTGAATAGGCGCTTCACCGGGGAAAGACACGCTAAAGCCCTTGGGTGCCAGGCGCACGCCATCGCAGTCCCGGGTACGCAGGTCAAAATTCACGCATACCACCGTTCCGTCGGAGAAGGTTGCCCGGTGCACCTGGAAATCCGGGGTAATGAATTCGTGGCTGACCATTTCACACAGGGCTGTGCGTGCATGCAAGCGTCCCAGCAGCTGGGCGCACTGACCAATCAGCGGCTTCAAATCCTCCCATTGCTCATAGATGAACGACCAGCTGGAAGGCTGTGCGCTAAGCAGATCGTGGAGCACATGGTTCACATGGTCCTCCCGGCCAAAGGGCTGTCCATGCTGCCAGTAGCAAACCACCGCGTCATGATAAACCAGGTTGAACAGCGGGACCATCATGCCAAAGTCTGCGGATTCCGCGCCATGATTCAAGCCGACTGCGGCCCCGGGCATCCCCTCAAAGAAGGTGGCAACGGGTACCGCCCAGTCCACGCCTGCCTCGGCGCCCACAACCCAGCCCTGGTCTGCCAGCTCATCGAGAATGGCCCGCTTATAACGGCGGTCATCAGAGCGCGTCATGGGGTGCTCCGGGTCATAGCACTCATACATGGGGGCGGAGGTGGTGGTATCCAAGTAGTAGGAGTTGACGGCCGTATGGTCCTTCACCTGACCGATGGTGCGCTTGGCCAGCTCCACCGCCTGGGAAGAGCATACCAGGCGGCACAGTCCACCATCCCAAATGCCGCCCAGCTGTACGGTACCGTCGGGATGCTTCATGGTCAGCCGCTCATCATAGCTGGGGGAATCAGGATAAATATCCTGATAATTGTCGTGGAGCGAAAAAACATAACCGGCGTCCACCGCTTTGCGGCTGGCACGCGCCAGTCCCTCCGCGCCACCCGCGCCTTCCGCCGGAGGCCACATGTCGATGTGCTCCCGGTCATAGCCCGCGCGGTTCCATCCACCCAGCAGAATCAGCGCCTTTTCCATGCCCATTTCCTGCAGGTCGTCTACGATCTGCCCCACCTGATCAAAGGTGGTATGTACGCAGGTGTAGCCATCCAGCACGGGCTCGGACCAGGAGCGCAGGCGCGGCTCGTCCCGCCGGTGGGTATAGATATAAATTTTCAGGTCCGGCGCTCCGAGCATGCCGGCCACCGCAGGATTTTTCTCTATCTTTTCCCGCAGGGATACATAGCGCCCGGATGCCTTTACACATTCGCGGTAGCGCTTTGCCATGCCCACATAGCCGTTTTCCACCAGTGCCACGGACATCTGCCGGGAATATCCCAGCGCACCGCGGCTGGCGCGCCAAATAGGCGTCAGGGAAGAATACCGCTCCCCGGGAAGATCTCCCTGATGATTGTCCACAGGGTCGCCTGCCAGGTCAAAAACTGCATTGCCTGCCACGCGCAGCGCCATGTCCACCGCCTCCGGCAGATAGCACATGACGCAGGAGCCTCCCTGGCTGGCGCCAAACCAGGTCATATTCAACCCGCAGAACTCAAAGGGAATGACTTCGTTGATATCCGCGATATTTTTCCAGGTATTATGGCGGAAGCGCATAAAGCCGTCATCCAGGCGCGAAGGGATCAAGGTTCCTTGCTTATGCGGCACCACCACATACCCTCCCTGCAGGCCACTGTTCACGCGCAGCATGTGGGCCGGGTACTCGATGGATTCCAGCTCTCCATCCCGGCGCAGCTCTGTCATGGTAAGCGTCAGTTCTGCATCGTTCAGCTGGAACTCTGCACGGAAGCTGTATCTGGGCAAGTCATACTCTGCATAGGCCGCGCCGTCGCTGGTCCGTCCCACCCGGGAAGGTGCGCCAATGGTCATACGCTCACCGTCGCGCATGGTGACCCATCCCGGTACGCCGCCACCCCAGACAACATTCCGGGCTTTGTCCACCAGGGCTGCCGCACCGTTATCCATAATCCGGATAATCCATCGCTCTCCTACCTGTTCGTACCGCATGCTTCTACGCCTCCATTTTTGTAATAATAAGATATCACTTATCAGATATCAGATGATTAAGGATGCAAAGCCCTTTTCTCATCCATAGGCTTTCGTCTGTTCAGGGATGGAGCATACTTTTCCATCCTACAAAGCTTTTGAGCACCGCAGCCCGCAGGGCCTCCTGATCCTTCTTTTCAAAAGCTTCCAAGATTTGATAATGATCCTCAACAGCCTGATCGGGTATATTGCTCATGGATTTCTGAATCGAAGCCTCAAAAAGCTGTAGGACCGTTTTTCCAATACGGATCATGTACGGGTTATGGGTCGCCTCCAGGATTGCCTCATGAAAGGCCAGATCATCTTTGGCCGTCTGGCTTTTTTGGCGCACCTTTTCTTCCAGGCTTTCCACCGTTGCGCGAATTTTTTTCAGATCCTCCGGATTCGCATTTACCATGGCCAGCTGCGTGTAAGCAGGCTCAATACAGTAACGAAGTTCCAGTATTTTTTCGTCCGCATCCTGAAGTAGCACCATTTGGTAAGTCAGTGGATTCAGCGCAGCTTCATCCACCGTTGTCCGCACAAAGGTTCCTTCCCCTTGAACAGACTCCACCACGCCGATGGCACTAAGCATTTTAATGGCCTCGCGCACGCTGGATTTTCCCACGTTGAGCTGCTCGGAAAGCTCTGCCTCAGAGGGGAGCAGATCTCCGCCCTTGATCTCCCCGTGCAAAAGCGCATCATAAATACGTTGCATCACGGTATTGGTGATAGACGGTTTCTTGATACGCTTCATCAATATCCTCTGTTCTTTCACATCCTCTTCCCCTCACTCATCTGATATCTGTTATCATTATATTTTCTCCTTTACGCTTTGTCAATACAATTTATCAAAAAAAAGTAATTTCCTTTCCAATTTTGACAACTAGATTTTGATGCACCCCCCTCCGCTTTTCGGGAGAGCGCGAGAGGGGCTTTTCTCAGAAAAGCCGCCTCTCGCATCCCCCGCAGGTTCCCTTACCTCCCGGCGAACCACATCACATCCGCCAGCCCCTGGGGGGAATCCGCCGCCACCTGGGCCAGAATGCGCTCCCGGTCCTCCCCCTGGGCCAGAACGGGCGAAAAATCATTGGCCGGGATCGCCCCGGAGGTCAGCACCGGCAGCAGACGCAGCTGCGTGCCGGTGAACTCCCCGTCCCGGAAGTGCAGCTCCAGCTGCGCCAGCATGGCGTCAAAGGTGGTCATTTCGTGGGTGCCGCCAAAGACCAGGTTGCCCAGGCTCCAGAGCACCAGCCCGCCGTTCCGCTTTTCAATTCCCTGCACCACGTGGGGATGCGCCCCGATGAGAATGTCCGCGCCGCAGTCGATGGCATAGTCCGCCATGCGCTCCTGGGTGCGGTTGTGGGTGGGGCTGTATTCCTTGCCCCAGTGGCAGGAATAAATAATCACATCGCACTCCGCCTCTTGCAGGGCGCGGATGTCCTTGCGCACGGTCTGCGGGCTCTCCTTCCATACGGCTTCCCGGCAGCCCCCAAAGCCAATGCGCACGCCTTCCGCCTCCCAGATGTACAGGTGCCCAAAGCCGCTGTACGCCACCTCCGCCGCTTCCAGCGCCGCCAGGGTGGAAGCCTGACCCGTGGCGCGGTAGTCAATGAAGTGGTTGTTCGCCACGTTCACCTGCTCCACCCCGGCCCGGGGCAGCATTTCCGCGTAGGCCGGATCGCCCCGGAAGGTGTGCTGCTTGCCGTAGTCGTGGCCCTGATTGTCCGCTTGCAGGACGCATTCCAGGTTCAGCAGGGTCATATCGTCCTCCAGGAAGATTTCCCGCAGGTTGCGAAAGGGCCAGTCCGCCCCCCGCTCCGCCACCACGGTGAGAAAGGTGCCCTCCTCCTGCTGCCATTCCTCCCGGGTGCCCAGTACACAGTCCCCGCCCACGGTGAGGGTCAGCACCACTTGCTCCGCCGCGGCCCCCGCCGCCAGCAGCCAGCACAAGCATACCGTGAAAAGAAAGCGCCCCATGCTGCGTCCTCCTCCCATACCCTATACCCTTAGGACGTCCCGGGAGGCGCAAAAGTTTTCTCCCTTTTCTTAACATTTTTTGCATTTCCCGTGTTTGCAGCCTGCGCTTCCTTTCCCGCGCGCTGTTCCCGCAAGAGATGCGAGGGCCCTTCCATTTTGCATTTTTCAAAAAAGAAAATTGCATTTTGCGCTTTTGGGGGGTTGCGTGAAAGGCTGGAAATGTATATAATGGAATTTGCAACCATATTGCTTGCAATTCTATCATCACAGCACCTCCCGCAAACCCTGATTCTTCCGTGGGGTTTGGGGCCAGGAATGCAATCCCAAAGACGGGAAAATGCAAAAGGAGGAGCTTTTCATGGCTTTGACCGTATCGCACCGTTGCCAAAATATCGCCCCGTCCATGACCCTGAGCATTGACGCCCGGGCCAAGGAAATGAAAGCCGCGGGGCTGAACGTCATCGGCTTTGGGGCCGGGGAGCCGGACTTTCCCACGCCCCAGCATATCTGTGACGCAGCCAAGGAGGCCATCGACCTGGGCATGACCCGCTACACCCCCGCCGCGGGCACCAAGGAACTGCGCAAGGCCATCTGCGAAAAGCTGCGCCGGGATAACGACATGACCTACACCTACGGGGATATCCTGGTGTCCAACGGCGCCAAGCACAGCCTGTTCAATATTTTCCAGGCCATCCTGGACCCCGGCGACGAGGTGCTGATCCCCACGCCCTGCTGGGTCTCCTACCCGGAGCTGGTGCGCATGGCCGGCGGCGTGCCGGTGTTCATCCCCGCCACGGAGGAGACCAACTTCATCCCCACCAACAAGGACATCGCCAGCCGGGTTACCCGCCGGACCAAGGCCATCGTCATCACCAGCCCCTCCAACCCCAACGGCAGCGTGTGGGAGCAGGAGCAGCTGCAATTCGTGGCCGACCTGGCGGTGAGCCACCCCTTCTTCGTGGTCAGCGACGAGATTTATGAAAAGCTGATCTACGACGGGCGCAAGCACCTGTCCATCGCCCAGCTGGGCGAGCAGATCAAGAGCCAGACCTTCCTGGTCAACGGCGTGAGCAAGGCCTACGCCATGACCGGCTGGCGCATTGGCTACGTGGCCGGGCCGCGGAACGTGATCTCCGCCATGTCCAGCTTCCAGTCCCAGGCCACCAGCAACCCCAACAGCATCGCCCAGTACGCGGCCATGAAGGCCCTGCAGGGGGATCAGAGCTGCGTGGACGCCATGGTCGCCCAGTTTGAAAAGCGCCGGGACGCCATGGTGGAGAAGATCAACGCCATTCCCGGCCTGAGCTGCCGCAAGCCCCAGGGCGCATTTTACATTATGATGAACATCAAGCAGATGCTGGGCAAGCATTATGACGGGCGCATGATCGAAAGCTCCCTGGACTTTGCCGAGCTGCTGCTGGCGGAAAAGCAGGTGGCCCTGGTGCCCGGCGTGGCCTTTGAGGCCGAGGGGTACTGCCGCCTGTCCTATGCCGTGTCCATGGAGAACATTCTGGAAGGCCTCAGCCGCATTGGCGAGTTCGTCGCCGAGCTGAGCTAAGGCGCGCCGTACCGTCTTTCCCGTCCTCCCGCACCATGCACGGGAGAACGTTTCAATGACGCAACGTTCGGGAAAAAATCGAAAGGAGGACGCTTCTTATGCTGGAATTCGACAAAAGGCTTAACCTTATCAAGCAGGCGAAATACAAATATTCCCTGCAAAACGTGGCAGAGCCCAACCTGTACCGGGAGATTTATGACTACAAGCATATCCCCAAGATTGCCTTCAACATGCGGCATGTGCCCGAGGATATGCCCGACGAGATCTGGATTACCGACACCACCTTCCGCGACGGTCAGCAGTCCGTCAGCCCCTTTACCCCGGAACAGATCGTGCACCTGTTCAAGCTCATGAGCCGCCTCAGCGGCCCCAAGGGCGTGGTCCGGCAGAGCGAGTTCTTCCTTTATACCGATAAGGACAAGGAAGCCCTGCGCCGCTGCCAGGACCTGGGCCTGCGCTTCCCGGAAATCACCACCTGGATTCGCGCCAATGAAAAGGACTTTGAACTGGTCAAGGCCGCGGGCGTGCAGGAGACGGGCATCCTGGTCTCCTGCAGCGACTACCATATTTTCAAAAAAATGCACCTGAACCGTGCCCAGGCCATGGAGAAGTATCTGGGCATCGTCAAGGCGGCCCTGGACCAGGGGATCACCCCCCGCTGCCACTTTGAGGACATTACCCGGGCGGATTTCTACGGCTTTGTGGTGCCCTTTGCGGAGGAATTGATGCTCCTGTCCCAGGAGAGCGGCCTGCCCATCAAGATCCGCGCCTGCGACACCATGGGCTATGGCGTCACCTATTACGGCGCCGCCCTGCCCCGGAGCGTCCCGGGCATCATCTATGGCCTGCGCCACTATGCGGAGGTACCCTCCGCCCAGCTGGAGTGGCACGGGCACAACGATTTTTACAAGGTGGTGTCCAATGCCGGCGCGGCCTGGATGTACGGCTGCTCCAGCGTGAACTGCTCCCTGCTGGGCATTGGCGAGCGCACGGGCAACTGCCCCCTGGAGGCCATGGCCATTGAGTACCAGGGCCTGCGCGGCACCGACGACGGCATGGACCTGAGCGCCATCACGGAAATCGCCGATTACATGGAGCGGGAGATCGGCATCGAGATCAGCCCCCGCCAGCCCTTTGTTGGCCGCCACTTCAACGTGACCCGCGCGGGCATCCATGCCGACGGCATGCTCAAGGATGAGGAGATTTACAACATCTTTGACACCACCGCCATCCTCAACCGCCCCGCCACCGTGGCCGTGGATTCCCATAGCGGCCTGGCCGGCGTGGCCCACTGGATGAACGGTTATTTCCGCCTGAAGGGTGAGAATACCATTCCCAAGGACGATCCCCTGGTGCAGGCCGTCCGTGCCCAGGTGGATGAGCTTTACGCCCAGGGCCGCAACACCGTCATGGGTGACGAGGAACTGGAGATCATGGTCCGCAACGCGGATGTGGACCGTTACGAGCGGCTGCTCTTCCATAAGAGCAAGTAACCTGCGGCGTGTTGCGAGAGGCGGCTTTTCTGAGAAAAGCCCCTCTCGCGCTCTCCCGAAAAGCAGCGGGTAGGCCGGCTATTACGGGAAGGATTGGCGCGGTGCGGAGCAAGGGCCTTGCGTGAAAAAAATCCCCCGGTGGTTCTTTCGCCACCGGGGATTGCTTTACTTATCGGCTTTTCCCTTTAGCTCCCGAATGACCCGGGAGGCGATGAAGTACGCAAACACGCAGGTGCATACGTCGCCGATGGGCTGCGCCAGCTGGATGCCCAGCAGGCCCAGCGCCGGGGGAAGGATCAGCAGCAGGGGAATGAGGAAAATACCCTGCCGGGCAATGGAGATCAGCGTGGCCTGCAGGCCGTAGCCGATGGACTGGGTGAACATGTTGCTCATGGTGATGTACGCCCACAGGGGCAGGGTGCACAGCTGCAAGCGCAGCGCCAGCGTACCGATTTCAATAACCTGCAAGTCGTCCCGGCGGAACAGCGTCACAATCTGCTGGGCGAAGATGAAGGAAACCACGCCCAGCACCAGCAGCACCACCGTGCCCACCTTGATGCAGTAGGTATAGGCCTGGCGCACCCGGCTGTACCTCCCCGCGCCAAAGCAGAAGCCGCACACGGGCTGGAATCCCTGGCCAAAGCCGATCATGGAGGAGTTGATGAACATCACAAACCGGTTCACAATGGACATGGCCGCGATGGCCGCGTCCCCGTACACCCCGGCGGTGGTGTTGAGCAGAATGGTGGATACGCTGGCGATGCCCTGCCGCCCCAGGGAGGGGAAGCCATTGTAGAGTATCCGCTTGTAGAAGCTCCACTTGGGGGTAAAATCCCGGAAGCGGATGGGGATGGCCCCCGCCCGGCGGTTGGTCATGGTGAGCAGAATGCAGAAGCTCACCACCTGGGAAATGGCCGTGGCAATGGCGGCCCCCGCCGTGCCCAGGTTCAGCCCGAAGATCAGCAGCGGGTCCAGCACCATGTTCAGCACCCCGCCGCTGGCAATGCCGATCATCCCGTAAAAGGCCAGGCCCTCAAAGCGCAGGAGGTTGTTCATCACAAAGGAGCACATCATGAAGGGCGCGGCGTAAAAGATGTAGGACGCGTAATCCTTGGCATAGGGGGCGATGGTCTCCGTGGCGCCCAGGAAGCGCACCAGGGGGTCAATGCTCAGGTTGCACACCACCGCAATGAGAATCCCCGTGGCGAAGGCCGTGAAAAAGGACGTGGCCGCAAAGCGCTGGGCACGCTCCTCATCCCGGGCGCCCAGGGCCTGGCTCACATTGGTGCCCGCGCCCATGCCGAACATGAAGGCCACCGCCTGTATCAGCGACATGGCGGAGAAAATCACCCCCACCGCCCCGGAGGCGGAGGTACCGATCTGGCTGACGAAATAGGTGTCCGCCATGTTGTACACGGAACTGATCAGCATGGAAACAATGGTGGGAAGGGCCAAGCGGGGAATCACCTTCGAAATGGGTTCCTCCAGCATCATCTTGGCCCGCTGTTCGGACGCGCTGCCGGGCATAAATATTCCTCCTTTGTACGGTACATAAAGCGCTGCGGGCCTGCCCCTCAGCCCATATCATAAACGCTGCGCACGGTGAGCTGGCGCTGCACCTGGTCCAGGGACAGGGGCGCGGAAAGGGCGTCCTTGGGCAGGTACACGGCGCGGGGCCGACCGGGCAGCAGGGCAAACCAGTTGTCGGAGAAGCGGCCGTCCGCCTGGCTCAGCTCCAGGCACACGCCCCAGGCGGCGGCGTCGCAGTCCAGGGTGATGCGGAAGCGGTCCGCCTCCTGGGCAATCTCCCAGCGGATGCGGGGAGGCTGGAAGGCGAAATGCTTGGGCAGGGAGAACAGCTCGCAGCCCTCGCTGACGGCCTGGCCTTCCCCGTCCAGGAGGGTGAAGTACACCATGCGGTCGTCCTCGGGGTGGCGGGCCGCGGGGTCAAAGTCCCCGGTGAAGTCCATCAGCCCCACCTCCAGGGCGCTGAGGACGGGACAGGTTACGGCGCGGCGCTCCGTGCGCAGCACCTGGCCCCGGGCGTCGGCCAGCAGGCAGACCAGCTCCCCGGAAAAGTCCTCCGGGCGGTCGTTGGTCACATAGAAGCGGGCCTTGCGTCCCTCCAGCACGCAGGAGGCCAGCACCGGCGCGAAGAACCGCCGGGCCGCGTAGTGCAGGGCCTTCCACCGGCCGAAATAGTCCACCGAGGACCAGGAGGCCACCGGCCAGCAGTCGTTGAGCTGCCAGTAGATGGCGCCCATGCAGCGTCCCCGGTTGCGGCGCCAGTGCTCCACCCCGTAGCGGATGGCCTCCGCCTGGAGCAGCTGGGAGGCGTAGAGCATCCCCTCAAAGGAGACGGGCATGCGCAGGGTTTGGGCCAGGTAGGCCAGGATCTTCTGGTTGGCGCCGCCGTTCTTTTGGTGGCTCTCCATCACCCGGGAGAAGATATTCTGCTCCCGCCCCGTGGCAAAGGACGCCACGGTCTTCAGGCAGGGGAAGGACTGGAAGCCAAACTCCGAGCAGAACCGGAAGTAGAACTGCCGGTAGGCGGTGAAGGGCTTGTTGCCGTGCCACACGTCCCAGTAATGCACATCCCCGCGGTTCTCGTCGTTGGGGTTGTCAAAGCCGCCCCCGGAGGAGGGGGAGGAGGGCCAGTAGAACACGTCCGGGGCCGCGTCGTGCACGGCGTTTTTCAGCACGTCCTCAAACTGGGTCAGGTAATCCCGGCGCAGGCTTTCAGGGTGGCAGGTCACGTCCTCCCAGCAGCACCAGGCGGTTTCCATTTCGTTATTGCCGCAGACCAGGCCCAGGCAGGCGTGGTCCCGCACGCGGACCAGGTTCTCCTCCGCCTCCCGGCGGATGTTCTCCCGGAAGGCGTCGGTGAGGCGGTAGACATTGCACGCGAACATCAGGTCCAGCCACACCACCAGGCCCATCTCGTCGCACAGGTCAAAGAAGAAGTCGTCCGGGTAATAGCCCCCGCCCCAGACCCGCAGGCAATTAAAGTTGGCGTCCACGCAGTCCTGGAGCAGGCGGCGGGTACGCTCCCGGGTGACCCGGGGGAGCAGGCTATCCTCGGGGATGTAGTCCGCGCCCATGGCGAAGAAGGGCACGCCATTGCAGCTGAGGGCGAAGCTCTCCCCCCAGGGGTCCTTGTGCCGGTCCACGGTGAGGGTGCGCAGGCCCAGGCGGCGGCTCCAGCGGTCCTGGACATTGCCTTCCCCATCCAGGAGGGTCACCTTCAGGGTATACAGGGGCTGTTCGCCCAAGCCCCGGGGCCACCACAGCAGCGGGCGCTCCACCGTCAGGGTGCAGGCACCGCCGGTGAGGCCGTCCTCCCGCACGCACAGGCTCCCGTCCGGGTGCATCAGCTCCAGGCGGCAGCGGGCGCACTCCGTCCCGGAAACCAGCAGGGGCGTAACCTCCAGCGTCACATGGCCCCGATGGTGCCGCTGGCGCACCCGCACTTCCCGCAGGCGCTCCCCGTTCCAGCTCTCCAGCTCCAGGGGACGCCAAATGCCCGCGTCCGGCAGCTGGGGACCCCAGTCCCAGCCGAACATGCAGTGGGCCTTGCGCAGGGCATGGTTGCCCCGCATGGTGCCCACGGCCTCATAGGTGACCTCCGGGTCGGCGGCCACGGCCTGACGGAGAAAGCGGTTGGGGGAGGCAAAGACCACGCGGATGCGGTTCTCCCCCGAGCGGAGCAGGCGCTTGACGTCAAAGCGCCAGGAGCGGTGCATGTTGTCCGCCTGGCCCGCCTCCTGGCCGTTGATGTACACGGTGGCCAGGGTATCCAGCCCCTGGCAGTACAGGGTCACATGCTCCCGGGCCAGGAAGGCGGCGCTGAGCTGGAAGCTGCGGGTATAGGCGTAGTCCCGGTCAAACAGATCCCGGGCATCGTATTCGTTTTCCCCCTGGAAGGGATCGGGGATCAGGCCGTTTTCCAGCAGGTCATGGAGCACGGAGCCGGGCACCTGCGCGGGAATCTCCCGCTGGCCCAGGGCCTCCTCCAGGGTCCACGGGCCGCATAATGAGAACGTTTCCACCATGGTCGGCAGCCTCCCATTTTTTCAAGCATAAGGGTTCGCGGGGGGTCAAATGTTTTGCAGGATAAGGGCCAGGCCGGAGAGCATGAGCATCACCATAATGATGCGGGAGAGCCTCTCGGGGTCCAGGCGGCGGGACAGGGCGGAACCGCCCAGGAAACCCGCCACCATGCAGGGCAGCAGCTTCACGGCCTCCACCAGCACGGGCAGGGTAATCAGCCCCGTAACGGTGTACAGCACCAGGCGGAACACATTCTCCGCCACAAAGACAAAGCCCAGGTTGGCCCGGTATTCCCCGGGGTCCTTGGCGGTGCGGCTCATGTAGGCGGCCAGGAGCGCGCCCACGCCGAACAGCCCCGCCGTAATGCCCGAGAGCAGCGCCACCGCCCCCTGGAGCACCGGGGAGCCCTTGCCGTTTCCCCCCTGGGGGCGCATAATCCGCTCCAGCCCCAATCCGATGAGCAGCACGCCAAACACCACCTTCAGCGCCGCGGGGGACACCCCCTTGAGCAGCAGCGTCCCCGGGATGCACCCGGCCAGGAGCACCGCACACACGGGCAGGGCCTTTTTCCATTGAATGCTGCGGCGCTGCTGGAGCATCATCCATACGTTGGCGGGGAAGGAGAGCAGCAGATCCATGGGGGTGATGTCCCGGCCGCTCCTTTCAAAGCTCATGATGGCGGTGAGCACCAGGGTATTGGCAAACCCTGTCAGGCCCTTGACCATGTAAGCCAGGCACACGGCAATATACATCAGCATGGGTCGTTTACTTCCTTCTTATGCAGGATGGGCGGCACTTTCCCCGCCGCGCAAGGGCATTATGGACAGTATAACATAGTTCCCGGCGTATGTCATGTGAAAAACGGCAAGATTTCCCACAAAATCCGCCCAGGGAAAAGAATTCCCGCCCGCCGCTTTTTGCCGCCCCCACAATGTGATATAATACCCCTTGGAAACAACCCATGCAAAGGAGAAGGGGCCATGTCCATCAAGTCCTACCGCTTTGACGGCGGAAAAAATCTGCGCCTGCAGGAGCAGCCCACCGGCGCCGGAGAACAGAAACAGCAAAAGGCGGAGCTCAAGGCCAAGACCGCCGAAAACCTGCGCAAGGCCGCGCTGCTGGCGGAAAAGCTCTGCGCCGCGGGCACCGAGGGGCTGGTGATCGCCATTCAGGCCCGGGACGCCGCGGGCAAGGATAGCCTAATCAAGCACGTATTTTCCGCCCTGAACCCCCAGGCCATGGAGGTACACGCCTTCAAGACCCCCACCAGCCAGGAGCTGAGCCACGACTATCTGTGGCGCATTGTCCAGGCGCTGCCGCCCCGGGGGAAGGTGGGCATCCTGAACCGTTCCCATTACGAGGATGTGCTGGTGGTGAAGGTGCATCACCTGGAAAAGACCTACCGCATGGCGCCCCGGTGCCTGGGGGATGACTTTTTTGAAAAGCGTTACCGGCAGCTGCGGCACTTTGAGGAATACCTCTACGAAAACAGCTACCGGGTGGTGAAGCTGTTCCTGAACGTCTCCCGGGAGGAGCAGAAAAAGCGCTTCCTGGACCGCATCGAGCGGGAGGACAAGCACTGGAAGCTCTCCACCGCCGACATGAAGGAGCGCGCCCTGTGGGCGGAGTACGACGCCGCCTATGAGGACTGCATCAATGCCACGGCCACCGAGCACGCCCCCTGGTACGTGCTCCCGGCGGATGACAAGTGGTACACCCGCTATCTGGTCAGCGAGATTCTCCTGGACACGCTGACGGAGATGAAGCCCGAGTTCCCGCCCCTGAGCGCCACGGAGATGGCGCTGGTGCCCAGCGTGAAGGCGGAGCTGGAAAGCGGAAAATAATTGTAAAAGCTCTGGCTGCGCGCAGTCAGGGCTTTTACAATGTCTTTTTGGGGGGAAAGCGTTTTCTCTTTGGCGCGGGGTTTCGCCTCTGCGGAGGCGACCAAAGGGCTTTCCGATCGCCCTTTGGAAACCTTCGGGTCCCTTTGCTGCGGGGTGGATGCATCTGGCAGGGGAAGGGGGAACCCTTGCTCCAGCTACCTCAGCGATGCGTAGATCTTCCTGATCTCCTCCAAAACCTCGGGATGGTGAAAATCATCCTGGGAAATGATGTTGATCTCCCGGATCATCCGCATGCCCTCAATGGGCACGGCCACCAGCCGCCCCGCGGCTGTCTCCTCCCTGCAGGCCGTGTGCGCCATAATGCTCACCCCCATGCCCTCCGCCACCAGCTCCTTGATGGTGTTGATGTTGTCCATCTCCAGCCGAACGTCAAAATTGCGGATGCTCTCCATGTGCCCGGTGAGGGCGCTCTCAAACAGCCGCCGGGTCCCGGCCTCCTCCCGGCGGAGAATCAGGCTCTCCTTTTTCAGCTCCTGCAGGGTGATGGCGCTGCGGTGCGCCAGGGGATGCTTGGGGGACATCACCACGCACAAATAGTCCATGTCCAGCAGCTCCGTGTGGCAGTGCTTCAGCGCCACCGAACCCTCCACAATGGCAAAATCCAGCTCATAGCTGCCCAGCCGGTCGCAGATCTCCTCCAGGGTGCCCGTTACCAGGCTGATGTTCGTGTGCGGATGCGCTCCGCAGTAACTGGTGAATACCCGCCCCACCAGGGACTCCCCACAGGTGGGCGTGATCCCTACGGTAAAATGCCGCAGCTGCTGCTTGATGTCCATCAGCGCCCGCCGGGCGTTCTCGCTGATGTTCTCCAGCCGCCGGGCATACTTCACCAGCACTTCCCCCTCCGGGGTAAGCGTAAGTTTTTGAGGGGTGCGATAGAAAATTTTTATGGCGTATTCTGCCTCCAGCTGTCGGATGTGATAGCTCACCGCCGGCTGGGACAGGGCGAGCACCTCCGCGGCACGGGTGAAACTGCCTTCTTTTTCAACGCTTAGCAGCGTTTTCAGCTTGGGATCAATCATGGATACTCTCCTTTCCCTGACCGTGGCATGAACGGGCATTATAAAAAAAGTTAATGGTCTGATTGATTTCCATCACTTGCATTTATGACCCCCGGCTGTTAGAATCACTGCACCTTCAGCGAAGGAACAGCAAACAGGGGGCGATCAGCATGCAGAACGTATTTCTTTCCATGAGCCCGACAGCCCAGGTGCTGGCGGCGGTGTCCATTTTGTGGTTGGCCGGGTTTATCGCGTCCCGGGCCACAAAGGTGCTTCACTTGCCCAATGTGACCGGGTATATCCTGGCGGGCGTGGTGGTGGGCCCCTTTGCCCTGAACCTGGTCCCGCAAAACCTGGTGGACGGCATGGGCTTCCTGACGGATGTGGCGCTGTCCTTCATCGCCTTTGGGGTGGGGCGTTACCTGCGGCTGGACCGGCTGCGGCAGCAGGGACCGCGGGTGATTGTCCTCACGCTGATGGAGGCGCTGGTGACGGCGGCGGTGGTGGCGGTGTTCATGATTACGGTGTTTCACCTGTCGGTGCCCTTCTCGCTGCTGCTGGGGGCCATCGGTTCGGCCACGGCGCCCGCGTCCAGCCTGATGACCATCCGGCAATATCACGCCAAGGGCAACTTTGTCAACACGCTGATTCAGGTGGTGGCCATGGATGACGCCGTGGCGCTGCTGGCCTTCAGCGCCTGCGCGGCGGTGGCCGCGGGCATGGAGAGCACCACGACGTTCTCCTGGGAAAGCACGCTGCTGCCCCTGGCCATCAATCTGGGGGTGCTCCTGGGGGCGTACCTGCTGGGGCGGCTGCTGTGCGTGCTGCTCCAGAGGCGGTCCTCGGACCATCGGCTGGTGCTCACCTGCGCGTTCATTTTCTGCATCGCGGCCTTCTGCGCGGCCATGGATGTCTCGCCGCTGCTGGGCTGCATGATGCTGGGCGCCACCTATGCCAACGTGAGCAAGGACAAAATCCTCTTCAAGCAGCTTAACCGGGTTACCCCGCCCATCAATGTGTTGTTCTTCGTGCTGTCCGGCATGCGGCTGGATCTGGCCGCGTTGAGCACGGTGGGCATCATTGGGGTGAGCTACTTCGCGGTGCGCATTGTGGGCAAGTTCCTGGGCAGCTGGCTGGGTGCGCGGATGACGGGCTGCACCCCGGAGGTACGGCGTTACCTGGGTCTGGCGCTGATTCCCCAGGCGGGGGTGAGCATCGGCCTGGCGGTGCTGGCGCAGCGGATTCTGCCGGAACAGTCCGGCGCGCTGCTGAGCACCATCATCCTTTCCTCCTCGGTGCTGTATGAGATGATCGGCCCGGTGTGCGCCCGCAAGGCGCTGATGCTGGCGGGGGTAATCCGTCAGGGCGCGGAGGCGGTCAAGGAAGCCCCTGGCGCTGCGGAAAAGGTTCCTCAGCCCCTTACGCAAAAGGCGGCCAAGGCCCCGGAGAAGCCGGCAAAGGCCGCCAAGGGGAAGAAGCAATCCGCCCCCAAGGGCAAGTCCGCTGCCGTGGCTTCCAAGAAGAAGGTCGCACTTCCGGAGGTTCCCTCCCCGGAACCCACCGGGAAAATCAAGTGGGGCGATGCGGGGCAACGGCTATGGGCGGTCCGCCGCGGGCACTTTTGATTGTTCCCGGGAAAAGGGGGTGCTTTGGGGAGAAGGATACTCCAAAGGGGATTGACTGTCAAGAGCTGGGTTCCCGAAGGGGTCCAGGGGGGCGACCGGAAAGCCCCCTGGTCGCCTCCGCAGAGGCGAAACCCTCCACAAAACAGAAAAAGCAAGGAAGCATCTTTCCCTTCCCTCCCACAAAGAATCCAATTTTTGTAGGCTTTCCCATTCGCCTCAAGAGGTGGACCCCCGAAGGGGTCCAGGGGGCGATCGGAAAGCCCCCTGGTCGCCTCCGCAGAGGCGAACCCTCCGAAAAAAAGCAATTTTTCCCTTTTGCCTTTTCTTCCTTGCCCTGGGGGGTGTTTTTTCCCCCTGCGCTTGTGTTACCGCCCAAAAAAAGATATAATTCCATGTATGGGCTTTTCCGCCACGTACGGCAAGCCCTCCTTACGAATTTTCGTCCCCTGGGGGGAGGTGAAGACATGCTGGCCCAGGTGATCGTGGATATTGTGCATGAAAACGTGGCCCATACCTTCACCTATACCGTACCCCCGGGCATGGAACTTTCCCTGGGCCAGCGGGTGGAGGTGCCCTTCGGTCCCCGGAGCAAGGAAGGCATCGTCGTGGCCTTTTCGGAGGTCAGCGACCTGCCCCCGGAGCGCCTGCGCCCCATTCGCCGTCCCCTGGAGCCTTACCCCGCGGTGCTGCCCCAGCTGTTGACCCTGGCCCAATGGCTGGCGGAAACCAACCACTGCCCCCTGGCGGAGACCCTCCGCCTGATGCTCCCGGCGGAAATGCGCGGGGGCCGGGTGCGGGTGAAAACCCAGCTCACCGCCCGCTATACCGCCGGGGCGGACGCGCTGCCCCAGGCCCTGGAACGTCAGGGCCGCTCGGACAAGCGCCGCATGCTCCTCACCCTGCTCAAGGATGGCCAGCCCCACCCGGTGGCCGAGCTGCGCATGCTGGTGCGGGACCCCCTGGAAGCCCTGCACAACCTGGAGGCCCAGGGCCTGGTGGCCCTGTCCCAGGAGGAGGTGCTCCGCCGCCCCGGGGGCGACGGGGAAGAGGAGCCCGCCCCCGACCCGCCCCTGATGCCCGCCCAGCAGGAGGCCCTGGACGTGATCCTGCCCCATCTGGAGCGGGGAGACGGACGCTTTCTGCTCCACGGGGTCACCGGCAGCGGCAAGACGGAGGTCTTTATCCGCCTGGTGCGCCATACGCTGCGCCGCGGCCGCTCCGCCATTATCCTGGTGCCGGAGATTGCCCTCACCCCGCAGATGGTCCGCTGGTTTCGCGGGCGCTTTGGCCCGGTGGCGGCGGTGCTGCACTCCCGGCTCTCCGCCGGGGAGCGCTTCGACGAGTGGCGGCGCATCCGCCGGGGAGACGCCCGGGTGGTCATCGGCGCCCGCTCGGCCATCTTTGCCCCGGTGGAAAAGCCGGGGCTGGTGGTGGTGGACGAGGAGCACGAGCAGACCTACCTCAGCGACCGGCATCCCCGTTACGACGCCCGGGAGGTGGCCGCCTTCCGCTGCGGGGAGGAGGGCGCTACCCTGCTGCTCAGCAGCGCCACCCCCAGCATCCTTTCCTTTGCCAAGGCCCGCCGGGGGGACTATACCCTGCTGGAAATGCCCCACCGGGTGATGAACCGCCCCCTGCCCACGGTGGAGGTGGTGGACATGCGCGCCGAGCTGGCCCAGGGGAACCGCTCCGTTTTCAGCGCCCCGCTGCTCAGCGCCCTGCGCGCCTGCATGGAGCGTGGGGAGCAGGCCATGCTGCTGATGAACCGCCGGGGCTACCATGCCTTCGTCAGCTGCCGCGCCTGCGGCCATGTGATGAAGTGCCCCAACTGCGACGTGGCCATGACCTACCACGTCTCCGGGGGAGACGGGCAGCTCCACTGCCACTACTGCGGCTGTCAGCTCCCGCCCCCGGCAAAGTGCCCCGCCTGCGGCAGCGCCTATATCCGCTACTTCGGCGCCGGCACCCAGCAGGTGGAGGAGGCCCTGCACAAGCTCCTTCCCGGCGTGCCCGTGGGGCGCATGGACATCGACACCACCTCCGGCAAGGATGGCCACCAGCGCCTGCTGGACGATTTCCGTTCCGGGCGCACCCGCATCCTGGTGGGCACGCAGATGATCGCCAAGGGCCTGGATTTTCCCCGGGTGACCCTGGTGGGGGTGGTGGCCGCGGACATGACCCTGAACCTCCCCGATTACCGGGCCCGGGAGCGCACCTTTCAGCTGCTCACCCAGGTGGCCGGGCGGGCGGGCCGGGGCAACCTCCCCGGTCAGGTGTTCATTCAGACCTACAAGCCCGATGACCCCGTCATCCAGGCCGCGGCCCGGCAGGATTACCGCTCCTTTTTCGAGGAGGAGTTCAGCCGCCGCCGCACGGGGCTGTATCCGCCCTTTACGCTGCTGGCCCGCCTGCTGGTGGAGGGCCGGGAGGACCAGCGGGCCCAGGAGCGGGCCCGGGGGCTGTACAACGCCTGCCGCGCCCTCCTGGCGCAGCATCCCCCCTGGCGCAAGCGCACCCTGCTTTTGCGCCTGGACGCCGCACCGGTGAAATTCCTGCGGGGCAAAAGCCGCTACCAGGTGCTGTTCAAGCTCTTTGTTCACCCCGATACCGATGCCTTCCTGGGGGAGGTTTCCCGCCTGGCCCAGGAGAAAAGCGAGGGCACCGATACCTGGTTTGAGGTCAACCCCGCCAACATGATGTGACGCGCCCCGCTGCCTGTTCAGAGGGCCCGCGGACACTTTACCCATAAAAATATCAGAGAAGTGAGGATGATGTACCATGGCCATTCGTAATATTGTCAAGCTGGGGGACGATACCCTCCGCAAAGTTTGCAAACCCCAGGAGAAGTTCGACCTGCGCCTGTGGACCCTGCTCAAGGACATGGCCGACACCATGTACAAGGCCGAGGGCGTGGGCCTGGCCGGGCCCCAGGTGGGCATTCTGCGCCGGGTGGTGGTTATTGACGTGGGGGATGGGCTGGTGGAGCTCATCAACCCGGAGATCATCGCCCAGGAAGGTTCCCAGTGCGGCCGTGAGGGCTGCCTGAGCCTCCCCGGCCGCCAGGGCGTGGTTACCCGGCCCATGAAGGTTACCGTCAAGGCCCAGGACCGCCACGGCAAGCCCATCCAGATTACCGGCGAAGGGTTCTTCGCCCGGGCCCTTTGCCATGAGCTGGACCACCTGGACGGCGTGCTCTACATCGACAAGATGGACCGGGAGCTGACCCCCGAGGAGATCGAGGGCCACATCAAGGAGGATGACGACTGATGCGCATCGTCTTCATGGGCACGCCGGATTTTGCCGTGCCCTCCCTGGAGGCGCTGGTCGCCCGCGGGGATACGGTGGCGGGCGTGTTCACCCAGCCCGACAAGCCCAAGGGCCGGGGCAAAAAGATGGCCCCACCCCCGGTGAAGGTGGCCGCCCAGGCCCACGGCATTCCCGTGTATCAGCCCCGGAGAATCCGCAAGGATGGGGTGGAGGATCTGCGGGCCCTGGCCCCGGACCTGTGCGTCACCGCCGCCTTTGGGCAGATTCTGTCCCAGGAGATTCTGGATATTCCCCGCCTGGGCACCATCAACGTGCACGCCTCCCTGCTGCCCCGGCACCGGGGCAGCGCGCCCATCGCCTGGGGCATTTTGCAGGGGGACAGCCAGGCGGGCATTACCACCATGTTCACGGACAAGGGCATTGACACCGGGGACATGCTGCTTTCCTCCGCTGTGGACATTCTCCCCGGGGAAACCTGCGGGGAGCTGACGGAGCGCCTCAGCCGCCTGGGAGCACAGGTGTTGCTGGACACCCTGGACGCCCTGGAGGCGGGCGCCCTGACCCGCACCCCCCAAAACGAGGCGGACATGACCTACGACCCCATGCTCACCAAGGAAATGGGCATCCTGGACTGGTCCCGGCCCGCCCAGGAGCTGGTGCAGCGCATTCACGGCCTGAATCCCTGGCCCGGCGCGGTCACCGGTTCCCCGGAGGGGGTATTGAAGCTCTGGCGCGCCCAGGCGGAGCCTGATTTGCACGGCCAGCCCGGGCAGGTGCTGGCGGCCTCCCCCAAGGAGGGCCTGGTCATTGCCGCAGGGGAAGGCGCCGTGCGCGTTTTGCAGCTCCAGGCCCCCGGCGGCAAGCAGATGGCCGCCGCCGATTACCTCCGCGGCCACCCCGCCCAAGTGGGCGAAGTATGGCCCGCCGCCCCCCGTCCATAACCGTACAGAGGAGTTACTATGAGCGATCAGCAGAAAGACCCCCGCAATTTCGGCCGCCGTCCTGCGCCGCGGCCTGTTTCCCATACATCCGGAGAGCGGCCCTTCGCCAAGCCCGCAGGGGAGCGCAAGCCCGGGGAGCGGAGCTTCGCCAAGCCCGCAGGGGAGCGCAAACCCGGGGAGCGGCCCTTCGCCAAGCCTGCCGGGGAGCACAAGCCCGGGGAGCGCGCCTTTGCACGCCCCGCCGTGCCCCGGCGGCAGGCGCCCCATGGGGATGGCCTGGCTGCCCGCCGGGTTGCCTTCCGTGTGCTGTGCGAGGTGGCGGAAAACGGCGCGTACGCCGCCCTGGCCCTGGACCGGGAGCTGACCCGCAGCGGCCTGAGCCCGGCGGACCGCCGCCTGGCCTCCAGCCTGGTGTACGACACCCTGGAAAACCAGCTTCGCCTGGACTGGGCCCTGAAGGATTTCATGCGCAAGGACGACACGGACATGAAGCTGCGCATCATCCTGCGCCTGGGGGCCTGCCAGCTGCTGCTCTACGATAAAATCCCTGCCAGCGCCGCGGTGAACACCGCCGTGTCCCTGTGCAAGGACGCGGGCATGCCGGGTCTGGCCGGGGTGTGCAACGCCATCCTCCGCGGGCTGGACCGGGACCGGGCGAGCATCGTCTACCCCGACCCCCAGCAGGAGCCCGCGCAGTATCTCTCCGTGATGTACTCTCTGCCCCTGTGGCTGGTGGAGCGCCTCATGGCGGCCTACGGACACGATACCGCCGCGGCCATCGCCGCCTACCGCCAGCGGGACGCGGGCATCACCCTGCGTCCCAACCTGACCACGCTGAACGGCTCCGCCTTTGAAAAGCTGCTGGACCGCAAGGTGTGGCAGTGGGAAAAGGGCCTGGCCCCGGACGCCTATATCATTCACGGCGCGGCGGACATCTCCCGGGACGCGGACTTCCAGGCGGGCCGCTTCAGCATCCAGAGCCAGAGCAGCATGTTTGCCGCCCTGGCCATCGAAACCCGGCCGGGCATGCAGCTGCTGGACGTGTGCGCCGCCCCCGGGGGCAAAACCTGCTACCTGGCCGAGCGGCTGAATGGCACGGGCCGGGTCCAATCCTGGGACCTGCATCCCCATCGGGTGAAGCTCATTGAGGCCCAGGCCCGCCGCCTGCACCTGGACAACGTCCGGCCCATGGCCCGGGATGCCACGGTATTCCGGGAAGAGCTGGAGCGCACCATGGACGCGGTGCTCCTGGACGCCCCCTGCTCCGGCACGGGGGTCATGGCGGGCAAGCCCGATGTGAAGTACCGCGTCACCGCCGAGGACGTGGACGCCCTTGCCGCCACCCAGCAGGCCCTGCTGGAAACCTGCTGCCGCTATGTCAAGCCCGGCGGACAGCTGGTGTACAGCACCTGCTCCATTCTCCCGGAGGAAAACGCCCTGCAGCTGCGGCGCTTCCTGGAAAATCACCCGGACTTCACCCTGCTGCCCCTGCCCGACAGCTTCCCCGCGGCGCTGCGGGAGCGCTACGGGGCGGAGGGCCTGCAGCTGCTGCCCCACCGGGATCATCTGGACGGGTTCTTTATCGCCCGCATGGGGAGGAAGCCATGACCGAGCTGCTGAGCCTCACCCCCGGCGAACTGAAGGAATGGTGCCTGGAGCAGGGCATGCCCGGCTTCCGGGCCGGACAGCTCTTTGCCTGGCTGCACAAGGGCGCCCGCTTTGCGGAAATGACCAACCTGCCCAAGCCCCTGCGGGAGCAGCTGCAGGCCACCGCCGTGGACCAGCCCGTGGAGATTTTGACTCACAAGCGCTCCAAGCTGGACGACACGGTGAAGTTCCTCTTCGGCCTGCGGGACGGCAACTGCGTGGAAGGGGTGCTGATGAAGTACCACTACGGGCGCACCCTGTGCATCTCCACCCAGGTGGGCTGCCGCATGGGCTGCACCTTCTGCGCCAGCACCCTCGACGGGTGCGTCCGCTCCCTGACCCCCGGGGAGATGCTGGGGGAGATCACCGCCGCCAACCGCTTCCTCACCGACGGGGAACGGGTACACAACGTGGTGCTCATGGGCAGCGGGGAACCCCTGGACAACTACGACAACGTGATGAAGTTCCTGCGCCTGCTCCGGGAGCCCCAGGGGCTGTGCATTTCCCTGCGCAGCGTGTCCCTGTCCACCTGCGGGCTGGTGCCCAAGATGTACGACCTGGCGAACGAGGACCTGCCCGTGACCCTGAGCGTCTCCCTCCACGCGCCCAACGACGAGATCCGCCGCCAGACCATGCCCATTGCCAAGGCGTACCCCATGGAGGAGCTGCTGGCCGCCTGCCGCAATTATGTGGAAAAGACCGGCCGGCGGGTGATCTTTGAATACGCGCTGGTGGGCGGGGTCAACTGCGAGGAGCGCCACGCCCGGGAGCTGGCCTCCCGCCTGCGGGGGCTGCAATGCCACGTGAACCTCATCCCCCTGAACGAGGTCAAGGAGCGCAGCCTGCGCACCGTGGACGAGGGCACCGTCCGCCGCTTTTTGAAAGCCCTCGAGGAGTGCCATATTTCCGCCACCCGCCGCCGGGAAATGGGGGACGACATCGACGGCGCCTGCGGCCAGCTGCGCCGCAAAACCCTGGCGGAGTCCGCCGCCCATCCTGCCCAGTAAAGGAGTGCTTTGCCCATGATCTCTGTTACCCGAACCGATGTTGGAAAGCTCCGGGTGAATAACCAGGACGCGCTGATCGTCCTGGAACAGCTCTATGGGGTCGCCGACGGCATGGGCGGCCACAAGGGGGGCGAAGTGGCCTCCGCGGGGGCCCGGGACGGCCTGGAGAAATTTCTCAAGGGCAAAACCCCCGACCCCCGGCTGCTGAAAACCGCCGTGGAGGCCGTAAACCGCCGCCTGTACCTGCGCCAGCGGGAGGAGGCGGAGCTATCCGGCATGGGCACCACCCTGACGGTGCTATGGGCAGGGGAGCGGGAGATCTACCTGGCCCATGTGGGGGACAGCCGGGCCTATCTGCTCCGGGAGGGCGCCTTCACCCAGGTGACCCGGGACCATTCCCTGGTGCAGGAACTGGTGGACCAGGGCGTGCTTACCCAGGAGCAAGCCGCCCATCACCCCATGCGCAACGTGATTACCCGGGCCGTGGGCACCGACGAAACCGTCGAAGTGGACATGATTACCCGGGAGCGCTGCAAGGGGGACATGTGGCTTTTGTGCTCCGACGGGCTCTCCGGCATGGTCTCCGACGAGGAAATGGCGGGCATCCTGCGGGAATGCGCCCCGGAGGCCGCCGCCGACCGCCTGCTGCAGGCCGCCCTGGACCACGGCGGCCGGGATAATATTTCCTTCGTCATCCTCAAGGATCAGGAGGGCGCGCAATGAGCGAAAAAATCCTTGCCGACCGCTACCGCCTGGTGGAGCAGATCGGCATGGGCGGCATGGCCATTGTGTACCGGGCCATTGACATGCGCACGGGACACAACGTGGCCGTGAAGGTCCTCCGCCCGGAATTCAACCAGGACGCGGAGTTTGTGGGCCGCTTCCAGCGGGAGGCCGAGGCCGCCAGCAAAATGACCCACCACAACATCGTCAACCTCCTGGACGTGGGCATGGACGGGGAGAACCGTTACCTGGTCATGGAATACGTCCAGGGCAAAACCCTCAAGGAGCTGATCCAGGAAAAGGGCCGGCTGAATCCCCAGGTGGCCGCCCAGGTGACCATCCGCATTCTCTCGGCCCTGCAGCATGCCCATCAAAACGGCATTATTCACCGGGACATCAAGCCGCAGAACATCCTGGTCAACGCCGACGGCCACGTGAAGGTGGCTGACTTCGGCATTGCCCGGATGGCGGACAGCTCCACCCTGACCCGGGGGGACAGCGTCATGGGCTCGGTGCATTATTTCAGCCCGGAGCAGGCCTCCGGCCAAGCCGCGGACGCCCGCAGCGATATTTACAGCTGCGGCGTGGTACTCTATGAAATGCTCACCGGCCGCGTGCCCTTTGACGGGGACAGCCCCGTGGCCGTGGCCATGCAGCACCTGCACGCCAAGCCCGCGCCCATCGAGTCCATTGCCCCCGACGTGCCCCAGGCTATCAGCCATGTGTGCATGATGGCCATGGAAAAGAATCCCAAATACCGTTATCAGAGCGCCATGGAAATGGCCGCGGAGCTGCGCCTGGCCCTGGAGGGCCGCACGGAACGCATGCAGCCCCGCCTGGTGGAGGCCATGCCCATCCCCGCGCCGCCCAGGCCGCCCCAGCGGCCCGTGGGCATGGATACCGCTTCCCAGGCGCGGAAGGTGCCGCCCCGCCGGCGCTATCAGGTGCATCCCCACCGCACGGGCATGTGGACGCTGCTGAGCCTGATTATGGCGGGGCTGGTGTTCTACGGGCTGTACCTGGGCGGCGGCGCCATCTATGAGCGGGTGGTCACCAGCACCACCGTGCCCGATCTCCTGGGCGCGGACGTGGTCACCGCCCAGCGCCTGGCTTCCCGGGCCAACCTTCAGCTGGAGGTTATCGAGGTGAACCACCCCACGGTGCCCGCGGGCACGGTGATCCTCCAGGCGCCGGAAATGGATACCACCCTGAAAAAAGGGGACACGGTGGTCATCACCGTGTCGAAGGGACCTTCGGCCCAGCAGGTGCCCGCCATTACCGGCTCCACCACCGCTGACGCCATTCCCAGGCTTCAGGCCGCCGGCCTCACCCTGGCCGTGGTGGAAAAGGTGGTGTCCGACCAGCCCGTGGATACCATTCTCACCCAGACCCCTGACGCGGGCAGCACCTGCGCTTCCGGGGACATTGTGCAGGTGACCGTCTCCGGGGGCAGCGCGTATATTCCCAACCTGGTGGGCAAAACCCTCCAGGAAGCCCGGGAGCTGCTCTCCAGCGCCAAGCTGACCCTGAACACCCAGATCCAGTCCGTGGACTCCGCCGAGGCCAACCAGCACGGCAAGGTGGCGCTGCAATCCCCCGTGGCGGGAACCCAGGTAATCGAAGGCACCGCGGTGACCCTGTCGGTCTACCGGGTGGCCAGCCTGGTGCACGCCGCCCAGGTGGACATCACCCTGCCGGAAAGCGACGCCAGCATGGATGTGCGCATCACCCTGGTGGACGACGAGGGCATCGAGACCGAGGTCTACGCCGACACCCTGGCCGCGGACAGCCCGCGGAACACCACCGTGACCATTGAGAGCACCCTCACCGGCAGCCACGTCTGCCGCGTATACCTGGACGGCAGCTTCGCCTACCAGCGCACCGTCACCCTGGAGTAAGCCACAGAGCAAGGAGGCATCCCTACGGAAAACACGCAAGGCATGCTGCGGGGCGTGATCGTCCGCGGCATGGGCGGGCTGTACACCGCCCGGACCCCCGCGGGGGAGGCATACGTCCTCCGCTGCAAAAAGAAATTCCGCCGCCTGGGGCTTTCCCCCCTGGTGGGCGACGAGATCCTCTTCACCCCCGGGGAAGAGGAGGAGCACGGCTGGGTGGAGGAGATCCTCCCCCGCAAAACCGTGTGCGTCCGTCCCCCGGTGGCCAATGTGGAGCTGCTGCTGATTGTGGCCGCGCCCGTCCCCGCCCCGGACCTGCTGCTGGTGGACCGGCTGCTGGTTCGCGCCCGGCAGCAGGGCATGGACGCCGCCCTGGTGGTGAACAAGTGCGACCTGGACGCCGCCCTGGCCGGGGAATTATCCCGGCAATACGCCCGGGCGGAGGTGCCCGTGCTCCCCGTCAGCGCCCGCACGGGCCAGGGGCTGGACGATCTGCGCCAGGTCATGGCCGGCCGGCTGTGCTGCTTCGCGGGCCTGTCCGGGGTGGGGAAGAGCACGCTGCTCAACGCCCTCACGGGCCTGGGCGTGGAGACCGGGGACATCAGCCAGAAGATTCAGCGGGGCAAGAACACCACCCGCCACGCGGAGCTATTGGAGGCCAAGGGCCTGCGGGTGCTGGACACCGCCGGCTTCAGCCTGCTGGAGATGGAGGGCGGCATGGACCCCGTGACCCTGAAGGACGCTTACCCCGAGTTTGCCCCCTATGAGGGGCAGTGCCGCTTCGCCCCCTGCTATCACGCCTCGGAGCCGGGCTGCGCCGTAACCGCCGCCGTGGCCGCCGGGGAGCTGGACCCCCAGCGGGTGGAGCGCTACCGGGAATTGCTCGCCGATGTACGAAAGGCATGGAGGGAACGTTATGATTAAGGTATCCCCGTCGATTCTCGCCGCCGATCCCCTGCGCCTGGGGGAGGAAGCCCAGCGCATGGTGGACGCGGGCTGCGACTGGCTCCATGTGGACATTATGGACGGCTGCTTCGTCCCCAATTTAAGCTATGGCCCCAGCCTGGTCAAGGCCCTGCGGGGCCGCTTTTCCATCCCCCTGGATGTGCACCTGATGATCGCCCACCCCGAGCGGTACGCGGAAACCTTTATCGCCGCCGGGGCGGACTGGCTCACCATTCACGCCGAGGCCGCGGAGGACCTCCCCGCCCTGCTGCGGGAGATCCGCCGCCTGGGCGCCCATCCCAGCGTGTCCCTGAAGCCCGCCACCCCCGCGGAAACCATCGCGGAGGCGCTGCCCCTGTGCGACATGGTGCTGGTGATGACCGTGGAGCCGGGCTTTGGCGGCCAGCGCTTCATGGCTGAACAAATCCAGAAGGTCCGCCGCCTGCGGGAAATGGGCTATACGGGCCACATCCAGGCGGACGGCGGCGTGAGCCTGGAGAACCTGCCCCTGCTGCGGGAGGCGGGGCTGGATGTGGCGGTGCTGGGCACGGCCCTGTACCGCTCCGCCGATCCCCGGGAGGATATTTCCCGGATACACGCCCTCCCCTGAGGGCATCCTATCCGGGAAAGGAGGCGAAGCCCATGCCCGGCAACAAGCGCCCTTCCCGGCTGTTCGTTCTGGAGAAGAAGAAGGTCACCCTGCACAAGCGGCCCGTGCAGCATTGAAACCACAAAATATGGTGGTTTTCGACAAAGTTTTCCCTATATACAGAAAACGTGTTTCACTTCCTCCTTTCGGTGGTATACTGGTATCACAAAGGAGATGATACCCATGGCATGTCATGTGCAGGTCACCGGCGGCCAGCTGGAGCAGCAGGAGATCGACGCTTACATCCAGCGGGCCAAGCAGAAGTTTGGCAAGGAGCCCTTCGGCATCGATATTCACGTGGACGGGGATTATGTGGACCTGTCCTATGACTTTGGCAACCAGCCCTTCCAGCGCATCCGGCGAATTACCGGCTACCTGGTAGGCACCCTGGACCGCTTCAACAACGCCAAGCGTGCCGAGGAGCACGACCGGGTCAAGCACGGCCTGGCCTGAGGACTTGCGCCCCCTTCCAGCTGGGAGGGGGCGCAACGCGTTTTACCGGCCTTGGGCCGCTTTTTTTTTTGCAGGTGCGTGCCGCCGCGCCCCTGTAAAACGTCTGATAGATAGCATACCCTTTTGTGAAGGAGGCGGCCATCCGTGAGAAAACGCCTGTCCCTGCTGTTGCTCTGTGCTCTTTTTGCCTGCTATCTGCCTGCCGGGGCCCAGGCATCCACCCTGCGCGTGGCGGGAATCACTTCCTCCAGCAAGGCGTATAGGGCGTTTGTCTCCACCCATTCCGGCGTGGAGGTTCAGGCAACCCTCAATCCCTTTGTGCGCACCAATGAGCTGCTCAATGCCCTGATTTCCGGCGGCTTTGCCTATGACGTGTTCACCGTTTCCAGCGCCAGCTTTGACGTGGGCCTGCTCATGGACAAGGGATATTGCGCCGATCTTTCCGCCTTTCCCGGGGTGCGGGAAACGGTGGAAGGCATGTACCCGGCCTTTGCGGACCTGGTGTGCCGGGACGGGGGCATTTATGGCATTCCGTACGGGTGCAGCCTCTCCTACCTGAGCTATTGCCCGGATGCCTGGGAGGAGCTGGGCTGGAGCGCGGAGGATGTGCCGGACAGCTTCCCGGATTTTCTTTCCCTGCTGGAGCGGTGGATTGGCCAGGCGCAGGCCGGGGATACGCCTCCGGTGGTGGTGTTTAACAGCTTTGCGGAGGAGCTGTATGGGCCTTCCAGCTACACTTACCTGCTCACCGGGCTGCTCATTGACAGTCAGATTCTCCAGTGCAGCCACGCGGGGGAGCCGCTGCGCTTTGATACCCCGGAGTTCCGCGCCTGCCTGGAGCGCTGCGCGGACATCGGGCAGCGGCTGTACGCCCTGGAGCCCGTGCCCAACCTGGGGCAGGCGCTGTTCACCCGCTCGGGGGGCATGGAAAACCTGCGCTATCTGGTTTCCCTGCGGCTAACGGAGGAGCAGCCCACGCTGATTGACACCCAGATCAGCGTGGCCATGGCATTTGTGAACACCCAGGAAGCCGCCCTGGGGGCGGAGTTTGCCCTGACCATGCTGGAAGCCAACGAAACCGGCAAGGCGGAGGCTTATTTGATGCAAAACGCCCAGCCCCTGGAAGACCCGGGTTACCCGGACACCGTCGCCTACTGGGAGGAGCAGGTGGCCGCCCTGAGCGCCCGGCTGGCCCAGGGGGATCTTGCGCCCACGGAGCAGGCGGAGGGGGAAATGAACTTGGAGCGCTACCAGGAGATCCTGTCCGGCCTGCGGGCGGGAGACGGCCGGTATCTGATTTCCCCGGAGGCGCTGGAAGGCTACCGGGCCTGCGGGGATTTGCTCTATGTCCAGCCGCCCCACGCTTTCCTCTCCACCAATGAGAGCGACGTGAACATGCACAGCCTGCGGGAGCAGTTTGCCAGCGGATTGCTGCCCGTGGATCAGTTTCTGCGGCGGCTGGACCAGATGGCCGCTATGCTGGAGATGGAAAACCAATAGCGCCGGCAGCTCCCCATTCCCTGAGATTTCACCTTTACGAGCCGCCCAAAAAAAGCTATAATAGAGGCGAGTTGGAAGGAATTGCTAGGGAAGGGGCGCCATGCCATGAGATGCCAGTACTGCAACTGCCTGGAAAGCAAAGTAATTGATTCCCGTCCCACAGAAGAGGGCAACAGCATCCGCCGCCGGCGGGAGTGCATGAACTGCGGCCGCCGCTTCACCACCTACGAAAAGATTGAGCTGGCTCCCCTGCTGGTGGTCAAGCGGGACAACCGCCGGGAGCCCTTTGATGCCTCCAAGATCAAGGGCGGCATCATTCACGCCTGCGAAAAGCTCCCGGTTTCCATGCAGCAAATCGACGCTATCGTGGGCCGCATTGAGCAGGCCGCCTACAACAGCATGGACGGGGAAATCAGCTCCCAGCGCATTGGGGACATGGTCATGGCCGAGCTCAAGGAGCTCAACGAAGTGGCGTATGTACGCTTTGCGGCGGTATACCGCAAGTTCACGGATCTGGGGAGCTTCATGGAGGAACTGACGCACCTGATTGCCGAAAGCAAAGCCAAGGATGCCCCTGAGCAAAAGAATGAATAATGCCCGGGCGGATGAAGCAGCCACATTGCAGCGCAGCAGTGTGGCTGCTTTTATTGGGGAAAATAGGCTTTCTTTTCTGTGGGCTGGCTCCGCCGGACAGAAGGGCAGGGGCATTGCCTCTTCCAGGGCAAGCAGCACCGTTTTGTTTTTTCCATGTTTTCCCTTGACACCGGTTTTCCCCCATGCTATAATGCACTAAACCGATGGAGAGGCGGGGATCCCGCCCATCCGGGAAAGAAGAGTGAGTAAGCTCAACTCCCTTTTCCTGCAGAGAGCCGCGGGAGGTGGAATCGCGGCGGAAAAGCTTGAGCCGAATGGACTTCTCAGGGCAAACAGAAACGGCTACTGCCGGAGTATGGGCGACGGAGCGGGCACTCCGTAATCAAGGGCCGGCATATGATAGGTATGCGCAGAGTGGGCGCGGCCGTAAGGGCGCGTCAAGCCGGGTGGCACCACAGGATGCATGTATTTCCATCCTGTCCCAGCAAGCAAACGCAGGCGGGGGCAGGATTTTTTCTATGCCCCGATCCCCCAAAAAAGGAAAGGAGCGACCACCATGAAGCATGAAAACATCCCCTACAAAATCTATCTCCAGGAAGAGGAATTGCCCACGGCCTGGTACAACCTCCGGGCGGATATGCGCCATAAACCCGCCCCCTTGCTCAACCCCGGCACCCTGCAGCCCATGACCCTCCAGGAGCTCTCCGACGTGTTCTGCGAGGAGCTGGCACGCCAGGAGCTGGACGACACCACCCCCTTTATTGAGATTCCCCAGCCCATCCGGGATTTCTACCGCATGTACCGGCCATCCCCCCTGGTGCGGGCCTATTGCCTGGAGGAAAAGCTCCAGACCCCGGCCAAAATCTATTACAAGTTCGAGGGCAACAACACCAGCGGCAGCCACAAGCTCAACTCCGCCATCGCCCAGGCCTATTACGCCAAGGAGCAGGGCCTCACCGGCGTGACCACCGAAACCGGCGCGGGGCAGTGGGGAACCGCCCTGGCCATGGCCTGCGCCTACTTTGGCCTGGACTGCAAGGTGTATATGGTCAAGGTTTCCTATGAGCAGAAACCCTTCCGCCGGGAGGTCATGCGTACCTACGGCGCCTCCGTCACCCCTTCCCCCTCCATGGAGACAGAAGTGGGCCGCAAGATCCTGGCAGAGCACCCCGGCACCACGGGCAGCCTGGGCTGCGCCATCTCCGAGGCCGTGGAGGCGGCCACCCATACCCCCGGCTACCGCTACGTGCTGGGCAGCGTGCTGAACCAGGTGCTGCTGCATCAGTCCATCATCGGCCTGGAGACCAAGGCCGCCCTGGACAAGTACGGCGTTGTCCCGGATATCATCATCGGCTGCGCCGGCGGCGGCTCCAACCTGGGCGGGCTCATCGCCCCCTTCATGGGCCAGAAGATCAAGGGCGAGCGGGATTACCGCATCATCGCCGTGGAGCCCGCTTCCTGCCCCAGCTTTACCCGCGGACGCTTTGCCTATGACTTCTGCGACACGGGCATGGTTTGCCCCCTGGCCAAGATGTACACCCTGGGCAGCGGCTTCATTCCCGCCCCCAACCACGCCGGCGGCCTGCGCTACCACGGCATGAGCTCCACCCTGTCCCAGCTCTACGCCGACGGGCTCATGGAGGCCCGCTCCGTGAAGCAGACCGACGTGTTCGAGGCCGCGGAGTACTTCGCCCGGGTGGAGGGCATCCTCCCCGCCCCGGAGAGCGCCCACGCCATCCGCGCCGCCATGGACGAAGCCCTCAAATGCAAGGAAACCGGCGAAGCCAAAACCATTGTCTTTGGCCTTACCGGTACCGGTTATTTCGATATGGTTGCCTACGAGAAATTCCACGATGGGAAAATGGATAACTACATCCCCACCGATGCGGAGCTGGAGGCCTCCCTGGCCAAGCTCCCCCGGGTGGAGTAATCCCTCCCCGCGCCGCCGCGTCCTCCTCCTTCGCGGCGGCGCGGTTTTTTTGTCCCGGCGGCTGGACGCCGCCTCCGCTGCCCTTGGCAACTGCCGCTTCCGGCCATATAATAAGCTTCGCAATGAAAAGAATGCTTATTATATGCTTTCTAAGCAAAGGAGGCGGCCATGCATACCCTTCGCCATGTGTGGATGAAAACATATCTGCAAATGAAGCGCCTGGTCTCGGCACAGGCCATGCCCCTGGGACTGTCGCCGGGCAGCCCAAGATCCTGGAATATCTCGCGGAGTACGGCGAACACGAGCAAAAGGACATCGCCACTTACCGCGAAATCGAGCCCGCCACCGTGGGAAGCATCCTTCTACGAATGGAGACCGCCGGATTGATTGCGCGGCGCAACCGCCCGGACAACCGACGGTCTTTGTATGTGTCCTTAACCCCCAAGGGGTTCACCACCCTGTCCATGGGCAACTGGATCATTATTATTTTCTCGCTGTACATCGTTCTTCAGTTTGTCCTTCAGGGAAAGAATTTTCAGCCCTGGCGGATTCTCCAGCTGATCTGCACCACCCGCTTTGGCTACTTCACGGACTTTACCAACCTGCTGGCGGAGATGTTCCTTCCCGATCCCGCGCTGATGACCTTTGCCCCCGCCGTGGTTTACGGCGTGCGGCTGCTGTAGCTGTTTATCAGCATGGCGCTCATTGCCCTGGGCATTCTGCTCTACCTGGCCCCTGACCTGCTTTCCCTGCCCGGAGAAGGCATCATGCAGGTGATGGCCGCCAAATTTCATCAGCCGCTGCCCGTGGTGAAAATGTGCTTTGACTGCATGGTATCCATCATCGCCCTGATTCTTTCCCTGGTCTACTTCCGCCAGTTCCACGGCATCCGGGAGGGGACCATCATCGCCGCCTTTGGCGTGGGCAGAATCCTCAGCCTCTACGAGCCCCTGAAGCCGGCCGTGCATCGCCTTCTGCGCGGCGCGGATGCGCTGTAATCCCGCCCCTGCAAAAAAGAAGGGGCTTGTTTCCAACGCCCCTCCGATGCCCTTGCGCCGTCCATGAACCCATGGGCGGCGCTTGTTTGCTTCAGGGGTTCTCCCCCTCCGGGGCCAGGCTGATGAGCAGGCTCACCCGGAATATGCCGCCCTCCGCGTCCACCTCCATGGAACCGTGATGGCGCGCCACCACCGCCTCCACCGACGCCAGGCCGTGGCCCCTGCCCTCATGCTTGGTGGAAAGGAAGCGCCCGTCCTTGCACAGAACCTGGCCGTTATAGCTGTTTTCCACAATCACGCAGCACATCTCCCCATTCAACTGGCAGATGATCCGCGCCCGGCGCTTGCCCTGGGGCATGGTCCCCGCCCCGTCCAGGGCGTTTTCCAACAGGTTGCCCAGCAGTACGCAAATTTCCGCGTCCGGGATGTTCAGCGTCTCCGGCAGCGACACGCTCCATTCCAGCTCCACCCCCTGGGACCGCGCCCGGCTTTCATAATACCCCGCCAGGGCATTGAGCGCCGAATTGGCAAAGATAAACCGCACCTGCTCCTGCTCCTGGCCGCTCACGTCCCGCAAGTACGCGTTCAGCGCCTCCAGGTCGCCTTTGGCCACCAGGCCGCTGATTACCCGCAGGTGCTGGCGAAAATCGTGCCGCAGCTTGCGCGTTTGCTGGATGTAGCTGCTCAGCGCGGCATACTGGCTGGCCTGGGCGGCCAGGAAGTGGTTTTCGTCCCGCAGGGCGGCACTGTCGTACATGGAACGGGCAATACGGTAAAATTGCTCGATGAGAAACGCCATCAGCCCCAGCAGAAAAAGCAGGATCACCATGCCCAGGGACTGAACCCGGTTCACCAGAATGGTGCGGTAGTCCTGGGGCATCATGGCAACGAACAGCACAAGGTTTGCCGTGGGCAGCAGCCAGGCAATCCGCCAGGCGGACATCTGCCCGCAGTACCGGATCAGCCACCCCACGTGCCGGGCCATCAGCGGCCAGAACGCCGCGGCCACCGCCGCCCCCAGGCCCATCCGCGTAACCGCCAGGCCCCAGGAGGAAACCTCCTCCCCCCTGGTCAATTCCTCCCGGGCCCAAAGCACCTCGGAAAACACCGCGCAAAACCCCATCACCGCCGCGGCCACCATCAGGATGAACAGCGCCTGGAACCCGTCAATCTCCACAAAGCGGCGGTACAGCGCATAGAAAAGCACCAGCGCCGGCACCAGCAGCGCATTCTCCGGCCAGTACGTGGCCTGGAGCACCGTGGCGCCCAGCGCCGCAAACAGCGTCACCGCCACGATTACCAGCGTTGCAAGCATCCGCCGGCCAACCCGCAGCCTGCCACGCACCGGCGCCAGGCACAGTATCCCCGCCGGTAGGCAAAGCAGCAGCTGCAAAAAATAGCGGCCCCAAATCTCCCACCGCACGCTACTCTACCCCCCTGGTCTTGCGGAATGTGTATTGGTAAAAGCTCCGGCCGATCTGCGTTTTTTCGCTGAGCCGCACCGCGAAGCGCTGCCCGCCGTTCATGGTAAAGCATTCCCCGTCAAAGGAGCGCACCTGGTCCATGTTGATCAGCACGCCCCGGTTGCATACCAGAAAGCGCGGCTCTCCCCCCAGCATGGCCAGCATCTCCCCAAAGGTCATGTAGCACTTCAGCTCCCGACCGTCGGTAAGGGTAACGAACACAAAATGATCCCTGGCGTTGGCATGGCGCAGGGAGGATACCGGCACGGTGATCCGCTGCCGCCCCACCTTCAGGGACAGCATGCGTTCCTGGCACGCCAGGGCGCGCTGCGCCTCCTCCAGCACCCGGTCCAGGCGTTCCTGTTCCACGGGCTTGACCAGGTAGTCAAAGGCATGCATGGGAAAGGCCTCCCACACATATTCCCTGGAACTGGTCAAAAACACGATCAGGCAATCCATGTCCCGCGCCCGGAACTGCCGCGCCGTTTCTATGCCGTCCATGCCCTCCATCACAATGTCCAAAAAAATCAGGTCATACCTGCTCTGGGAGGCGAGAAACGCCTCCCCCGATGCATACAGATCAATGAACGTGCCGGAGGGCAGCCGCCGGTCCAGCATGCCGCGCAAATTTTCCGCATCCATGCGCAGATCATCCACCACCGCCACCCGCATCGGCAGCCCTCCCCGTTGACGCCATATATCTTCTATTATGTAGTATAATACTCCCGTTTTGTCCTTTACAATACGTTCTCACGAAGTAAGGAACCATTTTTCACGAAGCGAAACAAAAAAGAGGCCTTGAAAGCATCTCACTTTCAAGGCCCTTGGCGTGCGGGAAACAGGACTTGAACCTGCATGAAGAAAACCCTCACTAGAACCTGAATCTAGCGCGTCTGCCAATTCCGCCATTCCCGCAGATTGCGATATAAGATTTTCGACGCATTTCGGGAAATTCCTTCTTTCCCGGAAAAAAAAAGTAAAAGAATTTGCGCTCCCAGGGAGAAGGAACGACCCTTGCCCCCACGAATATCTATACATCGGGGCTACGCTCCCCAACGCTTTCAATGGAAAGGATTGTCAGCCATGGAATACCGTCAGGATGGAAGATTTGTGTTTTGCCCCACGGCCCGGGGTACCCTGGGCGTGGAGGTGGTCGCGCCGGGGATACTGCGCGTGTTTTTGGGCGAGGAAGCGCGGAACTACGTTTCCAAGGCCGTGGAAGCCGACCTGCACGAGGCCTGCCCCTTCATGGTAACCGGGGCGGGGGAGGGCTGCGCCGTCTCCACCCCCCTGCTGCGCCTGGAGATCGACCCCCAGGGCCATACGGATTTCTACGATGCCCAGGGCCGCGCCCTGAGCCTGAGCTACCGCGGGGAACGCGGAACCGTGGACCGCGGCCTGACCCCCGAGGCCCTGGAGCTGCTGACCAAGGAAGGCCACCGTCCCCAGGACCAGTCCGGGCCCCTGCCCCTGGAGGAGCTGCGTACCCTGCTCCCCGGGGACGCGGTGTACGGCCTGGGGGACAAGACCGGCTTTTTGAACAAGCGGGGCTATGCCTATGAAAACTGGAACACCGACGAGCCCGCCCCCCACGAGGAGAGCTTCAAGTCCCTGTACAAGGATTTCCCCGTGTTCTTCGTCTCCGGCGAGGACGCCGGGCACACCTACGGCATCTTTTTTGACAATACCTTCCGCACGTATTTCGATTTCGGCTTTGAAAGCCCGGCGTACCTCTCCTTCGGGGCCAAGGAAGGGTACCTGAACTATTACTTCCTGGCCGGGCCCACCCTGACCCGGGCGGTGGAGCGGTACACCTGGCTCACCGGGCGCTGCCCCCTGCCCCAGCGCTGGACCCTGGGGTATCACCAGTGCCGGTGGGGCTACGCCTCCGCTCAAACCTTCCGGGACCTGGCCCGCACCTTCCGGGAGCTGGACATCCCGCTGGATGTGCTCCACCTGGACATTGACTACATGGACGGCTACCGGGTCTTTACCACCAATTCGGAGACCTTCCCGGACTTCCCCGGCCTCATCCGCGAGCTGGGGGACATGGGCGTCAAGGCCGTGACCATCATTGATCCCGGGGTCAAGGTGGACCCCAACTATCAGGTATACCGCCAGGGCCTGAAGGAGGATTACTTCTGCAAGACCCCCGAGCAGCTGGTCTATGTCAATGAGGTGTGGCCGGGGGACAGCGTCTACCCGGACTTCGGCGCGCCCCGGGTGCGCCGGTGGTGGGCCGGTTTGCAGCGCTTCCTGACGGAAAAGGGCGTCAGCGGCGTGTGGAACGACATGAACGAGCCCGCCAGCTTCCGCGGCCCCCTGCCCGACAACGTCCTCATGACCGACGAGGACCGGGTATCCACCCACGGGGAAATGCACAACGTCTACGGGCACAATATGTCCCGGGCCGCCTTTGCGGGCTGGAAGGAAGCCACCGGCCAGCGCCCCTTCGTCATTACCCGCGCCTGTTACAGCGGCTCCCAGAAATACGCCGTGGTGTGGACCGGCGATAACCAGAGCCTGTGGAACCACCTGCGCATGGCCATTCCCCAGCAGTGCAACCTGGGCCTGAGCGGCATGGCCTTTATGGGCACGGACATCGGCGGCTTTGGGGCGGACTGCACCCCGGAGCTCATGGCCCGTTGGGTGCAGGTGGGGTGCTTCTCCCCGCTGTTCCGCAGCCACAGCGCCCGGGGCACCCGCATGCAGGAACCCTGGCGCTTCGGCACGGAGGTCACGGACATCTTCCGCAAGTATGTGAAGCTCCGCTATGCCCTCCTGCCCTATTATTACGATCTGTTCCGCCAGTGCGAGCAGACGGGCCTGCCGCCCCTGCGTCCCCTGGTGCTCCACTATGAGCAGGACCCCAACGTCCGGGAGCTGAACGATGAGTTCCTCCTGGGAGAAAACCTGCTGGTGGCCCCGGTGGTGGAGCAGGGCGCGCGCCGGCGCATGGTGTACCTCCCCGCTGGGGAATGGTACGACTTCTGGACCGGGGAAAAGCACGCGGGCGGCTGGCTCATGCGGGAAGCGCCCCTCGACCTGTGCCCCATCTATGTGAAGGCCGGCACCATCCTGCCCCTCTACCCCGACCAGCGCTATACCGACGAGCTGGCGGACCCCGCCCTGATCCTGCGCTGCTACCCCGGAGAGGGCGTCTGGGAGCACTACCGGGACAACGGCCGGGATTACGCCTACCAGGACGGGGCCTATACCCTCTACCGCTTCACCCAGGACGCCGCGGGCCTGCACCAGGAGCTGGTGCGCAATGGCTACCGGACTTACCCGGAGATCCGCGTGGAACGGGTGGGGGAATAAGCGGGCGGCAATGTTCTGTTTCTGCATTTTCCCTTGACAGGATTCTTCCCCGTACAGTATAATTCCGTTTAAGGCCAAGGCGGCGAACCCTGGCGAAACATGGTCGGAGGTAAGGCATGAAGGGCGCGTTGTACTTTACGTTTACGAGCCGGAGCAGCTTTTTTAGCGGCTTCGGATTTTTCGCGAACGTATTACGCGCACAGAGCCCTGCGGCCTAAGGCCCCGTACCGTGTTTGTGGACGCGGAAACGGGTTGTTTTCGGGAGAGCTCTTTGCGGGCTCTCCCTTTTTTTCGGCCGTTTCCAGCAGGGAAAGGAGTTTGACAGGTTATGATTATCGTATTGAAAAAGGGCGCCACCCAGCAGGATATTGACAAGCTGACCAACCTGGTCACCGCCCATGGGGTGCAGGTGAACCCGGTGATTGGTACCGAGCTGACCATTCTGGGCCTGGTGGGGGATACCTCCCAGGTGGACCCCAACCGCATTGAGAGCTTCCCCTGCGTGGAGCGCATCATGCACGTGGCCGAGCCCTTCAAAAAGGCCAACCGCATGTTCCACCCGGAGGATACCGTGGTGGACGTGGCCGGGGTGCCCGTGGGCGGCAAGCGCCTGGCGGTGATGGCCGGCCCCTGCTCCGTGGAGAGCCGGGAGCAGGTCACGGGCATTGCCCAGGCGGTGAAGCAGGCCGGGGCCAACATCCTCCGGGGCGGCGCCTTCAAGCCCCGCACCTCCCCCTACGCCTTCCAGGGCCTGAAGTACGAGGGGCTGGAGCTCCTGTGCGCCGCCCGGGAGGCCACCGGGCTGCCCATCGTCAGCGAGATCATGTCCCCCTTTGACCTGGATGTGTTCGTGGAAAAGGTGGACCTGATCCAGGTGGGCGCCCGGAACATGCAGAACTTCGACCTCCTGCGCCAGCTGGGCCGCATCCGCAAGCCCATCCTGCTCAAGCGCGGCCTCTCCGCCACCATCGAGGAGTGGCTCATGAGCGCCGAGTACATCCTGGCCGAGGGCAACCCCAACGTGATCCTGTGCGAGCGGGGCATCCGCACCTTTGAGACCTACACCCGCAACACCGTGGACCTGG
>OLPF01000347.1_pt1 | contig 51847 bp, 62 predicted proteins | sample 1673121 | NCBI WGS metagenome assembly OLPF01 (sample SAMEA3136756, study PRJEB25190) | human gut metagenome
TTGTATAAATTTTAGTTTGTTTTTTGTAATTAATATTTTTATAAATTAACTTTAACATAACTTTAATTTCTTTTCAAGTGTTAATCAATTAAATCTGTCGATTGCTATAAAAAATATTGAAAAAAGGAAATTAAAGTATAAATCTCTAATTTCCTTTTTTTATATATAAGTAAATCTGTAAGCCGGGTTCTGTCTAGAATGGTCATTTATCTAGTGAATATATCTCTATATTCCTCAATCCACCTATCAGAAGCAAACGAGCAGTTTATAGCTTCTATTTAAAGATGTTTCTCCAGATGGGGTTTACATGATAAATATGTCACCATATTTATTGTGAGCTCTTACCTCACATTTTCACCCTTACCAATATTGGCGGTTATTTTCTGTTGCACTTTCCTTAAGGTTACCCTCACTGGGAGTTACCCAGCACCCTTGCTCTATGGAGCCCGGACTTTCCTCATATATAGCATTATACTATATCCGCGACCATTCGATTTACTTGTATTCCATTATAACGTATTTATCATTAAAATGCAAGTTTTACATTTCGTTCATCTCTTCTAGTGCATTTATATATTTAATCAAAAATATTTCCCTATCTTTACTATTAATACAATTTTTTAATTCATTTAGAGCCACATATATTTTATTTACTCTGTTTGAATTTTTGCTTACAAATTCTACATCAGTTATTATATTTTGAAAACTGGTTAATGCCTTATCTATTTCTTTGCTAATTCCATCCCAGTCGCCGGACATCTAAAAGTGAATAACCATTAATGATATAACTTTGTGTTGAAGTAATATTTTTAGTTACATTATCTAATGAAATATTTTCCATATATTTTGGTAAATAAGAATATAATTTAGCAACTGCTAAAATACTATTTGCTTTATCTTCGTTTTTTACATAGCTAGTTGCTTTATCTAAATCATTACTAAAAGACAAAATGTTGTCATTGTTTACATTTAATTTATATAAATCTAATACGATTGTGTTCCATGTTTCATGTAAATTTTCTATATCTGTTTTTATATTAACCCAATCAATCTCTGTTCTTGATGGGTTTAATATTGTATTAGGCGACATTTGTGTAGTAACAATATTACTACTTTCATCAGATGTTTCTTTACTGCTTTGTTCTCCTGTTCCATTTTGATTTTCTGAGTTGCTACCATTTTCGCCACTCTGTTCTCCTCCTTCATCTCCTCCTCCTGATGATTTACTTGTAGATTCTTTTTCTTGAGATGCTGATTTTTTAGATAAAGTAGGAGATTCTACTACTACATCAAAATTCTCAAAAGTTAAGTTATTTAAATTATTTAAAACTTTAATAAAATTAGCACTCAAATATTCTATTTCACTTTTAGCTTTATCCTTCAATAATTCTTCTTCATTTTTACTTTTACAACCAGTTAAAAAAACAATTAAACAAATTCCTGTTAATAAAGTAAATAATATTTTACAAACTTTCATTAAAACTCCTATTTTAAATAATTTTGTTTTAATTAGTGTTCCCAGAACTTAAAAATTTATGAATAAAAATTACCAATTATTTGGTAATTTTTTACCATAATTATTTTGTATAAGATTGTGTTAATTTTTTATAATATTATTATAATATTTTTACTCGAAAGGGAGATGAATTTGGAAACCACGATTGACTTATATAGTATGAAAAAAAAAGAAATTTCTCGTTTTTTAGAAAAGTTTTTATGTCAAAAAATACATTTAACAAATGATTTAGAATGGGAAAAAAAGTATTATAATCCTATCGAAATGGCAGATATCATTGGAGTTTTTATAGAAAACAAAGAAAAATTTGAAATTACTATGTGGGTTAGTATTGATAAAGGCTTTTCTATTAATGTTACAGACAATAATGCTGATCAAATTATTCGTTATCTTTATGAACGCTTTCCTTATTAAAAAAATAACAGATTGTACAATAAAAATACAATCTATTATTTTTCTAATAAAATGGTTACAGGCCCATCATTTGTAAAAGTTACTTGCATATGTGCACCAAATTTACCATGTTCTACTATTTTAATTTGTTCCTTACATTTTTTAATAAAATACTCGTATAATCTTTCTGCCTTTTCTGGCAAAGCAGCTTCCACAAAACTCGGTCTATTTCCTTTTTGGCAATTGGCATATAAAGTAAATTGTGAAATAACTAATAATTGTCCTTCAACATCATGAATGGATAAATTCATTTTATCTTTTTCATCTTCAAAAACTCTTAAATTACAAATTTTATTTACTAAATAATCTACTCTTTCTTCTGTGTCCTCTTGCCCAACACCTAGCAAAATCATAAAACCATTATCAATTTTTCCTATAACTTCATCTTTAACAGTTACAGAAGCATTCTTTACTTTTTGTATAACAGCTTTCATTATTCTTCCCCTTGTTTATAACCACATTTAGGGCAAAATTCAAAATCTATATTAAAAGGTTCTCCACATTTTGGACAATTACGTAATCCCTTTAATGTTAATATTTCATTTTCATAATTCTTAATTGACATGTCAATTTTATCAATTTCTTTAAATTCTTCTATAAATTCAATAGCAACATCAGAATCTCTTTTATCTAAAAATCTTTTATAAAATTCTTGTCCCAATTTTTCAAATAATTGTTTTTGATTATCCTTATTTTCTGAAATTAGCATTCTTAGTTTTGTTTCTCTTGCTAATTTACTTGTTTTTTCAGATGCCGAATTATAAGTATCTGAAACCTTTTTTCCTAACTTATCAAAAAAATCCATTTTCATCACATTCCTTTTCAATAAATTATATTATTCACATTTTGCTGTCCTTGTCATTAATATTTTAACAGCTCTTTCAGGATCAAGATGATTATTTAGCACATCATATACCGTATTAACAATTGGCATTTCTACATTGTATTTATCTGATAGCTTTTTAGTTACTTCTATATTATCAATACTTTCAATTGTCATTCCAATTTTTTCTTGCACATAAGAAATACTATTTCCTTTTCCAATTAAAAATCCTGCATTTCTATTTCTACTATGCTGGCTTAAACAAGTTACAATTAAATCACCTAATCCTGTTAATCCATAAAAAGTATCTATTTGTCCTCCCATAGCAATTCCTAATCTTTTAATTTCTACTAGCCCTCTTGTAATTAAGGCAGCGAAAGAATTATCTCCTAAACCTAATCCTGCTGCAATTCCTGCACAAAAAGCAATAATATTTTTTAGTGCTCCTCCTAATTCAACACCTCTAACATCGTTAGAAATATATATTCTTAAGTTTTCATTCATAAACAAATCGCGAATTTCTTCTTGAACTTGTATATATTTTGAAGCAATAACAAGAGCAGTAGGGACTCCAATAGAAACTTCTTCTGCATGACTAGGTCCAGATAAAACCCCTATTTTTGCAAATGATACCTCTTCTTCTAATACCTCTGTTAAAGTTTTTAGAGTATCAGGTTCAAATCCTTTTGAACACATAATAACTGGTTGGCTGGTAATAAATTGTTTGTATTCTTTAAGAGTACTTCTTACAAATTTAGAAGGTGTTACATGTAATATTATATCACTTCCACATATTGCCTCTTCATAGCTTAAAGTACATGTAACATTTTCTGGTATTTGTACTTTTGGTAAAAATTTGCATTTTCTATAATTATTTATTAAGTTTTTTTCTTCTTCGGAGTAAGACCAGATTGTAATTTGATGTCCCATTTTTGCTAAATGTATTGCAAGTGCTACACCCCAACTACCACTACCTATTATTCCAACTTTTTTCATAAGTTATTCCTTTCTTTTTAACTTGTAAAATAAATTTATCAAGTTAAAAATTATTTTACTTTTTTAAAAGATAGTTTATTTTCTTTTCCTTCTAATATTCTTTTTACATTGCTTCTATGATTAAATACAACTAAAACAGCTACAACAATGCCAAATATAATATAATTTCCTTCTACTAGATAATTTTGTGCAATAAAAATGGTAAGTACCGGAAATAAAATTGCTGCCATAATAGAACCAAGAGATACCATTCGAGTAAATATTACAATAATTAGCCAAAATACTAAACAAATAAGTCCTATTTGATAATTAACAAGTAATAAAATTCCCAAACTAGTTGCAATTCCTTTGCCACCTTTAAATTTAAAAAATACCGGAAAAGTATGACCAATAATAGCAAATATCCCTGCTATTTGTACTAACAAAGCTGCATTTAAATCTTTGGTAATAAAACTAATAGCATACCCAATTAAAACTGCTATTACACCTTTTAAAATGTCACAAATTAGTGTAAGAGCTGCAGCTTTTTTCCCCACTGTTCTTAACACATTTGTAGTTCCAGCGTTTTTACTTCCTTCCTCTCTTACATCAATTCCTGCTATCTTTTTGCTAAAAATTACTGAAAAACTAATACTACCTAATAAATATGCAATAATTGCATCTAGTATGTATGCGATTATCATATCTTTTACCTCCTATAATATATTTTTTTCTTCTCCTTTTTCTCTAGCAATTACTCTAATAGGTGTGCCTTCTAATCCAAAATTATTTCTTAGATTATTTACTAAGTATCTTTCATAAGAAAAATGAAATAATTCTTTATTGTTAACAAAAACAACAAATGTTGGTGGTTTTGTAGTAGCCTGTGTTGCATAAAATATTTTTAAACGTTTTCCTTTGTCTGTTGGTGGTTGTACAACTGCAATTGCCTCATTAATAACATTATTAAGCATAGAAGTTGAAATTCTCATTGAATTCTGATTTGCTACTTTATTAATTAATGGAAATAATTTCTCTACTCTTTGTCCGGTTTTTGCAGAAATAAAAATAACTGGTGCATACGTTAAATACGATAATTTTTGATAAACTTCTTTTTTATATTTTTCTAATGTTCCTGTTTCTTTATTTACTTCATCCCATTTATTAACAACAATAATAATTCCTTTTCCAGCCTCATGAGCTTCACCAGCAATTTTAGTATCTTGTTCTGTTACACCTTCTGTTGCATCAATAAGTATTAGACATACATCTGCTCTTTCTATGGCAAATAAGGTTCTCATAATACTAAATTTTTCTATACTTTCTGTTACTTTTGCCTTTTTTCTTACCCCCGCTGTATCAATAAAAGTATATTTACCATGTTCATTTTCAAAGTAAGAATCAACAGCATCTCTTGTTGTCCCAGCAATATCGCTAACAATTACTCTGTTTTCTCCTAATATTTTATTAATTAAAGATGATTTTCCTACATTTGGCTTTCCGTATAACAGCTACTTTTATAATTTCGTCATCATTTTTATCTTGAATTTTAGAAGGAAGTTTTTGGCAGATAGCTTCTAAAACATCTCCTATCCCTAAAGCATTTGTACTAGATACCGGATATACTTCTCCTAAGCCTAAATTATAAAATTCATAAATATCGTTTGATGTTTTACCAATAGAATCTGCTTTATTGCATACTAGTAAAATTGGCTTTTTTGTTTTTCTTAACATTACTGCAATTTCTTTATCAGTAGCAGTTACTCCTTGCTTTATATCTGTTAAAAATATAATAACATCTGCTATTTTCATTGCTATATTAGCTTGCTCTCTCATTTGAGAAATAATAATATCATCTGAAGCTGGTTCAATTCCTCCTGTATCAATTAAGGTAAAAGTTGTATTTTGCCAAGTAACATCTGCATATACCCTATCTCTTGTAACTCCTGGTGTATCTTCTACAATAGAAATTCTTTGACCAACCAAATAATTAAAAAATGTTGATTTTCCAACGTTGGGTCTACCCACTATTGCTACTATTGGTTTTGCCATTTGTTTAAAATTCCTTTCTTAATAACTTACCTGCCCATTTAATAATTCATCATATTCAATCCAATTGTTTACATCTATTATCTTAAAACTTTGCTTTTCTATTCTAACAATAACTTTTTCTATTTCTGAATTAATAATTAGTTTTCTGCACATTAAACATGGGCTTGGATCTTTTTCATAATGATTTTCATCTGTTCTATAACCCGTTAGATATAAAGTTGAGCCTATCATATCTTTCCTAGAAACACTTAAAATTGCATTCTGCTCTGCATGAACTGAACGGCATGCATCATAACCAGCATGTCTTACGTTAGGAAATAACTTTTTTTAACACAGTATCCTAAATCAATACAATTTTTTCTTCCTCTTGGTGATCCATTATACCCTGTCGCAATAATCTCATCATTATTTACGATAACACTACCATATTTTTTTCTAAGACACGTACTCCTAGAAGCTACTGTTTCTGCTATATCTAAATAATAATTGATTTTATCAACTCTTTTACTTTCCATCATTTCTCCTTGTTTTTTTTGAATTATATCATAATATTTTACAAAAATATATATTTTTTATAAATTTTATCCTATAATTTTCATAAAATGAGAAATATAAATATGTATTTCTAATGAAAAAACTTTTTAGTTTTTAACAATTAATATAAGATGTTTCATATTATAAAAATATTTTGGAACTAATAGAGACGTTTCAAGCTTAAAAAAATAATAAAAGCTGATAATTAATAATTTTTCTATAAGCAAAATTATATAATAAACTTTTTTATAAATTGAATATAATAATATAAAAAAACTAAAAAACACTAGACATGTAAATAGTCTAGTGTTTGTATTTTAGGCTTCTTTTTTGGCGATTACTTCTTTTCCATTATAATATCCACAATTAGGGCAAACTCTATGTTGCATTACTGGTTCGTGGCAATGTTTGCATTCTGCTAAATTTGGTTTTTCTAATTTCCAAGTAGATCTTTTTAAACCGGTTCTTGCTTTTGACCATCTTCTTTTTGGTTGTGCCATTTTTATTCCCTCCCTTTGTCTTACAATAGCATTTATCTATATTCTAATTTCTAACAATTTTTAATCGCTTATAAAGTATACAAGAATTTTTTATATTTGTCAAGTAAAATGTGTTTTTTACATTGATATTTTTACTGTTTTGTCAAGCAATTCTTTTAGTCTTTTTTCTTGTTTAGTTAAATATAAATATCCTATTAGTCCTTCAAAAGCTGTTGCATACATATATTCTTGTACACTTGCATTTTTAGGCAAATGGTGATTTTGTGTATTTCTTGTTCTTCTTACAATGTCTTGTTCTTCCTCTGTTAAATATTTCTCTATTTTTTTTAAAATGTCTGCTTGTGCTCGTGCTTTTACATATTTAATGGTTTCTATGTGTAGTTTATGTGGTTTTAAATTTGTACTATTTACTAAATATGTTCTAATATATAACTCATACATACAATCTCCAACATAAGCCCATACTAGTGGAGGCATTAATTGTACCTCCTTTTCTTCTTTTGCTATATTCATAAGTTCATTTAGTTCCAAATAATTTCCTTCTTTCTTTTTACCTATATTTTAATATGTTCCAATGTAATTTTTCCTATTTTTCCTGTTCTAAAATCTTCTAGCAATATTTTGGCTGTTTTTGTTTCATCAATTTTTCCACCAGCCAATAATGCACCTCTTTTTTTTCCAATAAGATTCATTAATTCTAACAAAACTTTACTTTCTTGTAATTCTTGTTCTTCTATTTTATATCTATACAATAAATCCTTTTTATAATTTTCATATAACAATTTTAGCAAATGATATGCTACTTCTGTTTCGTCTATTACTTCATCTTTTATTGTTCCTGTATAAGCTAAATGTAATGCTACTTCTTCTGTTTCAAATTTAGGCCACAATATTCCTGGAGTATCTAATAGTTCTACATTATTTTGAATACGTATCCATTGTTTTTGTTTTGTTACTCCTGGTTTATTTCCAACATTAGCAGTATTTCTTTTTGCTATTCTATTAATAAAAGAAGATTTTCCTACATTAGGTATTCCTACAATTAAAATTCGAATATTTTTTCTTATTCTTCCTTTTTCTGCTTGTTTTTGTAGTTCAGGTTGCATAATCTTTTCTACTTTTTGTAAGACTTCTTTCATTCCTATACCTGTGTTTGAATCTGTTATCACACATGGTATTTTCATATTTTCAAAAAAATTTTTCCACAATTTATTTTGACTTTCATTAGCCAAATCACTTTTATTAAGTGCAATAATTCTTTTTTTATTACATAATAATTTACCTAAATCTGGATTCTGGCTAGACTTAGGTATTCTTGCATCTAATATTTCTATTACTATATCAATTAATTTTATGTCATCAGAAATTTGCTTTCTGGTTTTTGCCATATGACCTGGATACCAGTTGATATTCATTTTATTTTCCATATTATTTCACTTCCTTATCTATTATGTCATGTAAATAAATGGTTCATTATGTTTTTCAATGTTTCATTACATTAGTCGATAATTATTTTTATCTGCCCTTTCATCCATTTGCCTATCAAATTGTTCGTTTTTATAAAACCAGTCTGTCTTTTTTATTTTTTTTCCAGATGTATTAGCTCTGTTTTTGTTTGTTAATAGGCTTATCATATTACTAAATGAAATTAAAATTCCAATTGCTCCCATAAATATAGAGTAATATGCTTCTAATGCATGTAATAACAAACAATGATATATTTCATTACCAAAATAAATACTATAGAAAACAAAATATAATATACCACCAATCGTTTTTCTTTTGGTTATTACTAATAATATAATGAGTGTAATAAATAAAAATATAATTTCATAATTTAAATTTACAACCTTTATTGGCATATCTATTTTTAATGACAACATTAAAGCAATAACTACTCTAAATACCCAAAACATATAGGCAAATATAGTTATTAAGTAACTACCTAAACTTCTCATTTGTTTCTTTCCTCCTTGAATCAATGTCTTTATTAAATTTTTATATTTTTATAATAATTACTTTTCTTCTTTATTTTACATGATTTCTTCTTTATTTTCAATATTACTAAAAAATTTTGTATTTTTCTGTTTCTTTTTTTATTATTTTATGATAAACTGTTATTCAAGGTAAAAGATTTTTATAATTAGGGGGGCTTAATTATGGAATTTAAAAAATGTGTAAGATGTGGTTGTTTCTTTTTGTCTAATGATGAGGTTTGTTGTAATTGCAAACCAAAAGATTTGTGTGACTCTAAAAAATTAGGTGATTTTTTAGAAAATGCACCTAATATTACTTCTATTGAAGATATTTCAATTGGCACTGGAATATCTGTAAAAAATGTTTCAAGATTTATAGAGTCTGGTAAATATAATTTAAATACAATTGATAAAAATGTTTTTGGTAATATTAGTATTCATTTGTAATAAATATATTATCTTCTGGATATGCTTCTATTCCATCTTTTAAGTGGTATAGATTAGTATATCCTATTTTTTTTAATAATTCTATTGCTTTTTGACTTCTATTACCGCTTAAACAATATACAATTATTACTTGCTCTTTGTCTTTTAATTTTTCTTCTACATTCTGCTTATTTATTTCATAATTTGGTATTAAAACAGCTCCTCTAATATGCTTTTCTTTGTATTCTTGTGGGCTTCTAACATCAAGCAATATAACATTATTTTGTTCTATTATTTTTTTCAATTCTTCTAAATTAATATTTTCTTTCTCTATATTTCTTTTTTCTTTCACAACATACTTCAATAACTTTTTTAATATCTTTTTCATTTTTTCTTTTTTGCCTTTCCTACGTTTAAAAAACGTATATAAATTTTAGTATTTCTTATAAATTCTTATCTCTTTATTTTTTCACTTAAGTTTGGTACTGTATAGAAAATTCTTGTTTTTCACTTTTCCTATACAATAAGAAAAGTGGCTTTGCACATTTACACAAAACAATGCAACTTAACTTTACAATAAAAAAGAGCTTAATATATTATATTAAACTCTTTTTATTTTTGTACTATTTTGTATAATAGCTTTTTTCATATGCTTTAGTTAAATAAATAATACTAAACAACATAATTCCAATAGTTCCTATTAAAATTGTTTGTGTTAATTTTATATTACATATAGAAATTAATATTCCGTATAATATTTCTGCCACTATTACTAAAAGTATAATTGATAAAAGCGTTTTTAGAATTCCATTCTTTTTGTAAGTAATGCAAGCTACTATTAATATAATCCCAAAAGTAATTAATGTTGGTAAAATGTATGGTTCTAGCATGTCATGCAAATTACTTGCTGGTATAGTATATGTTGTTATACTTGTAGTCTCCAGTTTTGTTCCATATTTTTCATTTAATTTTGTTATTATCTGCTGTTCTTTTTCTTCGTTTGTTTCTTTTATTGTAATCCCTATTGTGTCCTCAAATGCCCCTATCTTTTCAACCTTTATTGTTTCTTCTGGATATACTTCTCTTGCTAAAGTAATTATCTCATTAATGTTAAATTGCTTATTAATAGCTAATTCCATTCTTGTAGCATTATCATAATAAAAACTTAATTGAAAACCATTAAATATCATTATTAAAATACCTATTATCAACAATACAATAAATGCTATTAAAATTTTTATACTTTTTTTCGCATCCATTTTTTTCCTCCTATACTTTTATTTCTTTTTACTTACTGTTAAATATTTAATTGTTGCTAAATTGTATAGTAAAAATGTTACTGTTCCCCAAAATAGCACCATACCAAAACTGTTAATAATTGATAAATTTGAGAAAGTAAATACAACTGCAACAATACAAATAGGAATTCCTAATTTTAAATATTTTAAATATGTATTCTTGAATATTGTGTCTATATTTCCTTCATTTTTACGTAATTTCTTTAAGTATTCTAACAAAAACATATACTCATAAATACAAACTACAATAATTCCCATAATTCCATTAATTGTTATTATACAATTTGCATATCGAATAAGTAATAATAAAATAGCAATGAATCCTACAAAAGCAATTCCCATGTTTATTCCATTTATATCATTTCTAATAATCATATAAATTATCATTAAACCAATTACTATTACAGCTATAATAATTGCAATCTTTAAGTCTGCCTCTGTTAAATTACTAGAAATTGTATTATTATATTCTAAAGTATATTGAATTGGTAGATTTCCCTCTTTTATTAAAGTAGAAATCACGGTAGCATCTGTGACAATTTGCCCCAATTCTTCTTGTGTTGTTATATCACTTCCTAGAGCAAGTTGTAAAATTCCATTAGACATAGTTTGCCCAAAGTAAGTATTAGCAAGTGTTGTATCGTCTAACTTTAATGTTACATTTTTAGTTGTATCATTTCCTTCTTCATCTTTTGATTCTACATAAGTTTTGCTAATTTCTTCTAATTTAGACCATGCTTCTTTGTTAAATTCAATACTTAAATATACTGTAGTTCCAGTTTCTGTCGTATTATATAAAACTTCTGCTGTTTTTACATCATTATTATTTAATAACACTTCACTTGTAGTACTATCAATTAATTCAAATATTCCATTAGAAGAAATTGCTTGAACATATGTATCTGCTAAAGAATTTTCTGGAAGTTGAATAGTAAGACTTCCATCTTCTCCTTTTCTTAAATCATATTCTGGTACTTGCATATCTTTTAGTCTTTTCAAAATAATTGATTTTGCTAAATTAAAATTTTCTTGTGTTAAAATTTCTGGACTATTAATTGGTATTTCTTTAGAAGTCTGTCCTTCTGGCAATTCTTCGTCTTCAGAATGTTCTTCTCCTTCTTCATGTGTATGTTCTACTTCATTTCCTTCGGCATCATAATATACTGTTTTTGTACTATTGTCTACTTTTAAAATAACGCTTCTTCTCTTTCCAAATTCCATTCCGGTTTTATATTCTGGTAAAATGTTTTCATATTGATTTAATTCTTTTTGGTATACACCAATAAAAGAAATGATTGATAATAATACAATTATTAAAATAATTGTTAATATTCTTAAAAAGTTATTTTGTTTCACAATTTTTTCCTCCTATAATAATTTTGTATCATTAATAATTAATTCAAACCATATTTTTAAAAACTTTGCAGCATATTTACTCATCATTGTTCTTTGCATAAATATTTCAAAATAATCTAGCACTGGACAAATATTTGTATCAATTGTTAAATCCAAAGTAATTACTCGTTTAGGTACATCTAACCTTAAGTCTGCATCCGTAACCGCATAATTTACTCTATCGTGAATATCAAAAACAGAAATATTTTTTTTGCATACTCTATCTCTATGAACATCTGATTTATCTGCTAAAATTAAAGCAGCTGAGATTTCATTAACTGCTGTTCCTGTTTCCTCGTCATGGTTCCCAATTGCCATCATAATTTCAGTTCTTTCTTTTATATCCATCCCTAATTCTTTTAATATATTGTAAGTTAAAATTGCACCAGTATGAGCATGATCTACTCTGTTTACACAATTTCCAATATCGTGCATATAACCCGCAATTTGTGCTAGTTCCACTTTTCTTTCATTATATCCTAAATCTTTTAGAATTTGCCCTGCTCTTTTGGAAACAATATTTACATGTCGAATAGAATGCTCTGTATATCCTAGTACATCTAATTGTTTTTGGGAGCCAACTACCAATTCTTTAATCTCTTCATTTTCTTGAACATCCTTTAATGTTACCACTTTTATCTCTCCTTAAGAATAATCTTTCTAAATTTTATATTATTTATTCAAAAATATCAATGTTTTTTAGGAATATTCTTGAAAAATTTTCCTAAAATGTAAACCTTTTTAAGGCTAATGTTTTAAAATTTTTTTGATATTTTATAAAAAAAATATGTTTTTTTGCATATAATATTTTTGAATAAATTTACAAGGAGGATTTATATAATGGGTAGTTTTGTAGGAATGGTTAATCTAAAAGATAATATTACATCATTTCATAACACAATAGAAAAAATGAGCCAAACGCTTTTGAAAAAAGAGCCTATGGAGGAAAATTATTTTGAAAAAAAACATATTTTATTAGGATACAATAATCCATTATTAACTAATTCTGTTCGGTAGTCAACAACCTATGACTGCTAAAATTGGCGAAAATACTTATACAATTTGTTATAATGGTCAATTGTACAATACAAAAGAATTGCGACATACTTTATTGAAAAATGGTTTTGAATTTGAAGGATATTCCGATACAGAAATTTTATTAAAAGCTTTTATTCATTATGGCCATAATCTTGTTCATTATTTAAATGGTACTTTTGCTTTTATCATTTGGAATGAAGCCAAAAAAGAATTATTTATAGCAAGAGATCACTTTGGAATAAAACCCTTTTATTATTCTATTTTAGATGATTATTTTCTTTTTTCTTCTGAAGTTAAAGCACTTCTAAAATTTCCAAATTTTCCATTAACTGTGTCGCAACAAGGAATCAGCGAATTAATAGGATTACGGACCAGCTCATACTTCTGGAACAACTGTATTTGACAAGATTTTTGAATTAAGACCTGCCCATTTTGCTATTTATAATCAAGACGGGTTACACGTTGAAAGATATTGGAAATTGCGTAGTAAACCACATCAAGATGATTTTAAAACTACTTGTGATACAGTCAAATTTTTATTAGAAGATTCTATTCAAAAACAACTAGTTTCTGATGTTCCTGTATGTACTTTCTTGTCAGGTGGATTAGATTCTAGTATTATTACTACTTATGCAAATAAGTATTATCAAAAACTACATCAACCATCTTTAAATACATTTTCAGTAGACTACATAGATAATGATAAGAACTTCGTAAAAAATGAGTTTCAACCAAATTCAGATAAATACTATATTAATATTATGGCCAAATTATTACGGAACTAATCACCACACAATTTATATTGATACACCAGAACTTGCGAAATCATTAGAGGATGCTATGATTGCTAGAGATTTCCCAGGAATGGCAGATGTTGACTCTTCTCTTTTACTGTTCTGTAAAGCTGTAAAATCTGATGTAGCAATAGGTTTATCTGGAGAATGTGCAGATGAAATTTTTGGAGGTTATCCTTGGTTTTTCCGTGAAGATGCTTTGAAGAGCAATACTTTTCCATGGTCAATTGCCTTAGAAGAAAGACAAAATTTATTAAATCAAGATTTATCACAAAAAATCAACTTAAAAGAATATATTGATTTTCGATATCAAGAAAGTTTAAATGAAGTAGAAACATTAGAATGTGATACTTTTGAAACTGCTGAAAAAAGAAAAATCTTTCATTTGAATTTAAATTGGTTTATGCAAACACTATTAGACAGAACTGACAGAATGGCTATGTATAGTGGATTAGAAGTTAGAGTTCCTTTTTGTGATTATAGATTAGTAGAATATGTGTGGAATATTCCATGGGAAATAAAAGCATATAAAGGTAGAGAAAAAGGCTTGCTACGTTATATTATGGAAGACATTTTACCAGAAGAAATTGTATATAGAAAGAAAAGTCCTTATCCTAAAACACATAATCCAGCTTATTTAGCTAAAGTTAAAGAAATGCTAGAACAAATTATAAAAAATAAAAATGCACCAATCAATGAATTACTAAATAGGGATTATATTTTAAAAATATTAGAAACAAATGGTAGTGCTTTTGGTAGACCGTGGTTTGGTCAACTTATGACTGGTCCTCAGCTTATGGCCTATTTGTGTCAAGTAAATATGTGGCTTGAAAAATATCAGCCTCAAATTAAATTATAAAATAATTATCCTCCATTGTATTGGAGGATAATTATTTTATAATTTAATTTGAGATATTTTTTTCAATATAATTCCATGAATCTTTGCACATATCTTCTATTGTTTTTTCTGCCATCCATCCTAATTCTTTTTTTGCTTTACTAGGGTCTGCATAGCATATGGCAATATCTCCTGCGCGCCTTGGTATAATTTTATATGGTACTTTTTTTGCTGTTACTTTCTCAAATGCTTTTACCATATCTAATACGCTACAACCGTTTCCCGTCCCTAAGTTATATATATATAAACCAAACTTTTCTTTTTCTAATTTTTCTAGAGCTTTAAGATGTCCTTTTGCTAGATCTACAACATGTATATAGTCTCTAACTCCAGTTCCATCTGGTGTAGGATAATCATTTCCATAGATAGACAGCTCTGGCAATATTCCTGCCGCAACACGTGCAACATATGGCATTAAGTTGTTAGGTCTTCCTTTTGGTTCTTCTCCTATTAATCCACTTTCATGTGCCCCTACTGGATTAAAATACCTTAATATTGCAATATCCCAAGTATTGTCTGATATATAAATGTCTTTTAAAATCTGTTCAATAAATAACTTTGTTGTTCCATAAGGATTAGTTGTCCCCCCTGTTTTACAGTCCTCTGTAATTGGAATTTTTTCTGGTTCTCCATATACTGTTGCAGAAGAGCTAAAAATAAACTTCTTTACTCCAAACTTTTTCATGGTATCTAATAGCACTAATGCACCAGAAACATTGTTTATATAATATTCAATTGGTTTTTCAACAGACTCCCCTACCGCTTTAAAACCTGCAAAGTTTAAAACTGCCTCAATTTTATTTTCTTTAAATACCTTTTCTAATGCTACTTTGTCTAAATAATTCATTTCATAAAAGTTAAAATTTCTCCCTGTTATTTGTTTAATAGCTTCTATTGCTGTTGGTTTGCTATTAGAAAAATCATCAATAATGACAATATCCTTTCCACTATTTAACAATTCTACTGCTGTGTGGCTTCCAATAAAACCTGCTCCCCCTGTAACTAAAATACTCATTTTATTTACCTCCTTTTTTATCGCACAGAAATATCAACTTTTTCATTATTCTTCATACAGTTTCCTATAAATTCTATCATCTCTTAAAATTTTTCTTACATAATTGTTTGTTTCCTTAAATGGAATATTTTCAATATCACTTCCATCTGCCTGAATAATACCATTTTCTATCCAATTAGTAACATTACCAATTCCTGCATTATAAGCGGCAAGAGATAAATTAATGTTGCCATCATAATTTTTTAAAAGTTGTGCAAAATAAGTTGTGCCAAGCATAATGTTTAGCTCTGGTTGATATATGACTTCTTTCGTTAAAAGTTCTATTCCTTTTTTTTCAGCAATTTCTTTTGCTGTATTTTCCATTATTTGCATTAGTCCCATCGCTCCACTAGTAGAAGTTATATTAGGTTCAAAATTACTTTCTGCTTTTATAATAGCATATACTAACATTACATCTAAATTATTTTCTTTTGCATATTTTTCTACGTAATTAGCATATTTTAATGGATATATTTGCTTTAATATCATATTAGAAGCTTTAATAACAAATAATATTAAAAATATTAATGTTAGCAATATACATAGAATAATTATTTTCTTTTTCACTTTATTTCTCCTTATTCTTTTGTATTACTTGGCATCAAACCAACTTTTTCCTTCCTCTACTTCTACTTGTAAAGGTACTTTTAATTTTATAGCATTTTCCATGCCTTTTTGCAAGATATTTTTTACAATCTCTTTTTCCTCTTCAAAAGTTTCTATCAGTAATTCGTCATGAATTTGTAAAACAATTTTCGATTTTAGTTGTTTACTTTTTAGTTCTTGGTATACATGAATCATCGCTATCTTCATAATATCTGCTGCTGTTCCCTGAATAGGAGTATTCATAGCAACTCTTGCACCAAATTGCCTTACCATATAATTACTAGACTTTAATTCAGGAATATATCTTCTTCTTTTGTATAAAGTTTCTACATATCCTTTTAATTTTGCTTGTTCAATAATATCTGTCATAAATTGTTTAATTCCACTATATTTTTCTAGGTATTGTTCAATGTATTGTTTTGCCTCTTTTTTTGTAGAGCCAATTTGCTCTGCTAAACCAAAATCACTAATTCCATAAACAATTCCAAAATTAACTGCTTTTGCTTTGCTTCTTAATTCCTTTGTAACATTTTCTATTGGTATACCAAATACTTTAGAAGCTGCTTGTGAGTGAATGTCTTCATTATGATTAAATGCTTTTATCATTGTTTCATCTTTTGAAATATGTGCTAATACCCTTAATTCTATTTGTGAATAATCTGCATCTAAAAATAAAGAATTTGCTTTCTCTGCTTTAAATATTTTTCTTAACTGTCTTCCCAATTCCATTCTCGTTGGAATATTTTGAAGATTTGGATCTGTACTGCTAATTCTTCCAGTTGCAGTAACCGTTTGATGAAAATGAGAATGAATTCTATTTGTTATTGGATTAATATAGGAAATTAGCCCTTCTACATAAGTAGAGTTTAGTTTTGCAACTTGTCGATATTCTAATATTTTTTCAATAATAGGATGCTCTTTTTTGATTTTTTCTAATACCTCTACATCTGTTGAATAACCTGTTTTTTTCTTCTTTTGTACTGGTAGCTTTAATTTTTCAAATAGAATTTCTCCTAATTGTTTTGGAGAATTAATGTTAAATTCTTCTCCTGCTAGTTGATAAATCTCTGTTGATAATGTTTTCAATTGTTCTTGTAATACTTTTCCGTAAATTAGTAATTCTTCTTTATCTACATAAATTCCTGTATATTGCATTTCTGCTAATACTTCTGAAAGTGGCATTTCTATTTCTTCAAATAAAGAATAACATTTGTCTTTTTTCATTTTTTCAATAAGAAGTGGATGTAGTTTGCCTATAGCATAGGCATATGCTGCCTTTTTTTTGTCTAACTTACTATCTTGTTCAGGAACAGCAAATAAATTCATCTGCATATTATCCTCTTTTATATTTTTGCTTTCAATGTCAATCCCCAAATATTCTTTGCTAATACTTTCAATTGTATATTGGCTTTTGGTAGAATTCAATAAATAAGCTGCTAATTCTATATCAAACATCATATTTTGTGTCAAAATTTCATTTTGTTTTAAAATGCAATAATCCTCTTTTAGTTTATAACTACATTTTAAAATTTCTGGGTCTTGAAAAATTTTTTTTAGTTTTTTTATATCTTGTATATAATAAACTTTATTTTTTTCGACTACATAGACATAAATTCCATTTACTTGTTTTTCAACAATTTTATTTTGGCTCATAGGAAGTTTATCTAAATAGTAGAATAATTGCTTGTTTTCCATAATAGTGTTTTTTAGAACTTGTATTTGCTTATCATCTTCTAACAATTCTACTTCATATTCCTCTGTGGCTGTAATGCCACCAGTTGTATTTAAATGAAACCTTTCAATAAAACGATGAAAACCTAATTTTTTAAAAAGTTGGTATACTAATTGATAGTCCCATTCCTTTCTTTTCATTTCTTGTAAATCTTTTTGAATAGGTACTTCTATATTAATAGTTCCTAATGTTCTAGATAAATAAGCTAATTCTTTATTTTGGATTAATTTTTCTCTTAATTTTCCTTTTATATCATCTTCATTATTCTCTAGTTTTTCATATAGTTTATCAATAGATGAGTATTTTTTAACTAACTCTAAAGCTGTTTTTTCTCCAATTCCTGGTACACCTGGAATATTGTCTGAACTATCTCCCATTAATCCTTTAACTTCAATTAACTTTTTAGGAGATATTCCGTATTCTTCTTTAATTTTCTCTAATGTATAATCTTGGCTCTCCGTTTTCCCCATTTTTGTTCTAGGAATTCTTACTTTAATACCATCTTCAATTAATTGAAATGCATCTCTATCTCCTGTTAGAATTGTAACATCTAATTTTTGTTTTTTTCCAAATTTAGCAAGTGTTCCTAAAATATCATCAGCTTCATATCCCTGTTTTTCAATAATATCTATTTGCATTGCTCTTAAAATTTCTTTTAAAATTGGCATTTGTACTGCCAATTCTTCTGGCATAGGTTTTCTATTTCCTTTGTATTGTTCATATAATTCATGTCTTTTAGTTGGTGCTTTTAAATCAAAAGTAATAGCAACATACTCTGGATTAATGTCTTCTAAAATTTTAAAATAAATTGCCAAAAATCCAAAAATCCCATTTGTATATGTTCCATCTTTTGTCATTAATGTTTTACTCCCCATTATCCCATAAAAAGCCCTATTAATAATACTATTCCCATCAATTAAAACTAATTTTTCCATTTTGAATAATCTCTCCTTTAGTATTCTTTATATACAAACAGTTAATAAATTTTTTATTAATTTACTTTTTTCTTTATTTTTAAGTATTTGATATTTCTATTCAAAAAATAAATGTATTCACAATACTCATAATATATATTTTCCATAGGCATCCAAAGTAAATTACAAGTCCTAGTATCCAAAAAATATTCATTACCCAAGTAACATTTCGTATTTCAAATTTTTTTCCTATTAAATATAGAATTATCATCACTATAATGGTAATAATTGTAATAATAGCACTTTCTTTATATAAATTTGGCATGAATTCTAACTTTATATTATTCTGTCCTTCTTTTAAATTTAGTCCTATAAAATTATGATAAATTCTTTTTATTTCTGTTGTATTATCACTTATTACTTTCCATCCTTTGTCATAATTAATTGGAATAAATAACTTCGTTCCTTTTTTTAGTTCCCCTGTTATTGTCATTTGATTACCATTGATATCAATTTTTATAGGAACAAAATCTTGTTTAAATATTTCATTATATTTTTCTAAATTTAAGACTCCAAATTTCAATTCTTCAAGGCTACTTCCTATTATTTTATCTATTGATATAGTAACTGTTTGATTTTCATAGATTCCTAAATCTAATATCCCATTGTTGTTTGCTAATGGATAAATTGTATTTTCTTGATCATTTAATGTTGGAATTATTTTTTCTTTTCCATTTACAATAATATGATTAATAATAATATTTTTTCCATATACATATAAAATTGATTTATCTTTTATTTCTAAAGTATATTGATATTTTTTTTCATCTTGTTTTGTTTTTATGGAATTACTATCAATTACATTTATTAGTGAATCCTGTTTGCCAAAGAAATTTTGATATACATAATTTTGTGTTTCGAAAACTCCCAAATTATCTGGGATATCACTTACTTCATTTTTATATACCAAGCCAATTGGCAAAGTATTTCTATATTCATATAATTTAATCCCTTCTTCATTCGTTTTAATATATTGATAAACTTCATCTGGTAAATTTTCTTTTGTTAATATATATTTTATTCCATATATTGCATCAGAAAAAACAGTACCTCCAAAATCATTTAGCTTTGTTCTATTATGAGAATATCCCATTTGTTCTGCATTAATTACTTGTTCTTTACTAATAATATGCAAAAAAGTAGACATAGAAGGAATATTATATACTAATGGACAATTTTCACTAGTTAATCCTGTTAAATCTTTTATTCGATATTGTGTGTCTTTTATTTCAAATGCACTAGCAATTTCATAAGAAGTAAAAATTTGTTCATCAGACCATTCTCTTCCTCCTCTATATTCAGGATATACTCCTATATATGCATAAGAATACACTAACAATTCTACTAGTATCATACCTGTTAATAAAACTTTTTTACTAAGTTCATTCTCTACACTATGTATTGTTTTTACGACAAAAAGCATTAATATCGTAGGGATTAAAATAAGTATAAAACTTTTAAAAGAAAGTTCAAATGCTGGGTTTGATTGATTAATAGAAATGACATTTACAATCTGTACAAACACAGCTATTATCCATAATATAATTGCAAAACATTGTAACCATTTTTTCTTATATTCCTCATCTATTTTTTCTGATTTACTATGGTTAGCAAAATATTGCAATGCTCCTAAATATAAAATTAAAGTAGGAATGAATCCATATCTATATGGAAAACATTGATAACTTCCTGTATGCCATAATAAATTTACTCTTTCAAAAATAATAGGAATAATTGCTGTAAATGCCAAAGCAAGTAATATCATGCAAATATTTTGTTTGTCTTGTTTATAGTATTTTAACCATTTTATAAAACCATATAAAGGCATAGCATAAAATAAAAATACCACAATTTTAAATAAAATATTTGTATTTTCAACAGTATTGCTTGTAGCACCAGACATCCTATAAGAAGACATTGTTTGCATAAAAGCTGGTATAAAAGCAAATGCAGACAATCCAACAGACAAAACTGTTCCTATTATAATGTTATAAATTGCTTTTTTTCTTTTCTCTTTTGGTAAACCAAACTTAACATAGATTGGTAATACAAAAATAATAAACATCAATACCATATAAGCCAAATTATAATTAAATATGAGCATAAGTGTTAAGCAAATGGCATACCAATATATTTTATTTGTTTCAAACATGTATTTAATTGCTAGTATAAATAAAGGAAATATTCCTACAACATCTAACCACATAATATTGGTATTATACATTAACACATAAGCCGATAAGGCATATAACATGCTAAAAACAATATTATAGTATTGATTCTTTTTAAATAATTTATTAAATAAAATAAAAGATGTTAAAGCAATAAAAGCAACTTTCAAAATTAAAATAAAAGAAAACATATTAGCAATATTTTCCCTATTTGTTAATAAAATAATCCATGTAAGAGGATTAAATAGACCATCTATAATAAATCCTCCATACATATTAGACCCCATTCCTAAAGCATAGTCGTAAAATATATTTTTTCCATTATGAATTACATCATATAAAAAATGATAGAACGTCATATAGGATTGTCCCATATCTGCATTAGCAATTGTCATATTTCCAAATGGGTATATTCCTTTTATAGCATATAATAACAATAAAATAAATGAAACCCCTAATGGTGCTATTAAAAATTTTCTATATTTTATCCACACTTTTTTTATCTTTTCCATATTAATCCCCTTTCATTTTATAATTCAATCTTTTGGATAAATAACTAATTCTTGTTTTAATTATATATTATTTTTATCTTTTTCAATCTGTTTAGCATACCTATCTTCCTCTGAAAAAATACAGCCACAATATTTTTGCATATATAGTCCCAATTCTCTTGCTTTTGTTTGTCCTTGTCTAAAGCCAATTCTAAAATCTTCATAAAAGAAATTTATTTTATATTTTTTTGCCAATTGTTCACAAAGATTTTTTAATTCTTCATGTTGTTGGTATGGACTAATTAAAAGTGTTGTTGAAAAAGCATCATATCCATTGTCTTTTGCATATTGTACAGTTTTTTCTAAACGCACTTGATAACAATAATTAATACATCTATTTTCTAAATCATTAATTGTATTTTTACAAAATTCTCTTAATCCATATTCTTCATAAAATATAGATTTCACTCCAATAGAAGTAGTATAATCCTTTAAAGTATCCCTTCTTACTTTATATTCTGTATAAGGGTGAATATTAGGATTATACCAATACACAGTTGGCTCTATTTTTTCTTCTCTTAATCTGTCAATGCAATATACACTACAAGGTGCACAACAAGTATGTAATAATAAATTCATTTCTGACTCTCCTATTTCATTTCTTACATATTTCTACTTAATATTGATAATATAACATTAATTTGCATTAATAATATTGTAATACTAATAAATTTAACAGTTTTCTCTTCTTTGTAATCTGCTTTTATCTTTAAATTTCCCATTAGCAAAATGGCAAGAGGTAAAAAAGGTAAAAAGTATCTTCCTTGTATTCCAGCAATACTAGTATTTTCCGTTGGTGTCCATTGAATAAATAAACTCGTAAATATTAAAGCTGTTATTGCTAAAATAATGAGTGCAATAATCCAATTTTGAAACCTCGATAGTTTATGTTTAATGTCATTGTCTATTATTCCTAATGTTAAACATAAAAATAGGAATACATATGGAGTAATTGTATGTAAAATAACATGTTCATTTAGTCCTAATTCCCCTCCAAACATTGACATTAAATACTTATTTCCATTTAAGTTAATAGAATGAAATACTATTTTAAAAAATTCAATTGGATTGGCTAATAATTTTTGAACTTGTTCTACTGGTCTTCCTTCTTTGTATTCAGCTAAATATTGACTTGATATATATAACCAGCTTAAATTAATGATTGTAGCAATTGTAATTAATACGATAATGGTTACAATCTTTTCTTTTTTAGAAGTAAATTTTTCTCTTGGCAACAGCAATAATAATCCCACTAATGGTAAATATACAATTTTACATAAAGCAATAATAATACATAAAGCTCCTAAAATAACTTTATCTTTCCAAGTAACCATCTTTTTATTATAATTAAATATAATATTAAAAATATAAGCTATTAACAACATGGCAATTGAAATAGTCATTGCATCAGAAGATAACGATGTAAATCCTTCTACTGCAATTGGTATTGCCATAATAACCAGAAAAATCTTCTTACCAAAAGGCATTAATTTCATCGCAAAATATAAAATTACAATTGTTGTAAGCATGTTAACTAGCCTTGCTGCATAAGCCATAATAATAGGGCGATTAGTAAAAATTTTAGCAATGAGAGTTCCTGCGACTTGTGGTATATATTGTAATGGTGAATATAATGCCTCGGTAGGTAATCCTACCACTGTTGTTTCTTCCTCATTAATTGTATATTGATATAACTCTCTTAAATTATGTCCTGCTGTTTTTTCTCTATCTATAATATCAAACACTGCTTTAGGAATAACTGTAGCAGGATAATTAGTTGCTCCTTCTTGGAAAAGATGTCCATGTTCTGTAGGAACAAAAAGATTTCCATTAGCAATGTCATAAATTCTTAGCCAATGTGTATCTTCATCATGATTTCTAAACATTGGCATTGCTATAAAAAACATAATGCAAATGAGCGGTATTACAAACTTAAAAGCTCTTTCTATTGTTAAATTTTTTTCTTTATAAATACAAACACTCATTAATATAACAATTGCTGTTATAATTATTGTTAAAAAAATAAATTGTGAACTAATTGGTTTTATTAATTCTGCTTCATATAACGTAAAAGCTAATAATATAATTACTGCAATAATTAATACACTTGCAAATTTTACATTTTTCTTCATACAAATCCCCTATCCTTCATATTTTATTCCTAAATGCTGATATGCATTTGGCGTTGCCATTCTCCCTCTTGGAGTTCTTGCTAAAAATCCAATTTGCATTAAATATGGTTCATATACATCTTCTATCGTTTCTGTTTCTTCTCCAATTGTTGCTGCTAGGTTGTCAATTCCAACTGGTCTTCCAGCATATTTGATAATAATAGTCTCTAAAAGCTTTCTATCAATTTCATCTAGTCCCAATTCATCAATTTCTAATTTGCTTAAAGCAATTCTAGCAATTTCTAAATTAATATCACCATTTCCTATGACTGCTGCATAATCTCTAACTCTTTTTAACAATCGATTTGCAATTCTCGGTGTTCCTCTTGAACGTTTTGCAATTTCCATTGCTCCTTGGTCATCAATTTCAATTTCTAAAATATGAGCAGATCTTTTTACAATTATCTCTAAATCTTCTGGTGAGTATAGTTCTAGTCTTGAAACAATTCCAAATCTGTCGCGAAGCGGAGTCGACAAACTCCCTGCCCTTGTTGTTGCTCCAATTAAAGTAAATTTGGGTAAATCTAATCGAATAGACCTTGCACTTGGACCTTTTCCAATAATAATATCTAAACTAAAATCCTCTAAAGCAGGATATAGAATTTCTTCTACACTTCTATTTAAACGATGAATTTCATCAATAAATAAAACATCATTTTCAGAAAGATTTGTCAAAAGTGCTGCTAAATCCCCAGGTTTTTCAATGGCCGGGCCTGACGTAATACGAATATTGGCATTCATTTCTGTTGCAATAATATTAGACAATGTTGTTTTTCCTAGTCCTGGAGGGCCATATAGTAGTACATGGTCTAAAGGTTCGCTCCTTTTTTTGGCCGCTTCAATATATACCTTCATGTTTTCTTTTACTTTTGTTTGTCCTATATACTCACTCAAAGTTTTAGGTCTTAAAGAATTTTCCAATCTTTCTTCTGTTTCATCTGCTACGCTTGGAATAAAAATATTTTCGTTTTCTTCCATATTAACCTTCCTTCTTGGCACAAATCCAATATAAAAAAATGTATTTTAATTAGATACACGAATTTAAAATGTATGAAGCATAATTAAATTTTGAATAGTGTGTAACAGCGTCAAAATTAATCATCTTTTACACTGCTCTTTTTCCTTTTTATTATATTGTAATTATATCGATATATATTTTTTTTAGCAAGTTATTTTGATAAATTTCTATTGTATAAGAAAATTTAGTTTTTTTTATTGATAACTTGCTACTTAGCAAGCCTAAACAATGATAAAAACAAAATAATTAATTTTTAGTCACCAAATTGTAACTTTAATTTTTTATTATATAAATAAATAAATTTTTTTGTTTAATTTTCTTTTAAAACATTTGTTTAACTTCTTAAGTATGGTATGATATATTAATTGTACAAATGTTTAGAGATAATGAAGATGGAATTATTAGAAATACTAGAAATTTTAGCTGCTTCTGCTAAATATAATGCTTCTTATAGTTCTAATGGTAGTAACAATTGATTTCCTCTCATACTTTTTACCATTACAATCAACATATATATGCCCCAGAAATATTGAAAAGATTTAGTAGAAATTTAATAAAATAGTTTGCATTAGTTGTATTATGTTATATAATAAACAAGAGTTAAGAAAGGAATTAATTTTATGAAAAAATTTTTAAAAGTATTAATTATTTTATTTGCCGTTTTGTTTGCAATTGGAATAGTTGCTTTTATTGCTTTTAGTGTTGATCGGTTACAATATGTACCAAGAAGCAATAAAAGCAAAAAGTATGGAACAAAGAGTTGCAGAAATTCGTTCTGTAGAACGGTTATGTCACTATTGATAAAATCCCGCTTTCATTTAAAAATGCTATTATTGCAATTGAAGACCATCGTTTTGAAAAACATGGAGCAGTTGATTTTATTTCCATTGGTAGAGCTATTTTTAGAAATATTTCTGAATTTGATTTAGTGGAAGGTGGTAGTACAATTACACAACAACTTGCTAAAAACATCTTCTTTACACAAGAAAAGAAATTTAGTAGAAAAATGGCTGAAATATTTGCTGCTATTGATTTAGAAAAGAACTATTCTAAAGATGATATTATAGAAATGTATATGAATACAATTTATTTTGGTGATGGATATTATGGGATTGGTGCAGCTAGTAGAGGGTATTTTAAAAAAGAACCTTCCGAACTTACTTTAGATGAATTAACTTTGTTGGCAGGTATTCCAAACGCACCACGGAGTATATTCTCTTTCTAATAGACCAGACCTTGCTCGCCAAAGACAAGAACAGGTTGTTGCATGTATGATTGAATATGGTTATTTATCGGAAGAAGAAAATCCTCTTAAATAGAGGATTTTTATTTTTTTCCTCTTGCTAATTCATCACATCGATTGTTTAATTCATTATCACTATGTCCCTTTACTTTAATAAATTTTACTTTATGTCGTTTTGTTAACTGGTATAATTCTTGCCACAATTCTTTATTTTTTACAGGTTCTTTTCCAGATGTTTTCCAATTATTTTTCATCCAATTATAAATCCAACCATTATTAAAAGCATTCACAACATAAGCACTGTCACTATAAATTTCTACTTCACATTCAAATTTTAACTGTTTTAATCCTTCTATAACAGCTGTTATTTCCATAATGTTGTTTGTTGTATTCTCGCTTTCTCCACTTAACTCTTTCTTTATATCTTTATATAATAAAATTGTCCCCCATCCCCCTGGACCTGGGTTTCCAGAACAAGCACCATCTGTATATATTATTACTTTTTCCACTTTTTCTCCCTCACTTTACAAATTCTATTATTTTATGATATTATATCGTTAGTAATTAGTCAAGACTATATTTCAAGTCAATTGTTTTCCTAAATTTTATATCTAATTTTTAATTTTTTACGTATACAACAAGGGGTTAAGTTTCCTTGGATTGTTGTAGTTTGTAAAGCAAACGTGTACATGTATAAAAGCCATTTTTCTTATATTAAAAGGAGGAATTTTATGAATGTTTTAGGAATTATTGCGGAATACAATCCATTTCATAATGGTCATTTATATCACTTACAAACTTCAAAAGAATTAGCCAACGCTGATTATTGCGTTTGTATTATTAGTGGCAATTTTTCTCAAAGAGGAACTCCTTGTCTTGTTAATAAATGGTCTAAAGCACAAATGGCACTTTGTTCTGGTATAGATTTAGTTCTAGAACTTCCTTCAATTTATAGTATTTCTAGTGCTGAAAACTTTGCTAATGGTTCCATTAAAATACTAAATAATCTTCAAATTGTTACCCACCTGTCCTTTGGGTCTGAATTAGGAGATTTATCACTTTTAGATGAATTTGCTAATATTTTATACCATGAGCCAAAAGAATATGTAACGCTTTTATCTCATGAATTATCAAAAGGAATTTCCTATGCAAAAGCTAGAGAAAATGCCTTACTCATGTACTTAAATGACATTAGAAAATATGCCAATATTCTTTCTAATCCTAATAATATATTAGCAATTGAATATTTAAAAGCATTGAAACAACAAAAAAGTTCCATTATTCCTATTACAATTCAAAGAACTTCTGTTGGACACCACAGTATTATTCCTTCTGGTAATATTGCTAGTAGCACTAATATTAGAGAACTTTTTAAACAGCAAAAAAATATAAAAAATTATATTCCTTATGAAACTTATGAAATATTGCAAAATGCTATGAAATATGGAAAAGTTGTAGGAGATTTGTCTGTTTTTGAAAAAGAAATTTTATATACCTTTCGAAAAATGTCTACTGAAGAAATTGCTAATCTTCCAGACGTTTCGGAAGGTTTGGAAAATGCTGTTAAAAAAGCGGCTGACTCTTCTGTCTCTTTGGATGAATTTATTACAAAAATGAAAAGTAAACGTTATACTTTTACTCGTTTGCAAAGAATTATGTTATATGCCATACTAGACATTACGAAAAAAGATATGGCAGACTCTAAAGTCATAAAACAACCATATATTAGAGTTTTAGGAATGAATCAAAAAGGAAAAGAACTAATTTCTTTAATAAAATATGCAAATCCCAAATTGCCAATTATTACTTCTGTAAAAGAGTTTACCAATGTCAATAAAAATAAGATTTTAGCAAATATGTTAAATACAGATATTCTTTCAACAAATCTATATACTTTAGGATATGAATATGATTCTTCTTCTAATTTAGACTATACGCAGAAAATAATTGTCATTTGATAAAATGGAAGATTCATTATCTGTTTTTATTTAAACTCAAATTTCAGAATTTCTTTATACACAATGCGAAAAAATACACATTGTGTATTTTTTTGCATATGATGTTAATATAAACCTATGTAAAGGAGGAATTTTTAATGTACAGAAATTGTAAATTCAGTAAATGCTATTGTTGCAATAACGATAAAAATGATGTACTAGAAGATATTTGTGATAATGTAATGCCAATTTCAGAATATGAACATGATGAATGTTTTTGTGGTTTTGACGAAGAAGAAAGTCTTTTTCCTTCTAACCCAATGTTTGGAGAAAGTTATGTTCCTGTTCAAAGAATGAATAAAACATTTACACCAGACGTAGGACTTAAAATGGGAACTATTTTCCCTGAATTAGTAAGTCCTTATATGCCTTGTCAATCAATGCATAAAATAGAATATTTAAGAATGTCAAATGAAATTAAGGAGGGGTGTAATCATGTTTAATAATGAACATTGTCAAGAAACAAGAGCAGAAATGATGAAAAAAATACGTGAATATAATTTTGCAATTATTGAACTTGGATTATATTTAGACACTCATCCAGATGATACAAAAGCTCTTTGTTTATACAGAGAATATGCTAAAATGTTAAAAGATTTACAAGATAAATATCAAAAAGTTTATGGACCTCTTACCATTTTCTTCCCATGTAATAAATGGAGATGGCTAGAAGAACCATGGCCTTGGGAAAGGAGTGATTTTTAAGTATGTGGATTTATGATAAAAAACTAGAATACCCTATTAATATAAAAAACAATAATCCAAAACTTGCTAAATTTATTATCTCACAATATGGCGGACCAGATGGAGAACTTGCTGCTTCTTTAAGATATTTAAGTCAACGTTTTGGCATGCCAGATCAAAAATCAAAAGCAATCTTAAATGATATTGGTACAGAAGAATTAGCTCACTTGGAAATGGTTGGTACTATTGTTCACCAATTAACAGATAAGGCAAGTATAGAAGAAATTGAACAAGCAGGATTAGGTGCATATTATACCGATCATGGAGTAGATATATATCCACAATCAGCAGCTAGTAATCCATTCACAGCAGCATACATTGCTTGTAAGGGAGATCCTGTTGCTAATTTACAAGAAGATTTAGCAGCAGAACAAAAAGCACGTGCAACTTATGAAAAATTAATAGATTTATGTCGTGATGAGCCTGATGTAATTGACCCTCTTCGCTTTTTACGTCAAAGAGAAGTCGTTCACTTCCAACGCTTTGGCGAGGCACTAAATGGCGTTCACGAAAAACTAGCACAGAAAAAATTTTATATGAATCATAATTCTTGCGAATGTAATGCAACAAATAATATAATGATGAATGCTAATAATAATTGCAATTGTGGTAGATAAATCAAAAGCGGTACGCTCAAAATGTACCGTTTTTATTTTTAATTATTTGTTACCTTGTTCTTTTTATTATTTTTCTACTAAAAACTAATGTTTAACAAATTTACATCCTCATTTCTATTACACTCTTTTCCACTTTCATATTACCTTTTCATATATTTATTAGTTTTTCTAAAATTCGTTTTGAACTATTTCTATAAACAAATCCCCCTAATTTAACTTTATTAAAAAAACACACAATAAAATAATAAAATTTATAATAGTTTTTAACAATAAAACATATATTAATTCAAGGAGGTTTATATGGATAAAAATAAAATTAAGAATTATCAAATATTTAGTGTTATATTTACATTTATACTAGGAACATTATTACATTTTACATATAAATTATCAGGAGAAAATTATATAATTGCCTTATTTTCCGCTGTAAATGAAAGCATTTGGGAACATTTAAAACTTTTATATTTTCCAATGTTATTAACATTAATAATTGGCTATTTTTATATAGGAAAAAATGTACCTAATTTTTTATGTTCAAAAACTATTGGTATCATCATTGCAACATTATTTACAGTTATATTTTTTTATACTTACAGTGGAATATTAGGAAAAAATATTGCATTTATTGATATAAGCTTATTTTTTATGGCAACTATATTAGGAGAATATGTTGCATATAGATTTATGACTAATACCGTTAAATGCAACAAAAAAATAAGCATATTTGTTTTAATACTTATAGGAATATGTTTTATAACTTTTACCTATTCTACACCAAAGTTAGGAATTTTTAAAGATCCAATTACATACCAATATAGTATTATAAAAAATTAAATTTCTTAAAATTTATTGGTAAGATAGTTAATGTTTTATGCTATATATTCATCACCTTGTTCTTCCCACTAATTATTTAACAAATTTATATCCACGCTTCTATTACATTCTTTTCAACTTTCATATTACCTTTTCCTGTACCAAGTTCTACACCTTTTCTATTATTTCCATGGTAATCTGTTCCCGCTGAAATGTAATAGTTTTGTTCTTCACAAATTCTTAGAAGATATTGCGTTTGTTCTTTTGTAAAATCAGAATAATAGCATTCGATTCCATCAATTCCTCCTACTTTTATTAATTTTTCTAAAATTAGATTTGAACTATTTCCATAAGCAAATATATGTGGAATAAAAACAAGTCCTCCTGCTTGATGTATTAAATTAATAATTGTTTTTACATCTGGTAGTAAAGCACTGCTATCTACAAAAAAATCACTATTTGGATTTGTAATATATTGTTTGTGTAATATTTTTCCTGAAAATTCTCTGTTAGGGAAAATATTCAAAAAGTGTTGATTTTCTGGATACTTTAGTAGCTCTTGTATAATTTTTTCATTTCCTGATTCTGTTTCAGGATTAAATTGTATGTTTTCCTTTTTTAATGTATATCCTTTATTAATTAATATTTCAAAAAAAATTTTAGCTTCTTCCTCATTTAGTTGTGCAAACGTTGGCTCTATTTTTGGCAATTCTTGGTTTAAAAAATCGGTATTTACATTATATCCTAATAATTCAATATTATAGCCATCTATTACTGTTCTTAACTCACATCCATTTATTAAAATTCCCGTATAATATTGTTTTAAATTAACGGTATTTAATTTTTGATATGCTAAACAAGTATTATGATCTGTTATGCTTAAAACTTCTATTTTTCTTTGTTCTGCTTTTTTCAATAATTCTAATACATCATCAGCACCATCTGAACAATTTGTATGAGTATGTAAATCTATCATTTAATTTTCCTCTTTTCTGTTGTATTTATTACATAAATTATATATTTTTATTTTCAAAATGTCCACAAAAATAATATAAAGATAAAATCTTATCAATTTAATAGGACGCCATAAAATAGCGTCCTTTATTATTAAATTTTTTTAACGTTGATTGCATTTGTAACTTGAACACATTGATTCATCTGGTTGTTTAGTATTGCAACCTTGTGTTGGTGTTACAATGATTTGCTTTAAAGTACACTCATTATTTTGACAATTATTATATTCACAAGTTTTAACTGTACAATTTATTTTTTGTTTATGTTCCATAAAAATTCCTCCTTTAATGTTTTATATATTTAGTATGTCTCAATATAAAACAATTTAAAAGAAGAAAATTTTTCTTTTGCACTATTCTTCTTGTTTTGATTGTTTTAATCGTAAATAGCCTAATTCTTCCCATCTATTATATGCTAAATTTAATCGAAATAATAATTTTGGTTTCGCTCCAGCTCTATTTTTGTCTACTATCCATGTATAATATCTAACATCTGGATCTTCAAACTTTTCTAAATCATAAAAAACAGTGTCTACCTCATTCATAGAATATTCGTAATCATCATAACTATTTTGATTTATTTGCTTAATTAAACATAATGTATCTAAAACCTCTTTTACTGTTCTACTTGCAGATAAATCATTAACGTCTAAATTAATTGGCAATGTTTTTCCTTCTGTTAATTGTAATGTTGAACAAATAAAAATTTTAAAATTTTGTGCTAAATTAGATAAAATTGTAGCTGTTTTCTTTAGCTCTTCTCCTATACCAATATTAGCTGTATCTGTTTTTAAAGTATCATAAAACACATATTCAATTTGTTCTTTATAATAATAGTTAATAATAACCTTTTGTAATTCATCATTAGTATGGTCTGTAATATTAATAAAGAAAATGGAATTTTGTTGGTTAACCCAGTCTGTAACTGCAATTGTTTGTTGAAATTCTGTTGAAATTTTTTGAAGTCTTGCCACAAATTCAGCTTGTGTTTCGTCCTTTCTTCTTACAACAAATCCCTCTTCATCTACTTCAGCATCATTATTGTTGTCAGGTCTAAATTTAAATTCCAGTAATTCTCCTTCTGACTTTTTTAACTTTTGTCCATGTAATTCTTGTAATTTTGGGTCATTAATAATAGTAGTAATTAAACACAAGCGCATTTTTTCTTCTGACATTTCATTAGAAATTAACAATACTTTTTTCTTATGTAAAAACGCTGTATGAGCAATAACATTTATGGTAAACCTACTTTTACCAGAGTTAGATGGCATTGCATATGCCATTGTCTCTCCTTTTCTAATTCCTTTAAATACTTTGGTTAAAATAGGAAATGGTAAAGCTAAACCGTTTGTTAAATCATTATCTCCTTCTTCCAAAAATTCTGTTAATCCTTGGTTTAAAATTGCTCTTTTAAATTTAACAGTTGCATTTACTTGGCTAACTGCATCCTCTATCTCTTCAATGGACATTTTATCATACAAAATATAGTTTGTTATTTCTACAATTCTGTTTTGTAAAGTAGCAATTGGAATTTTTAAATAATTCTTTCTTAAAATAAATATTTTTTTTAATTCCACATATACTTTTTCTATATTATAATTTTCACCCAAAACATATTTTTTTAACTTATTTTTTAATATAAAAGATTGTTCTGTATCTTTTGAAAAGCTAAAATCTCTTTTAGCTATTTCTGGTGCAAAAGCTTCTCCTTCTGTAAATATTATGCTCTTATAAATGTTTAATAATTCATCATCATCAAACAAACAATCTTCTTTAATAAAATAATACTTGGCAATTAGTCTTGGATTGTTTAATACTAAACCAATGTAAATTTTTTCCAATTCTGGTTTTGTTAATTCTGCTGGAAACATTTTACTAACTTTTTTTCTATCATTACTCCTAAATTTTAAAGTCTCAATTTTTTCTAACGCATATCCAATATCACCATTTTCTAAAGATTGTTTTATTTCCTCAATTGTATCTTTATTTCCTTCTGTTACAGGTATACTATTTACAATATCATAAATTGGTTTTATATTATTTTCCTCCATATTTTTCCTCTTTTCAAATTATTTTAATATTCACAAGTTACAATGGTGTAAAGTTTTACTCTTCTATCTATACATTAATTATTATTATAACATAAATAAATTACTTTTTTGTTAGTTGACTTGTAAAAATAATATTTATGTAATATATTTGTAACAAAAAAAACAGGTCTTACCTGTTTTTCTCTTTTTATGCTCTTGGATGAGCTTTTCTATAGACATTTTTTAGACTTTCATCTTGAAATTGCATATACACTTGTGTTGAAGAAATATCAGAATGTCCTAACATCATTTGAATTGCTTTTAAATCTGCTCCATTTTGAAGAAGGTGTGTTGCAAATGAATGACGCAAAACATGAGGAGTAATGTCCTTTGTAATATGTGCTTGTTCTTTGTAGTATTTAATAATCTTCCAAAAACCTTGTCTAGTTAATCTTTTTCCATTAATATTAACAAACAAAGCTTTATTGCTTTCATCTTTAATTAAAATATTTCTTGCATTTTCAATATAATCTTTTAAAGCATTTAAACTCATTGTTCCTAAAGGAATATTTCTTTGTCTTGCTCCAGTTTTGCAACTAACCAATCCGTCTTCTAAATTAACATCATCAATATTTAAAGAAATAATTTCTGTAACTCTCATCCCTGTTGCATAAGCAAATTCTAACATTGCCTTGTCTCTAATTCCTTTTAAATCTATATTTTTAGGTTGCTCTAATAATAATTCTATTTCTTTTGAAGAAAGAATACTAGGTGCTTTTTTTTCAATTTTAGGAGAGCCAATTCCTTCTGTTGGGTCTGCCTTTACTTTTTTATTTTTACATAAAAATTGATAAAAAGATCGTATTGAAGCTAAATTTCTTGATACTGTAGAAGATTTTTTATGCATTTCTTCTAAATATTTTAAATATGTATTAATTACTTCTTTATCTACTTTGCTATAATTTAATTTATTTTGGTTGATATATTCTTCATATTGCATAATATCTCTTCTGTATGATTGTAATGTATTTTCTGATAATTTTCTTTCATTTTCAAGAAATTCTAAAAAAAGTCTAATTTGTTTTTCCATATTTGCTCTCCATTTTCGCTTAAATTTGCATATTATTCATTAGGTTATGCATGACCCAAATTCAATTTACATAAACTATATATCTTATATCAAAAAATCAAAAAATTGTAAATATATTTTTCGATTTTTTTTAATATTTTTCGATTTACAGGAGCTCTCTTTGCTGTAATCTATTTCTACAGTCAGTACTCCTATATTAATTTTTATATCCATGTTACATAAGTAATTAATAGATTAGATGATAGATACACTTCTATCAAAGAAGAAATTACCAGCAATATTGCAATAATAAAACAAAAAATACTATGTTTATATATTTCTAATTTTATATTATCTCTTCTTCTGTCCTTTATAATCGTTTTATACAGCCTAATGCCACTCCCTGCTAGTGCTAACAATGCTGGAATAAAAAATATATTTTGTAACAATAATCCTAATAATACAAATAATGTTCCTTGGCCACTTCCTAAAATAGCAACAATAGAAGAAATTGTATAGCCTAAACAAAAGCCTCTAAACACTACCATTCCATAAATAAAAGGTAAAAGCATAATTGCTGTTCCACTAAACCACAAAGCCACAGCTAATAATAAATTTTGTATTAGTGAATCTTTTAGCAAATCTCCATAATTCAAATTAGGATTTTCTTTTAAAGTATGTATAAAGGTATTCATATAAGTAGTAATTTCATTTTTTTGTTCTACAGAAGTATTATTAATAAAAATAACCCCTATTATAATGCCAATTACAAATAAAAGTAAAAGTATGCAATAATCTTTTAAATTATTTTGAATATGGTTTAGCAAAATTGTTTTTATTATTCCTTTTTTCTTATGTTTTTTCATTTTTGCCTCCTTGTGTTTTATTACCTACATAATGTCTATGCAATAAAATGAAAAATATACCCTTTTATTCAATGCTTATTTTTCCATATACACCTCCGCCACCTTCTGTAATTGCTACTTTTCCTTCTTTAGAGGAAGCAATATTTTTGGCAATTTTTTCTCCAACAACACTTTCCAAATCATCTAAACTTGTTTTGTGTAAAATATTCATTTCGGTTTGGAACGTATGTAATAACTTATCAATTGTTTTCTTGCCTAATCCTGGAATAAATGTAAGTGGAATTTGGTAAATATATGGGGGTCTTGTTTCTGGACTTTTGGTTTTTTCTTTATCTTTAATTATTTCTATTCTATCATAAACTCCCATTGTAATGTTTCTACTATCACAAGTATCACATAATGTTACTGGTGCTTCTCCTTTGATGTTTTTTCCGCATACTTCACAATAAGTTCTATGGTATTTTCCTAATTTAGGATCCAAGCCATAATTACAAACAATTTTTCTTCCTTCTTGATTTTTTAACGCCATTAATAATTCTTTAAAACTAATATCATTTAATAAAATTTTATTATATTCTCTTGCAATTTTAGGTAAAGAATGTGCATCTGAATTCGTTAAAAATGCTCTCGTTTCTAATTCCGAAATTTCATCTGCTAAAAAAGTATCTGAACTTAAACCTAATTCAATAGCAAATACATGAGAAAATTTTTCTTTAAAAATTCGCTCTAATCTTTTAGTACAATTTCCATAAAAACTCTTATGTGGTGTAAAACAATGAGCTGGTATTAACACGCCATTATATTTTTCTACAATATCAATTAACTCATAAGCCGAAATATTAGCTCTTTGTGAACTTAATGTAATATTTTTAATATGATGTTTCATTTCATTTGAAAAAGCCTTTATATCGTTTAAAGTTGGAAAATAGCACAAATTGTGGGCACTTCCTATTTTCCCTTCATCATTAATTTCTGATGTTTCTATTTCACTCCCTAAAATAATACATACTTTATCTTTATAAATAATTCCGCCATCTTTTATTTCATAAGCTTCCCCATTTTTTAAAAAAGATTCTATATCTTCTTGTACATAAGGAGAACCGCAATCAATAACTCCCACAATATTAATTCCTTTTCTATCTGCACACTCTTTAGCTATATTAGCAAAATTTAAAGATTTTGCTGCTGTTATTTTTATTGGTTTATTTGACTCACTTCTCCCTATATGAACATGTAAATCTGCAAATACTTCTACCATTTTTTATTACTCCTCCCTATTTTGTGCTTTATTTTTCTTTAATATCTGGAAAAAATCTCGCTTCTTCGAGAGCTTCTCTCTACTTTTCTAATTTAACTATATATATTTAAGTTCTTGAAGAAGCATAAAGATTTGTCGACGCGAAAAATTGCAAAGCAATTTTCCTATTCAACTAAAAAAACACTCCTACTTTTTAATCTGTAGGAGATTGTCCCTTTTATCTTTCGGTTTCATTTTGAGATTGCATATGCATATCTCTTTGTACTGCTCTTAATAGCTCATTTGGTGTTATTGTTTCAGAAAAATTTTCTATTTTGGGTGTTTTTTGTTTTGCCAATTCAGCAGCATCTAAGCCTAATTCAAACTCATTTAATTGATAAGCAATCTCAAGTGGACTACTTGAATTATTAGCTATTTTACTTAAATCATCTAATGCTCCTAAATTTTCTTCTTTGTTAATTACATCTGGCATGGTACTCTAACCCCCTTCATTAAACTTACAAATTCTTTAAACTGCTCTAAATAGCGATTGTCTTTATCTTTTAAGTTTCTATTTTCGAGTAAACATAATGCTTCATCAGATTTAAAAGCAATTCTTTCTGGTCGATTCATTAACATACCACCAAATTGATCAACAATTTCTAGTAAATCACTCTCTTTTTCTCGAGGTTGACTACCACTATATCGATTATGTTCTTCACAAATTTTACAAAACTTTTTAGAAAAACCTAATCCTCTTAAATAGGTTGCCCCTTCTTTTGCATAAGAACGAATACTTTCTAAATCTTGTGCTCCATCTTTTTTCTTGCATGCATATAGTAAACATGCTGTCAAAACCATATTTTTATCCACAGGTATATTCATTTTTTCTATAAATAACTTCGCAATTTCTGTTTTTAAAATAACAGAATTATCATAAAAAATACCTGTTCTTTTTTGCAAATAATATACAATTTCCATTTTTTTAATTATATCCTGCTCTGATAAAATATAGTCAGCAAAAGTCTCCATAGCATTTCCTCCTATGAATAACCACCCTTTTTAGTAGTTTTTTTTTATTATATTGCATCCTTCTTGTTTTTTCAAGAATGTTATATAAATGTAATACAAGAGTAATATTGTTGTAATATTACTCTTGTATTACTTATTTTGCCATTTGTTGTTTTATATATTCTACTTCTGGTTCTTTTTCTAGTCTTACAAATAATGGTGTACCTTTTTCTACCACTGTGATACCTTTTAATTTTGTATAATATTCTTGAATAGATTCCCATGTTGCATATTCTGATTTTGTCAGTCCTAATTGTTCTAGTATACTTTTTGCTGTTTGTGGTATAAATGCTTTTAATAAGGTTGCTACAATTCTTAAATTTTCTACAATATGGTACATAACGGCACATAATTTTTCTTTTTGTTCTTCCTGTTTTGCCAATACCCAAGGAGATGTTTCATCAATATATTTATTTGTTTTTGCAATAATTTCCCAAATTTCTACTAATGCATTACCAAACTGTAATTCATCCATTTTTTCGTCTACTTTTTTCACTTGTTGTGTAACAAATTTTTCTATTTCTTCATCTGGTTCATTTAATGTTCCTTTATATTCCGGTAACTTTCCAGCAAAATATTTATTAATCATTCCCACAGTTCTATTGACTAAATTTCCTAAATCATTACATAAGTCAAAATTAAATCTATCTACAAAACTTTCTGGTGAAAAAAGTCCATCTTGTGAAATAGGCATTTCTCGTAATAAAAAATATTTTAAAGCATCTAGTCCATATCTGTCTATTAATGGTTCTGGATAAATTACATTTCCTTTCGATTTAGACATTTTTCCATCTTTCATTACAATCCAATTGTGTACTAATATGGTTTTTGGTATTTCTATTCCTAATGCCATTAAGAATATAGGCCAATAAATTAAATGAAATCTAGCAATGTCTTTTCCTACTAATTGAACATTTGCTGGCCAATATTTTTGGAATAAAGAATCATCATCAGATAAATAACCTAATGCTGTAATATAATTGGTAAGTGCATCTAGCCATACATATACTACATGTTTTGAATCTTTTTTTACTTTAATTCCCCAATCAAATGTCGTTCTACTTACACACAAATCCTCTAAACCTGGTTTTATAAAGTTGTTAATCATTTCTGTTTTCCTGTATTCTGGTTTTATAAAATCTGGGTGTTCTTCATAAAATTGTAATAGTCTATCTGCATATTTTTTCATATTAAAGAAATATGCTTCTTCTTTCATTGGCTTTACTTCTCTTCCACAATCTGGACATTTGCCATCTACTAATTGTGTTTCTGTAAAGAAGGTCTCGCAAGGAACACAGTATAATCCTTCATATTCGCCTTTATAAATATCTCCCGATTCCATAAATTTGTCAAAAATTTCTTCTACTACTTTTTCATGACGTTTATCTGTTGTTCTAATAAAATCATCATATTGAATATCCATTTTATTCCAAAGCTCTTTGGCAAGTTTGGCCATTTCGTCTACATATTTTTGTGGCTCTAGTCCCTTTTCTTTTGCTACATTTTCTATTTTTTGTCCATGTTCATCTAGTCCAGTTAAAAGATACGTATCATATCCTTGTAATGTTTTGTATCTTTTTAAAGTGTCTGCTGCTACTGTTGTATATGCTGTACCAATATGAAACCTTCCACTAGGATAATAAATGGGAGTTGTTATATAAAAAGTTTTTTTATTTTTCATATTTTCCTCTTTCCTTATTAATAAAATATATGTATTGTTTTTCCATTTTTAATACTATTTTTTACTGGCTTTCGCCAGACATATTTTGAGAGTTTCTTTTTACTGTTACTATTTTATTTGCATAAATTCTATCCATTCTCTTGTCAGGATAATATTTATCTAAAAATTCGTCAAAAGCACTATCTGCTGGTATTTGTTGAACTCTTTCATTTTGTCTGCTTCCTGCTGCACAAGATAGTACAATATTAATGCTCATAAAAATAATCATTATCATAGTAATTATTTTAAATTCTTTTTTTCCGTAATTTGCCAAGAATTTAAAAATAATAGGATATGCTATTACTGTAAAAAATATTCCTAGTATTCCCCAAAAAACACAATGAATTAAACTCGTTCTTCCATTTAAATTAAAGGAAATATGACTATAGTCCCAAGAAATTGTTCCAAAAAACACTTCTTGTACGTAAGAACACATATATTCCACCAATCCACCTAGTATCATAGTAGTTAAAAATACTTTTGCGGGATCTTTCATTTTTCTTACTACTAAATAATACATAATTGCCCCTACACCATAAACCGGTATAAAACCACCATAAATTAGACCCGTTCTTACATGAAAATGCCTATCTACTAGTATTCCTACTATTGTTTCTATTATTGATCCAATAATACTTCCTATAATAAATATCCAAAAAATAGTTATAAGCTCTTTTCCTAATTTATTTTCTTCTTTCATATTTTTTATTTCCTTTTATTTTTTTGATTATTATATTCTTTTTTTCTTTAAAAATCAACCTTTTTCATTTTTCTTATTATATATTTTTCTTTTTTTGCTACTCTATTAGATTCTATTATTTTTTGTAATGTCTTATTATATGTCCAGTTATCTAAATTGTTTTCTTTTAAATATTGCATTGTTTTTTCTTTTTGTTTGACATAACAAACTGATAAAAGCCATGCTTTTGCCATTTTTACATAATATCCTTCACAACTTATGCTATTTACTATCTCCAAGATTTTGTCAATATATTCATCTGTAATATAATAGTCTAGCAACATTACTAAACCAAATCGAATTTCAAACTCCCTTTTAGAGTATAGGTATGAATTCAAAAAATCCCACATAGAGTCTGCATATTTTTTTGTGATTTTTAATCCAGCACAACATGTATCACAAACAGCCCAGTTATCGATTTTAGGTATAAATATTTTTAGAGTTTCGAAAGTTTCATCTATGCTTAATTTTGCCATTCCAATAATCATTCCTTGTAACATAATTTCTTCATAGTATTTGTCCCCTATTTGTTTTAGTAAATCTTTTCCGTTATATTGCTGAAGCAATTTTTTTGTATAGGCTCGTAAAACAGGAATTCTAATTCCAATTATATTATCTGTATTTGGGCAAATGGAACTATGAAACTCTTTATATTTTAAATCTTGCAATGTTAATAGCTTTTTTCTAATTTGTTCTTTCATAAATGAAATATTCCTTTCGTATTGATTTTTAATTATATTCTTTTGCGTTTTTCTTGTCAATTATCAATTCTTAGCTTTTCTTTTATTTAAAATCACTATTTTTGTTCTTTTGCACCTAAATAATTGTCTTGTCACATCAAAAATAAAATTTTAAAATATATATTGTAAATTTTTCTATGATGTGTTAATATATAAAAGTAATTTTTAATAATATTGCTTGAGTGGCGGAACTGGCAGACGCACACGACTCAAAATCGTGCGGGAAACCATGTGGGTTCGAGTCCCACCTTAAGCACCAGCAAATAGAAAAGAAAATAAAGAAATCACATCTTTATTTTCTTTTTTTATTTTAGCATTTACTTTTCATTTTTACTATTTTACACTTTTTATGTGTTGTAATTCAAATCGATATTCTTGTTTTACTTCTGGATATTTTTGTTTGTCTACTTTTGATAAAAACATTTCTTTTGGGCGAATATATAATTTGGTTGTATCTCCATATAGTGGTCTATATACAACATATTCTTCACGAGTTTCACTATGAATTGCTACATCTTCAACCATATAATAATCTCCTTTAAAATGTTTATAAATTCCTTTTATTTGTAACTCCATCGATATTTCTCCTTTCTATTATTGTAATAACAAATATATTACTAATATAATTTCTGTCATTAATATTGTTGGAAAGCCTATTACAAATCGCATTTTTTTTGTTTTATGCCTAAATGTATACATTCCTGCTATTGTTCCTATTCCGCCACCTAATAATGTAATAACAAATAGGGTGTGTTCACTAATTCTCCAAGCTCCTTTTTGTGCCTTTTTTTTATCTATCCACATGGCAAAAAAACCAATTAAATTAATGATAATTATATAAATTATTATATTTTGTATTGTAAAGATATCTTCTAATTTTATTGTATTAGTAAGCATTGTTTAATCCTTTCTTACAGTTTAACCAAATAAACTCATTTGATTACTTTGGCTCATTCCCTTTAAACAACCAGCATTTTGTAAAAGTTCAATAACTGTCTTTCCTATTTTAGATTTTATTCTCAAATCATCAATTGACATAAATTTTCCTTCTTTTTTAGCTACATCAATTCCCTCTGCTGCCACAGTTCCTAAACCTGGAATACTATTTAATGGTGGTCGTATTCCGTTTTTCTGATTCCATTAAAAACTTTGTAGCATGAGATTTGTATAAATCAATTGGTAAAAATTTTATTCCTCTTTCATACATTTCCAAAACAATTTCTAAAGTACCATACATATCCTTATCTTTATTAGTTGCTGCATTTCCCTGTAATTCAATTTCTTTCATTTTATTTTTTACTTTTTCTACACCATGGCACATAATGTCACTATCAAAAGCATCTGCTCTAATCGTAAAGTAAGCTGTATAGTATGCTGCCGGCATATGCACTTTATACCAAGCAATACGAAAGGCATTGGTTACATAAGCTGCTGCATGAGCCTTTGGAAACATATACTTTATTTTTTCGCAAGACTTAATATACCAGTCTGGTACATTATTTTCCTTCATTAATGCTACATATTCCGCCCACTTTTCTTTATCCTTTAATGCCTTTCCTTTACGTACTGTTTCCATAATTTTAAAAGCGGGATTTGGTGGTACTCCCTTTTTCATTAAATAAATCATAATATCATCACGGCAACAAATTGCCTCATTTAAAGTTACAGTACCCTCTTCAATTAAGCTTTGTGCATTTCCAAGCCATACATCTGTTCCATGTGATAAACCAGATATACGTATTAATTCATCAAATGTTGTTGGTTTTGTATCTACTAGCATTCCTCTAACAAATTTTGTTCCAAATTCTGGCACACCATAACTTCCTACTTTACTATTAATTTGTTCTGGACTTACTCCTAAAGCTTCTGTTGAACTAAAAATTGACATTGTTTCTTTATCATCTAGTGGAACTTTTGTTGGATCTATTCCTGTTATGTCATACAGCATACGTATCATTGTAGGATCATCATGTCCTAATATGTCTAGTTTTAATAAGTTTTGATCAATTGAGTGGTAATCAAAGTGTGTAGTAATAATATCAGAAGTTGGATCATCTGCTGGGTGCTGTACTGGTGTAAATTCAAAAATTTCTCTTCCTTTTGGAACAACAATAATTCCTCCTGGATGTTGCCCTGTTGTTCTTTTTACTCCTGTGCATCCTACCGAAATTCTTTCAACTTCAGCATTATTTACAGGAATTCCTCTTTCTTCATAGTACTTTTTTACATAACCAAATGCTGTTTTATCTGCTACTGTTCCTACAGTTCCAGCTTTAAAAGTAGTTCCTTTTCCAAAAATAACTTCTGTATATTTATGTGCTTTTGCTTGATATTCTCCAGAAAAATTTAAATCTATATCTGGCTCTTTATCTCCATTAAATCCTAAAAAAGTTTCAAATGGAATATCAATTCCGTCTTTTACCATTTTAGTTCCACATTTAGGGCAATCTTTATCTGGCAAATCAAATCCACAAGCATAACCATAGTCTTTAAAATCAGAATACTTACAATTTGGACAACGATAATGTGGTGGTAGTGAATTTACTTCTGTAATTCCTGTCATATTTGCCACAAAAGATGAACCAACACTCCCTCTGGAACCTACAATATAGCCATCTTCATTTGATTTCCATACTAATTTTTGTGCAATAATATACATTACGGAAAAACCATTTTTTATAATAGAATTTAATTCTTTATCTAATCTTTCTTGTACAATTTCTGGTAATGGATTGCCATATAGTTCATGTGCTTTTGTAAAAGCAATTGTTTTAATTGTTTCTTCACAACCTTCAATATGTGGCGGACATTTTTCTGGTGAAATTGGACTAATCTTTTCACACATGTCTGCAATTTTATTAGTATTTGTTACAACAACTTCATATGCTTTTTCGTCTCCTAAATAAGAAAACTCATTAAGCATTTCGTCTGTTGTACGTAAATATAATGGTGCTTGTTCATCTGCATCGTCATACCCCTGACCTGCCATTAAAATTCTTCTGTAAATTTCATCTTGTGGATCCATAAAATGCACATCACAAGTTGCTACAACCAATTTGTTTAACTTTTCTCCGAGTTCTACTATTTTCTTATTAATCTCCTTTAGTCCTTCTTCGTCTTGTACTGTACCGTTACGAACCATAAATTGATTATTTCCTAAAGGTTGTATTTCTAAATAGTCATAGTCATTAGCAATTTTTTCTATTTCTTCCTCTGTTTTACCTGCTACAATAGCACGATATAGTTCTCCTGCTTCACAGGCACTACCTAATATTAATCCTTCTGAATGTTTTCTATATATACTTTTTAAAATTCTTGGTTTTTTATAAAAGTAATCTAAATGAGAATACGATACTAATTTATATAAATTTTTTAAGCCAACTAAATCTTTTGCTAAAATAATAGCATGATAACTTGGTAATTTTCTAAAATCTACTTTTTCTGCTTCTAAATTGTCAATATCAGCTAAAGTTTTTGCTCCTTTTTCTTTTAGCATTTTTAGCATTACTTGAAATACTTTTACTAAAGTATCCACATCATCCAAAGCTCTGTGTGCTACCTCTACTTTTATTCCTAAATTATCTGCAATTAACCCTAATTTATATTTTTTATAATCCGGAAATAAATCTTTTGCCAAACGTAATGTATCAATATAGGTATTATTTAATTCTAATCCCAATTGTTTACAATTATACTTTATAAACCCAATATCAAAATCTGCATTATGAGCAACTAGAACAGAATCCCCAATAAAATCTAAAACTTTTGGCATAATTTGGTCAATAGTTGGTGCATTCTTAACCATTTCGTCTGTAATATGCGTAATATTTACTACTTCTTCTGGAATTGGTTTTTCTGGATTAACAAAACATTCAAAAGAATCAATTACTTCTCCATTCTTATATTTCATTATACCAAATTCTGTTATTTTTTCTGTTCTAAAAGAAAGTCCTGTTGTTTCAATATCTAATACACAATATTCTGTGTCTAGTTCCTGTCCTTTTGTGAAAGATACACAAGAGTCTTTGTCTGGTACTAAATAAGCCTCTACTCCATAAATTACTTTTAAGTCTGCCACAGCTTTACCTAAATATTTATGTGCATCTGGGAAAGCTTGTACAACACCGTGGTCAGTAATAGCAATTGATTTCCAGCCCCAACTAACAGCTCGTTTTAGTAAATCTTCACAAGCAGTTACCCCATCCATTTGGCTCATTTGTGTATGCATATGTAATTCTACTCTTTTTTCTTTTGCATTATCCATTCTTTTTTCTTTTTTTCTGCCAGCTGTTTCTAAGATTACATTAGCAATAACTCCTATTTCTTTGGCAAATGGGTCATATTTAGCATTTCCTTCAATTTTAACACCTTTTGCACTTTTTAACCTACATTCTACTGTTTTTACTTGTTCCACTGTTACAAATGATTTACACACCATTGTGCTGCTACCATCATATACTTTAAATGCAATTAAGAATTTACCACTTTTTAATTCTCGAGATTCTATTTCTCCTATTCTATCCCCTTCAAGACATACTCTATCTGTATCTACTGAAATATCTGCAATTTTAATTAAATCTGCTTTAATGTTGGCAGATCTTCCCAATATTAATGGAGATTGTTCTTTTCCGTTCTTCTTTTTTGTCTATGAACTCTGTTACCTTTATTTCTTCTTTTGAAACTGGCTTTTCTACATTTTGTATTCTTTGAATTGCCTCATGCTCTTCTTCTTTTAATTTTTCCTCCATTGCCTGTATTTTCTCTTCTGAAACATTTTCAATGTACTCTATTTTATAGCGTTTGCCATATAAATATTTTATTAAATCTGCCAAAGCATTATCCATATTTCTTGCAATTAAAATGTCTCTTCCTTTAACGCTTAATGTGATTGCAATTTTATTATTTTCAAAATTTAAAGTAGCATCTTTCATAATAGCTTTTGTTAATGGGTATTTAATTGCTACATATTGGATAATGTCGCTCCATTCCTCTTGAATTGTTTGTTCGTCTATGGAAAATGGATATTTTAATTCAATAACAACTGTCTCAATATCAAACTCTTTTTGAATATACTGTTCAAATTTTGCAATTTCTGCAACTTTTATTTTTTCATCACTCTTTAATTGAATATCAATTTTATTACTTTTTTTAAATAAATTGACAGATATAATTTTTGCATTTAATAAATTGCTATTGTTTGAAAAATTTTTAAAAATATCTTTTAGTAACTTTTCTTGTTCCATTTTCTTACTCCTTTGTAGTTATTATTTCTCTAAAAATATTCATTTAATGCCCAACTAGCAATATTGTTTCGTATATATTGTTTTATTTAATAATATTCTTTATTATTTTGTATAATGTGTTCTCGTTACCAGATTTTTTTAACATAGTATTCCATTGTAGTAACAAATTTAAAACCTTTTGTATTTAAAATATTCTTAATATATCATTATATGCCACAAATATGGATAATGCAATAATTAATCCAAATCCTATTAGTTGTATATTTATTTCTATGCTTTCTTTTAAAGGTTTTCTTCTAATAGCTTCAATAATATAAATTACAATTTTGCCTCCATCCAATGGTGGAAATGGCAAAAGGTTTGTTACTCCTAAAGAAAGTGAGATTAAAGCTAGTAAATAGATAAAGTCATTGATTCCTTTTGTATCTGATACCATATCCGCAATTCCAATTGGACCAGTTAATTGCTCTACTTTTACTTGTCCAGTAAATAACATCCTTAAATTATCTACAATAGAGAATGAAAAATTTACTGTGTCCCAAAAACCATAATAAATATTATTATAAAAACTATTTTCTGCCGTCTTAAAGTAAAGCCCTAATGTATAAGTTGTAACTATATTTGGTATTACTTCTATTATTTTTTCTTCATTATTTCTTTTTACTTTTATAGCAATTTGCTCTTCTTCACTGTTTTGAATATATTCCACCACTTTTTCTGAATTATTTTCAACGGTTTCTCCATTAATTTCTAGAATTATATCTTTAACTTTTAATCCAGCTTTGTCTGCTGGACTTTCTGGATAAACTAAAGCAATTTCACTGCTTACACCATTTTGCGAATTATTAAAATAAATTCCTACATTTTTTGCCTGTTTTTCTATTAATTCTGTATTAACTTCAAATTGCTCTTTATTTCTTCTTACTGTTAATGTTACCTCTTTTGAATTTAAATTACTAATAATTTTGGATATATCTGAATTTAAGTGAATATCTTTTCCATTAATTTTTACAATTTTATCTCCTTTTTGTAAACCTTGTGAAATTAATTGTTGATTTTGTATTTGCTCAATTTCATTAGAAATATAGTTTCCGTCCATTGATACTAATGCAAAATACACTACTAGACCAAATAAAATATTAACTAATCCTCCGGCTGCAACAATAGCAATTTTCTTTGGAATAGTTGTTTTACTAAAAGAACCTTCTGCCTCTGAACGTTCTTCTTCCCCTTCTAAACTAACAAATCCTCCTAAAGGTACTAATCTTAAAGCATAAAGTGTCTCTTTGCTTTGTTTTTTTAATATTGTTGGACCAAAGCCAATTGCAAATTGATTTACTTTTATTTTACAAAGTTTTGCAATAATAAAATGACCTCCCTCGTGTATTAGCACAAGGAAGCCTAATAAAAAGATTATTTTTAGAGCATTAACAATAAATTCTAACAAATCATTTCCCCCATTTACTATCTTTCTTCCATTTTTTCTCCTGTACGTCCTTCTATGTCTTGCCTTAATAAATTCAACTGTTCTAATTCTTCTTGTGTTTTTATTCTAGGAGTATTTAATATTGTCTCTAATCTTCCTAGAATATTATTTGAAATTTCTGAAGAATTTCTTATTCTTTCTAACGATAATGCTACACTAGCAGATGGATAACTATTATTTTTTGATTTACTATCATATACTTTAATAGGTATTCTAGAATCTCCACTTCCGCGTCTATACACTTCAACCCTTTCTACCACTCCAGATTTTTCTATTTGATTCACAGTATCAACAACACCATCATATGTTTTACTATATTCTGGGACTTTTATAAATCTGGATGTATATCCTAGTCTTATTAATTCCTCATTTCTTTCAAATGCTGATAATAAACCTTCTTCGTAAGATGCTGCCATAACTCTTACAATTTTTCTTATGTCTTTTGGCATTCTTTTCATTGTTTCTAGAATTCTTGTGTTTTTCATTGTTCCTTCAAATATAAAATTATATCTTTGATTAACTGCCTCTTGCATAATTTGTGGTGTTATTATTCCACTTCCCATTGCAGTTATATCTGTATAATATGTAGGATAATCTCTTGCTAAAATCTCTGAATTTGGATAAAACTTTCTGTATTGATCATCATCTATCACTACATAATCTTCTCCTAATGCTCTTAGTTCACCTGCTGATAATAATATTAAGTTAGATTTTCCTGCACCAATTTGACCTCCAATAAAAACTGCAATTGGATTTCCCTTTGCAGGTTTTTTTATTGCCACTTTTTTTCCTATAGCTTCCTCACTTGTAAAAGTGGAAATCCATGCTTTATCATACATATTTTTAAATATATCTGGATGTGTTTCTTGCGTATAGCCATATATTGCTTTAGCTTCTTCTAAAGTTAATTTTTGCATTTTTATTTACCTCTCATCATTTTTTTTATTTCCTCTTTTAAAATGTTCCTTTGTATATTTTCAAATTTTTCTACGTTTCTATTATTTAATATATCTGCTAACCTTTTGTCTACTGTTTCTTTTACGCTCTCCTTATTTAATTCTCTCTCTTTTTGCATTGCTTCATATGCAGAAGAATAAATATTATTATTATTATTTGAAGAATATATACATTTAGGCATTGTTATATCTTTTGTCCTAGCAAATATTTCTATTACTTCTGGTACTCCTGATTTTTCTACTTCTTGAATAGAGCTTAAAACACCATCATATGTTTTATTATGTGTTAATACATTTGTAAATCTACCATATCCTACTACCTCTATTTGAGCCTCATTCCTTTCAAAAGCAGTTAGTAAACTTTCTATATTAGAAGTTGCCATTACTCTTACAATTTTAGTATATTCTTTTGGCATTTTTCTCATTGTTTCTAAAATCCTTGTGTTTTTCATTGTTCCTTCAAATATAAAATTGTATCTTTTTTCAATCGCTTCTTTTAAAATTTCACTTGTTATTAAACTTGTTTCAACACCAGTTATCTCTGTATATAATAATGGATATTTTTTCAATATTTCTTTTGCTTTTGGGTGTAATAATCTGTATCCATCATCATCTATTACTGTTGCCTTTAAATTTATTTTATTAAATTCTTGCATTGAAAATACATCTATACCACCTTTTCCGTGCTCCTGTCTGGCCTCCTATAATAACAGCAATAGGATGTTCATAATATTCACAGTTAAAGAAAGTAATACTTTTTGCTTTTTCTAACATTTCTTTATATTCTTGTTCGCTTGCTTTATAATAGTTTTTTATTTCATTAATTTCTTTTTCTGTATATTCAAACATACATTATCACCTTCTCCTATGTTTCTTTTTTCGAATTTATGAGTTGCTCTATGACATCTTTTTCTCCTGAATATAGTCTCTTTCTAAGCAGTAATAATCTCTCAGTTTCTTCTTTATTTTTTTGGTTTATTGCATCCGCAATTTTACTTGACAATATTTCAATTGCAACATCTAATTTTACATTTTCTCTCATACATATTCTCCTAACTAATTTATAATAAATTTAATAATAAAAAATAAGCAAATGGTGCTATAAATATAACACTATCAATTCTATCTAACATCCCCCCATGTCCTGGAATTAAATTACTAAAGTCTTTGATTCCCACATATCTCTTTATACTTGATGCTGCGAAATCACCTATTTGGCTTAATATACTAAGTGCTATTGATATTAATGCAATATAAATATATGAAAAATTTTGTTCCGTTGTTTCATTTAAAATAATAGTATAAGGAATTGTAAATAATAAGCTACCAAATAATCCTGCTATACAACCTTCTATTGATTTATTTGGGCTAATTGTGCTAAATTTATGTTTGCCAATTTTTTTCCCAACTACATAGGCTAATATATCTGTTCCCCAAGCAATAAATAGTACATACCATACTAATATTGTTCCATTTTCTAATCCTTTTATCATTGGTAAGAACACCATAAACCCCAAAACATAACAAATTCCTAAAAGAGTTATTGCAATGTCTTTTACATTTACCTTCATATCTGTAACAATAACAATTAAAAATAGAACTGTAATAATGGATGGAATTATTAATTGTAAATACCCTTTTACAATATCTCCCGGAATAATATGTATAAATGCTATCACAATGGCAAATAAGTATCCTACCCATCTAACTGGATTTGCTTTTTCTTTAAAAGCATTATAAAATTCATGTAAACTTAACATAGCAATAATGCTAAATGCAATATCTACAATATATTTATTTCCTAAAGTTAAAACAATTGCCACTAAAGGAAAACCAATTAAAGAAGTTGTTATTCTTTTTACATTCATTATTTTATAATTCCTTTCTTAGTATTTATGCTCCACCAAATTTTCTATTTCTTTTGTAATATTCTTCTATTGCTAAGTCTAAATCATTTTCCATAAAATCTGGCCAATTTTTTTCTAGAAAGTAAAATTCAGAATATACAATTTGCCATGGTAAAAAGTTACTTGTCCTTAATTCATTACTTGTTCTTATTACTAAATCCGGTTCAGGTATTCCTGCTGTGTATAAATGATTTGAAATCGTTTGTTCTGAAATATCTTCTAATTTTAGTTCACCATTTTTTACTTTTTCTGCAATTTTTTTGGTTGCATTTAAAATTTCTTCTCTTCCTCCATAATTAAAAGCAATACAAAGAGTAGTGCCTGTATTGTTTTTGGTTCTTTCTATAGAATTTTCAATACTCCTTTGCATCCCTTGTGATAATACTGTAGTATCTCCTAAAATTTTTATTCTAATATTTTCTGTATCTGCCTTTTTCGCAAAATCATCCAAGTAATTTTGTAACAATATCATTAACGCTCCTACTTCTTCTGCTGTCCTTTTCCAATTTTCAGTAGAAAAAGCATATACAGTTAAATATTCTAATCCTATTTTATTAGCATATCTTGTAATTTTTTCTAAAACTTTTGCACCTTCTTTATGTCCTAATTTAGGATCTAACCCTTTTTCTTTTGCCCATCTTCTGTTTCCATCCATAATAATAGCAATATGTTTTAAATTATTTGCCATAGTTCCCCCCTTTAAATAGACATGATATCTTTTTCTTTTTCTGCCACCATTTTATCTACTTCTTCAGAATTTTTGTCTGTTACTTTTTGAATCTGAATACTCATTAAAAAATACCTCCTAAATCGATTGTTTTTCTCAATTATAACGACTTATCGAAAGGATGTCAATAAAATGACCTGCAAGATTTTTCTTGTCACAATATTATCTTTTTGTTATAATTATTACACTATATGGAAGGAGATATTATATGACCACACAACAAATTCAATGTATTATTACTTTAGCCGAAGAAGGCAGTTTTTCCAAAGCAGCAAAAAAACTTTTTGTTACACAGCCTTCCATTAGTCAGCTTATAAAAAATATGGAAACCCAGCTTGGTGCGCCGTTGTTCGACCGGTCTTCTTCTCCAATTCAGCTAACTCCTATCGGACAGGCCTACTACGATGCAGCCAAAAAAATCTTATCGACGGAGCGCGAATTAGAAAACCGTATTTCCGATATTAACAACTTAAAAACCGGTTCTTTGACGATTGGTACTACACCTTTTCGTGGCTCCTGTATGCTTCCAAAAAGTTTTGCCGCTTTTTCGAAGAAATTCCCGGATGTAGAATTAGATGTCATCACAGATAATGTGAAAGAACTTCAGAATCTTCTCCTGTCCGGAGAAATTGATGTCTGCATTGAGGCAACAGACTTTGATACTGAATTATTTT